>Ga0209648_10001100_pt1 | contig 21541 bp, 19 predicted proteins | sample GraSoi2013_115cm_FD_185830 | JGI IMG/M metagenome (GOLD analysis project Ga0209648, IMG submission 185830) | Grasslands soil microbial communities from the Angelo Coastal Reserve, California, USA - Sample 9_17_2013_115cm (SPAdes) (version 2) | ecosystem: Environmental > Terrestrial > Soil >... | reverse complement strand
TCAACGGCGACGGGAGTGGCAGCAACGATTACCAAGTGACGATATCGTCGGCTGGCGTTTCGGCGAACACTTTCCACTTCAAGGCCTATGTTGCCGCCGGGAACGTGGTGTTCCTGGTTGGCGCGGACAGCAATCAAATCATCGCGGGGAATGCGTCTCCCCAGCCATAATCACCGAGCATATTCGCGAAACTTGCGAGCGCTCTCGAAGGTCATTGCCGCCCGGCCGATTTCGTGCCGGGCGGTTTCATTTTTGGAGCAACTTCTCCACGCGCGCGACGTCCTCGGGCACATCCACGCTAACGGCATCGTGTTCCACTTCGGCCACGCGGATCTTCCAGCCGTTCTCCAGCCAGCGCAACTGCTCGAGTTGCTCGATTCTTTCCAATTCACCTTGCGGTAGCGTCGGATACTCCAGCAGGGCATCGCGCTGAAAAACATACAGGCCGAGATGTTTGAGGTGGCGGGCCTGCACCTTATGCGCAGCGTCGCGCACCCAGGGCACCGGCGCCCGCGAGAAGTAAAGAGCGTTTTCGTCGAAATCAAGGACCACCTTGCAAACGTTGGGGTCCATAATGTCGCCGGGAACCTTGATTGGCGTGGCGACCGTGGCAATGGCCGCCTGCGGCTCTTCGAGCAAGGCCTGCACAGCGGTGTCGACAGCGGTGGGGTCGAGGAGGGGCTCGTCGCCTTGCACATTAACAAAGACGTCTCCGGTTTCGTGAGCCGCTACTTCCGCCACGCGCTCCGTGCCGGTCCGATGATCGGCGCGCGTCATCCGCGCTTCGCCCCCAAACGCCTGGACGGCCTTGGCAATCCGCTCGTCGTCCGTGGCTACGATCACGCGGTCCACGCGTTGTGCCGCCTTGGCGCGCTCGTATACTCGCTGGATCATCGTCTGGCCCGCCAGGGAAACCAGCGGCTTTCCCGGCAACCGGGTCGAGGCGTAGCGCGCCGGGATCACCACAACAACCTTTGCCGTGCTCATGACGTGCCTATCCTACAGTGTTCTCCAGGATTTTTACTGCAACTTTCCGGCTCTGGCAATTCATCAAAAGGCTTGAAGCGGGTTGCCGCAGGGCCTGTTGACACCATGTTGGAGTGTTGACACAGGCTTGACAAAGTTTCTTGGAAGGATTTAGCAATTGTTCTTGTCTTGTATATTTCCGGTGCTAGAATCCCCGTTAGTCCCACCGCGCGGCCGTTCCGGCAGGTCCGGGGTCAAGTGAGGGAGCCGTGAAGCGCGACGTACAGTACCACGTTCCTGGTTGGTTCGTTATCCTCCTGTCTGTTTGCCTGGCGCTACTTCTCAGTTCCGTCCCCATCGCTGCGCAGGAGCCCTCCGCGCCTGACGAGAATCCGGCGGCCACGGATGAGAACAAGCCTAAGGATGAAAGCCAAGCCAAAGATGAGAGCAAGGCTAAAGAGGATCCGACGCTGAAGGATGGCGTCAAGGCCAAAGACGACGTAAAGGACGTAAAGAAGGACGACGTAAAGAAGGACAGTTCCGGCATTGTCATCAAGCCCACCAACGGGCTGCACATGGATGTGGACCTCGCCCTAATTAATGTCACGGTGACCGATCCTTATAATCGCCTGGTGACCGGACTTGATCCCGACAATTTCCGCGTTTACGAAGATAACGTCGAGCAGGAAGTCGTTACCTTCTCGTCCGAGGACGTGCCCATCTCGATTGGTGTGATTTTCGATTTCAGCGGCAGCATGGCCAACAAGATCGGCAAGGCGCGCGAGGCGGCGCTGCAGTTCTTCAAGACGGCCAATCCGCAGGACGAGTTTTTCCTGGTTAGCTTCAACGAGCGCGCCGAGCTGACGAGCGCCTTCACCAACAGCATCGAGGACCTGCAAAGCCGCATGATGCTGACTGCGCCCAAGGGGCGCACGGCACTGCTGGACGCGATCTATCTGGGCCTCAGCCAGATGAGGGGTGCACGTAACGGCAAACGCGCCTTGCTCATCCTGTCCGATGGAGGCGATAATCATAGTCGGTACAATGAAAGCGATATCAAGCGACTCGTAAAAGAGGCCGACACCCAGCTCTATGCCATCGGCATCTTTGATCCGCTTGGGTATCGCAACCGTACGCCGGAAGAACTCAACGGTCCGTCGCTGTTGGGTGAAGTAACGGAAATGACGGGCGGCCGCGTTTTCGCGGTTGAGAATTTGAATGAGCTTCCGGACATAGCGTCGAAAATCGGCATGGAGCTAAGAAACCAATATGTTCTGGGATATCGGCCAAGCAATAAGGCGCACGATGCGCGGTGGAGAAAAATCAAGATCAAGCTGCGCGCGCCAAAGGGGCTTCCTCCCCTTAACGTCTACTCAAAGACCGGTTACTACGCTCCGAGCCACTGAGTTCGCGACCCCCTCCACTCGCCGAGGCTTCCTTGCGCTGCTGGTTTCCTTCATTCTTCTTTTCGGCGTAGGAATCGCACTGGCGCAGATTCCAGTTGTTCCGGGCGCCGCCCCACCGCCGCCGGGTCAGTCTGGCTCCGGCCAGGATTCCAAGATTCGTGTTGACGTTAATCTTGTGGTCCTGCACACGAGTGTGATCGACGATCGCGGACGCTTCGCCGATGGCCTGAAACAGGACAATTTCCGTGTTCTTGAAGACAAGGTTGAGCAGAAGCTCTCGCTGTTCAAACGCGAAGACATCCCGGTTAGCATGGGCTTGGTCATCGATAACAGCGGCAGCATGCGCGACAAACGCCCTCGCGTAAACCAAGCCGCACTCACCCTTGTGGAAGCCAGCAATCCGCAAGACGAAGCTTTTGTGGTCAATTTTAACGACGATTTCTACCTCGATCTGGATAAGGATTTCACCAATAGCGTCCCGGAATTGAAAGAGGCTCTCGAGCGCATTGACTCCCGCGGCAGCACGGCTTTGTACGACGCCATTATTGGCTCGCTCGACCATGTGAAGAAGGGCAATAAAGACAAGAAGGTGCTTCTGATCGTCACGGATGGCGAGGACAATACCAGCCACAATTCGCTGGAGAAAACCATACGTGAAGTCCAGAAGACTGATACGGTCATCTACACCATCGGTTTGCTAAGCGAGGAAAGTAAGAAGAGCGCCAAGCGCGCCAAACGCGCGCTGGAAGAAATCGCCAAGGCCTCCGGCGGCCTCGCGTACTTCCCTGAAAATGTCGAGGACGTCCACAACATCTGCGAGCAAGTGGCGCACGACATTCGCAACCAGTACACGCTGGCATACTATCCGACCAACACGAAGCGCGACGGCACGTTCCGCGCTGTCCAGGTCGAAGTCATCCCGCCGCGCGGCCGCGGCAAGCTGCAGGCACGCACGCGCAACGGCTACTACGCACCCGGCAGCCCCAGTTCCAGCGCTTCGGGGAATTAACTCCACTTCGATTACGGTTGTGCGGTGGCTACCATGGCCGCGCTCTGCCGCTCCATCTGTCGATGGAGCTGCTCCGCCAAACCTCTGGCCTGTTCGTTGCGGGGTTCAAGTTTCAGATAGGATTCCAAATCTTTAACTGCCGCGGGCAGATTGAGTTGGCGCAGGTGAATCCTCGTCAGCAGCAAGTATGCTTGCGCGAAGTTCTCGCTGCGCCGCAGAGCCTGGTCCAGGCTGCGCTCCGCTTCGATCAGGCGATTCAATCCAAACTGCGCCCAACCTAAATAATATTTTCCGATGGGCGAACCAGGCTCCAGGTCCACAGCCCGTTGTAGAAGCGCCTCCGCCTGGGTGAACTCGGCCCTCTGGCAGAGTATTCCGCCCAAAGCGAACTGCGGCAGCGCAAAAGTTCCCTTGGTGATGTCGATCGCTTTCTGGAAAGCCTGCTCAGCATCGGCCATGTGGCCCAGGCGAGAGTGCGCTACGCCAAGGTTGTAGTACGCCAAGTAATGGTCCGGAAACTGAGCAATCGCTTTTTCTAAAAACGGCAGGCTGCCAGCATTGTCGCCCTTTTCGAGCAAGCGGCTGCCTCTTTCGAAGGCCGCGTGTCCCTTGCCGGCCATTCTCAGTTCTTGCACGGAGACAACGTAGTTGCTTCTGATTGCTATGGAGTCGGACTGCGCCAGGGAAGTGATCGGTGAAGCCAGGAGGGCGGCAAAGAATAATTTGCTGCGCAGGCTGCGGAAACGGGAAGCGTGCATCGAAGTACCTTCGGGCGGGAAAGTCATCCCCCGTCAATGCCTTCATTCTGAAAAGAAAACCGCGGCGCAAGCGCGCTAATTAATTTTTGTGTGGGCGGAGATACCTGCTCGAACGAACAGAGGGGTTAACTGCCCGTCGGTACAGCCTGCGAAACAGCGGGTTCTACCGTGTCTTTTGAGTGCGCTCCGCGCTCGCTGTGTGTGGCGTTATTTCAGCTAAGAAGCTTTTGCCGTGGGGAATCGTTCCGCCAAAGTTCTCTGCAATTGTTTGCCCCATATCTGCGAGTGTATCGAGCACGCCGAGATTCGCGCCGGGCAAACCGACTGGCGAGTACGCCAGAACTGGCACATATTCGCGTGAATGGTCCGTGGTTGCCCAGCGCGGATCGGGGTCGCAGCCGTGATCGGCGGTGATCATCAGCAAGTCCGAGCGGTTGAGCAATGGCAAAAACTCCGCCAGTAAGCGGTCGAACTCTTCCAAGGACTTGGCGAAGCCCTCCACGTCTTTGCGGTGGCCGTACAACATGTCGAAGTCCACGAGATTGGCGAAAATCAAGCCGCTCCTGCGCTCCCGGACGGCCGCAGTCAGTTTCTCCATGCCGTCGGGGTTGCCCTTCGTTGTCACGTAGTCTTTAACTCCGCGCCCGTTGTAGATGTCATGAATCTTTCCGATGCCGAACACCGGCACGCGGCGTTCTTGCAATACATCCAGCAGCATCGGTCTCGGCGGGTCGACGGCGTAATCGTGCCGGCGTGAAGTGCGCGCGAAATTGCCAATAGGGCCCGCAAAGGGCCGCGCAATCACGCGGCCCACGCGATGCGGCCCGTCGAGCAACTTTCGCGCAATTTCGCACATGCGATACAGGTCCGCGATGGGGATCACGTCCTCGTGCGTGGCAATTTGAAATACGCTGTCGCCGGAGGTGTACACGATGGGCTTGCCTGTGCGCACATGCTCCGCGCCCAATTCTTTGATGATTTCCGTTCCCGAAGCGGGCTTGTTGCCGATGGTTTTGCGCCCAATCAGGCGCTCAAATTCCGCGATTAAGTCCGGCGGGAATCCGTTTTTGTAGACCGGGAAAGCCTGGTCCAGCCAGACGCCCGCCATTTCCCAATGGCCGGTAGTGGTATCTTTCCCGGGCGAACGCGTGGCGCCCTTGCCGTACGAACCGATGGGTGCTGCTACGGGGAGCAAATGCTTTAACGGGGCGATGTTCGGCAAACCAAGTCGCACCAAGTTCGGAATCTCCAGCGGCCGCGATTCCGCGATGTGTCCCAGAGTGTTGCGTCCGACGTCGCCATATTCCGCGGCGTCCGGCAATTCGCCAATGCCTACGCTGTCCAGCACTACCCAAATGATTCTTTGCCATGGGCCCATCGCCGCACTCCTCGCACTTTCTGAGCTTTCTCGCGAACTCTAGCATAGCTGGCGGAGCGGTGGTGTTGCGAGCCGATCGGCTTCGGCGATATGCTGTGTCCACGATTCCGTTTGTCCTGCTGAAAATGAACTTTTCTTCTCAGCAATGCGTAATACAGAACGGAGAGGTGTGCAATGGCTGACGGTCAATCTCCGCGCCGAACTTCGCTGGTACTCCCAATTGTGCTCATCACTATCGGCGGATTGTTCTTGTATGCGAACTGGCGGCCGGCGTTTGATCCGTGGCCGATCCTGCGGACGTACTGGCCGCTGATTTTAGTATTTGTCGGTCTTGGAAAGCTGTGGGACGCGACACGCGGGCGGCAGAATCCGGACGGCACAGCGCGATCCGGCGTTTCGCTGGGAGCGACGTTCGGCGCGCTGGCTTTCGTGCTGGTGTTGGTGATTCTGTTCTGGCACGGCCGCGCCTTCACGCACGATCGTCGTTACTCCAACGACTTGCAGCACCAATCCCGCACTGTGGATCGGCAGGGCGCCAAGTCCGTCAATGTGTCGCTCGAAGCCAGCGCCGGCGAATTCAATATCAGCAGCGGCTCGCGCCATCTACTCGACGCGGATTTCAATTACAGCGACTCCTACGAGACGCCGCGCGTGGATTACAACGTCGCTGACGGGATCGGCCACCTGAGCATTTCCCAGGATGATCAAGGCACGCACTTCGGCGCGGCGCACAACCAATGGAATTTGCGTTTCAGCAACGACGTGCCGCTCGAACTGAAAGTGGAAATGGGAGCGGGCCGCGGGCACCTGAGCCTTCGCGACCTTCCGGTGACGCGATTGGACATGACGATGGGAGCGGGGCAGGCGGATTTGGACCTTACCGGCGACCGCAAGAAGGATCTCATCGCGAATTTGGAAGGCGGCGTTGGGCAAGTTACGATCCGGTTGCCCAGAAAAGTGGGTGTCGTGGTGCGAGCCTCTGGCGGTATCGGCACGATCAACGCGCACGGTTTGCGCCATGAAGACGACGAATATCGGAACGAGGCTTATGGCAAGACGCCCGCGACGATTCGTCTTAAAGTTGAAGGCGGCGTGGGCCAAATCAATCTCATCGAAGAGCCGTAAACACTGGGTTTGCCCTGCCCTCGCGCTCGCCGTATAATTCGAAGTTTGGGCAGCGCTCGCAGAACACGCTGTCCGAGCTTCCCTGTGGCGACTAACGAACTCATTCCGGTAAACACCAGCCAAGACACCATCTCCATCCGGGGCGCGCGCGTCCACAATCTGAAAAATATCAGCCTGGAAGTGCCGCATAACGCCATCACTGTGGTCACCGGCGTTAGCGGCTCCGGCAAGTCTTCGCTCGCGTTTGACACCATTTACGCGGAGGGGCAGCGCCGCTATGTGGAATCGCTGTCCGCTTATGCGCGTCAGTTTCTGGAGCGCATGGAAAAGCCCGATGTCGATGAGATTTCCGGGATTGCGCCGGCGGTGGCCATACGGCAGAAAAATTCCACGCGCAATCCTCGGTCTACCGTGGCAACCGCGACGGAAATCTACGATTACCTGCGACTGCTGTTCGCGCGCTGCGGGCAAACGTTTTGCATCAAGTGCGGCGCGGAGGTGCGGCGCGACAATCCGGATGAGATCGCGAACAAGGTTCTGTCGCTGGCGCCGGGGCGGCGTTTTTATGTGCTCTATGAGTTGCGCGTCGCGCAGGCGCAGCCGGCGGCAGTGCGCCGCGGCGGGAAGAAGAAGTCCGCACCGCCTCCGCAAGAAGCTTTGCGCAACGCGCTGAGCGATATCCAGAAGCGCGGCTTCAACCGGCTGTATCAAGACGGCCGGCTGCACGAATTTTCCTCTCCAGAAACGCTGCTGGACGTGGATTTTTCGCGGCCCGTGTACGTTGTGGTGGACCGATTGGCAGTGAGCCCGGAATCGCGGGCGCGGCTGGTGGATTCGATAGAGATTTGTTACCGCGAGGCGGGCGGGGAAGCGATTCTGGAATTTGTTGGTGACGCGGCGGGAAATCCTGCCGAACGCCTCGTTTTCAATGAGCGGTTCGAGTGCAAGAACGACGGCACGCTGTACCAGGAGCCGGAGCCGCGACTGTTTTCGTTTAACAATCCCTACGGTGCTTGCCCTCGCTGCCAGGGTTTCGGCAACACGATCGATTTCGACTTGAACCTGGTGGTGCCGGATTCGAGCAAGTCCCTGGATGAAGGCGCGGTCGAGCCGTGGAGCAAGCCGCGCTACAGGCAATTGTTTCAAGATCTGAAGAAATTCGCTCGCGCGCAGGATATCCCCACGAACGTGGCCTGGCGACACCTGACCGCGGAGCAGCGGAAGCTGATCCTCGAGGGCGATCCGCAAAACGATTTCGACGGCGTGAAGGGATTTTTCAACTGGCTGGAGCGCAAGAAATACAAGCTGCACGTGCGCGTGTTTCTCAGCCGCTATCGCGGATACGCGACGTGCCCGGAGTGCGGCGGAACGCGGCTGCGTGCCGAAGCGCGTGCGGTGCGCGTGGCGGGAAAATCGATCACGGAGATTTGCGCTCTTACGGTTAAAGAGGCGCGCGCATTCTTTAGCGGTGTGCAGCTTACGGAAGCGCAATCAAAAATAGCGGACAAGATTCTGGAGGAAGTTCGTTCGCGGCTGCAATTTCTGGATGAGGTCGGGCTGGACTACCTTTCGTTGGATCGCTTGACCTCCACACTTTCGGGCGGAGAATCGCAGCGGATTCAACTGGCCACCTCTCTGGGCTCGCACCTGGTGGGCGCTCTGTATGTTTTGGATGAGCCGTCGATTGGCCTGCACCCGCGAGATACGCAGCGGCTCATCGACATTCTGAAATCGCTGCGCGATCTGGGCAACACCGTTCTGGTTGTCGAGCACGATCCCGACACCATCCAGGCCGCCGATCATGTTATCGATCTGGGGCCAGGCGCAGGGGAGCTAGGGGGGAAGTTGCTGTTCGCTGGCTCCTATGACGCGATGCTGGCCGAGCCAAAGTCACTCACCGGCCGTTATCTTAACGGCGAGCTGCGCATCTCTGTGCCAAACAACCGGCACCGGCCGAGCGGCAAATTTCTACGGCTCTTTGGTGCGACGCTGCACAATTTGCAGAATGTCGACCTGATGATTCCGCTGGGGACGCTGACGGTGGTGACGGGTGTGAGCGGCTCGGGGAAATCCACGCTGGTTCACGACGTGTTGTACCGCGCATTGGCGGCCAAGCGCAATGGCGGCAGCGTGAAGGAGTTCTGCGAGCGGCTGGAGGGCGATAGCCAGATAACCGAGGTCGTCATCGTGGATCAGTCGCCAATTGGCCGCACGCCCCGCTCCAATCCAGCGACGTATTTGAAAGCGTTCGACGCGATTCGCGAAGTATTTGCCGACACACCGGACGCCAAGCGGCGCGGTTACAGCGCTGGGCATTTTTCGTTCAACGTACCCGGTGGGCGCTGCGAAACGTGCCAGGGCGACGGTACGGTGACGGTGGAAATGCAGTTTCTCGCGGATGTCGAACTGATCTGCGAGGAATGCCGCGGCTCGCGGTTCAAGAGCAGCGTGCTGGAAGTGCTTTATCACGGCAAAAACATCCATGAGGTGCTGGGGCTCACCGTACGCGAGGCTCTGGTGTTTTTCGGCAATGTCCCCAAAATTGTTTCGAAGCTGAGGGTGCTGAATGAAATTGGCCTCGGTTATTTACGCCTGGGGCAGTCGGCCACAACGCTTTCCGGCGGCGAGGCGCAGCGACTGAAGCTCGCATCACACCTGACGCGCACGGAGAACCGCGGCATCCTATACATTCTCGATGAGCCGACGACCGGTCTGCACTTTGACGACATCGCGAAACTGCTTGCTGCATTTCGCAAGCTGCTGGAGTCGGGAGCGTCGTTGCTGGTGATCGAGCACAATCTCGACGTGATCAAGTCCGCGGATTGGCTGATCGACATGGGACCGGAGGGCGGCGACATGGGCGGCAAAGTTATCGCCACGGGCACGCCGGAGCAGGTGGCTCGCAACCAGCAGTCGCACACCGGACGATTTCTATCTCGCGTGCTGCACGCGAACGGCCAGGCAAAACGCGCTGGAAACAGCGCATCCAAATCAGCAGGGCATCCGGTTATCATTGCCAATGGAGCCGGCATTCCTGACATCGAACGATGAGCCATTTTCAATCGCGGAGAGTTGCAATCTTTGGCCGAGCCGCGCTCGTTTTCCTGTGCGTTGGGTATGTAGCGGAAGCTGCGCCCGGTTTCTCCTGCAGCCAATATGCGCTGATGGCGCAGTCCGCTTCCCAATCGAAACGTGACACGCAATCCAGGCAGCAGAAGTTAGCGAATCCGCTCAACGACCTGCTGGACGAAGCGCAACGAGATATCGACGCCAACAACTTCGAAGCGGCACTAGCGCCGTTGCAAAAATTCATCGCGGAAAAGCCTGAAGTACCTTTTGCGCATTTTCAACTGGGTTACGCGTACACCGCGCTGAAGCGCGGCGACGAAGCGCGCGCCGAATACGAGCGCACGATCGCGCTCGACCCGAAAATGCCCGAGGCCTATCTCAATCTCGGCATTCTCCTTTTGGACAAGCAGGAATACGTCGCCGCGGTTACGCCACTTAGCAAAGCGGTGGAGTTGCTTCCCGCGCAGAGCCGGCCGCGCTCGCTGTTAGCAGTTGCGCAGGAGCGCTCGGGAGATCAGGAAGCGGCTGCGCGATCGTTTGAAGGCGTCCTGCATCTCGATCCCAACGATCTTACGGCCAATCAATATCTCGGAGAGCTTGACCTTCGCAGAAACAAGCCCGCGGAAGCCGAAGCGAGATTTCGCCACGCGCTGGAGATACGCCCGGACGCCCCCGAGGCCTTGCAAGGTCTCGCGAAAAGCCTGGACGCGCAGAATAAGCCCGAAGCAGCGGACGCGTACCGCAAGTACCTGGCGGTTATGCCGGGGGATGCCGGGGCGCGAGCCCGCCTGATCCATTTGCTGGTGAATGCGCAGGACTACGACGCCGCGCTTGCGGAACTCGACCGCGCCGATGACGGGAAGCCGCCATCGCTGGACTCGCTCCGGCTCCGCGCGGACATTCAGATTGGGCAGAAGAAATTCGCCGATGCGATTGTGACATTGCAGCAGGCCATTGCGCTGGCGCCGCGCGACGCGCAGTTGGTCGGCGGATTGGGCCGCGTCTACCTGCAGAAGCGGGATTTCGTATCGGCGGAGAAAGCGTTGAAGGCGGCATTGCAAATAGACCGCAACAATGTGATGTACTGGAAAGATCTCAGCTCGACCTACTATCTTTCCGGGAACTATCCCGCGACGTTGGCGACACTGGACGTAATTGCGAAAATGGAACCGCCGAACTCAGGAACGTGGTTTATTCGCGCGCTCTGCTACGATAAGTTGCACCAGTTCAAACCGGCGCTCGAGGCCTACGAAAAGTTTTTAGCGATGGAGCAAGGAAAGACGTCGGACCAAATCTGGCAAGCGCAGCAGCGCAGCAAGGTCTTGAAGCACATGCTGGAGGAGAAACGATAAAGCATGAGCCACGCGGTCCCGAGCCTGCTGATGATCCTGGCTGTGATGGCTCCCGCGGGAATCGTGCGCGCCGCGACGGAAGACGTGAAGGCGCTGCAGGCGCGGTTCGACCGCGAGACGAATTCGGTACACAAGGCCAAGCTGCTGGAGAAGCTGGGCGACGCACAGCTGGAGCAAACTCGCCGCGCTTCGCAGGCCAGCGACTACAAGACGATTGGCTTCGTGATGGAGAAATACCGCGACAACGCGCGCGCCGCGATCGACGCGCTGAAGAAAGATCACCCGGACGCGGAACGCCACACGAATGGCTTCAAACAGTTGCAAATCCACGTGCACAAGGCGCTTCGCGAGGTCGACGAGGTGCTGGTGGTTGCTCCTGACGAGTATCGGCCGCCGTTGGAGATCGTGCGCCGCGATCTGGCGACCATCGACGGCGAATTGTTGGATTTGCTGTTTCCCCGCCACCCGATTGAGAAAAAGCCCGCTCAGAAAGGTTCTGCGGCCGGGCAGGGAGTGTCGCCGTGAAGTCATCCTTATTTTTGTGTCTGTGCGTTTTCTTGATTACCGCCGCTTTCTTTGCCGCTCCATCCCGGGCGGCGCAAAAGGATTACTTATCCGCGCTCGAGTCCGACAAGATTCGCGACGCGGAGAACACCAACGAGCGCATCAAGCTGTTTATCACCTTTGCGGAGGACCGCCTGAAAAAGTTTCAATATGAATTGCAGCATCCATCGTCGAACAAACATTCCGAGATGCTGAACGCGCTGATGAACGCGTATGTTGGTTGTGTGGACGATGCCGCGGACCTGGTTCAGCTCGGGATTCAAAAGCAGGAGAGCATTCGGCCGGGAATCGATCTGATGGCGGGCAAAACGAAGGAGTTCCTGCAAGCGTTGGAGAAGATTTCGGCGGACGGAACCGAGATCGACATGTACAAGGACAACCTGGACGACGCCATTGAAGGCACCCGCGACGCCATGAATGACGCGGAAAAAGCCAAAAAGGCGGTTGCACCGCCTCCAGTGAGGAGGAAGAATTAGCACCGTTTTGGAAGTCAACACAAAGGATCAGGAGAACGAGCAGAGTTTGGAGAGTAACGTCGGCAAGAAAACCTCTGGTCGCAATGAGATTGTTCCAGGGGGCGCAGCGCTATTCCAGCGGGTCTATACGCGCCTCGGATGCGAGGGCCGGCCGCCGCGTTTTCGGGTTGAGTTTTATCCCTACAGCAGCTTGGTGCTGACGATCCGCCGCCGCGAGGAATCCGTATGGGTGCGGCTCTCGGACCTCTTGCGACGCGCGCCTCTGAGCGTGCTGGAGGGAGCGGCAGCGTTGCTGCTGTCGCGCGTATATCGGCGCAGAGCTTCGGCGTCCTTGACGGCGCCGTACCTGGAATATGCGCGCTCGGACCGCACGCGCAAACGCATTAATCACATGCGGCGCCGGCGCATCCGCCCGGGCGCCGCGGGTCCGCAGGGGCGCCATTTTGATCTGGAAAAACTTTTCGAGGAGTTGAACGCAAGATATTTTGACGGCAAACTCCGGCGTCCGCATATTGGTTGGAGCAATCGAAGCTGGCGGCGACAATTCGGCTGTTACGACCCCGGCCCCAATCACATTTTGCTGAACCGGCGCATGGATCGTCCGGGCGTGCCGCAATTCGCGGTGGAATATGTTTTATTTCACGAGATGCTGCATGTGAAGCATCCCACGCGGCGCTCGGGCTGCAGCCTGGTGTCCCACTCGCGGGAGTTCCGCGAGGAAGAGAAGCGCTTTGCGGAATTCGAGCGCGCCCGGCAAGTGCTCGATCGCTTAGCGCGCTGAAGAGAAGAAAAGACAACGCATAGGCGCTGAGAACGCCGAGTGTCGCAGCGCCCTGACCATTACTTCTTCCGTTCGACTTCGCTACGAAGCTTGTCGATTTTCTTGCGAATCTTCGCGCCATCTTCGGCGTGGGGATAAAGATCTAGATAGCGCGAATACGATGCGATGGCCTGCTTCTTCAGGCCCCTTTTTTCCTGCGCCTCGCCCAGATAGCGGAAGGGAACTGCGTAGCCGGGCTTTGCGGTGATGGCATCCTGAAAGCGATCGATGGCCGCGTCGACGTCGCCTTTCCTCATGTAGTACTGGCCGACCTCGATGTCTTTTTCGGCGCGCAACGGATCCCAGGAGGGTTGGTCGGGAGCATTCTGCGTGGCGCTGTCCTTTTGTTTCTTGTCCGGCTTCTTGGGCGCCGGCGCGTCGGCGGGCTTCGAGGATGATTCGGGCGCCTGATCCTGAGCCTGCAACGATGGTCCCCGCAAAAGCAGAATGACTCCTACGCTCGCGAGCATCCAATGGAGTAGCGGTCTGCGTTCCATTCTTTGATTGGCTCCTGCGTCTCTCCGCTATCGGATTCGCTCTAGTATGATGGAAGTTGCATGGAAATCGGAACCCTGACTTCCGAAGTCTGACCGCCGCTTTATGGAACCTCGCGAAAAAGCTAGTGCGCTGCCGGAAAGCGCCGGGGTGTACTTGTTCAAGGACGCCGCCGGCGCCGTGTTGTATGTCGGCAAGGCGGGATCGCTGCGCAGCCGCGTGCGCTCGTATTTTCTCGAATCGCGGTGGATGGATGCCAAGACGGGTTCGTTGGTTCGTGAGATCGCCGACTTGGAAACCATCGTGGTCGACAACGAGCGAGAGGCCCTCGCGCTCGAAAACAATCTCATCAAGCGCTATCACCCGAAGTTCAACGTCCTGCTCCGCGATGACAAAACCTATCCCTACATCAAGTTCACCGCGGCGGAAAAATATCCACGCGTGTATTTCACCCGCCGCATCAAAAAGGACGGTTCGCTTTATTTCGGGCCATATTTTCCAGCGGGTCTGGCCCGCCGCATCCTGCATTTTATTCACAAGCGCTTCATGGTTCCCAGCTGCACGGTGGATTTGACGCGGAGTCATCCGCGCCCCTGCTTGCAGTACTACATCAAACGTTGCCAAGGGCCGTGCGTAAAAGGTCTTACCACGGACGAGCGTTATGCCGAGGCGGCACGCGATGCGCGGCTGTTTCTCGAGGGGCGCCGCCACGACTTGATGAAGAGCCTCGAAGAGCGGATGGCTGCGGCCGCAGAACAGGAGCTTTTCGAGCAGGCCGCCGCCTATCGCGATTTGTTGCGCACGCTGGAAGACATCGAGGAGCGCCAGCGCATCGCCGCCGCGCAGGGCGACGATACCGACGTCTTTGCGTATTATGCCGAGCCGCCGCTGGTGTCCGCGAACTTGTTTCACTTGCGTGGCGGCCGCGTGGTGGATCGCCGCGAATTTTACTGGGAGGACCTTGAAGAATTTGACCCGCACGAATTTGTGCCGTCCTTGCTGAAGCAGTTTTACTTGGAAGCGGAATATCTGCCCAAAGCGATTCACGTCCCGATCGATTTCGAAGACCGCGCCTTGTTGGAAGAGACGCTCACCGATCGCGCGGAACATAAAGTTGAAATTTTTACTCCACAGCGCGGCAGCAAGCGCGCGTTCCTGGACCTCGTGGAAAACAATGCCAAGCACTCCTTCGAGCAGCGCTTCCGCGTCCTGAAGCCCACGTCCAAGGCCATCGGCGAAGCGGTCCAGAACGCCCTGAATTTGTTGGAGGCCCCGCGCCGCATCGAAAGCTTTGACATTTCGCATATTCAAGGCACGGATACGGTGGCTTCGATGGTTGTCTGGGAAGACGGCCGGATGAAGAAATCGGATTATCGCAAGTTCATTATTCGTGGCGAGGAGGGCAATGGCGCGTCGAGTGACGCCCTTCCGGTAGTCGGCCAGAACGACGATTTCGCAAGCATGCGCGAAGCCGTGGGCCGGCGCTACCGTCGCGTCCTGGAAGAGAAGCGGCCGATGCCTAGCTTGGTTCTGATCGACGGTGGCGTCGGCCAGTTGCACGCCGCGGCGCAAGCTTTGGAATCCCTGCAGATCATCAATCAGCCGATGGCCAGCATCGCGAAGAAAGAAGAGATTTTGTACATTTTGGGGCAGGAAGACGAACCCTGCATTCTGGGGCGCCACTCGCCGGTGCTGCACCTCATCCAGCAGATTCGCGACGAAACGCATCGCTTCGCGGTCGGCTTTCACCGCCAGCGCCGCGGAAAACGGCAGACGAAAACGGCCCTTAGCGACATTCCAGGTGTCGGGCCACGGACGATTCAGAAGTTGCTGAGGGAATTCGGAAGCATCGCAAACCTGCGGCGGGCGGGTAGAGAAAAGTTGAGACGGGTCGTGTCGCCCAAGGTCGCGGAGGCCATCTTTTCGCATCTGGAGTTGGAGGAGTCGGAACCCGCAAATAACCTGAAATAGAAGCGATACTGGTTAGGACATATTGCGCCATACATTTCGCTGTGCTACGGTTCAGACGGAGGTTTCTATGGCCGACAATGTAGGGTCGAAGGTAACTTACTTCCTCGTGGGCCTGGGCGTGGGTGCGCTGGTGGGCATTTTGTTCGCACCGAAATCCGGCGAAGAGACGCGCGACCTACTCTCTAAGAAAGCCGATGAAGGGCGCGACTATGCGCAACGCAAGGCGCGGGAACTCCGCGAGCGCGCCGACGAACTGATCGAGCGAAGCAAGGATGTGGCGGTTCGCAAGAAGGATTCGATTTCAGCGGCCGTGGAAGCCGGGCGCGAAGCCTATCTTCGTGAATCGGCAAAGAGTTAAGCTTCCGGCGGCGCGTGTTTCGGCATTTCTCGCTGCAGTCCGTTTAACGGTTGGCTGCCGTAAGTGAGCGGATGTATTGGGGCTTGGGGTGCGTATGGAAACGTGGGTTGCGGTTTTCGTTTGCGTCGCGGCTGTCGCGCTCGTTGTGCAGTGCGCGGTCCTGGTAGGCATGTTCATCCAGATGCGACGCACTATGGATCGCATGGAGCGGTTCACCTCCGACCTTGAGTCGCGGCTCGGCCCGATTCTGAGCCGAGTGCAGATTCTCCTGGAAGATACGCAGCCGAAAATTTCGGAGATGGTCGCGGACGCCGCACACGTGGTGTATCTGGCGCGAGCGCAGGCTCAGAAGGTCGATCGCGTTTTCACCGAGGCTTCAGACCGGCTGCGGGGACAGCTCGTGCGCGCAGACCGCATCCTCACCGGCGCTCTGGAAGCGGTGGAGGACGTGGGAACGAAGTTCACGCATAGCGTTTGGCGGCCGATGCACAAAGTATCGGCACTGGTGCAAGGTATCAAGGTAGGGATCGATTTGTTGCGCTCGCGGCGCGGCAACCGGCGCCCGGAAGAAGCACTGGAACAGGAAGAAGAGCTGTTTATCTAGCGGATTTCAAAGTGCAAGTATTCTAGAGCAGGCGTTTTGCACGCCTGCTTTTTTGTTAGCGAATCCAGCCGCCGCCCAGCACGCGCTCACCGTCGTAGAATACGGCGCCCTGGCCGGAGGTAATCGCCCGCTGCGGAACGTCAAACGCGATGCTGGCGTGCGTCGCATCCAGCGGAGTTATGGTGGCTTCGGCGGGGACGTGCTTGTGTCGGATCTTCACCGCAGCGCGCACGGGTTCGAGGGAAACCTGGTGCGCGATCCAATTAACATCTTGCACTTGGCACGTGGCGGTGCGCAGCGATTCGTCATCTCCCACAACGACGCGATTGTTCTCGCGGTCAATGGCCAGCACGTAGAGCGGCTTGCCGGCTGCGAATCCCAGGCCCTTGCGCTGCCCAATGGTGAAGTTGTGCACGCCGCTGTGACGCCCGACAACGACGCCGTCTTCGGAGACAATCTCTCCCTCATTGTTCGATAGCGCCGCGCCACGCTCCCGCGAATACGCCTCGATAAACTGAACGTAGTTCCCGTTAGGAACGAAACACAGCTCCATGCTTTCGGGCTTGTCCGCAACGGGCAGGTTCGCCAGCCGTGCAGCAGCGCGCACCTCATCCTTGCTCAGCTCGCCAAGAGGGAATTCGCTGCGCGCAAGCTGGTCTTGGGTCAGTCCCCAGAGAAAGTAAGACTGATCTTTGCTGTCGTCCTGAGCCCGCCACAATTCCCATCGGCCGGTCTGCTCATTCCGGCGGATGCGAGCGTAGTGGCCGGTAGCCAGGCGCTCGGCGCCAATCTGGCGAGCCATGCGCAGCAATGGCTCAAACTTTACATCCGTGTTGCAGTTGGTACAGGCGATGGGCGTGCGCCCGGCAAGATACTGATCGACGAAGGGGCGCACCACGCGCGCCTCAAATTGCTGCTCGAAGTTGACCACGTAATGCGGAAAATTCAGGTGCTGCGCCACGCGCTTGGCATCGTAGACGTCATCGAGCGAGCAGCAGCGGTGCTGTGCGGGTCCGTCTCCCTGCAATTCCGGCAGGCGGCGTTGGTTCCAGAGCTGCATGGTCAGCCCGATAATCGGGTGCCCTTGCTGCTGCAGCAGGGCTGCGACGGTGGAAGAGTCGACGCCGCCGCTCATGGCCACGGCGATCAGGCCGCTCTGCGTCGCTGCGCTCGCGGGCAAAGTGTCGAATTGTGTTGCGCTGCTCATGCTCTATTCATTTTACGGGAAACTCGCGTTTGGTGCGCAGCGTAATGCCGCGATGAGCTACGACCGCGTCGCGGCTTCCTTGCGGTACGTCGGCGATAGCTCGCGGAGCTGTTCGACAGCGGCCGGCACAATTTCCAGCGCGAAGTCGATCTCGGCGGCTGTGGTGTGGCGCCCCAGACTGAAGCGTAAGCTGGCCCGCGCCTCTTCTGGTGAGAGGCCGATCGCGGTGAGCACATGGGAGGGTTCGACCGCGCCGGAGGAGCACGCCGCGCCGGTCGAGCAGGCAAGTCCTTTCAGGTCGAGCGCGATGACCAGGGCTTCGCCTTCTATCCCGGGAAAGGTGATGTTCGTCGTGTTCGGTGTGCGCAGGGCCCGCGCGCCGTTCGCGAACGAGTGCGGCGCTCGCGAAAGCAATCCTTGCTCCAAACGGTCGCGCAAGGCAGAAATGCGCGACGCATCTTGTGCCAGCGACTTCCTGGCAATCGCAGCGGCTTTGCCTAAGCCCACAATTCCCGCCACGTTTTCCGTGCCGGGGCGGAATCCCCGCTGATGATGCCCGCCGTAGAGAAGCTGCTGCAGCCGCGTGCCGCCGCGAATATACAGCGCTCCAACGCCCTTTGGCGCATAAAACTTGTGTCCGGAGAGCGACAGCAAATCCAGGCGGAGCGCATTCACGTCAATAGGAAGCTTACCTGCGGACTGCACCGCGTCGGTGTGAAAGTAGACGTCGGCGTCCGCCGCGATGCGTCCAATTTCTTCGAGTGGCTGGACGGTGCCCAGTTCGTTGTTGGCGTGCATTACGGTGATCAGGACGGTGTCCTCGCGAATCGCCTGGCGCAGAGCTTCCACCGAAACAAGCCCCTCACGATTAACCGGCAAATAGGTGACAGCGACACCCTGTTTTTCGACCGCTTGACAGGTGTTGAGCACCGCTTCGTGCTCGATGCCGCTTGTGATGATGTGCTTGAGGTGAGCGATAGAAAAGCGCTTATCGAGGTCATCGACGGGGTTCGCACTCCTCTTCGCGGGCCAGCTTACAAGCGGGGAAACCAGGCCAAAAATGGAATGGTTATCAGCCTCCGTGCCGCCGCTCGTAAATACGATCTCTTGAGGACGGGCGCCGATCAGCGATGCGACTTGTTCGCGCGCGGTCTCCACGGCAGCGCGGGCCCTTTGCCCAAAGGTATGGATCGAAGCGGCATTGCCGTACTCGCCTGACAGATACGGCAGCATGGCCTCGAGCACTTCCGGCTCGACGGCCGTGGTGGCGTTATGATCCAGGTAGACGCGATTCATGACCTGCTATCAGGATAGACGCCGCCCATGCTGAGGGCAAGCCGACCTCGTTTCAGCTGGCATCGCAGGGTGGGCGTATGTGTACTGTCTTTGGACCCAAGGGAAATTAGCGAGAGAGGGTAAGGAGCACGCTATTCAGCTCCGTCAGATCTGCATCAAGGCGGTAATAGCCCGGCCGCCATTTCGTGTCCGCTTCTTCGGCGTCCACCTTCAGCACGGCAAAATCACGCTCCTGCCGGGGACTGTTTGCAAGGTTGGGGAATTCGTCGCCGATATAGGTGATAGCGCCGGGTGCCGCGAGATACTGACAATCTTCACGGTTCAGTACGGCACGCAGCATGCCCTGGTTCTGCGTATGTGGTTGACAAAAATAGAGGCTCGCCATCGCCCGGCTATCATCGGCCAAAACGCGGTAAAACAGAATGGTACGATAGTCCCCATTCGGTAATGCCTGTGAACTAAATAGACACAGAATTTACTTCCCCGAAAGTACAGTTTCGTGACGGGAGCCTTGCGCGTTTAAACGGCGACGGAGGGCGTATCCCATGCATTATCTATAATCTACGGACGTTGCGCAGTTCGTCGTCCATTTCTCAATCGCCGCCAAAGTTGTCGTCGCGATAATTTACCGGGATCACGCCGCAGTGCGCTTGGACTCCTGCTGCGCATGGAACTGCGCTGCCTCGGTCGACCCAGCCAAGGCCGTAGTCGAGGAATGGCCACCGGAAACGATCTGCGCGATCTCATCGAAATAGCCTGTCCCGACGAAGCGCTGGTGCGTGATCGCGCGATAACCAAGTTCCTGTGCTGCGAACTCCTCCTGCTGAAGCTTGGAATACGCGGTCATGCCCGACTGAGAATAGCCGCGCGCCAGATGGAACATGCTCATGTTCAGCGCATGGAAGCCCGCGAGGGTCACGAACTGGAACTTGTATCCCATCTTGCCGAGCTCTTGCTGGAAGTTGGCGATGGTGAAGTCGTCCAGCTTCTTTTTCCAGTTGAACGATGGCGAGCAGTTGTAGGCCAGCAGTTTGCCGGGGAATTTGGCGTGAATGCCGTCGGCGAATCTGCGCGCTTCGTCGAGATCGGGCGTCGAGGTTTCACACCATAGCATGTCCGCATACGGAGCGTACGCCAGGCCGCGCGCGATAGCCGCGTCAATGCCGCCGTGGAACTGGTAGAAGCCTTCGGCGGTACGCTCGCCGTGGATGAACTCGCGGTCGCGTGGGTCGGCGTCGGATAGCAGCAGGCCCGCGGAGTTGGCGTCCGTCCGCGCAATAAGAATCGTGGGCACGCCGCAAACGTCGGCGGCCAGCCGTGCGGCGGTCAGCTTTTCAATGAATTCGCGGATGGGCACAACTACTTTCCCGCCAAGGTGCCCGCATTTTTTGGCGGAAGAGAGCTGGTCCTCGAAGTGCACGCCGGCGGCGCCCGCTTCTATCATCGCTTTCATCAATTCGTAGGCATTGAGCGCGCCGCCGAATCCGGCCTCCGCATCGGCCACAATGGGGGCAAACCAATACACGCCGCCTTGCTTGCCTTCCGCGGACTCGATCTGGTCGGCGCGAAGCAGCGCTCGATTGATGCGCCTGACCAGCGCCGGCGCGCTGTCGCAAGGATACAGACTCTGATCGGGGTACACGTCGCCGGCTGTGTTGCTGTCCGCGGCGACTTGCCAGCCGCTGCCGTAAATCGCCGTCAGCCCTGCTTGCACCATTTCGATAGCCTGATTGCCGGTGACCGCGCCGAGTGCGGGAACATACGCTTCCCTGTGCATCAGGTCCCACAGCCGTTCTGCGCCCAGGCGCGCCAGAGTGTACTCAATCTGGATCGTGCCACGCAGGCGGAGCACATCGGCATACGAGTACGGACGGGTGATCGCGGACCAGCGCGGGTTAGTGGCCCAGTCGGAATAGTCGTCGTGCATGGGGTAGCCGTTTTTGCCGTTCAGTGACATTGGAGCTCCTTGCGTCGCGTCTCCTTGGGTCGGTAAAGCTGAAAAACGATGCTCGGGCTCAAGCCGGGTTGAACTCTCCGCTGTGAATCATCTCTTCGCTGATGCGCCGCGCATCGCGAAGCGTGGCTGCTTGCTTGGCGCCCTGGTCGGAGTCGCCGGACGGTTGGGCACTTTCCTGTAGCAGTCTCTCCAGCTCTTGATCAAACAGCTCGTGTATCAATTCCGGCGTATGGCGAACTGCCTGCCCGTTTTCGTCCACAACCTCAACCGTGTTCGCGTGCTTCATGCGCTGCGCGATCATCAGCCGGTAGATGCGGTCGGTGGCCAAGTCTTCCATATAGCCGTCCAGCAGGCTCGCTCCCCGGCCGTTCAGCACGCCATTGCGGTAGCGAATTACCGTGCGAATCGCCGCGCGCGTGCCCGCCAGCGTGCGCTTGCCGACACCGGTGGGCAGCGGGCGCAGGTCGGGATGCGGATCGGCGTTCTTCGGACGGGCATGCAGCTGATTCGGAGCAGGGAACTGCGTGACGGCGATTTCGTTCTGGTCGGGATGCCCGGTCCATGCGCCGTCCATCAAGCAGGATGCTTCGTTCTTTTTGTCCTCGGCGAGAACCGCAAGGGCGCGGGCGTTGAGTTCCGGATTGTCGCGGCTCGGATAGAGCGCGGTCATGCCGCCGATGGCCAGCAACCCGTGCTTGTGGCAGATTTCCGGCATCAGTGTGCGCAAGTT
>Ga0209648_10001099_pt1 | contig 21550 bp, 11 predicted proteins | sample GraSoi2013_115cm_FD_185830 | JGI IMG/M metagenome (GOLD analysis project Ga0209648, IMG submission 185830) | Grasslands soil microbial communities from the Angelo Coastal Reserve, California, USA - Sample 9_17_2013_115cm (SPAdes) (version 2) | ecosystem: Environmental > Terrestrial > Soil >... | reverse complement strand
GCAATGATGGTGGCGGCGGTCGCCGCTCAATATGTTGGCTGGCGTCTGCAGCGGATCGTGGACTTTGCCGAGCGAGTGGCTGGTGGGGATCTGAGCGCCAGAATTGCGTCCACTTCGCTGGACGAGATCGGGCAGGTGGCGGCCGCGCTCGATAAGACGACGCGGGGTGTGGAAGAGAGTTACGCGCGCGTTCAAACCAGCCAGCGCGAGCTGGAAACTCTTCTCAACAGCATGCAAGACGCGGTGATTGCGGTCGATGTCGAGGGGCGCGTGCAGTGGGCCAATCGGGGCATGGATCGTTTGCTGCTTCGCGCTCCCCGCCTGAATGCTCCGTTGATCGACAGCGTCCGCGACCCGGACTTTCTCGCCGCGATTCAGGAGGCGGCGCGCGACCAGGTCGTCACCTCCGCGCGGTCGAACACCATCGCTCCCGGGCGCACCTTCGATGTCACCGCCGCGCCCATGCCCGGAGGCGGCGCCGTAGCCGTCCTTCGAGATCTCACGGAGACCGAGCGCATGGAAAAGAGCCGCCGCGATTTCATCGCCAACGTTTCCCACGAGCTGCGCACTCCGCTGACTTCCATCCAGGGATACACGGAGACGCTGCTCGACAGTCCTCTCGAAAGCAATCACATACGCGACTTTCTGGAAATCATCCGCAAGAACGCGGCCCGCATGTCGCGGCTTACGGAGGACCTGCTCACTCTGGCCCGCGTGGAATCGGGCGAGCAGAGATTCGACATGCAGCGGGTCAGCGCCGAAGAACTGCTGCAGGATGCTGGGGAGAGCTTCCGCGAAGTGGCGCGTCCTTACGGAGTCGAACTGGTGATTGAGAACTCAGTCCCCAACGGGCATGTGAATGCGGATCGCGAAGCCATCCACCAGATTTTTTCCAACCTGATCGAGAATGCGTTGAAGTACGCGGCGTCAGGGAGAAAAATTATTCTTGGCGCCCGCTCGGCCGTGAGCGGGGTCGAATTCTACGTCAGGGACTTTGGACCCGGCATTTCTTCCGAGCACCTGCCGCGCCTTTTCGAGCGTTTCTACCGCGTCGATAAAGCGCGCTCACGGGAATCCGGGGGTACCGGGCTGGGACTCGCCATCGCCAAGCACATCGTTCTGGCACACAAGGGAACGATTCGCGCCGAGAGCGAACTGAACCATGGCTCGACTTTTTTGTTCACCTTGACCGCTTCCGAGCCCGACCCTGCATAGATTTTGGCAGTGGGTCAGTTTCGGGTAGGTTACTGTGGGATCGAAGATTGAGATCCTGAGCCGAGATGCCGATCAAGTCGCCATTGTCGACATCGTGCGCCTCTACCTGGGCCAAACACGCGATCGGGAACTACTCCAGCGAGCGACGAACGTACGTGCGTTGCCAGTAACTGGAAAGCTCAACTGCTGCTGAAGCGGTTCGATCCGAATCATGAGCCGGAACTGCAACATCCTGGGACGGGGCGTCCGCGCCACATAAACTAACAGACTGCTTGGCGGAGAAATTTTCGCGACCGAAATCACCCCGCGAAACGGCGGCTGGCTAGCAGTTCAGCGGCATTGGTTAGATCGAGCCTTTGTTATAATCGAACTTCGCCGCAATCCACCCGAGTGGCGCTATCGTCTAGGGGTTAGGACGGAAGATTCTCAATCTTCAAACCCGGGTTCGATTCCCGGTAGCGCTACCAAACCTTCCACTTAGCGTAATTCACCAGTATTCATGCGGTGTTAATGGAACTCGGCCGCATTTCTTTCTGGTCTCGCCTGTTCCCGGATGTCGCTCTGGTTCTTTGGATCATGGACAGTAAATGGACGGTACGGAGGGATGGGGACGGTAGGTTCTCGGCCTGAAGCACCTCACCCTGTTGCAGATCCCGGATGTTGCGTGGTTGGGTCACGCCCACGGATTCCCTTGGCGCTGTCATTCCGCTGAGCAAACCTGCCATCGGCGTTATGATGTTGGCTGCCAACAGCCATGAACAACCGAAGACTCTCGTTGCCACGGATCTTCCTCCTGATTCTGCTCGCCTGCCCGCTAGGCGCCCTGGCCCAGGAACAGAAAAAGCCCGTAGCCGGCCTCACGTCCATCCGCCAATACATCACCGTGGGTTGGGACAACCTCACGCGTTCCATGACGGACTGCGCCTCGGTGGTCGATCCCAAGATGAAGGTCAATCCCGTAATCTATCTTCCTGCGGGATTCGCGGCTCCGCCCGCCGTTGAAAAACTTCATACCGCGTGCAACGTTGACATTGAGCACCTGCCCAAGCCAATTCATCAACTCGGCGAAATCGATACCAACGCAATCCATCGCCACGGTCTGCTCTATCTGGAGAACAAGTACGTGGTGCCCGGCGGACGGTTCAACGAAATGTATGGCTGGGACAGCTACTTCATCATCCTGGGTCTGCTACGCGACGGCCGGACCGACCTCGCTCGTGGCATGGTCGAAAACTTCTTCTTCGAGATCGAGAACTACGGCGCTTTGCTGAACGCGAACCGGACCTATTATCTGACCCGTTCCCAGCCGCCCTTTCTGAGCTCGATGGTCCTGGCCGTCTATGACGCCGAGAAACAGGCAGGTCACGCCGATCCCGCATGGCTGGCGCGAGCATACTCGTATCTGGAAAAAGACTATTCCATGTGGACTCGCGATCCGCATCTTGCCGGCCCGACCGGACTTGCGCGTTACTACGATTTTGGCGACGGCCCGCCCGCCGAGGGCTTGCAGGACGAGGGCGGCTTTTACCGCAAGGTGGTCAGCCACTTCGCGGTTCATCCCGATCAAGCCGATCACTATCTGGTTGAACAAGATCTGGTTAAGCAAGAAACAGGGCAAGCCGCCGCTGGCCCGGGATCGAGCTATGGCATCACGGTCTGCGATGTCTCGACGACCATGGCACACCCGGAGTGCGAGCCTGAGCATGTGGTTCGTCTCAGCGCCGACTACTACAAGGGCGACCGCTCGATGCGGGAATCCGGCTTCGACATTTCCTTCCGCTTCGGAGCCTACGGCTCGGCCACCCATCACTATGCTCCCGTTTGCTTGAACAGCCTGCTTTACAAGACGGAAACCGACATGGATCAGATCAGCGTGTCGATCGGCAAGGCGTCCGAAGCGAAAGCCTGGAGAGCGCGGGCGGAGGCACGCAAGCGTCGCATGCAGCAATATCTCTGGGATGGAGACCGCGGTTTCTTCTTCGACTACGACTTTACCAGCGGCAAGAAATCGAGCTATCGCTATCTCACAACTTATTATCCGCTGTGGGCGGGCCTTGCGACGCCGGAGCAAGCCGCTGCTGTCGTAAAGAACTTGCCTGTTTTCGAGCAGCCCGGAGGACTGGCCATGAGCCCGGAGAATTCCGGCGCGCAGTGGGATTACCCTTACGGCTGGGCTCCGGTTGAACTGCTCGCCATCCAGGGATTGCGGCGTTACGGCTATAACGCCGAAGCCGATCGCCTTTCGTATAAGTTCCTGTCCACCGTGATCGAGAACTTTCAGCGCGACGGCACCATCAGAGAAAAGTACAATGTGGTGACCCGGTCTTCGGAATCCCATGTGGAAGTGGGATATCAGGAGAACGTTGTGGGTTTCGGCTGGACCAATGGCGCCTTTCTCGAACTGCTGCACGCTCTGCCAAAGGATGCCGTGGAGAAGCTGGCACCGTAAGCGAGTGATGGAGCGACGGGCGCCTCGCCCGTCCAGCCGGGCGGGGACGCCCGGCGCTCCACGAGCAAGTTTGGAACGGCAACAGAACTCACGGATGTGAATCCTGCCTGGTTTGCAGTTGCTCCGCAGTCTTTAACTCCGTCTCGGCCTCTTCCTTCCTGCCCATGTCACGATAGGTCTGTCCCAGCAGGTGGTGTGTCATGGGATTGTTGGGGTCCATCGCAGCCGCGCGGCGGAGCGCCCGCACCGCGAGTTCGAACTCGCCTTTTTTCTCCAGAACCTTGCCCATCAGGATGTACGGTCCGGTCGAGGTGGCGTCCAACCAGATCGACCGCTGCAACAATCGTTCGGCGTCATCGTATTTCTGGATGCGCGAATAGGCGTCGGCCAGCTTGTAGTAAGCATTGGCGTTCGCGGGATTCAGGCTCAGTTCTTTCTGGAACTGTTCAATCGCTTCGGGGACGCGCGATTTATACAGATAGAGTTCTCCCAACATGAGGTGCGCGCCGGGCAGCTTCGGATCGAGTGTCGTTGCCTTCTGCGCGTATTCTTCCGCCACCGGATCGAATTCCTGGCGCAGCAACATGCGCGCCGTAAACAAGTAGCTGGCCGCCGAATCCGCCGGTACATCGAACATGCGCGCGAACGCGGTGCGCGCCCTGGGGTAATCCTTGGTCTGGATGTAGCAGATCCCGAGAATGTAAGCCGCGTCTACGTTGGCCCGCGGAAACCAGGACTGGACTTTCTCAAGATAGGGAATAGCGTCTGCCGGGCGGCCCGCGAGGTAATAAGAGAGTCCGAGCAACTGAATCGATTCGTTGTCTTTGGGGTCTTCGGATTGGGCTGTTTTCAGGTGCTCGACCGCTTTCAGGTAATCGCCTTTTTGGTAATAGGCGGCTCCCAACTCCAGGGCGAGATTCTTTGGGGCAGGATTTTTTGCCGCCAGATTTTGCAACTCCGCGATCGCCTCGTCGTACTTGCCTTGGTGAAGCAGGAGTTCAGCCGAGGCAAACTCGGAAGGTGGAGTAGAGGTTGAGGACGGCGCAAATGGCTTCGAGTCCTGCGCCTCTTGTCCCGCGCAAGCCATCGAGACAAGAAGAAACGCTAACAACGACTTAGGCGCGCGCATCAAAGGACCACCAAGGAGAGTCTGTAGAAGATTAAAACACAAAAAAGAGGGAGTCTCGGAAGACTCCCTCCTGGAAGACGTTCTCGGCTGCGAGTTCTAGAAATCGAACCGAAGTGCAAACTGGATTTGCCGCATCGACGTGCCGCCCTCGATGTCGGTGATCTTCCCGTCATTTGTTCCGTGACAATCAATGCAATTGTTCGCGCCGTTGTTTGCACTGAACGCATAAACGGGGTGATTAAAGACGTTGAAGAAGTCCGTGCGGAACTGCGCCGTGAGCCTCTCGTGGATTGTGAACTTCTTCACGATTGACAGATCGGAATAGAAGCCCGACGGCCCGTGGAAGGAGTTGCGATGGAGATTGCCGAGCGTACCGCAGGCATTCGTTGAAAACGGGGCGGCCGTCGGTCGAGCCAGGGTGCAGGCGTCAGTTCCTATCGCCAACGTATCCGGGTTGGGATATGCCATCGCGGCTACCGGAGTGAAGAAAGTGAGATTATGGTTGACTGGGTCAATGCCTCCCGACACTCCTGTATGGAACGACCCAGAAATGTTGGGGCGACAGATACCGGCATCTTGTTCGGCTCCGCACTCACCGAAACTAGGGGTCCAGGGCAAACCGCTGCTCCAATTGCTGGTGTTACTCAGTTGCCATCCGCCCACAAGATAATCCACGGCTCGGCTGGAATCGCCCATGAACCGCTTGCCCTTTCCAAAGGGCAGCTCATAGACGGTGTTGAGGACCCATACATGGTTCCGATTGAAATCGACCGGCCCATACGAAATCCGATGATCGATCGCGTAGTAATTATTGTCATTGTTGTTGGCGTGAGAGAACGTGTAGTGAGTCAGGAATTGAAGGCCGCGCGAGAACCGCTTCTCTAGTTTCACTTCGAACGCGTTGTACGTGCTCGCCGCGTCGTTGCCATAGTAGTTGCCGAGGTCAAATCCGATCCGAGTGCATGTCGTATCAGTTGAATCGGGTACGCACAGCGGGCGGCGCAGGTTCTGCGACGTTAGTGGGCTGAACCCATGATATCTGTTATGTCCAGGGTTGTTGGGGTCAGCTTCTACCAAATCGGTTCCCGGCCCGACCGCATTGGGGTTCACGTCATAATTAGGCCCGTTGCCCGCGAATCCATGCGTGCCCTTGCTGCCCACGTAGGCAGCTTCCAGGGAAATCGAGTTGGTTACCTGGCGTTGAACCGAAAAATTCCACGCATCCACGGTCGGCAAGACCTGCTTGGGGGGGCGGATGTGAGTGCCGGAAACATCGCCGCCTAGGGAGGCGAACGGGATCAAGCCGTCAGAGTTGATGGCGCTGTCGTGGAAATTCGGAGTTATACCTGTCACCGTGGAATAATCTACGGGTCCGTTGTCCAACGTGAATATCGGGACTCTATCTCCAGAGCCGAGGCCCAGGCTGCTGGCATTGATGTTTTGCTTCAGCAGGACCGGAAGGTTCTGGGTCACCGTGTGTCCAAAGTTCGAGCCGAATACCCCGATGTCATAGCTCCGGCCATAGCCCGCACGGACGACAGTCTTCGGAGTCAGTTGATACGCAATACCGATCCGCGGAGCAAATGCGGTGAGTTTGTTGTCCACATTGCCATTTAGGCCAATGTGTCCGACGCCAGCCACGCGGATGGCGCCCAACCCTCCGAGGTCGGTTATGTTGGCGAACCCGCCGTTGCGCTTTCCATTTACAGATTCTGGGAAGTAGATTTCCCATCGCAATCCGTAGTTCACCGTCAATTTCGGCGATACTCTCCAAGTATCTTGCCCGTAGAAGAACCAGCGCTTCTGCCGCTCGGCCGGGGACCCACCAGCCGCCGGGTTGTTGACGTACCGCGCAAACGACGTGACATCGCCGAGCAGGAACGTCGCGAGATCCAAGCCGCCATTGCCGCCCTGGGCGGTACCCTCGGGGCTGAAATTGTACTCGCCGGTCCGGTTGTTATCGCTGGGAATCCGCAAATTCAAGGCATACCGGATGTCGGCACCAAACTTGAACTGGTGGTTACCTCGTATTTTTGTCCAGTTGTTTACAAACTGCACTTGCTGTTCGCTTTCAGTCAGAGGGCAATTGCACCTAGCTACGCCCAAACCGTCACCGAAACTCGAAATCACCAGTCCCGCGCCGCCATTGTTCGGGGCACCGCCAAATCCGCTGATGGCGTCCCCGCCGAGTTGGAACGACCCGAGTCCTGACGTCTTCGGGTCAGCGGTGTTCGGGAATCCTGCGCCGCTATTCAGGGCCCCGACGCCAAAAGCATTCATCGGAGTACCGCCGTCAGGCTTCTTAGTTTGCGGATTGTATTTGAACCAGCCAAAACGGAAATCCGTCAACAATGTGCTGGTGAACGTCTTCGTGAAGCCGGTTGCCAGGCTGTAGTTGTGGGTGATGGAACTGCCGGACAAACCCAACAAGCCATTGCCGGGGCCCTGCAACTGGCCGAATACTCCCTGGCCCGACAGTTTGAAATAGTTGAGACTGAACCGCCCAAACACGTTGATTGTGGGGCGGGCCGCGTAGTCGATCCGGGTGTCGAAGGCGTCCGATTTGAACGGACCCGAACCGGAGCCCACAAAGTTGTTCTGAAGCGTGCTACCTTGCGGCGGCGGAAGCGCCTGCAAGATATTCACGGCTGCAGGAGAAAGCCGGCTGTTCGGGATCAGGTTGCCGACGAACTGGTTTCGGCCAGATCCGTCTGAGGCCCCAGTGGCCGGATCAAAGATTAGGCCGCCGCCTCCGACGCCGACGTAGTCGCTCAGATCGCAATTGATGATTGTAGGGTCTCCGTTGGGCCCGACACAGGTACTCTGAACCTTGGCATCCGGCACCGTGAACTGGCCACTGACCCCGTTTGTCTGGCGTGTGCCCTGATAATCACCAAAGAAGAACAGCTTATCCTTGATGACAGCACCGCCGACCGTACCGCCGAACTGCACCCAACGGGACGGCGGAATCAAGCGACCTGTAAGGGGGTCCTTCTTAAACTGAGTGAACGGATCCCGCGCCAGCTGTGCGTCGGAGCGACGGAAAAGGAAACCGCTGCCGTGAAGCTCATTGCTGCCCGACTTGGTCTGTGCGGTCACTACGCTGGCTACGGCCTTGCCGAATTCGGCGTCGTAATTCTGCAACGAGACCTTAGCTTCCGTAACAGCATCCAAGTTTGGATTGACGACGATAATTCCCAGGATAGGATCCTGATTGTCGGTTCCGTCCAATTCGTAAGCGGTGCCGCTGAAGTGCTGGCCTTGGGTGAAGATCTGCTGGCTGCCTTGCGGATTCTCGGTGGCGGCGTGCGACCATCCCGTTATTTTTTGCGAACCCGGCGCCAGCAATTGGAGACTGGTAAAGTTCCGATTGAGGATCGGCAGATCTTCGACGTACTTTTCGTTGAAAGTAGTCGCCACGTCGGCGCGATCGGTCTTGAGTTGCGGCGCCTCGGCCGTGACCTCGACCGTCTCAGACGTACCCCCCACCTGGAACTGCAAGGGTACATTCGCAGCCGCATCAGCGGAGACATTCACATCCTTTTGCTCACTGGCCTTGAACCCCGGCGCCTCAACGCGAACGGTGTACACGTCTGGAATCAAGTGCGTGACGGAATAGTTCCCGCTGTCGTTAGTGGTCGTAGTGTCCGATGTGTTTTTGCGCTGGTCGGTAACGGTCACCTTGGCGTTTGCGACCGCGGCACCTTGCGGGTCAGTCACCGTGCCGATGATGCTGCCGTATACCGCTTGCGCCCATACGGGTTGCGCCGTCAATGTCACCAGACAAACGCAAATCGTCAGCATCGCGGCTATCGAGAGTTGTTTCGCCATTTTTTTCTGCCTCCGCAGTGCTCAATCGTCAAGATTTGCCGGACAATCGCGGTCCGGAGTTCGCCGGGTGGGTTCGCGCCGGGCTTCAGGAAATGCAGCAAGGCCTTTTCCTCGAAGCGCGAGCAGAAATGCACTCGGCATCTAGTACGAATGAACTATTGCCAGTGTCCGCCAAGGTAACTCTCGCGCATTTGTATTGTCAATATGTAAATGGAGTCTTATCAATAATATGAAAGCTGGTAGAGTTTTGAACTGTGTCTACCGTTTTTCGTAGAGTCCGTGAACGTTTTCGTAGAGTGTCAGTAACGAGGATGGCAAGAGCTTTGTAAGACCTAACGATGTACAAATTCGATTTTCTACTCGGAGGCAGACTTGAAGTGAGGATCCAGCTCTGAGGCTTTCCGGAATTCGTGCTCCGCCTCATCGGACAGGCCCTTCCTCCGCAGCGCTTGGGCGAGATAGAAGTGCGCCGGCGCATAGCTAGCCAACTGTCCCGTAGCGGATCGAAACTGGGAGATCGCTCCATCCAGATCTCCAGCATTCAGCAGGCGTCGTCCAGAGTTGGTCGAGAAGATCGCCGCCTGCAGAGCATTTGCGCCTTTCGCCATCTCCATTCCCAGCTTGCTCTCGGCGGCCGCGCCTTCTGTGTTTCCGAGCTGGCGCAAAACTCCAGCGAGGGTGGTGTGGGCGCCGGCAAAATCGGGCTGAAGGCGGATGGCCTCGCGAAGAGCATCGGCAGCTTCTTGAAATTTCCCTTGCTGTTTAAGAACTGTGCCCAGAGTGTAGTGAGCTTCGGCATAGTCGGGCCGAGCCTTGATGGCAGCCCTCATTTCGTCGGCGGCGCGTGCAAACTCTCCTTGTTGCCAGAAGATGACACCGAGCGTGTAATGCACGTCAGACTGCGCCGGATCAAGCTGGGCCGCCTTCTGTAACTCGACGATGGCCGCGGACAGATCATCCTTGAGCTTTAACGCAAGGCCCAAGTTGTAGTGGAGGGTCACATCAGCGGGTGTGGCCTGAAGGGCGGCTCGAAGCTCGCGGATGGCGGCTTCGAAGTCGGCGCGCTGCAGATAGGCGATGCCGAGATTGCCGCGATAATCGCTGTCTTCGGGCTTGAGGCGCAACGCGGCTTCGAATTCGGACACCGCGCCGGGAGCGTCTCCGGATTGAATCAAAGCCAGGCCGAGATTGTTGTGCGCGTCGGCATTGCCGGGTTGAGTTCTGATGACTTGGCGAAACGCAGAAGCGGCTCCGATGGCGTCCCCTTTTCTCTGCAGTGCCAAACCGAGTTTGGTTTGGGCTTCCGGAAATTCGGGCTGCAGTTTGACCGCCGCCGTCCATTCCTGAATAGCGCCTTCGGAGTCGCCCTTGTCAGCGCGAACATTGGCGAGATAGTAATGCGCCTGGGAGTTGTCCGGGGCGAGTTCCACGGCGCTCTGCAACAATTGTCCGGCTTCATCGAGAGATCGCTGCTTCCAGCGCAAAACTCCGAAATGAAACTTCGCCGATGCCGATCGAGGCTGCAGCCGGAGCGCTTCGATAAATTCGGCGCTCGCTTCCTCGAGTTGCGAATTCTGGACCAGGAGCGCGCCGAGTTCATCGTGGAGATCGGGACGTTGAGGATCGAGCTGACTGGCTTTGCGAAATTCGACGATGGCGGCACTTAGATCCCGCTGCAAGCTCAGCGCGCGACCGAGGCTGCGGTGGGCCTCGGAGTCGCGGGGCGCAAGCTTGACGGCGATGTGCGCTTCATCTACCGCAGCGTCGTTTTCTCCTTTGGCCGACAGCGCGCTGGCGAGATTGATGTGCGCCTGCAGGAAGTCTGCCTTCAGCCTGAGTGCGGTATGGAACTGCGTGATGGCGTCATCGATCTTTCCGGTGGACATCAGCACCCAGCCCAGCGAGTTGTGTCCTTCTGGAGCGTTCGGCGCTAGCCGTACGACCTTCTCGAAGTCCGCGCGCGCCGCATCCAAATCGCGTTGCTGCAAAGAGCGGATGCCATGCTGGTAGAGGTTGTCGATCGCCGAGTTGTCCGGGGCTTTTTGCGCCAGGGCGGGCCGGGCGAGCGTCACCAGGACGAGCAGCGCCGCCAAGGTACGTATTTTGGTGGGAGTCCGAGAAATCAACAAAGTGCTCGCAAAGTCAGAAGTCAGAGACTACTTTCACAGATGTTACTACGCCCGCGGCGGCGGCTGCTTCTTTGAACGAGAACCACGGGGACTTGCTGTCTTGACCCGTTCTCGCGCGGGGCCATACCATGCATTTGGGGTTACACGTTGACGCGGTATTCTCGTTTTCATTCGACCTGGTTTGCGCGGACAGTTTTGCCAGTGCTGATCGCTTTGTGCGGATTCGCTCAGGGCGAGTCGGCTTCCCCTCGGAACTCCGTCGCATATTTCACCGATGTCGCCCAAAAAGCCGGGCTGACGATGATGAACGTGTTTGGTGGCAAGGACACGAAGAAGTACATCATTGAAACGACGGGCACCGGAGTCGCCATCTTCGATTATGACAACGACGGCTGGCCCGACATTTTCATCGTTAACGGAACGACTCTCGAAGGCTTTCCCCAGGGAAAAGCTCCGACCAACCATCTCTACCGCAACAATCATGACGGGACGTTCACCGATGTGACGGTTAACGCCGGGCTGGCTGCCACGGGATGGGGGCAAGGGGTTTGCGTCGGCGATTACGACAACGATGGGTGGGAAGATCTGTACGTTACTTACTACGGGAAGAACCGCCTGTATCACAACGAGAATGGCGTTTTCACCGAGGTCGCGGAAAAAGCGGGCGTGGCGGGCACGGGGAAGGCGTGGAGTACGGGATGCGCGTGGGTCGATTACGACCGCGACGGCCATCTCGATCTGATGATCGCGAACTATGTCGACTTTGATCTCTCCACGGCGCCGGCTCCCGGAGACAGGTCATCGTGCATGTGGAAGAGTGTGCCGGTGATGTGCGGGCCGCGCGGACTCGCGGGGGCAAAGAATATTCTGTACCACAACAGCGGGGACGGGACTTTCGAGGATGTTACCAAGAAAGCGCATATCGACCAGACCGATGGCCACTACGCGTTCAGCGTTTCGGCTTTCGACTTCAACGACGATGGCTGGCCTGACATTTATGTGGCCTGCGACAGCACACCCAGCATTCTCTATCGCAACAATGGTGACGGCACTTTCACCGACATCGGTGTAACCGCGGGCGCGGCCTTCAATGAAGACGGGCGCGAGCAGGCGGGTATGGGATCTACGATCGGCGACTACAACGGCGACGGGCGACTGGACATTTTCAAGACGAACTTTTCCGACGACACTTCGACTCTCTATCGTAACAACGGCGATGGAACATTCGACGATGTGACTACCGCGGCTGGCCTCGGCCTCCACACGAAATATTTGGGATGGGGAACGATGTTCCTCGACATCGACAACGATGGGTGGCCGGACCTGCTTCTGGTGAATGGGCACGTCTATCCCGAAGTCGATAAGCAGCACCTGGGCAGCGACTACGAAGAGCCGCGCATTCTTTACCACAATCTTGGCAACGGCACGTTTGCGGATATCTCCGCGGATGCCGGCCCCGCTATTACCGCGCACGCTTCTTCGCGCGGGCTGGCTGTGGGCGATCTCTGGAACGATGGCAAGATGTCGGCGGTGATCAGCAACATGAACGCGCCGCCCAGTCTGCTAGTGAACCAGGTGCGCTCGCCCAGCCACTGGATTTCAGTTCGTACGGTCGGAACGAAATCAAATCGCGATGGCATGGGAGCGCGGATTTCCGTGAAGGTTGGTGCACGAACGCTAGTGGATGAAGTGCGCAGCGGATCGAGCTATAGCTCAAGCAGCGACATGCGGGTTCACTTCGGACTGGGCTCGGCGACGAAAGTGGATTTCGTTCAGATTCGCTGGCCGAGCGGATTGGTAGAGCGCTTTGAAAAGTTGCCGGTGGATTCGATCCAGACGCTGAAGGAAGGGACGGGAACGGCGGTCGCGGCGGAGGCGAAGAAGGCCCCGTAGGGTTTCCTAGCTCGTAGTTTCCGAAGCGCCGACGGTGCGTCCGGAATGGGGCGGAAGCGCGATCAGCATTTCTGCGAGAAATATCGATGCACGGCCATTTGAACTAGCCGAAACATGCCAGACGGGCACCGGAGCCGCCTGGCTTTGAGAGCGTCGCCGGACGCATTGGTGTTTTATCTTTCCCTTTACCTCTGATGGAGTCGTGATCTCCCGAAGAACAAGATGAGAACACTGGCGCCGACCAGGAGCAGCATGATGCGATGGTAGAGATCGTTGCTAGCTGTCCGAGGACCAGCACCGGCCGCCAGGGCGGCGATGCCCAACAACACACCGCCTAAGGCAACGAAGTTGGTGATCAGCGCCACGCGCCATCGCACTCTCGAATCGCGAAAAAGCGCGGTCGCACCCCACAACAAGGAAAGCCCACAGAGTGTTTCCACAATCGCAGCCGGAATGATGCGCGGTTCGTGGAAAGAGCCGATGGCGACGCCTGCATGTTGAACGGCGCCGAAGAAGAAGAGCGCTGTATTTGCGATCATGAGCAATCCAGCCGCAGTTTTCATGCTGATACCTCAGACGACCGCGATGGGCGAGCAACCACTCGCGGCAGCATGAATCCTGTGGCGATTAGCCAGATGAAACCAGGAAATCTAACGAGCGGAATCAAGAACAATGCCTTCGGCGCGATCAGGTTCAGCCAGCTCAGTTCGCCGCATACCGCGAGCGCCAAGCCAAGTGCCACAACCCACTTCGGCAGGAGCTTCATGAACGCCGCCGGGACAGACACGCCGGCCAGCAACAGACCCATGGGCACGGAGAATCCTGGACCGCCGAAGGCGTACGAGAGGTAATACATCGCGCGCAGCAGGGTGGCATCCTGGGCGATGCCGGGGTGAATCATCACCCAGAGAATAGATGAGGCGGCCATACCGCCAAATACCGTGGCGAAGCCTCCGAAGAGCGCGATGTAAGGACCGGCGGCGCGCACGCCGAGAAAATGCAAGCGGCTCACCACCGAGGCCGTGAAGATGCCCAGGGCTATGGTCGCTCCGAACTGCAGGAAGGCACACATCAGGACCGGCAAAGCATGGGTTTGGAAATAGGACACGATCACGTCGCCCGGTTCCCACGGACCTGGAAAGTGAGTTTTGCTGGCAAAGATGGTGACGGGATAGAGGCCGGCATTGAACAGCACGGTGTAGACGATGGCCAGCGCACCGAGATGCGGGCCGGCATGGCGCAAGGGGCTCACGAGCTGAGGTGTTTCATTGGGGTTGGGCATAACTCCTCCGGAGGAAAGTGATTCATTTCCATAATGATTCATATCATGAATCATTATGAAATGCTACTATTATTCGGTGAGCTCAAACAAGAGAGTTCCTCCTGACCATCGCCCGAGTGGCGCCGCCTTCCTTTTAGCCCAGGTGGGCGCACATGGGGCCCGTCGTTTTGCCGGACGAGTTGCAGAGATTGGGTTGACGGCTCCGGATGCGGGGCTGCTCCGGAAGATCGCGTCCGATCCTGGCGTCAGCCAGCAAGTACTAGCAGATCATCTAGGGGTCATGCCTAGCCGCATGGTCCTGCTGGTGGATGAACTCGAAACCAAGGGAATCGTCGAGCGGCGGCGGAGCACGGAGGATCGCCGCAATTATGCACTGCACCTTACGGCGCGGGGACACCAGGTGCTGGGTCAACTCTCCCGGGTTGCTGCAGAGCACGACGAGAGCCTTTGCGCCGCCCTCAGTAAAGAAGAAAGGGTGCAATTGAGAGATTTGTGCCGGCGTATCGCCGAGGAGCAGGGGCTGACGCCGGGTGTGCATCCCGGGTACCGTCACTTGGGAACAAAGAGATAACGCGCCACAAGCTCACCACGCCTCAACCCTACACTCGAGGGCGGGCGTCACTTTGTGGGCGCTTTTGCCGGCGCAAATTGCATTGTCCGAACGATCCCTTCACCTTCTTTTACGTAGACAACCTGGTTTGGCTTGACGTCCTTGAGTGTGTCCACTTGCCCGCTCGGCCAGCGGATTTCAAGTAACTCTACTTTCTCGGCTTTGCCGAGGCCGAAGTGAGCGCGTAGGTCATTCTGGGAGAAATATCCGCCGCCGCTGCGGACTTCGTCGATCTGCTGATGCGGCTTGGCTTCGCCGGGTACGCGCGTCACGCACTTCAGGCGGGCGCCGATGCCGCTGCGGTTTGATTTTGTGCCGATAGTTCGCACCTTGAGCCAGTTGTTGCCCGTCTGCGAATCGCAGCGTAAGAGTTGGGGATAGTCGTTGACGGGATTGACGACCATGTCGAGATCGCCATCGTTGTCGAAATCGCCGAAGGCGCAGCCTCGCGCGGCAATGGGATCGGAGATGCCCGGTCCGGCATGCATCGATACATCTTCGAACCGCCCGTTACGCAGGTTGCGATAGAGAAGTTTGCGCTGGGCGTATCCGGCCTCGGTTTGCAACTGTTCGACCTCGGGATAGACGTGGCCGTTGCAGATCAGGATGTCGGGCCAGCCGTCGTTGTCGAAATCGAAAAAGCCGCAGCCCCAGCCGAGATATTTGGTGTAGAGGCCGAGTCCGGCGGTGAAGGTGGCGTCCTCGAAGCTGGCGCCACCGAGATTGTGATAGAGCGAGGGCGTGTCGCCCGCGAAATTTGTCTTCACGAGATCGAGGTTGCCGTCGAGATCGTAGTCGGCGGCGGAGATTCCCATGCCGGCCTGCGGCTTGCCGTCGGGGCTCAGGGCGCAACCGGATTCGAGCGCGATGTCGACGAACTTGCCATTTTTCTTGTTCTGGTAGAGGGCGCTGGCGGTGGAATCGTTGGCAACGTAGATGTCGGGCCAGCCGTCGTTGTCGAGATCGGCGGTGAGCACGCCAAGACCATAGGTGCCATTTGCGCTGAGAATCCCAGAGATCCCCGAGACGTCGGTGAAGGTTCCGTCGCCGTTGTTGTGATACAGGATGTTTTTGCCGCCATTCAATCCCGGCGGGCCGCACGCTACGATCACGCCCTTGTAGAGACAAGGACCCGACTCTGGCACGGGCGCGGTTGCCAGGTCCATGTCGATGTAGTTCGCGACAAACAGATCGAGGCGGCCGTCGCGGTCATAGTCCACAAACGCGCAGCCCGTGTTCCAGCGCTTGCCGTTGGTGGCGACACCGGCCTTCGCGCTGACGTCGGTGAAGGTGCCATCTCTGTTATTGTGATAGAGCACGTTCTTGCCGAAGTAGGTGACGAACAGATCGTCGTAGCCGTCGTTGTCGTAGTCGCCGACGCAAACACCTTGTCCCCAACCGGAGTGGCCGACGCCTGCTCTCAACGTCACATCGGTGAAAGTGCCGTCGCGATTATTCTTGAACAAGCGGGAGATCGGTTCGTGTCCGGCGGGAAATCCTTCGAGGCGCGTGCCGTTCACCAGAAAAATGTCGAGCCAGCCGTCGTTGTCGTAGTCGTAGAGCGCGACTCCGCAGCCCGTGGTTTCGAGCAGGTATTTGTTCTTGTGTTCGCCGCCGAAGATCGTTTTGACGTTAAGGCCAGATTCGCGTCCGACGTTCACGAAACTGACCCCGAGCGGAGTGCCCGGCTTCAGCGGTTCGACCGCCGGTTGTGCTGGTGGTGCGGACTGCGACCACAGCGGACGCGCCAGCCCCAGCACACTCTCCAGCGAGAAAACCGCAGCCGATCGGCTGAGTGATTTCAGGACTTCGCGGCGTGAACAAGACAAGAGGTGTTACCTGGCCATACAGCCCGTGCTAGAATTCGCCCCTGAATCCTTATATTTGGTGCGTGAAGACTTTGCAAGCCAACGGCACGAACAAACCTGAGTGAGGAACGATCATGCCAGCGCGGGCTGATTCCTAACATGAAGACTGGTGGCTGTTTGCCCCGCCTGGCCCGAAGTCGGGTGTTGGCGCTATGTTTCCTGCTCTATGCCGCGGCGGCGGCTGAACAGCCTGCTCATACTGCTCTGGAGCTCCGGCGGCCAGTACGTGCGTGGGAATTCTTGCCCGTCGCCGGAACGCGTGCCGGCCTGTTCGGCAACGAGAGCGGGCAGATGGAGGCGTGGGTTTATCCGCTCAAGATTTTTCGCGATCTTCGTTTGACGTTCCACGTGGATGGCCGCGCACTGCCCGCGGAGAGCCTAGTGCGCACGGTGATCGTTCATCCTGAATCTGCGACTCTGGTGTACGCGGGCGACAATTTTTCCGTGCGCGAGACGTTCTTCGTGCCGGTTGGCGAGCCGGGCGCGGCCATTTTGTTCGATGTCGAAACCGAGCAGCCCCTGGAGATCGAAGCAAGTTTTGTAGGCGACTTCCAGTTGGAGTGGCCGGCGGGTCTGGGTGGGACGTTTATCGAGTGGGACGATTCACAACACGCATTCGTTTTCGGCGAGGAGCAGAAGAAGTTTTTCGCGCTGATCGGGACGCCGTCGGCGTCAGGCCATAGTCTTGCGTATGAGACGAATTTTTCCGCTTCTGAACGGAATTCGCTGCGCCTCGGTGTGACCGCCAAGGGCAGAGATAGGAAGGTAGTTGTGATTGCAGCCTCGATGCAGGGACGAGCGGATGCACAATCCAACTATCAGCACCTGACTACGTCCTATGGCGATCTGCTTCGCGCATCGGCACGGTACTATTCGGATTATCTGGAGCGCACGGTAAATCTGACGCTGCCGGATGCGCAACTGCAGCAAGCGTTCGACTGGTCGCGCATCAGCGTGATCCAGGGACTTGCCACCAATCCGTTTTTGGGCACGGGACTCGTCGCGGGATATCGAACTTCAGGCACGAGCCAGCGGCCGGGCTTTGCGTGGTTCTTTGGACGCGATTCGTTCTGGACTTCGTTCGCGCTGAATTCGGCCGGCGACTTCGCAACCACTCGCACGGCGCTCGAGTTTGTCGGCAAGTTTCAGCGGGAAGATGGCAAGATTCCGCACGAAATTTCTCAAGGAGCGAGCTTTGTTCCGTGGTTCAAGGATTTTCCATACGGTTACGCTTCCGCTGACGCGACCCCGCTCTACATCATTGCGGCGAACGATTACGTTGTGCGGAGCGGAGACGTCGAGTTTGCAAGGCGGAAATGGGACAGCTTGTGGAAGGCTTACGAGTTCTTGCGGTCCACATACGACGCACAGAATTTTCCGCAGAATTTCGGCTTTGGCCACGGCTGGGTAGAAGGCGGGCCGCTGCTTCCCGTGAAAACCGAGTTCTACCAAAGCGGGCTGGGACTCGAAGCTCTCCGCTCTCTCGCTAACCTTGCATCACTCGCCGGGAAGGACGACGCCCGCAAGGATCTGCAGTCCGCTTTCGACAGGCAGAAACCAGCGTTCAATCAAATTTTCTGGTCCCCTGAGAAAAAAGCATTCGCCTTCGCGCTGGACCGGCAGGGCCGGCGGGTTGATGAAGTCTCCGTCCTCACGACGGTTCCGATGTGGTTTGGTCTGATGGATCAGGACAAAGCCGAAGCCACCATTCAGCAACTCGCGGAGGCCGATCAACAAACAGATTGGGGCATGCGCATCATCTCCAACCGGTCCACGCTTTATAACGGCAGCGGATATCATTTCGGTTCCGTGTGGCCGCTCTTTACGGGATGGGCGTCGGTCGCGGAATACCGCTACCATCAGGCGTTTCCCGCGTATTCGAATCTGCGCGCCAACGCGCTGCTGGCGCTCGACGGTTCGCTTGGCCACGTGGCTGAGGTCCTCTCGGGAGACTACTACCAGCCGCTCTCGACCAATTCTCCGCACCAGATCTGGTCCGCAGCCATGGTGGTCAGCCCGATCCTTCGTGGCCTGCTGGGGATCGAGACAGACGCACTGAGCCACACACTCACTTTCGCTCCGCATGTTCCGGCGGACTGGAGATCGTTTTCTGTGGACAACCTGCGCATGGGCACGGCGGTCGTTTCCGTTCGCTATCAGAAGACGCCGGGTACGGTTATCTTTGAGCTCAAGCGCACTGGTACTGGAGACTGCGTGGTGGAATTGTCGCCTGCGCTCAGCCTCCGCAGCGGTGTTACCTCAGTCGATCTGAACGGCCATACTGTGCCGTTCCATGTGAGGCAAACGGCCAGTGATCTACATGTAAGTGTGCGCTTCCCGGCTGCCGAGGGAATGAGTACCATCCGCATTCACTTGAAGAATGACTTTGGTGTCGGATTTTCAAACGTGCTCCCGCCCCTGGGGAGTTCCAGCCAAGGGCTGCGCATTCTTTCCGAGTCGTGGAATTCGACTCACTCACAAGTGTCGTTCGTCCTTTCCGGTCTGGCCGGCAAGCGTTACGATTTGTCCGTCTGGAATCCTTCGCAGATCGCTTCCGTGCGCGGAGGCAAACTCAATGACGCAAGTCACGATCAGGCTAAGCTGACGGTCGAATTTCCTGCGGCGCCTGAGGAGTCTTATGTCCGGCAGGATATTGTAATTAGTTTCGCGGGCGCGAAGTAGCCTGAAAGGTCTGATGATGGACTAAGTTGTACATACGGTTCGATTGGTTTCTTTGCCTGCGCGCTAACAAAATTAGGCTTCTATGTTTCCTGAGGAGAGAAATGTTATGTCAAACCGGTTCTTGCTGATAGTTTCGCTGCTGCTCGCGCTCGGCTGTTCTACCGCTGCCTTTGCCCAGACAAAACCTGTCGATGCGGAAGGCCATCAGTGGTGGCAGCATGCCGTGTTTTACGAAATCTATCCGCGCAGTTTTGCGGATAGTAACAATGACGGGATCGGCGACTTGAATGGCATCACGTCGAAGATGGACTATCTGCACGACCTTGGGGTTGATGCTATCTGGATCAGCCCGTGCTTCCCCTCGCCGCAGGTGGACTTCGGCTACGATGTGTCCGATTACGAGAACATCGATCCGATGTACGGGACGCTGACTGATTTCGACGACATGGTTGCGGAAGGAAAGAAGCACCACGTCAGCATCATTCTGGACTTTGTGGTGAACCACAGCTCGGACCAGCACCCGTGGTTTCTGGACTCCAAGTCCTCGAAGACGGCTGCGCATCGCGACTGGTACGTCTGGCGCGATGGCAAGGGCCCTGGCCAGCCGCCGAATAACTGGATCTCGATCTTTGGCGGTTCTGCCTGGAAGCTCGATCCAACGACAAATCAGTACTACTACCATTTCTTCTATGCTGCGCAGCCCGACCTGAATTGGCGAAATCCGGCCGTCGAGAAGGCGATGCTCGATTCCACGCGCTGGTGGTACAAGCGCGGGGTAGCGGGTTTCAGGCTGGACGCAGTCGACACGCTTTTTGAAGATCCGAATCTGACCGACAACCCCATCCAGCCCGGGATGAACAAGCAAGGCGATCCGAACGAGGAGAACAAGTACAACACCAAACTCCCTGAAGTTCACGACGTGCTGCAGAAGCTGCGCAAAATCGCCGACGAGTCAAACGCTGTGCTGATCGGCGAGACCTGGACCGCGGACATCGCCGAGTTGAAGCAGTACTACGGCGAGCACAGCAGTGAACTGCAAATGCCTATGGACTTCATGTTCACGACGGTCAACAAGCTTTCGCCACCGGAGTTCCGCAAACAGATCGCAGCGGTCGATGGCTCGGGGGGGTGGCCCGTATACGTCATCAGCAACCACGACATCGTCCGCTCCTACGTTCGCTACGGGGACGGGAAGAACAACGACGCCATCGCGAAGTTGATGGGCGCTTTTTACCTGACGTTGCGTGGCACGCCGATCATGTATTACGGTGAAGAACTCGGCATGGAGAACAACGATCCGAAGCGAAAAGAGGACGTGAAGGACCCAATTGGCCGCACCGGGTGGCCGCGGGAAATCGGACGCGATGGCGAACGTACACCGATGCAGTGGAATGCGGAAGAGAATGCGGGATTCAGCAAGAAAGACCCATGGCTCTCCGTGCCGCCCAGTTACAAGACCCACAATGTCGCGACCGAATCGAGAGACCCAAATTCGGTTTGGAGTATGTATAAGAAAGTGCTCGCGCTGCGGCACACGAACGAAGCGCTGCTGGAAGGCAGCTACACGGCATTGAATGAGGACGATGCCAGCGTGATGTCGTATCTGCGCAGCTATAAGGGGAGGGCCGTGTTGGTGGCGCTCAACATGTCGGCCTCGCCCCAGAAGGCGACCTTTAACCTCGCCGACAAAGGGTTTACGTCAGCAGGTCTGAGAACGCTGGTGGCGACGCCTCAATCGAGCGCGAAGGGCAGCGAAGTGACGCTGGAGCCTTTTGGAGTGTTTATCGCAGAAATCACGAAGTAAGCGGAACTTTTTGGCGCCGCTGCCAAAAACAGCGGCGCCTTTTGTGCCCACTCGTCCTGATCCGAGCAGAATCAAGTCCTCCCGACGTGGGCCCGCCTTCGGACGGCATGATTCCGCTTGCCCAGTCACTGCGCCCCGAGCTATTTTCACAAATCACTGCAATCGCAAATAAGAAGAGCTTGCTGTTTGCGCAGCCCAAAAAACCAGGCCCCACCGAATGCCGCGACATGCAGGCGATCGCATCAGCCAAATCAAGCGGAGGCGCATCGAACAATGTTTCGGCTGGCCAAACGTCAGACCGCCGAGAGCGCGAGGGGTCGCTCCAGGTCTCGCCCCCCACGAAATGTGGAGCACCCGGCGATTGCGGGAGGTGTCCGCTCTACTTGAACAATTTGAATTTTCAGGCATAATTCGCAGGTTATCCATTGAGTAAAATCCCGCGACCGGGTCGCTTTGAGGTTTCATGGGCCGAAAACAGTCTCCCATCCTGAACCACAACAAATTGAAGTTGGGCTTCTTCTCTCCGAATTGCTCGGGGGGCATGTCGGTCACGAAAGTTCCAGAGCGCTGGGTCAATTCCTGGGACAACAACATCCGCCTGGCGCAGCTTGCCGACGAAGCAGGCATCGAATTTCTGCTGCCCATCGCGCGCTGGATC
>Ga0209648_10001098_pt1 | contig 21551 bp, 16 predicted proteins | sample GraSoi2013_115cm_FD_185830 | JGI IMG/M metagenome (GOLD analysis project Ga0209648, IMG submission 185830) | Grasslands soil microbial communities from the Angelo Coastal Reserve, California, USA - Sample 9_17_2013_115cm (SPAdes) (version 2) | ecosystem: Environmental > Terrestrial > Soil >... | reverse complement strand
CCGGCGGGCGCCTGGCCGGGCCGCCGAACCTGATCGGCAGGATCGACGCAATGCGGATGCTGCGGCAGGCCGCCGGCGACCGGGTCGCCGTCTACAGCCCGGAAAACGAGGCAGGAACGCCGATCTACGTGCACGCCAAGGTCTGCGTCGTGGACGATACCTGGTCGATCATCGGATCGGATAACTTCAACCGCCGGTCCTGGACGCACGATTCCGAGCTCAGCTGCGCCGTGCTCGACCTGGGCGGCGAGGAACGCGGTGGCAGCCGCGGCGGCCGCGACACCCTCGAGCTCCCCACAGCCGACGGGCCCGTCATCCGAACGGGTGCCCACGGTGACGTCGAGGCGGAACTGAGCGGCTTGACGGCGGGCTCCGGCTGGACAGCCGGCTCGGTGGCAGCAGCCACCCTGTCCGCGGAGCCCGTGGCCGCCGATCCTGCGGCCGCCGATACTACAGCCACCGATCCTTATTAATCCGGTCCCAGTCCCACCGCCGCCGCAGAACAAAACCGCGACGCAGCTTGCCACCAGTGCAATCACCCAGCTCAACGGCGTCGCCACCGCCAGCGCCACGCAGGCGCTGAACGCGATCAAGAGCAAGTCGCTCGACGGCCCGGGCCTCATCCCGTACCTCGAGCGTAAGGTACGCATCGGGGAAGTGCTCAATGACTTGGCGAAGGACTGGACTGCAGCCACGCGCACCGACTTTGCCGACGCCTTCAGCATGGACCCCAACAATATCAACAACGATGCGGCGGATTCCATCGTCTCGATCGCCATCCTGAACGACAAGGATCTCGAGGCGGAGATCACGGCCGAGAATACGCCGCAGACCATGCCCGCGGATCTCACCGACAACCGGCGCATCGTCTGGCAATCGGTGCCGCCGGGCACGCCGTTAAATCCGCCCTACGTCATTCTGGTCGCCGTCGAATACCAGGATGTCGCTACGGCAGCGGACGTCGTGAAATCGATCACGAGCCAGCTCGGCACCAGCGGGTCTGGTTTCCGGCTGCCAACAGCGGTGATCCAAAAAGGCGTGAACTGAATTTGGAGGCATTGTGGAATTCGCCAGCCCAGTTTTGACATCCTGGGGAATCAAGGCCCAACGCGGCTTCACCGGCGAAGCCTACGCCGCCAGACCTGAAACCTTCGTGGTCGGCATCATGGCCGCCCTCGAAGCCGTCGCCATCAAGGGTGGCCAGGAAACTCCCGTGGCGGAACGCCAACGTCACCAGCATCACAGCCACTTTGATCGTGGTTTCGGATGGAAATGCCGGCGCGAAGCAGACCACCCAGGTCGGCATCACTGAGGGGACGGACCAGCGCAATCTACAAGTATCGGTGAATGCTGTGGATGGCCTTCGCAACGCCCAAGTGCGTCTGAACAACGGCGCGGTCTTCTGGACTCATGCTGGCCCGGTTCTTGCGGCCGATTATGCCATTCCTGACTTCTCCGTGCAGGCCAACGCGTACCTGGATAAATACAAGGCGCCGGGGGACGGAAAAGTCACATTGCAGTTCATGGTTAAGTCGGACACCGATGGTAGCGTCCTCATCACCATTAAGGACGTGCAATGCACGCTCTTGCAAACACAGTCATGGAAGAACGAACTCGATTCGACTTTCCGTGTCGACCGGACGTTCAAGCTGACCTTCAACCAAATCGAACATCTGCCAGTCGGCGCGGTGACGCCTCCCCAGGGGCACACCGCCTCGGTTTTCAATGTACATCTCGACGCCGGCGGACAGTTCGGTGCGGATCGCCTGCTGAGCGAAATCGAGACGCATGATGGCGGCGAGTTTGCGACCGTCAGCCAGGAGTTCTCCCTGGGCCAACAGGCCACCGCTTTTGCCGGCGCCAGCGGCCCCAACAGCCGTTTTAAGGACCTATTGAAATCGACGATTCAATGCACAGGTGTGGCCGGCTATTTCGAAGCCGATGACAAGGCGGAGTTCTACGTTGAACTGCAGGCGGATCAGAGCGGATCCCCTGCGGGCGATGCTCCACTTGCGAAAGCCAATGTCGCGTTCACCCCAGCCGACAAGAAGAATCCGCAGCTCTGGACCTTCGCCAAGTTCGAGAAACCCGCCGAACTCAAGCCGGACACGCCTTACTGGGTCGTGGTGAAAAGCGTGCTCGGCACCATCCGGCTCGGCCTAAAGGTCTCGGACGCAAATCCGTCGACTCAACCGCCGGTGACGCGCGGCGCGCTACTGCTCAATCGGGGCGGGATGATCTGGAAGAGTTTCGCGAGCGAGCCGCTCGAGGCGCTGCTGTCCCTTGTCTATGTGCCGCAGCCCGACAATCAGACGGCGGCAATTCACATTTCGATCGGCGAGGGCGACCCCGGGGAACTAATCGACCCGCAAAGCACCGCCAAGACCATCAGCTTTCCTGCTGCGGGCGCCGGCACACCGTTGCTCATCGTCGGGTCGCGCGGCCTGGGAAGCCTGACCATCGCGAATGTAATCCAGGAGTATCAGGCCGTATGAAACCTGCGCAGATTCGCGTGTTCGACGGGCTCCGGATCACAACGGATCACGTGAACCATTTGCAGGGAGCTCTTGCCTCCGGGTTCCTGGACTTCCGCGAGATTCTCGGCTTGGGCGAGGCGCAAAAGGGTCTCGACATCAGCGTGCAGGACGACGGTTCGGTGATGATCGCGCCCGGCGTGGCGTTCGATTTTCACGGAAACCGCCTGGCCTGCGACGATCCGCTCCCGCTCAAGCTGACCTTCGCGCCGGAAGACAAGGAGAAGTTTATCTGCCTGAAATACGAACTGGTGGAGGACGGCACAGTGGAAGGCCATCCCACCATGATCTGGGACAGTTGCTCGGCGCTGGTACGCGACGCCTTGCCCGATGAGAAAGAGAACCTAGTCACGCTGGCCAGAGTCGTAAAGGACGCGAACGGCAAGCTATGCGTACGTCCCCCCGAGGAGTCCCCCGTCATCCAGGTGGAGGCTGCCCCGCTGGTGGAGGTTCCGGTGGGTCCGGTTGCGCCGGAAAGCGGCGCGACAGCAGGCGTATCGCTACCTGCGCCTCCGGCACCCGCGCTCCCTGCACCTGCGGTCCCGCCGGCCGTGGCCCCCACGCCTGCCACGCCGGCCGCGACGCCAGCGCCAGCCGCGCCGGTCGCGGCTCTTCGCTTTCGCCAAGGCGTGATGCAGCTCTCGTCCGACGCGGGGGCGGCTTCCTACATTCGATCCGTACTCGCGCCGGCGCTGCGCAAGAAAATGGGGACCGCTGGAATCGATCTTTCCTTCAGCCTGGCGCAGGCCGAGATTGCTCCGGACATCGCGGTATCGGCGTTCAGCACACAATGCGTTCTGTCCGGAGACCTTTCGTTTCCCGCGGTGCAGCCGGCTCCCCAAACGCGACACCATTTCGAGTGCGTGGCCAACGGCGAGGTGACTGCTGCCACCGGGGGACTGGCGCAGTTCGCGGCGTGCACCCTGCTCATGCATCCAGTTCCGGCGCAGTCGGGCGGGACGTGGTCCGCATCGGATTTGACCGGCCGGGGGGCGGCGCAATTCAGTTTCGACAAATGGGCTGGGGCCCCGGATGGGGCTCGCCCTCCATGGCCTGCGGACGTGCTCGCCGGGCTCGTATTGCTGGTGCAGTTGGTCCCGGCGGCGCCGACATTCCAGTTGAGTCTGAAGTTGCTTTGGAACGGAACAATCAGCGAAGAGAGCTTGCAAGGTCTCGAAACTCAGGACATCGGTTTCGCCTGGCAGGTTCTCTTCGGGTGGAAAGCAGTAGGAACTTAAAACTGAAAGGAGCAGAACAGAATGGCAACTCCAATTATGACACCGACCGGACCAGGAACCCCGAGCGGAAACGGTGGATCAACCGGCACGACTGGCGCAAGCGGCATCAGTTGCCCGCCCCCACACCAGGATGTGCTGGACTTCTTCGCCTACTTGGATAGCCCCAACCTTAGTATCGAAGGACCTATCAGTGAGTGCGAAGCCAACCAAGCCATCACTTTGTTTTCGGTGGTCAATGTACTGCTGGGCGGCACCAGCCTGCAAAAGGTAGGCGGGGAAACAAAGACGGACGTGCTTGGCATGCTCACGCTGTATTACACCTTGCAGGACAAGACCCTCACTCCCAAGATCGTGGTTCGCTCCGGGCAACTTTGGATCGCCATCCAGGACGAACTGAAGGCGCTGCGCGATGACCTGGAGATCCTCGGAACCGACGTGGACTTCCTAAAAAAAGAAGCGAAGCGGCAATTCAATCTGGGGCTGAATAACGATGTCCCCGGAAACGCAGATTTTCCGAAGATGTTCAAGCGCTACGTGGACATCGCCAACGATCCCTTGCTGACCTTGGACATTCGTACGGAGGAAAGCAGCACTTTCTCCGACAAAGAACAAATCGGCAGGGCCTACGATCTGCTCACGGAGTTGAAGGGCTTGATCCTGCAGATCGTCCGCTCACTGAGCAAGAACGGTACAGTGGCTACCGATAGTGCCAACCAAAACTGGGCGAACTATGAGAACCGCGCACTACACGTCCTCCAGCAGGTGGCCGATGCCCGCATTTCCGACTATCAAGACGACCTTCGTGTGCTCGCGGTCCTGGCCGACCTGGTCAACAAGAATCTGGACACGCAGATCGCTCCGTATATCGCCCTGGCGCGCGATGGCGGCGTGTTGCTCCAACTGGCCATGGAGACGTACAGGGCCGATCAGAACAATCTCGACGACTTTGAGCGCAGCTATCTGCTCAATCTTTTCCAGAACGGCACAATCGATACATTCCTGACCACGCGCATGAGAAACGAAGCGCTGGTCATCAAGAAGTATCCGCTGACGAATTGGATGGGCTGAGGCGCGGAGGATCTGGGAGGCTGTTGCAATCGGTCACGGCACGGCCCGACGAGGTGTAGTGTGCCGCGAGAACGAGTCAAGAGCAAGGCAAGCGAGCCGGATTGGGATTGCGGCTCGATTGCGGGCGATGTGCTGGACACCGCGGGCCAGCCGGTGCCCGGCACCGACATCGACTTGCACAGCTCCGCGCACGAGTTCCTGGCGCGAACGGTGAGCGGAGCGCAGGGCGAGTTCACTCTGGAGGACCTCGTGCCTGGCCGCTATCTTCTTTTTGCCCACCCTCCGCCCGGCTACGTGCTGGTTATCGATCCGCTGCCGGTTTCCGTGGAGGACAATGTCACGTCGCGGATTGTAATCCCGCTCGGTAAAGGCGCTGCCGTGCCGGGGCCAACCGGTCCCACCGGTGCAACAGGACCGCCCGGCGTCACCGGTTCGCACGGCCCAACAGGACCACCCGGTCCTACCGGCCCGCCCGGAGTTACCGGACCGCAAGGCCTAACGGGACCAACCGGTCCGACTGGCACAGCCGCAACCGGAGCGCCCTGCCCAGGAGGAACTGTCGGCTACACTCCTCCTCCCGGACCTTGTGGCGCCTTCAAGTCTCCCAGCGGGCCTGCCGGCGATGACCTGTCCGATTTCTTCGGTACCCTGGACAGCCCCGACCTGAGCATCGAAGCGCCGGTCAGCGAACCGGAAGCGATTCAAGCCATGAACCTGTTTTCCGTGGTGAATGTCTACCTCGGGGGCGTCAGCACGCGCCGCGTCGGCAATGACGACAAGATGGACGTCCTCGGGATGCTCACCTTGTATTACGGTCTGCAGGACAAATCGCTGACGTCCAAGATCGTGATTCGCACGCCGCTGCTCTGGACGGAAATCCAGGACGAACTGAAGGCGCTGCGCGACGACCTGGATCTTCTGGGCGACGATGTGGTCTTCCTGGGGCGCGAAGCGCGGCGGCAGTTTAATCTCGGCTTCAATCACGACGTGGCGGGCGAAGCGGACTTTCCCAGGCTGTTCCAGAACTACGTGGACATGGCGAGTAACCCGCTGCTCACGCTCGACCTCAGCGTGGAAGAAACCAGCCCGTTCGCCGACAAGGCACAGGTCGCCCGCGCCTATGACCTGCTGTCGGAATTGAAGGATCTGATGGTCGAGCTCGTTCGCACGATGAGCCGGAACGGGACCGTCGCGACCAATCAAATCAACCAGCAGTGGGCGGATTACGAAAAGCGCGCTTTTGTTGTCCTGAAACAGGTGGCCGATGCGCGCATCTCCGACGATGTCGAAGAACTCCGCGTTCTCTCCGTGGTCGCCGACGTGACCGGCAAGGACTTTGCGAACGAAGTGGCACCGTACATCGCGCTGGCGCGGGACGGCGGCTGCCTGCTGAGGCTTGCCATGGAGGCTTACCAGGCATCGGTCAACCAGCTCGACAACTACGATCGCACCGAATTGCTGCGCGTATTTCAAGCCGGCACTGCGGATACATTTCTGACCGCGCGCATGCGCAGCCGTGCCGCCGTCGTCAAAAAGTATCCGTTGCGGAACTGGGGCGCGGCCTGATGGATTGAGAGGGAAGGCTCATGAAGATCTCCGCCTGTCTGATTGTCAAGAACGAAGAGAACACCCTGGGCCGCTGCCTGGATTCGGTTCGAGATCACGTTGACGAAATCGTGGTCGTTGACACGGGGTCGCGGGACCGGACCAGGGAAGTGGCACGCCGCTACGCTCCGCGCGTTCTTGATTTCCCGTGGCGGCACGACTTCGCCACGGCCCGGCAGTTTTCCTTCGACCATGCGACCGGGGACTGGGTGTTTTGGCTGGACGCGGACGACGTGGTTCACAACCCCGGACGCATCCGTCCGGCGGTCGATGCAGCGCCCGCGGACGTCAATTGCTTTTATTGGAAGTACCGCGCGAGTGAGGACCAATATGGCAACCCCACCTGCGAGTTCTGGCGGGAGCGCTGCGTCCGCAACGACCAGAGTTTCCGGTGGTGCGGCCGGGTGCACGAAGTGCTGGTGCCGCGTTCCCGCTCCGTCATTCGCCGCGATGAAGACGTCCTGGTGGTGCATCACCGGCAAGCCCTTGACCGTAATCCCCGCCGCAACCTCGAAATCCTGCAGCTCGAATATGCCCAGAGCGGGAGTCGTACTCTACCTCGCCTGCTCTACCACCTGGGCTGCGAATACGCCGATCTGGGACGTCACGAACAGGCCCTGCAATTCCTTCGGCGGTACGTCAAAGTCTCACAGTGGCGGGACGAAAAGTACCTGGCGCTGATGCGCATTGCGGAGATCGAGCGCGTTGAGGGAAAATTCGGCGAGGCTGTCGCCGCAAGCCGCCAGGCTTTCGAGTTGATTCCCAACTGGCCCAACGCCTACTTCTCCCTGGCCGAGACGTTTTATTTCCTCAAGGACTGGCCGCAGGTGGTGCAGTGGGCGGAGATGGGACGCGACCTGCCGTATCCGGCAACCGACTGCGTGATGAATCCCAGCGCCCTGCGCTACGCCTGGATCATTTATTACACCAACGCGCTGTACCACATCGGCAACCTGCACGGTGCGATCGAATGGACCCGGAAGGCGCTCGAGATTTGCCCCCATGACCAGTGGCACACCACCAACATGCGCTTCTTCACCGAACGCCTTCAAGCGGAGCAGGCGCGTGCAGAAGCGCGTGCGCAGGCCTCCTCCAGATTGCCGCAGGTCCTCTGGCGCGGGCCCCTGCTCGATCCGAGCGGCTATGCCGAGGAAGGCCGCGAGTTCGTCCTGGGGCTGGACGCCATCGGGTTGCGTGTCCGTGCCTTGCCATTGGAATGGTCTTCCCGCAGGGTCGATCTCCCGCCGGGCGAATCCGTGGTAATGGATCGCCTCATTCACACGCCCGCGGAAGAACCGGGGATCAACGTTTTTCACGTGCAGCCCGTACACTGGCGGCGCAGCGAGCGAGGCGGATACCATATCGGCCGCACCATGTGCGAGACCGACCGCATTCCCGAATCGTGGGTCACCCCCTGCAACGCCATGGACGAGGTGTGGGTTCCGTGCCAACACAATATCGAGACCTTCGCGCAATCCGGCGTCGAGCGGCGCAAACTGGTCAAAATGCCGCAAGGCATTGATCTGGACCGCTACCAGCGCGGCGTCGCCCCGATGACGCTGCGCGGAGCGGGGCGATTCAATTTCCTCTCAATCTTTGAATGGAGCCGTCACAAAGGCTGGGACATTCTGGTGCGGGCATTCGCGGCGGAATTCCGCTCCCACGAAGGCGTCACCCTCATCCTCAAGACCGGCGCGGCAGGCGGCCAAACGGTCACCGCGATTCGCCAGGCCATTGCGGCCGAGCTACGCAGGGCGGGACTCGGCGCCCGCCTGCCGCCCCATATTGTCATCTTTGCCTGCAAACTGCCGGCAGTGCAAATGCCCGCGCTGTATCGCGCGGCGAACGCTTTCGTGTTGCCCTCCCGGGGCGAAGGTTGGTGCCGACCCTTGATGGAAGCCATGTTGATGGGGCTGCCTTCGATTGGCACCCGGTGGAGCGGCCCGTTGGAGTTCATGAATGATGACAACTCCTACCTGGTGGATTGCTCCGTGGTGGAAGTTCCGCACGCTGGGTGGCGCGACGTGCCCGTCTTCCGCGGGCATCGCTGGGCGGAGCCCTCTGTGCGTCATTTGCGTCAATTGATGCGTCGAGTCGTCTCCGACCGGGCGGATGCGCAGCGGCGCGCCGAAGCGGGCCACGAACACATCGTGCAAAATTTCAGCCGCGAGCGGGTTGCGCGGCTGGTGAAAGCGCGGCTGGAGGAAGTCGTGGGGCACTAAAGCCGGCGATCAGGAAGCGGAATCGCATTTCCTTGCTGGCTTTCCGCTCCAGTGACGTGCACATGGCCTGGTGGGACTTGCTGGAAGAGAAAGGTGGCCGCTGGCGATTCTGTGCTCCCAAGGTATGAACGCCGAAGCTTCCCCGAGGGGAATGGCGATGATTTTCGATTGTTTTCCGTTTTACAACGAGCTTGACTTGCTCGAACTCCGCTTCTGCGAGTTGGACGAGGTCGTTGACCGCTTCGTAGTGGCCGAAGCCCCCGTCACCCACGCAGGCCGCCCAAAATCGCTCTATTTCGCTGAGAACGCGCACCGTTTTTCCGAGTGGAGCCACAAGATCACCCACGTCATCGTCAATGACATGCCGGGGGATCCAGACCCGTGGCGTCGTGAGAATCATCAGCGCAACGCGCTCGTCCGCGGCTTAAACGGCGCGGCCGCAGGGGATGGCATAATTATTTCGGACGCCGACGAAATTCCCAGCGCGGATGCAGTGCGCTGCTGGTCGGCGGACATGGGGTCGCGCGCGTTTGAACAGCTTTGCTCGTACTATTGGATCAACTGCGTGGGTGGCGGCTGGGCCGGCTCGCGAATCCTGGCGTTTCGCGACCTGGGCGCTTATGCTGACGCGACCGCCATCCGCCACGCGCAGCTCCCGCTGCTAAGCAATGGCGGCTGGCACTTCAGCTTTGTGGGAGGGTGGCAGCGGGTAGCCGCGAAGCTGGAAGCCTACGCCCACCAGGACCTGAATCAGAGCCGCTTCAAAGATCCCAAGTATCTCTCCATCGTGATGGGTCTGGGCATCGACTTGTTTGGTCGCAGCGGCATGCACTGGACATTCTGCCCGCTCGATGCGCGATTTCCAAAGGTGGTGCGGGAACATCCGGAACGCTTTTCAGCCCTGCTTTGCGATGCCGCGTTCCACGAAGACTGGTATCCGGATGACCAGGTCTTTCATGCCATTGCAGCTTACGAGCGCACTCGCACACTCACCGGCGCCGTCGTCGAAATCGGGTGCTGGGAAGGGAAACTCACTGTAGCTCTCGCGAACGCCTGCCATCCGGAGAACTTGATCGCGCTCGACACATGGAACGGCAGTGACGCGGAGAGCCCCGATCACGTAACGGTCCGCTTGGCTCGAGAGCGCGATGTGTTTGCTCAGTTCGAGAAAAATGTGCGGCTGCTCACTTCCGGCAATGTTGTGCCAACGCGCCGTGACGTTCACGATTTCCTTGCCGAATGGAACGGGCCACTCAAATTCGTGCACATCGATGCCAGTCATGATTACAACAGCGTCAAGCGAACGCTGGAGGCTTGCTTACGTTGGATGATTCCCGGCGGCGTGCTCTGCGGTGATGATTTCCAGTCCGCCGACATGAACCGTCACGACCTGGACGGGGGCGTCGAACGCGCGGTGCGCGAGCTATTGCCCGGTTTTCAACAAATTGGAAATTTCTGGTGGTGGCAGCGACAGTAAAGGACCTGAATGATGCGTCTCGGAATCGTGATGCCCGTGAACCTGCAGGAGCGCGCTCTTCTCGAGTACACCCGCGAGGCCGTGGAGCATCTGCGAACTAAGTATGATGCTTTTCTGTACGTGATCTGCAACCCGCTGCACGTCTGCACGCCGGATGAACTGCGCGAGGACTTGATGGCTCGCTTTCAGGGCCGGGTCACGGTTGTCAATGAGCCCGGAGTCGTGCAAAGCGTCTCGGGATCGTGGAACCAGGGTGCGCGATTGGCGATGGCAGACAGCGCGAGTTACATCGCGTTTGTCGCAAACGATACCAGGTTGCGCGATGACTGCCTCGACGTCCTGACAGCGTTTGGCGAATGCACCAGCGCGGACCTCTGGTCCGGCATCAGTTACAACGATCGCCCGCCAATCGATCCCACGGACGTTACCGACGGCGCGGATTTCACATGCTTCATGGTCCGCCCATCTACATTGCATACGCATGGCTGGTTCGATCCGAATTTCAAGCCCGCCTACTTCGAGGATAATGACTACTACGCCCGCGTCGTACTTGGAGGCGGGGAATGCCGGATTGTGAATGCCGCGCAGTTCTATCATCACCGCTCGGCTACGATTCGATTGGATCCCACGGCGGCTCACCACGTGAAATACTGGTTTGAATTGAACCGCTCCTACTTTGCGCGAAAATGGGGAGTCTCAGAACCAGCCTGCTCCCGGGAAGGGGTGCTTGATCAATATTACCGGCATCCTTTTAATGAGGTGTCTCGCTCGCTCTCGTGGTTTCCGGCCGAAGGTGACACGGCGTGAATGCCGCGGCCCTTGTCCCTCGCCAAAACTCCATCCGCATGAAAAGGCGTGCGGCCTTCCGGCACAAGCCGTAGGAAATAGGACATGCACTCAAAGGGCTGGAAGACTCCAGCCGACGACTATTTTGCAGCGTGCCGCACGCACATCAACTTGGCCGAGGACCTGTTCGCTTACCGGCGTGCTCGTCCTCTATTATTAGGCAGCTCGATCGTAGCGGTGGTGAAGACCGCCGAGTCTCGGCCGTCCGATCACACGGCCAAGACCGAGGGAGTGCGATCTACCGGTTGGCATTTCCTTGCCAAGCCCGAGGTGCGTTCGGTCCTCATGGTAGTAGCGCACGTAATCGGAGAGCAGTCGCTTCAAGTGGAGATCGTTCAGGGCGATGACGTGATCCAGCAAATCGCTCCGGCAGCTCTCAATCCATCGCTCCGCGACACCGTTCTGCCACGGACTCTGGAACGAGGTTCGTACCGGCCTCATGGCCATCGACCGCACTGCTATCGGAACCTCCAGTCCGTACTTGGCATCCCGATCAAAAATAAGAAACCTAGGAGCCGATTGATACGGGAACGCTTCCCGCAATTGTTGGACGATCCAGAAGCTGTTGGGATGCCGCGTGACATTGAAATGCAGAATGCGCCGACGACCGTGGCCGATGACGAAGAAACAGTAGAGCACTCGGAACGTGACGGTCGGGACCGTAAACAGGTCCATGGCGGCGATGACTTCTCGATGATTACGCAGAAAGGCGAGCCAACGCTTGGCCGGATCGGGATCTCTCGGTGCCCGGCGCATCCAGCGGGAGATGGTCCTTTCGGAAACATCAAAACCGAGCATCAAAATCTCACCGTGAATACGCGGTGCGCCCCAGGTTGGGTTCTCGTTCACCATCCGAAAGATCAGATTGCGCACCTCCTTGGAAATCCTCTTTCTCCCTATCACGCGTCGGGCTCTGGACAGGGCACGCCAATAGAGCGCGAATCCAGATTTGTGCCAACGCACCACGGTCTCTGGGCTCACGATAAGAAGAGCCTGTTTCCATCCAGACCAGAATCTTCGCGCCAAGACCCAGAAGAACTTATCGAACGCAGCTAGTCTTGGCCTGGGATGTCTGCGCTTCAGTGCCGCGAGTTGTTGGCGAAGAGCCAGATTTTCAAGAAGGAGCCCGCGACGGGTCCGAAATAGTCGAAGCATTGCACCTATCAGAAGTCCAATGGCGTGGATCATGCGAAGGGTGCTATCGCATTTCGCTTGTGGACAGCAACTCTGTACCCTGTTGAAATCAAAGGCGGACAGAATTTTGGCGAATCAGCGGATGAGACGCAGGATTGCGCCTACGAATAGCCGAATGGCGTCGACCATCCGAGGGTGCTATCGCATTTCGCCTGTGGACGGCAACCCTGTATCCTGTTGAAATCGCTGTCGGACAGAGTTTTGGCGAACCACAAGGGTCACTCACACCGGGCAAACGGGCCGATCTGATCATGATCATATTCACGGACCCGACGCACATGGTAGTCGGGGCAACCGAACCCGCGAACATCGACACCGTCGTGATCGATGGCCGCATCCTCAAGCGGAACGGCAAGTTTACCCAGCTCGTGCCTGAGCAGATCATCAGCGATGCCGTAGCCACGCGCGAGAGAGTGCGCAAGCGCATTCGTACCTAACTTCTTGCGCTCCGCGGGACCTAGGCGAAGGGCATGCGGTAAGTCGAGAGGCTTCGCAGTCACAGGCAAGCTGGGCGCAATCTCCAATTTGCGAGAGTAGCAATTGCCGCTCTGCATCGGCAGCTGAAAGAAACTCTGAATCGGTGTTCCGAAAACAGGTGGTTTTTGAACCTTTCTGGACTCACACCAAAGACCAATTCGCGAATCAAGTGGAGGCGTTCTTCGCTCCACCTAGCCCGGCGCATTTCAGAGCGTAGATGCTTCTTGGGACGTACTCGACGGCTTGGTCCTCCGACGCCACGATTTTGCCACGCCGCGTAAATTAGCCTTGACAATAATTCTCCGGCGATGCTAAACGCCACGAATACCGAAGCACTTTTACCTCATTGCGATTTGATTCTTAGTGGGTCTGGGCCGAGAAGTAGGGCTTTTCCCTTTTTGTGGGACTGATCTTCGGTCGCGGAGGGTTCACATGAAATATTTCAGCTCGCCAATAGGCAACTCTATCCAGGACAGTATTAAGGATGCCGGCCCACTGGTCCTTGCCACAATGACCGTGCTTTTTCTGAGCTTTCCGCTTTTAGCCCAAGGGAATTTAGGTCGAATTCTGGGAACGATCACGGATCAGAGTGGCGGCGTTGTCGCCGGCGCGACGGTGACTGTTCTCGACCAAGAGAGAGGCACTGCCCGAACTTTATCCACGGATCAGGCTGGAGAGTACAACGCCCCGAATCTGATGCCTGGTATGTACACGGTGCGAGCCGAGACCAAAGGATTCAAAACGGTCGAAAACGGGAACATCTTGGTGGAGGTCGGCAAAGAGGTTCGGATCGACTTGAGCTTGCAGCCGGGCGAGCAGACCGAAAAGATCACGGTGAGCGAAGCAGTCCCCCTCGTTGAAACCACCAACGCGGTACTCGGGGGCACGCTCAGCCACGACATGATCATCGACCTGCCTTTGAATGGCAGGAATTACCAAAATCTGCTCATGCTGCGGCCAGGGACGATTGTGAATCCCGGTGGAAATGAGCGCCAGAGCACGAATGGATTACGCGGCACCGACAATGTCTATCTCGTTGATGGACTCGCCAACGATGAAATTTATACTGGGTTGAGCATGCTCAATGCCCCGACCTTTGCGGGAGACGTCGGCGTGATCCTCCCCGTGGACTCCATCCAGGAATTCAACACCTCGGCGAATAACAAGGCGGAACTTGGTCTGAAACCGGGCGGAGTGGTGAGCGTAGGAGTCAAGTCGGGAACCAACACGATCAGCGGTTCGGCCTTCGCATTTGGGCGCGGCACGGGTTTCAATGCCAGAAACTATTTCAATACGCCGGTCTATGGCGGCTGTTTGAACCCGGTGAACAACCAGTGCCCCCTCACCCCAATTTCCCTGGAACAGTGGGGTGCTACATTGGGTGGACCCATAAAGAAAGATAAGCTCTTCTGGTTCGCGGCCTACGAGCAGCAGCTGTATACCGTGGGACAAGCACTCGCGAACACAACACCGATCATTTGTGCCGGCGGTTCGTCGGGCTGCCAGCTGACCGCGACGAATACCGCACAGAGCCTTCCGGACGCACTGCAACTCCTATTGAATAACGGCTATACAGTTGGCACAAACCAGTGTACGACCACGCCGACGGTTACTGGGTGTACGGCGGTCACTCCGGCTGGCACTATTGTAAACAACGCTAAAAACGTCATAGCCGCGAATAGTCTGCTGGTTTCGGGCTGCACGATAGCGCCGGTCAATTGCACGGGAGGACTATTCGTACCGAACACGGGCCAGGCCGGTACCGGTTTTCAGCCCAATCTGCTCAGCAACAACCGCAGCGACAACGGGGTAGCCAAGATCACCTACCACATGAATGAGCGCAACAGCTTTGAAGGGACAGTTTTTTCCGGCACCAACAATTCTCTGTTCAATGACGCCAATACGGAGACTCGCGATCTATGGGAATCACAGCTTTATGTGCGGTCCACCTTGGTCGCGGGAAGCTGGACTTGGGCGCCCACCTCGAGTCTGGTCAACGAGGCGCGTGTAGGATATGCCCGCTATATCCAAAAGTTTGACAGCAACGATTTCACGATTCCAGCATCCAGCTATACGTTCAATGGCCAGAACTATGCCCTCGGCACAGGAGTTACGAACTCCACTTTCTATGGTTTTCCGATTCTCACCATCGCCAATTTTGGTCTAAGGCTCGGAGGCAACTGGCCCAAGTACATCGGTCCGGATGCCGACATCCAGTTCCTGGATCACATTTCGCTGCTGCGTGGCAAGCACGCGTTCAAATACGGAGTTGAGGTCAATCGTTACTCTTTCACTGGGGCGGCGACGACGAACGCGCGGGGCAATCTATCGTTTTCCAACAACAACTCTCAACAACCTCTCGAGGATTTCTTCACGGGTGTGATGAATAGTGGAGGCAACGCGGGCCAGATCCTTGTCGGCAACCCGTTTCGTAATGTCCACAACTGGCACTACTCCGGTTTTTTCCAGGATGACTGGCGTCTCAAACCGAGGCTCACTATCAATCTGGGCGTGCGCTACGAGGTTAGCACCGTAATCAAAGAAAAGCAGGGCCGAATTGCCAATTGGGTTCCGAACGCCGGGCCTGTGCAAGTCGGCCAAACGATTCCCGGAACTAACGACCAATACAGAGAACCGTATCGTACGGATCTCAACAACGTTTCGCCGCGCTTGGGTCTCGCCTGGGACATACGGGGCAACGGTAAGACCGTGCTTCGCGCAGGCGCAAGTCTGATCTATTCGACGATTCCTTATATTTCATTCCTGGGACCCAATAACGGGCTTGGGTTGGGCACCATTGGGAGCGGCGATAGTTTTCAAGTCGGAGGCGTAACGACCAAAGGCAACGGCAGCATTGCGGTCGCGTCGGTTTCCGTACCTGCAGCCAATATGAATTGGAATACGTCGACGACAGCGAACGGAGTGACGATATTCCCCACAAGCACGCTCAACGTCATCTGCGGCGACGGTCTCGTGAAGGGAACGGTGGTAAACGGTGTCGCGCTAGCCGCCAACGATGCCGCCACATGCAGCCTCCCAGGCGTCGATCAGCGTCTGGCAACTCCTTACGTCAGCACCTGGAATTTGGACATTCAGCGGGCTATCACTACGAAAATATCACTGGATATCGCTTACGTGGGTACGCATGGAACGAAGCTGCTGGGCTTGTTGGATCTCAACCAACCGCCGGTGGGCACTGGATGGACGGCGCCGACCGCCGGACTCACGGGTCTTAGCCAACTTGCTGCTTGCGTCAACGCCACCTCGCCTACCGCGACCTCTCTCAGCTCTTCCTGCAACAACCCAAGCACGCCTGCCGAACAGTTCAATCGCCCCTATACGATGTCGTGCGCCCCGCCGATCGGATTGGGGCGAGGGAGCAATGCCTGCATCCCGTACGAGAAGCTTAATATGATCCTTTCCAATATCGATCAATCGAACTACAACAGCTTGCAGGTAGCTGTTACCGGGCGGCCGGACCACGGGATCTCTTATAATGTGGCTTACACGCTAAGCCACGCCTTGGACTATGCCTCGAGCAACTTTGGCATTACGGTGGCGCCCGACAGCACAGATCCAAGACATCTGCAATATGGGCCGAGCACATTCGATCGCCGGCACATGTTCAATTTCTCGACGACTTATCAGATTCCTGGAAGAAAGTCGCCCTTACAGCTTCTGGAAGGTTGGGCACTCAACTCAATCGTAACCTTGCGAGGTGGAATACCATGGTCGCCAATACTTACGACTCCGGCTCCGGGTGCGGACCTCTCCGGTGCAGGTGACGGCGGCTCTTACTGGAACTTCTATGGCAATCCCGACGACTTCCGAGTCACGGGGCCGCTACCGGGAAACGTCCGCGGAGGAAAGCCATTCTTCTACCGGGCAGGAACCCCGGCAATGGCTGCCAAAGATCCGTTGCGCAGCGCCGATCCCTTGCACTTTTATGCGATCGATAATCCGGATTGCGTGACGTTCGCGGCGGGTCAAGTTGGGCCTAGCGTGCCATTGACTGTAGGCGGACCGGCGGTCGCTACGAACGGAATGACGTCGATGGAGAATCTCGGCTGTTATGAATCGGGCAGTTCCGTGTTGATTCCTCCGGCGTTTGGCACTTGGTCACAGAGCGGGCGGGGGATTTTCCGTGGTCCTTCATTCAAGATTTGGGACCTCTCGGTCACTAAGGAAATGAAGATCCGCGAGCGAGTGAGCGCTACATTCCGGGCTGAATTCTTCAATGTTCTCAATCGCCCGACATTCAACAACGTCACCGGTTCAACCGCAAGCCCGAATAGCACCATCATCACGCAAACGCCTCCAAATCAGTTTGCAAGTACTAACCAAACTCTGGATGCGGGCGGACAAAATCCCGTAGTGGGGGCGGGCGGACCGCGCTCAATACAGTTGGGTCTGAAACTCACGTTCTAGAGCAGATATCCGAAAATGACGGGTCGGACTGATCGTTGATCGGAGCTGGCCGTCGAAGAACCAAGCCAATCAGGAGGCCTCATGTCACACCGCTTTGCAAGTTTATTGTGCTGGGCTTGCATTCTGATCGCTTCAATTCTGTTTTTCTCGCCTGTCCATTTCCATGCCGCGCCACAGAGTTCTAGTGGATATCGTTTGATCCGAAATATTCCACTGGGAAGTGAGGGAGGTTGGGACTATATCACCGTGGATCCCGATGCCAAACGGATCTATGCACCTCGCACGGAAGCCATTCAAGTCGTGGACGAGGTCGGCGGCAAGTTGATCGGAGAGATAAGCGGGATGAAAGGGCTGCACGGCATCGCCGTTGCTCCGGAATTCAACCGCGGCTTTGTGACCGGAAATGACGGGCCCGACGCGCTTATTTATCTGGTCGATCTGAAAGCATTGAAGGTGACGGACAAAATCACGCTTAACGGCGCCAAGGGCTCTGACTCGCTCATGTATGATCCGTTCAGCAAGCGCGCCTTCATCAACACAGCGGGTAGCAACAACGCGCAGGCAGTGGACGGGGCGACGGGAAAACTCGCCGGTTCGGTGACGCTTCCGGGGAGGCCTGAAGCCGCAGTGCCCGACGCAAGGGGCAGTATGTTCGTAAACATCGTGGATAAAGATATGGTCGCCGAATATGACACGCAGAAACTCGTTGTCAAGAACACCTATTCCAGCACGCCGTGCGTGCGGGGTTACGGAATTGCTATGGATACCGAGCACCGCCGCCTTTTCATTGGCTGCCAGCCCACTGGATTCAGCGGAGTTCTCGTGGCCATGAACGCAGACAATGGCAAAATCGTGAGTGTGATGCCCATTGGGGTGGGTGGGGATGGCGTCGCTTTCGATCCTTCAACGGGTGACATTTTCGCCCCTTGCCGGGATGACGGGAGCGGCACCAGTGGCGCAACCTACATCTTTCACGAGGACACGCCAGACAAATACAGCAAAGTTGCCGAAGTCAAGACTATCTATGGCGCTCGTACCGTCGCCTTGGACCCCAAGATACACCACATGTTTTCAGAAGCGACCGAGAAGAACAACCAGCCACCGAACGTGACACCCACGGCAGACAATCCGCACCCGCGGCTGCAACCCGTAGCGAACACATTCGCAATCGTGGAAATTGGCAAATAAGCACGAAACTGCGAGGCGCGTCAAAATATCGATCGGCAGTAAGCTGTGCCGATGGGATTTAGTTGGCAACTAATGAATATGGTGATCGGCAATCTAGAGTTGACCCGTGACAAATAAGAATGAGACCCTTCCCCTCACTTAGGAGGTTTCGCATGCGAAAACTTCTCGTGTATTCCGCGTTGCTCCTTGTGCCCGTGGTTTTCTCTATTCCGGCGCTCGCCCATCACGGTTTTGGAGGGCGTTATGACGAGGATAATCCCATCACCGTGCAAGGGACAGTGACAGATTTCCAGTTCACGAACCCGCATTCGTTCATATATTTCGATTCCATGGATACCAATGGAAAAACGCAGAGGTGGCAGGCGGAACTTGGATCCGTTAATCAACTGCATATGAACGGATGGACAAAAGACACACTGAAGCCCGGAGACAAAATCACCGTGGTCGGCCCGCGTGCCAAGAACGGCTCGAATGATCTCAACTTGTCTCACGAAAGCAAGATCGTCCTGACCGAAACGGGCAAAGTCCTTTGGAACAATTTAGGTAGCGGCAATAGAGGTCCGCAGTCCCCGCCTCCAGCAGCGCCCTACTGATTCGGTTCGCCGAACTTATTTCCATCGAAGGATAGTTCGGCTCGCGCCCCATTGTTCACCGCTAAAACGAAACTATTGGAGGCTCGAATGAGGTTCAGAAGAAATTCTTGTGGGGTAGTGGTTTGCTGCACGCTATCGACTTTCCTCGCGAGCACTTCGCTAACGGTAGGACACGCGCGAGTGCCTTCTTCTGGTCCCCAGGGCTCCGCGCGCGGCGGGGCTTCGACATGGACCTCCGCCGCTAACAAGAAGATCACATACATCAAAGCCTCCAACACGCAACCGGATGCAAAGTTCGGTTCCTCCATAGCTCTCAGCGGAGATGGAAACACTCTGGCCGTCGGCGCTGTAGGAGAAGCGAGCACAAGCAAAGGCATAGGTGGCAAGCAGGACGATGATTCGGTTCCAGGGGCTGGAGCCGTTTACGTTTTCATCCGGGATGGCAGCACTTGGAAGCAACAGGCTTACGTAAAGGCGTCCAACACAGACGCGCACGACGAGTTTGGCTGCTCAATAGCCCTCAGCACAGACGGCAATACCTTAGCCGTAGGTGCTCGTCTTGAGGATAGTAGTGCTACCGGCATAAACGGTAACCAAAACGATAATTCGTCATCCAACTCCGGCGCCGTTTACGTTTTTACGCGCAAAGGCAGCTTCTGGTCGCAGCAGGCTTATGTCAAGCCGACCAAGGCGGACAGTTCTGATGACAGTAATGAATTCAGCAAATCCGTAACGTTGAGCGGAGACGGCAGCACGATGGCGGTGGGAGCGGTAGGCCAATCCAGCGTTGGCGGTACGGTATACGTCTTCAAGCGAACAGGAGTCAGTTGGGCGCAGCAGACTTACCTCAAATCGCCCGTTGCGGCCGACGCCGGGCTGTTTGGAGGCTCGGTAGCGTTGAATGCTGCCGGCGATGTTCTGGCGATCGCCGCCCGAGCTGTCTATCTCTTCAATCTTAGCGGCGGCACATGGTCGCAACTGGCGCGCTTACAAGCCTCACACACCGAACAAGCTGGTCCGTTAGGTGCGGCTGCGTTTAGCTCCGACGGAACAACACTCGCCGCCAGCGCTTATGACGAGGGCAGCCTCGCGACAGGAATTAACGGTGACTACGCCAAAGCAGGACGCGCACTTGCTGTGGGCGCCGCCTACGTTTTCACGCGTACCGGCACCACATGGACTCAGCAGGCGTACATAAAGCCATCAAACTCGCGCAGGAATGAGCAATTCGGATGGGCGCTTGCCCTGAGCCGTGATGGGAACACGCTAGCGGTAGGAGCCCGTATAGAAGAGAGTGGCGCTACAGGCATTAACGGCGATCAGGCGGATCGTTCTGCGCCCGATGCGGGAGCTGTGTACGTGTTTGCCCGAAGCGGAGGTACTTGGTCGCAGAGCGCATACGTGAAGGCGTCAAACACCGGGGCTTACAACGAGTTTGGAGTGGCTGTGGCTCTGAGCGGTGACGGCGGCACGCTCGTGGTAGGGGCCCACTTGGAACCGAGTGCCTCCACAGGAACTAATGGAAAAACCGATAAGTCGGCACTTAATGCTGGAGCCGTTTATGTTTACCACTGAGCTGGTTTGACGTAACGCACAAGAATTGTATTGTCGCGTGCTCTCCGAGTTCCTTCGCTAAATCGTAGCAAACAATTTGTGCCGTTCTTTGTGACATAACCCTGCCATCCAAGCCCATGTAACTGCCACAAACTCGTTGCAACTGCTTGCAACAGTTATCCGTGCAAATTTAGCCTAACGCATTGTAGTCATGTTGCTTGCGGTCATTCCTTCTCATTCGTCCCACCGTCGCTTGGAGAGTTCGGGACCAGGGGGCCGGAGGGTTCAAATCCTCTCGCCCCGACCATTAACAACACGCACGAGTGTTCACTACAAGTACAGTTGGCTGAAGCCGGACCCCAATTGCGGGAGTATCATCGGTTTGATTTCTCGCCCAACCACCTTTCGAGGATCACTCGATCCTTTGTTTCCATCGAGATGAACTCGACGCCCATGCCCTCTGACGAGACGTTATCGGTGACCCTCCCGATGACCGTCAACTCGACGCCAGCATGTTCAATGCGCACCCGTATTCGGCTTCCTTTAGGAAGCGGGACCGAGGTCTGGACGAAACATCCGCCCGCGCTCAGATCGCGGGTAATCAAAACCTGTTCCATCCATGAGCCAAGTTCTTTTACTTGAGCGGCTGCCGCGAAACTGTAGCGGTCAGATCGTCTCGGTATGCGGGATAACCACTTAGCAAGGACTTCATAACTCTCAGATTCAACCATAGTGAAGACAACGCCCATGCCCTCGCTGGTGACGTAAGCGACGCCCGCAGACGCCGTGAAAACGTCCCCGCCATCAGCTAACTCCAAATGCACCCTGGTCCCTTGTGGATATGGTTTTGTCGTTTGGACGAAGCATCCGAAGCGACTCAATTCGGTTGTCTGAGCCACGACCGCTCGCGTGGAACCTGTTTCAGCCACAACAGAGGTAGCTTTGAAGGGAATGCGCGGAACTCGGCGGCGGTCTGCCGGGCGCTTCGAAACACCCGTAGTTTTCGCGGGCTCAGGCATCCATCAACAACGCACACACGCAACGGGAACAGGGACTTATACAAAGGGTAACTACACGCCATCGGTTTGACAAGAATTAAATAAAGGGATGTCTTAGCTCCATAATTC
>Ga0209648_10001095_pt1 | contig 21562 bp, 14 predicted proteins | sample GraSoi2013_115cm_FD_185830 | JGI IMG/M metagenome (GOLD analysis project Ga0209648, IMG submission 185830) | Grasslands soil microbial communities from the Angelo Coastal Reserve, California, USA - Sample 9_17_2013_115cm (SPAdes) (version 2) | ecosystem: Environmental > Terrestrial > Soil >... | reverse complement strand
TAGAGCTCGGCGGAAATTTTCTGGATACCGCCGAAATCTACGGGCCCTATACCAATGAAGAATTACTCGGCCGCTTTCTGCGCGATGTACCCCGCGATAGTGTGGTCATCGCCACCAAGTTCGGGTTCCGTATTCGTCCCGATGGCACGCGGGGCCTCGACAGTTCGCCCGAAAATGTTCGGCGCGCTTGCGACGCCAGTCTTAAGCGGCTTGGCATCGAATCGATCGATCTCTTCTATCAGCATCGTGTCGATCCGAAAGTTCCCATTGAGGACACCGTCGGCGCCATGGCCGAACTGGTTTCAGCCGGCAAAGTTCGCGCGCTCGGACTATCGGAAGCCGGTCCTGCAACGCTGCGGGGCGCCGCCAAGGTCCATCCCATCGCCGCGCTGCAAAGCGAGTATTCTCTCTGGTCCCGCGACGTGGAAACGAATGGCGTCCTCGCGGCCTGCCACGAGTTGGGAATTACCTTTGTGCCTTACAGCCCGCTCGGGCGCGGCTTCTTAACAGGTGCGATCCAAAAACTCGAGGATCTTGATGCCAGTGACTGGCGCCGGACGAATCCGCGTTTCGGAGAGAAAGCGCTGCAAGCGAACCTCAAACTGGTAGACACTGTGAAAGAACTAGCCGGCAAGAAAGGCTCGACACCGGCACAGTTGGCCCTCGCCTGGGTTCTTGCTCAGGGCAATGACCTCATACCCATCCCAGGCACGAAGCGTGTTCGCTACCTTGAGGAGAACATGGGAGCGCTCAACGTGAAGCTCACCGAAAGCGATTTGAAAGAGATCAACGCGCGCCTCGCACAAATTGAGGTGTTCGGCGAGCGATACGCACCCGATTTGATGGCCCTTGTGCAGCATGCATAAGCGTTGCTCATCAAAGTGAAAAGATGAATGCCGGTGCGCCCGTTACGGCGCACTGTGGTCTGCCGAAGCATACGACTTGCCTTTAGTCGCAAAGAAGGTCAATCGCGAATCGCAACCGCGGTCTAATGGCCGCCAGTCCGTAACGCCGGCAGCGTAAATTTCGGCGCGACTTCCTTGCGCTTCGACCAATCGTGGTAGGTGTGACACTCGAAGCAGCGCGATTCTGCGTGTTCCGCCCCTGGCGCGTGGCACTTCTTGCAGGTCTCAATTCCCGGTAGCAGCACGTCACTCGATTCCGTGCTCATCAGCGCATTGGCATGACAGCTCACGCAAGTGAACCCTTCATGCTTGCCGTGATCGAACTTCGCGTGCGGCATCCATTGCAGCGTTGTGTCTGCTGGCGCGACATAGGGCAATTCAGTCGAGCTACTGTAGAGTTTGTTGACGGCACTCTCCTGCGCGGCCGACTGTTCAATTTTTCTGCCCGAAGTCTTTGCGAAAGCCGTGAGTGTGTGGCACTGCTTACAGGTTTTTCGCCAGAGCAAATTTTCGGTCTCGGCGGTGTGTTCCGTTACCCATTGCGCGGCAGTGAGGACGCGAACCGCGGAAGGCAACGGCTTACCTGTCAAGTCACGGCTCGGATCGCGCAGGACCCGCACATCGGTTGGGTGCGCCGAAATGTATTCCCGGTAAGTCCTAATCAAAAATGTATGAACGACTTCCGGCTTGTCGTGCGGAACGCCAAAGTCGAACCGTTTGTCGAACGTGAGCAGGTGGCACGCCGCACAGGCATTTGCAAACTTCACTGGCGCCATCAACTCGCGGCCACTAACGGAACGAGGGGCCCTCAAAGTCTCGGAATGAAGCGGCAAGAACTCGTCTGCATCTGTGTAGCTAACGGTCGCAGCGCTGTACTTCGGATCGGTGTAAGTCAAGTCCGCATCCGCTGCCGTAATCCGATGGCAATTCCCGCATTCGAGCTGAACGTAGGGACCATTCGGTCTGCCGCGAATCGGCTTCATGTGAATGGCGTGATTCAACTTGATTGTGCCCGGATCCTTCGCCGCGCCGCTCGCGGCGGAACGCAACGCAGCGAATTCAGGATGGCCGTCCTCGAAACTTCGAATATGCGACGCGTACTGTGCGCTGCTGCGGATCGCTTTTAAGTCGCTGTGGCATTCGGCGCACGCTTGATTGGGGGCAGCGGTGACGCTGATGCGTCCGCGGTGTTCGCTGTGGCACGATGCGCACGCAGGAGTGCTTGTCTGTGCAGCGTGGTGGGCAGGACCGTCGTGACAATCAAGGCAAGCGCTGTCCGCAGCTTTTGCGGAGAATGCTCCCGCCTGCTGCAGGTGGCAGGCCGAGCATTCTTTTTCGAGGACGGCATGTGCTTCTGACATTCGCCCGCTACTGTAAACCCTCGAATCCCTGGAAAGGGCACGCTCGGCGATCCAGACCAGCGCGAGCAACGGCAAAAGGAGGCTGAGCCAGAATCTTGCGCGCTTCAGTGGCGTCGGCCTCATGAAATAGTTGAGGTCGATGCGCTGAGCCAGCTTCTTTGTTGTCCTCGTTCTCGCCACTCGTCACTCACCACTCGTCACTTCTTCAATATCGCAGGGCCATCACCGCGTGCACTGCGCCGAGAAAAATGAGTGCCAGCGAAAGCGGGATGTGCAGCAGCAGCCAGCCATGCAGCCAATGATGCAAGCGCTCCTGGCGTGTAAGCTGCCGCGCTTCGTCGCAAATGTCTTCAAGGTCTGCAAGCGTAACGTGCGCCGCGGCAGGCAAGAGCGTGCGCAATCCGGCGAATGCGCTGGTCGCTTTCCCGGCATCGGCAAGGCGCTGACCGCGTTGCTTTGGCCGCTCCAAAAACGGCCGCATTTCACTCAGATAAAAACGGCGGAGCGGGGCGCTCTCCTCTTCACTCAACAAAATAATCTCAGGAGCCGCAGCCACTGCGGCGCTCGCGCCGGCGCTGACGGCGGCTGAAGTGCGCAACGGAACAACGGACGCGGAGATGGTCCGCAACGCCGTGAAACCTCCCGCGCGCTGTCCCTCTTCGCTTGAAGTCTTTGAAAGCCCCAAATAGCCGCAAAGAGACTCGATGGCGCGATCGGCTTCTTCGCGCAAGAGTGAGCGAACACGGCCAATTTCGTCGTAAATCGTTTCGAGCGGCACGTCCGATGTCATCACGCGCGGAATATAATGTTGCAGCGCCGCACCGAAGACGCCGCTGAACACTGTAATGATGAGCAGCCACATCAGCACTCGCGTGAGCGTTCCGCCGAAATGAAATCCACCGTGAAAAAGAATCATCGGTAAGGCAAGGAACCCGAGCCACAGATGGCCGCGCATCCAGGCCTGTGCGCGGCCGATTCGCCACGTCGGGACGCGTTTGCGCGCGCCGAGTAGCGCGGCGAAAATCATAAAGGCGAAGCCGATGATGCCGAACGCGAGGCCAATAGCACTCCCACCTCGCGGACCATGTGTCGACTCGAATGCATAGAGGGCATACACGAACGCGGAAATCGCCAGCGTTGCCAGCGATGCGAGAGCCCAGCCGCGTTGCGTCTTGTCAATTCTCATTTTGCGGGGCCCTGGCCGAGCATATCGGCGAAAAACGTGCGCGGGTCCACGCGATGCGCAGCGTCGTGCGGACAAGCGTAGACACAACTGGGCTCTTTCAAGTGCGTGCACAGATCGCACGAAGTCGCTTTTTGCTTGATGACCGCTTTTTTGCGACCTGCGCGCTCCGGATCGTCGACCAGCACTTCAAATGGGTGCAGATTGATATTGCCGTAGGGACAATTCTGCGCGCAGAGGCCGCAGCCGATACACCAATCCTCGATGATGACCTCGAGCGAATTGCGTCTTCGAATCGAGCCGACGGGACAGCCAACCATGCACAGCGGATCGCGGCATTGGCGGCAGCTGGTGGCGACAAGATATTGGTCGAAGCGCAAACCATCGCGCACCAGACGCGTGACGCCGTCGTGCGCGTCGGCGCAAGCGTTCACGCAAGCGTCGCAGCGCGTGCAGTTTTGCAAATCGAGAATCAAGAGGCTCTGCGCTTCCATCAATCCTTGCGAGAGGAATTGATCGATCGGGACGTTGTGCACCATTTGCATGCGCTGCTGATTTGCGGAGCGGCGTTCGGCGGCGACGGCTTCGAGGCCCGTTCGAACGCTTGGAAAACGCGCGACCATGTCGCGGAAGTCGTCGCCTGAGATTCGCACGAGCTCGACGTGGTCGAGAGCTGTGCAGGTCGCCGTGCGAATACCGCCGCCGAGCAAACCAATTTCCCCGAAATAATCGCCGCGCGATAGATAAGCGAGCACAAGTTCGCCGCCAGGATAATTTTCAGAGACTTTCACGAAACCGATGCGAACGAGATAGAAACTATCTGCGGGCACTCCCTGCTGAACTATTACCTGTCCAGGAGCAAAGCGCTGGAGCTCCACGCTCTCCTTAAGATGCTCGATAAATTCCGGCGAAAGATCCGCGAACATGGGCACGCCGCGCAGATGGTTTTCCAGAGCGCGGCGGCGATAGGTCTGGTCGAGCTGCGCCCGGAACGTTTTGTTCTTCAACATGATGTCGAGAACATTCCGCAGCATTTCGAATGCGACGACTTCCGATTCCGCGACCACAGTGGCTGAGCGCGGATAAAAATTCATGCACGTCATTTCGCCGAACAGGTCGCCAGGGCCGAGTTCCGCGACAGGATTGCCGTAAGCAAGATCGACGGAAGCGTCGATGGGAATGGTTCCGTCGCGTGCTTCTTCCTCGCGCTTGTCCTCTTCACGCGCAACGAGCGTGCTGGTCAGCCGTTTGAAAAACCCTTTTGCGCCGCCTTGCGTCTTGACGTGTGCGATGGGAGTAGAGATAGAAACTTCTGCTTGGCCCTCGAGAATATAGAACGCGGTGGATCCGAATTCACCTTCGCGGCAAATGATTTCGCCTTTGCGGAAGCGCCGCTTGACGATGGCGCCGCGATTGAGTTCGAGAAATGTGCCGGAGACACCCTTGAAAACGGGAATCTGCAAGAGATCCTCGGCTTCGAATCCTTGCGCGTCCGGGCCGACAGTGATCGCGATGCCTGCGACGCTTTTGTTGGTGAGCGCGCCAGTGGGGCAGGAAACCATGCACTCACCGCAGGAAATGCACGTGGAATCGCCCATCGGCGAATTCAGATCGAAGGCGATGCCTGCGGAATAGCCTTTGCCCATGCGGCCGAGAACGAAATTGTTTTTGATTTCGTCGCAGCCGCGAATGCAGCGGTCGCAAAGGATGCAGGCGTCATGGTCAACGGCGATGGCCAGGGAAGAATCGTCTTTGCCGCGCGCGACCGTGCGTTTCGCGAAGCGCGCTTGTGAAGCGCCGGCCGCTTTCGCCAGCGTTTCCAGCTCGCAGTCGCCGGAATTCTGCTGGCGCGCGCAAGGGGAAGGATGGTCGGACATCAAGAGTTCCAGGACAGTCCTGCGCGCAGCCAAAACTTTTTCGGAACTGGTGACCACCTTCATGCCTGGCTCGACCGGGCGAACGCAGGAAGCCGCGAGGACGCGCGCGCCGGTATCCACAACGCAAAGCCGGCAGACGCCCACGGGAGTCTGGCTTTGCAGATGGCAAAGCGTTGGGATGTTGATTCCGTTCATGCGCGCGGCATCGAAGACGCTCGTGCCGGCGGGCACGCATACAGATTGGCCGTCGAGCGTGATGTCGACGAAGCCCGGAGGTGTGGTCGAGGTCGTCATACTAGGGGCGAATGCCGACTCGTTGGGCTTCGCCAGCGCGCGAGGCGGCAGTGAAACAAACGCCGCTGGGACATTGGCTTTTCAAAACGTGGGCGTCGATTTCAGCGCGAAAATGTTTCAGCACGGATTGAATCGGCGCCGGCACGATCTGGCCGAGGCCGCAAATGGAAGTGAGGCTCATGGCTTGCGAGAGTTCATCAAGGAGCGCGAGGTCGGCGCGATACTGTGGGTCGGGGACGCCACCTTGTGTCCAGCGCGCGAGCATATCCGCCATTTTCTGCGAGCCGACGCGGCAAGGGACACACTTTCCGCAGGATTCGTTGCGATAGAAGCGCACAGCGTTCAGGGCCATGTCCAGCATGCAGGTGGTATCGTCGCAGACGATGATGGCGCCGGAGCCTAGCATGGAGCCGGCATCTGCGAGGGCTTTGAAATCGAGACGCACGTCGACCATCGACGCCGGAAGATAGCCGGAGGACGGCCCGGAAGGCGCGAAAGCTTTAAGCTGGCGGCCGCCGCGAACTCCGCCAGCGTGATTGAAAATGATATCGCGCATGGGCGTGCCCATCGGGACTTCGAAAATGCCCGGCCGGGCAACCTGGCCGCTAACGCCGACAAATTTCAATCCGCGTGAGCCGTTTGCGCCTTGCCCGACGAACCAATCAACCCCGCGAGCCAGAATCTGCGGAACGTTGATGAAAGTTTCTACATTGTTGATGACGGTAGGTTTTTGCCACAGACCGATTTGGCCGGGGAACGGAGGCTTGTTGCGCGGCTCGGCGCGATGGCCTTCAATGGCTTCGATGAGCGCACTTTCTTCGCCACAGATGTATCCGCCGGGGCTGACAAAAATTTCCACGTCGTAGTCGAGATCGCTGCCAAGGATTTTCTTTCCCAGAAGCCCGGAGCGATAGCAGCGGCGAATCTCTTCGCCGAGGATTTCTTCCTGAAGATGATATTCGTGGCGGATGTAGAGGATGCCGCGTTTCGCTCCGGTGACCAGGCCCGCTATGATCATGCCCTCGATGAGCAGGTGCGGCAGGTTGGTCATGATGAAGCGGTCCTTGATGGTGCCGGGCTCGCTTTCGTCGGCGTTGCAAACGATATATCTCACAGGATCGGGCTGTTTGCGGACAAGATCCCACTTCATGCTGGTGGGAAATCCGGCGCCGCCCATGCCTTTTAGTTCGGCGGCTTTGAGTTGCGCGAGGACATCGTCCCAAGCGCGCGATTGAACGAGCTTGCGCACGACGCCGTACTTTTCGCCGTCGCTATAGGGATCGGCTTTGCAAGCGAAACGCACCTGCTCCGAATGCGGCTCGCGAATCTCTTCTCCGCGGATGGCGCTGTGTGCGATTTGCTCAGCATGCGCAGCGGCGACATCCGTGAAAATGTGATCGTTGATGGAAATTGCAGGAGCTTGGTCGCAGCGCCCAAGGCACGAGACGTCTCGAATCTGCACATCTTCAGGCCGCGAGGTGGCAAAGCGCCGCTCGAGATCGGCACGCAACTCGCAAGCGCCGTTCAAGTGGCAGCTCATGTCCGCGCAGACGCGAATCTCGGCTTTGGGTGGCCGTACCAAATGAAAATGGGGATAGAAACTCGCGACACTGTGGATTTGGTAGAGCGGCGTCTGGGTGCGTTGTGAGAGGTCCTCGAGGTCCGCTTTGGGCAGAAAGCCGTGGCGAAGCTGGATGGCCCGAAGGTCGTCGAAGATCACGGCGCCCCGTCTCGCGGAAAAGCGCCGGGCGTGATTCCTAAACATGCGCGGCGCAAAGTGGCGTGCTGAATCCTTTGCATACTACTGGCAGGGAAGTCCGCTGTAAATAGCGTGCGTTTGCCTTTTCGCGCCGCGGCGCGAAAAAGACAACGCGGCCCGTTGACTTCCCCGTGGCGCAAACGATATAAGCAAACAGACTCGCCGGCACACTGAATGCTCGATACCTCCAACTCTTGTTTACTCCGCTTGGTCATCTGCACATGGTTCATGGCGGTCCCGGCGCTTCTTTCGGCGCAAAACGAGCCCAGCAAATACATTGGGCCAGGTTCGTGTGCGTCGACGAGTTGTCACGGAAGCGTGAAGCCCATCGCGGGCAGCCGGATTTTGCAGAATGAATATTCGACTTGGATCATCCAGGACAAGCACAGCCGCGCTTACCAGGCATTGACCGGAGACGTTGGCGAACGGATGGCGCGGATTTTGAAACTGGGCGCCAAAGCGGAAGAAGCGTCGAAGTGCCTGGCGTGCCACGCGCTGAATCCGCCGCCGGAGCAGCGCGGACGCGCGTTTGAGATTTCGGAAGGCGTGTCCTGCGAAAATTGCCACGGGCCGGCGTCAGGCTGGCTAGGGCCACATACGACAAGAACTTGGGCGCACGAGAAATCCGTGGCGCTGGGAATGCACGACGCGCGAAACGTGATTCACCGCACTGAGAAATGCCTGGAATGTCACCTGGGAACAAAAAACAAATTTGTGGATCACGAGATGATTGCGTCGGGGCATCCGGATCTTTTTTTCGAGCTGGATTCGTTTTCGGCCGTGATGCCGCGGCACTGGAAGTCGCCACGCGAGTCGGAGCCGGGCAAACCTGCTGAGGATGCCGCGTGGGTTGGAGTGCGCGAGTGGAGCGCGGGCCAGGCCGTGCAACTCCGGGCGGCGATGGAGCGATTGACGTGGCGCGCGAAAAATGAGCGATTCGACAAAAAGGAGGTTTGGCCGGAATATTCGGAACTGTCCTGTTTTGCGTGCCACCACGCGCTGGGGCCTGCGAAGGACAGTTGGCGTCAGGAGCACGGTTTCGCGGGGCGGCGTCCCGGCGATCCAGCATGGAACAGTTCACGTTACGCGGTCTTCCGCCTGCTGGCGAAACAGATTGACTCTGCGAGCGCGCAAGAACTGGATCGTCAACTACTCGCGGTCTCGAATGAAATGAGCAAGTTGAATCCGGATCGTAGCGCCGTGGCGTCCGCGGCATCAGCGGCTGCGCCGCTGGCGCAGCGAATCGCAGAACGATTAGCGACTATGCAATACGACCAGGCAGTTGCCTTGCGGATGTTGCAGCGCATCCCTGACGATGCAGAAAACATTGCCCTGGCCGATGAGCGCGCCGCGGAGCAAGCCGCCATGGCGCTGGACTCGCTCTATATCGCGTATAGCAAGGACGCAAAGCCCGCAAACGCCTCTGCAGTTCGTGCCGCCATCAACGGCCTCTTCCAGCAGCTCGAAAATCCGTCGTCTTACAACGCCGACCAATTTGCTTCTGGTCTTCGCCGCATCCGCACTTTGCTTCAATAACTTACTTCGGTCACGGTAGAATTGCTTGCCATCGAATTCTGTCGAGCTCTCAATGAATCGATACGAAACGTGGTTTTGCGGAACGCGGCTGTGGCGGTGGGTCACGCGGCGGCAAGTTTTGCCCTGGGTTTTGCAAGGCTCGCAACTGGGTGAGCACGTGCTGGAATTGGGCGCCGGGCCAGGCGCGGCGACGGAGGAGTTGGGGCGCCTTGCAGGTCGCGTGACGAGTCTCGAATACGACCACGCATTTGCTGCAAAGCTGGGCGCGCGTGTGAATGGCTCGAATGCAGCGGTGATTCAAGGCGATGCGGCGGTCTTGCCGTTTGCGGGCGGGACTTTCTCCTCGGCGGTTGCAATCTTGATGCTCCATCATTTGCGTTCGAACGAATTGCAGGATCGCGCTTTTGCGGAAACCTGGCGCGTGCTTCGGCCCGGCGGCGTGTTTCTCGCGTTTGAGATTCAGGATGGGTGGTTGCACCGCGTGGCACATATCAACAGCACCTTTGTCCCTGTGGCGCCAGCCTCCGCGTTTGCCAGATTAACAGCCGCCGGGTTTTCAATGGTGACTGTTGATATCCAGCGGGGCGGCTACCGGATTCGGGCACTTCGCGCGCGAGAAACCTGAGCACCTTTACGCGCTGGCTACCTGCTGGTGGCCAGCGGGCCAAGTTCGGAGCGCGTCTGCATCACGCGGAGAATGGAATCGCGCGTGACGATGCCAACGATCTGCGGCGCGCCGTTTGTGACCCCGCTCACGACGGGCATCTGGTTGACATCGGCGCTCAGAAGCCGTTCGAGCAAACGGAGGAGAGGTTCTTCCGGCGATGTCCAGAGTATTTTTTCGCGCGGAATCATGGCGGCTTGCACGGAGTTGTGTGCCCACTCGTCACGTGGGATGGAGTTGAGTGTATGAACATTCATCATGCCGACGAGGCGGTCGTCGCTGACCACGAGATGGACGCGGCGGCCAGTGCGGAGGACCTCGGCGCTGTATTCTTCGAGAGTGATGTGCCCGGGAGCTGTGGGTACTTCCTTGCTCATGACATCGGCGGCGCTGAGGCCGGCGAGCGTTTCGCGCACGGCCACTTGAGCGACACTCTCTTGTGCGGCGTTCAAGATGAACCAGCCGATGAAGGCAGTCCAGAGCCCCTGTTGAACAAAGCCGTTGAATGCACCGTAAGCCCCTAACAGGATCATGGCGTAGGCGATTATTTTGCCGCTGGCACCGGCGACGCGCGTCGCCTTCTCAAAATTCTTTGTAACTCCCCAAACCATCGCGCGAAAAATTCTTCCGCCGTCCAGAGGAAATCCCGGCAAGAGATTGAAGAGGGCGAGCAGTCTATTCGTCTTCCAGAGCCAGGTGGCTAGGGCTCCGACCGTCTGGCTATATGGGAAGAGCAGTGTTAAGCCAAAAAAACCAACGGCGAGAAAGCCGCTGGCCAGCGGTCCGGCAATGGCGATGTTGAATTCCTGAATGGCCTTGGAAGGCTCGCGCTCGATCCGCGCCAGGCCACCGAAGAGAAAGAGAGTGATGGAAACAACGCGAATCTTGTAATGCTGGGCCACGACACTGTGCGAGAGTTCGTGAAATAGAACCGAGGCGAAGAAGAGGAGGCTGGTCAGGACGCCGACGGTCCAATGCCGGGAGTCCGACCAAGCCGGATGCTCCTGCTTGTACTGCGAAGCGATCATGTAGGTGATGGCAGCAAAGATAAAGACCCATGTGGAATGGAGATAAATGGGGATGCCGAGAATTTTGCCGATGCGTAAACCTGATCCGCGGTTCATTGGTGTGCTCACATTTAGCCTAGCACAAGACGCCCAGGGAGCGGCGAAGGAGAGCCATGGCGCGAAGCGTCGAAGGCTTTTCTCCAAGCGGCGCGCAGTGCGCAGTAGAAGCGGTACCCCCACCCCGGGTTGTTTTTGGCAAAGAGTGCGGAATCGTTTGAAAAGAAAAGAGTTGAGTTTTTCTTGAGTGCAAAAAAGCGCAAAAGAGTGCGCAAGAGCGTGATAGCAAAGGGGATAGAAAGTAAGCACGTTTGAAGGCCCGCAGGACTGAACGTCTGAACGTCGTAAACGCGTGAAGAGTTCCGAATTGGGAAGAATTGGTATACACCCCGGCAGTTTTCGCAAGAGCGGCAAACAAAGGACTTGCGGGATACGGAACTTGGAAGAAGTACGGAAGATGGGAGATAAGGGATACGGAAATTAGGGGGATAGTGGATACGAGATGTAGACCTAAGGGAAGCGGAGCAGAAAAGACTGATAGCGCGGGACTTGCGGGGCTGGCGGAGAGTGGAGCGAAAGATCACAACCCATGCTAGCACGAAATACTAATGTTGTCAATAGCGAACTTAGTGGTACTGGACATTCGAGTGGACGCCGGGCTTTAAGTGGAGGAAAAGAAAGAATTAATGCTCGTTCGGCTCCACTGGCCACAAGTCACGCAAAACCAACCTGCGGGGCAGCGGAATTCGATTCCCGCCTAATCGTCTTGGGCCCCGGCGAGGGGCTGCGGAGGGAGCGGATCGTCAGGGATGGCAGGATTGAAGGATTAGGCTTCAGCAAAAAGAAGTTGACAAGTGACTGTGCTTGTTATAGTTTCCGCGAAACTCTCCCGAAGTTCTCTTGTCTCTCTCCGATACGCACTGTGGGTTGCGCACAAACTCGAAGTTACGAGGCGCGGCTGCCACGGAGCTTCGATATCGGACGAATTCGAGGCCAAAGGAGTTGCCACATGCCCAGTCCGGTTACGCGGATTTCCCGATTCTGTTGGCTTCTGCTCGCCGTGTTGTGTCTTGTAGCTGTGGATGCGGCTCGGGCCCAAGATACAACTATCCTGCCCCAAGCTCAGGTAGGGAAGCCCTATTCTATTTCAATCGGGGTCGATACCGAGAATGGAAAGGGACAGCTCTCCTGGAAGCTAGCACAAGGTGATTTGCCTCCAGGCTTGCTACTGTCTGTAACCGGTAAGATCGAAGGGACTCCGACTGGTGCAAAGACCGATCCTTATGTGTTTGATCTGAGTGTTTCCGATTCCTCCCAGCCGCCTCAGTCTGCGGTCCTGCATTTCTCCATCGCAGTTCTAGCGGCGCAGCTGCGGATCAAAGCGGTAACGGCAACAACCACGGCGCTCAAGGTCATTGGAGTCAATGCTGTAGAGGCAACGTCGAATCCTACCCCTGCAGTTGATCCTCCGGCGGCAGCGAAGCCTCCAGCCGTGAAACCCAATACAAAGGGCCCCGCTGCTCTTACAGACGGGAGCGCCCCAGCGGTTGGAGGTTCGGGTCAGGCAGCTGCGGACAATGCGAATGCGGACAAGGGAGCTGTGGAGAAGAAACCTGCAGACGACGGCAATCCTTCCGGCCAGATATCTTGCAGCAAACCCAACGACAATGCCGGGTACTGCGGCGGGCCACTCCTGCGGACGATCGTAGGATTTGAACAAGCAGGGGTTAGCGCGGCGGAGAGCAAGCAGAATTTCTTCTTTGACTTGCTCTACGATCGCCCTCTTGGCCCTCGGGTTGACCCTGATTTGGGGGCAGCCCTCCGTGGATGGGGAAATTTGCGGATCAGCAGTGTGCCGCAGCAGGTCACCACATCCGTGGCGCAGTTTGCCGCCGACTTCGCACAGCAAGTCGGAAATCTGAAAGTAAACCAGGTCGCTCAATCGTTCGAGTTCCTGGGAGGCATTGAATACCGACTCCTTCCCGTGCCGCCGAAAAAGGAAAAAGACCAAAGAGAAAAATCGCGGCAAGATGCCATCGGCTATGCCATCGCCCCGCCTTTCAACACAAATCTTCGAGAGGTAGTCAGTCTTAACCTGATCGTGGGCGGGGGCGTGATAACACCGCTCACCCCGCAAGACTCGGTGAAAATATTCGACGTGCCGACGAATCAGCCAAGCTTTCTCACCCAGTATCCCCAGGCAAACGGGAAGCAATTCGTAGCCTTTACCTTGCCGGACCGGAATCGATTCTTCCGGCAGGCCTATGCCGGATTCCGGCTGAAGAGCCATTTTCTGGGAGACACGGCGCGAGTGAGATACCCGGAGACATTTGACATCACTTATGGATTCAACGAATCCATCACGGGAGGCCAGATTCACGGCGGAGTTCTGCGATTGGAGGGTTTTGTCCCAATCCCATACGCTCCGGCGAGCTGGATCTACTTCTTTGGGACAGGAATGTTTAAGCCCGGCGGGCATGCAGTGACAACGAGTCCGTTCTTGCTACAAGCAGCGCCAGCCGGCACGCTTCCGACCGATCCGAATGCTGTGGTGATCACCACTCCGCAAGCGAATCGGGACTACTACCGGATAGGGATGGGCGTCGATTTCATCGAATTGGTCAAGAATTGGGGGAAGAAACCCCCAACAACGGCGGTGACTCCGGTGAACAAAGCCGATAAGAAGACTAACCAATGATGACGGGCAACGACTCTAAGGTCGCGATAGTCGTGGTTCACGGAGTGGCTTACCACGCACCGGGGGCTTCGGCGCGAGCTGCTTCGGAATTGCTCCATGGACTAAGGACCGGCGGGAAACCCTCGCCGTATGGACCAGACACTCAGGAAACAATCTCCATTCCGTTGAAGCAGTTGAAGATATCTGAGCGGCTTGACAAAGGGGAGGAGAGTTGGTTGAGCCGTGTTCCTCTCCTTGGAATTTTTGTCAAAGCGCTCGAAGAAAGATCCGTCTTCTTGACACGCGCGTGGAAAAAGACGCCGCCTCCGGATGAACCCGAGAGCGTAGCCAATGATTTCATGCGACTGCTCTTGCAGGATTACCACGGTGTAGATGACCCAGTGAAAGAACCGGAAGTAGACGAACATGATGAGGCGGCATCTTATGTAACTACGTGTATCAAGATGACGCGAGAGGCGACCCCTTCGTCACCGAATAAGGGTGTCGAGGCTACGGGGAGCATTGCAACTAGTACCCCAGCTAACCCGCCCGGGCACCCACGCCCTCTGGCGAGTGGCCAAGGGCCCGCCAAAAAGGAGGTGCATATCTATGAGTGTTACTGGGCGGACCTTTCGAGGCCGAAGAACACGATTCTGAGTTTTTTTCAGGGTCTGTACCAATTGCTATTCCATCTTGGCAGCTTGAGCCGCTTGGCAATCAGCACAGGTACGGCCGCAGAGGAGAATGGCAAAAGTACGGTTTGGAAGTGCCTGGATTGGACTCAACTCTGGGCCGTTCGCATCCTCACTCTTCCGATCCCGATCCTCAACCTGATACTTTTTATTTCAATTATTGGTGCATTACCTCATCTCGTTGAGGAGAAATGGGCCCGGGGTGCTGTGACGGTCTGCGCGGCGGTATTGGGATCGCTCCTCTACGCTGTTTTGTCAAAGCCAAAGCGGATGCGTGCAACGCCAGGGCCTATAACGTGGGCGATGCTTCCGCTGGCGTACGCGGTGGTCTTCGGTGGGGTGGGTTGGCTGCTAAGCCAGTGGATATCCCGCTGGTCACTTCTTGCTTTGGAAGGTTGGATAGTCGGCGCGGGAATTATCTATCTGTCGATTAGTTCCTACGATGAAGTCCGGGATGGCGCCCAGGAAGTGGCCTGGACGCTTTATGGTGCATCATTCCTAACATTCCTGATCATCCTTTGGTCTATTCGCGGGAAGGCGACTTCGATAGAGCAGGCTACTTTGTGGATGATGCAGATCATCTTGGCTGCTCTGCGTCTTTCCTGGTTTCTTCTGATCGTTCTTGCTTTCGCCACGCTCCTCCTAGGGAGCATGGCTTGGAGGCGGAAGTCACTGTCAGAAGAGGGCCGGGCACGAGCGAAAGCAGCAGTGCGCACGAGCCGTTTCGCACTAGCGATGCCTGCGCTCGGGATCCTCATCGTTACGCTGGCCCTTTGGAGCGGGCTTTTTGTCAAGACTTCAAACAAACCTGCTTGCGCCGCGTGCCCTTCTCCATCCTTAGCGATGGAACTGTTCGGTAAAAAGACCCCAGACGGTGAGGAGGCTCCAGAAACTTTAAAGGTACCATCATGGGTTGGTCCGTTCTTTTTGAATAATGAGGACGCCGAGAATTATTCGGCTTTACCTGACGACGCCAACAGTATGAGCCCGGACGCTTATTTTCGAGGTTTGTTCGTGTGGAGTGCGACACCCGCGTTCCCTCTGGTATTAGTTCTCATCCTCATCAGTATTTTTCTCCTATTTGTTTGGTTGCTGCCATCTATTCTTACGGAGAGCAAACCTCCTCGCGGGTCGGATAACGAGTCTTCGCTAGGGATGGGAAAGTGGCTTTCTCGCGGTCTGGACGCGACGGTCATTGGCGTTGCCCTTCTGTGGACGGCTGCCTTCTTCATGCCGGTGCTGTTCCTGATTCTTCACGGGGAAAAAGTCGACTTCAGATCCCTGGATTCCCCCACGGCGCTGGTTTTGCAATGGCTAGGGTTGGCCACTGGATCGTTGGCCATCCTGGCTTCCGTGGCAAAATCGGGTTCTTCCGTGCTGGGGATTATCTTGGATGTGGACAACTATTTGCGGACGTCGCCGAAAGAGAAAACGCCGCGGGCGCGGATCGTGGAGCGGTATGTATCGCTTCTTCGATATCTTGCGGACGAAAAGAATGGGGGCTATGAGCGGATCGTGATCCTGGCCCACAGCCTGGGCGCCCTCATCTCAGGCGACCTTTTGCTCTACTTAAAGGCGGAAGGAGATCCCGATCTCAGTGGATTCGGGCTTGGGACAAAAATTCCGATCCGGTTGTTTACGATGGGCGATCCGGCACGCCAGTTCCTGAATCGCTTTTTCCCATATTTGTACGAGTGGGTGCGGGACACGCCTGATAACGGTTTAACCCACTTGGGAAAGCTCACACCGACTAGGCCGAATACTCGAATTGAACGAACTCCAAATCCCAACGGGCTAGGACTTGAGAGATGGGTAAACGCGTACCGAAGCGGCGACTACATTGGGCGTTCCCTTTGGCTGAACGAATGGTATGGCCGAACGACGACCGGGACTGGAGAATATCCTCAGGCAATTTCCGTGGCCCAAGACAATGCAATGCCCCCGACGCGCGAGGAGATGTGTATCGGGGCGGGCGCTCACCAGCATTATTGGGATCAGTCCGCTCCTGACATCGCGGAGAAATTGGATCTGCTTATAAGTCCATAGGCTGGAAATTTACGTCTTGCGTGGCGGTCCCGCGACGACTTCCAACCCACTTCAAAACTGCAAAGGACTGACGACGAGATTTGTTGTGCTCTTGATGTAAGTCAACGTGTGCCTCGGCCTACAATGTGTTCCACGCAACACACGTCTGCTCCTGTTCGCGTCTCCCTAACTCCTTTGTTTACAGGTAGATAGTTGTTGGCCAGTGGTGTGCCATTCCTGAAGTGCAAGTCAGGAGGCACGTCATGATCGCCATGCTGGAACTTACGATTTTAGCCCTTATCACGATCTTTGCGGTGGCTGTTGCCGCTGGGCTGAATTGGCTGTGCCTGGAGGCGGCGTTTCGGATGATGCGGCCCGCCACGGCTCGAAGGGTTCCCGTGCGAACAGAACTGGTGCGCGGGACAGCGCAACTGGCGCGGGCTTATTCGGCCTCACGCTGAAGTGGATCGAGCTGAGAAGCGGCCCGCCTCGGAAGGCGGGCCCTACAGATCCTGCCAGGCAAGTCCGGGAATTGGAAGAAAGGGGTAGTTCGATGTCAGCGTTGAAATTGCTGTTGATGCTGGTGGGCGCCGCGGTCTTCGGAAGCGCGGGGGCTCTCGTGGCTTACGACGTCTATCTCTCGGAACAACTGCGGCGGCTTTTGTCGCGGAACAAAACAGACGAATCCGGTGCGGACTTGAAGGCTCGCGCTGAGCGGAGTCGCACCCGGAATCCTTTTTCATTGCGCGTAAATATTCTCGGCGGCAGCGCCGGGCAAGGTCTCCGCTAGCCAATACCCCTGGGGGTGGCCCGGAGCGCGTAGTTAATGGGAGGAAAGATCTCGGCACGAAGGCAAGCACCGCCGCGCTTGACCCTTGAGCTAGGGGCTTGCTCCTCCCTTCGCGACGCGTTCCACGCCACCCGGCTAGCGGTCAAGAATTGTGTGAAGGGATTTCTCGGCCCGCACCCAGTACACAATCCCTTTCGCGCAGCCGTGATATCATCAGCTCGTAACCCCGTGTACGCCAAGAAAAAACTGTCCGTGCCAAGTCATCGCGGATATGTATCAGCCCTTCTTTCGCCCTGGCTCTCGGGATATGCTTTCCTTTGACTATGGAGACCAATTTCAACCGCGCAAAGAAAATTCGTGCAGCGTTTCCTCTGGCCGCGGACGTAGGTAATGCTTCGTCCACACCTTTCCCGCAGCCCGCTGTTCCGGCGCCGGGAGCCAAACTATGAGCTTCCGAACGAAACTATTATTCGTCGTACTGCTCACCATTTTCGCGTCGGTATCAGTCGTTGCTTATGCCGTGACGCATTACACGCAAGCCGCGTTCGAAGCGATGGACGCCGAACGTACGGAAGCTTTGGTCGCGCAATTCCAGAAAGAATTTGTCCAGCGCGGGGCGGAAATCGCCCAGCAGGCAAGAAACATCGCGGAAGCCAACCCCACTGAACGCATGGCAATTGACATGTCGCGCCCCAATGCCGACCTATCCCTTTATGTCCGCGATGCCGTCGGCACTGCCCAAGAGCACGGGCTGGACTACGTGGAGTTTGTGAATCATGACGGCGTGCTTGTTTCGTCGGCGCAGTTTCCCGACCATGTCGGCCACAAGAACGATTGGGTGACGGCCGTGAAGGACTGGAATGACACTCCGGCATTCTTGAAGAAAGAACAGCTTCCTGACGGCGTAGCGATCTCCCTCAGTGTCGTTCGAACGAACAACACTGTGGCGGGCAAGACCTTGTACATTATCGGCGGGCGCCGGCTGGATCAGAATTTTCTTGCCTCGTTGGTTTTGCCCGCGGGAATGCGCGCGCTCATCTATACCAATCTCGACCCTGCCTTTGTGTCCGCATCCCTACTGGGTGAGAAGATTGAGGCCGATCAGGCGGAACGGTTTGCTCCGCTCGTCGAGCAACTGCAGAAGCAGCCACAGCAGATAGCGCAAACGATTAATTGGACCAGAGATCCCGCCGAAGCGGAATCCTTTCATGCCATCCCCTTGACCGGCCGCAACAATGAACTTCTCGGCATTTTTTTCGTCGGCAGCTCGCGAAGAGAGCTGGTCCTATTGACCCGGCAAATCCTGAAGATGGCCGCCGCAGTTGCTGGCGCCGCGCTATTCGTCGGATTGCTCGTTAGCTTCTGGATTTCCGCGCGAATCACCAAGCCGGTCGAAGAGCTTGCCGAGGGCGCCCGCGAAGTCGCCGGCGGAAGATGGGACACGCGCATCGATGTTCATGGGCGTGATGAGATCGGCCAGCTTGCCAAAGCTTTCAACGAAATGACCCAAACGCTCGCGGCTCAGAAGGAGCGCCTGGTGCAGACCGAGCGCGTTGCCGCTTGGCGTGAACTGGCCCGCCGTCTCGCACACGAGTTGCGCAATCCGCTCTTTCCCATGCAGATTACTGTCGAAAACCTGCAGAAAGCCCGCCAGCTCGACGCCAAACAATTCCTGGAAGTCTTCCACGAATCGACAGCTACCTTGCGCGCGGAACTTGCCAATCTCAATACCATCGTCGGGCGGTTTAGCGATTTTTCGAAGATGCCTGCGCCGCAGTTTGTCCGCGTGAACGTGAATGAAGCGCTGCGCAACGCCGTGCGCTTATTCGAACCGCAATTCAACGAAGTCGGCAAGCCCACCATCACGCCGGAATTGTTCCTGACCGAACCTCTGCCGGATATCGATGCGGATCCTGACTTGCTCCACCGCGCTTTTCAGAATTTGGTGCTGAATGCGCTGGACGCCATGCCTGCCGGCGGGACACTGACCCTGAGAACCTCTCAACAGGATGGCCAGCTGCGCATCGAAGTGGCCGACACGGGAAAGGGCCTCACGCCGGAAGAGTGCTCTCGCCTGTTCACACCGTATTACACGACGAAGTTGCAAGGAACGGGGCTCGGACTGGCGATCGTGCAGTCGGTGGTCAGCGATCATCACGGCAACATTTCGGTGACCAGCGACGAAGGCCGCGGCACAACATTTCGAATCGATCTGCCCCAACGCCAGGCTGGCCATACCACGGCCCCGCGTCAGGCGGTTCCAGAAAAGAAGAGCACGCCGCCAACTCTGGCCGCTGCCTCCGACTAACGCTTTACAAAGGACCGAAGCTTGCCCCGCAAAGCCCATCTCCTGCTCGTTGACGACGATCACAACACGCTGGCATCGCTTTCCCGCGCATTTCGAATGGCGGGACACGAAGCCACCATTTGCGACAACGCTGCCCGTGCCATCGATCTGCTTCGCGGAGAATCGTTTGACCTGATTCTTTCCGATGTGGTCATGCCGGGAAAAAGCGGCTTGGAGTTGCTTGAAGATTTGAAGAAGGCCGGATTGAAGACGCCGATCGTGCTCATTTCCGGGCAAGCGAATATCGAGATGGCGGTGAAAGCCACCAAGCTGGGCGCGCTCGATTTTCTCGAGAAGCCGCTTTCCGTCGATAAGCTGCTTGTGACAGTGGACAATGCGCTGCGTTTGTCGCGGCTCGAAGATGAAAACCGCGATCTGCGGCGGCGCCTCGGCAAACACGAACTCGTCGGCTCCGGCTCGGCGATGAAAAAGTTGCTCGAGCAAATTGACCGCGTTGCACCAAGCGAGACGCGCGTCTGCATCCTCGGTGAAACTGGCACGGGCAAAGAACTGGTTGCCCGCGCCATCCATGAAAAATCGCCGCGGAAGGATCATCCCTTTATCACGCTGAATTGCGCGGCCGTGCCGGCGGAATTGATCGAATCGGAACTTTTTGGCCATGAAAAGGGCGCTTTCACCGGCGCGGCGGCCAAACATCTCGGCAAGTTCGAACAAGCCGATGGCGGAACTCTTTTTCTGGATGAAATCGGCGATATGCCCGTGGCCATGCAAGCAAAGTTGTTGCGCGTGCTGGAAGAGGGCGAGGTCGAGCGCGTCGGGGGCGACAAGCCGATCAAGGTGAATGTGCGCGTCGTGGTCGCCACACATCGCAACCTGGAAGACCTGGTGAACCAGAATTCGTTCCGGCGCGATTTGTTCCACCGCATTTACGTTTTTCCGTTGCAGTTGCCGCCTCTGCGCGAGCGCCTGGAAGATTTTCCCGATCTGATCGCGCATTTCGCGCGACAGGTGGCGGCGCAGAACGGCTGGAAAGAAACAATCTTTGCGGATGATGCCATCGGCGAACTTCGCAAATATGGCTGGCCCGGAAATGTTCGAGAACTCCGCAACGTGGTTGAGCGTCTCATCCTGTTGGCATCGGATGAAAATGTCGCCGCGGCCGATGTTCGTCTAATCCTTCCTACCTCGGATTCTTCATCGAGTGGTTCATCCACCACAGGAAGTTCGACGGGCACGCTCGCCGAACGCACCGAAGCGTTCGAAAGGGAAGTAATGCTCGGGGAGATCCGGCGCCACAATTTCCACATGACCAATGTGGCCCGCACTTTGGGCTTGGAGCGCAGCCATCTGTATAAGAAGTGCCAGCAACTGGGAATCGATCTGCAGTCGCTGAGGAAGCCGGAATGAATCGGGTTTGCGACGTAAACTAGCCTGCGGCGTCTCTTTTCTTTGTGACGTTTTTCTAACTCATTTACAATGAATAAGATAGGGCAATAATGAGGGACCGCCGATTTTACTTGACAAAATAGCGATATGTAATAATATATTTGCAGATTGCAATAAGTGAGCCTCCCATGAAACTTGGTGACAAACTTCGCTCCCTCCGCGCCGTCGAGGGTTCCCTTCGCGGATTGGGCCGCACGATGACCCAGCAGGAACTGGCCGCTGCCATGAAGAACGAAATTGGCCGCGGTTTGAGCCAGGCGTATCTCTCGCAAATCGAGAATGGCGCCCGGCCACACTTGACGCACACGACCCGCGAATTGCTGGCGCGATTCTTCCGCGTCTATCCGGGTTTTCTGGTGGACGACCCGGAAGGCTACACGCCGGGGCTGCAATCGGAATTGCGCGCTATCGACGCGAAAGTCGATTCCTGGCTTTTCGCCGGCGCCGAACAGTTCACGGCCGATCCGGCGCTGCAACACGCACTCCAGACCATCGCGGAACATGAAGATTCACGCCGGGCGATCTTGCTGCTGGCGGAGATTCTCAGGACGCCCGACTTAGCCGAACGCCTCGGAGAAGTTTTGCATCCGGGCAATCATCAGAACGGAGGACAACCGAGGCGCAGCGGGCATCCGCCGCCGGCCTCGCCACTTCGCAATTGAGCAATGCCGGCCCATGGTGGCCGGAGCAGTCAACAGGGTCCGTGACTCGAATTCCAGCTCGCGCACCGCAACGGTAGGTTGCGAAAGTAAATGTCGCGCTCGAGGTGACTTATGACCTGGTCTGATTTCTATCTTCTCTGCTTCTTCGTGGGTTTCCTTTTCAGCGTACTGTCGTTTCTCGGCGGCGCAACGCACATTCATCTGCCTGCTCGTTTCCACTGGCCCTTTCATTTCGGACATCACGCCGGCGGAATGGCGGGACGCGGAACGATGCATGCCCGCGGTGGCCTCTCCTGGTTCAACGCCATGACGATTATGA
>Ga0209648_10001094_pt1 | contig 21579 bp, 20 predicted proteins | sample GraSoi2013_115cm_FD_185830 | JGI IMG/M metagenome (GOLD analysis project Ga0209648, IMG submission 185830) | Grasslands soil microbial communities from the Angelo Coastal Reserve, California, USA - Sample 9_17_2013_115cm (SPAdes) (version 2) | ecosystem: Environmental > Terrestrial > Soil >... | reverse complement strand
TTGGAATTCAAAAAGAACAATTGTACGGCGCGCGGGTGTACGTGCTGCCCTCCACCAGCGGAGCGAATGCCACGGGCAGGAACGACAAACTGCGGCATTTCAAAAAGCTCGCGCAGCTCGTTGCGCGAATTTGTAAAGAACACGAAACACGAAGCCACTGAACGGAGTTCACCGTGAGCAACACTCCACAACTTGCGCCGGGCGGGCCGATCATCCTGGAAGGGAAACACGACGGCATCGCCACGCTGGTGATGAATCGCCCCGAGCGATTGAATGCGCTGAACAATGAACTGTCCTCGGCGCTCAACGACGCGCTCGGCCGCATGGCGGAAGATCCGAGCGTCAATGTGGTGGTGATCACCGGCGCCGGCCGCGCTTTTTGCGCCGGCGGGGACCTCGCCGCGATCGGCAAAGGCCGCCAGAGCCGTGATACACAGGGGCTGGAACCGGTGCTGCGCGGGGGCATGCAAATGGTGCTCAAGATGCGCACCATGCCCCAGCCGGTGATCGCAGCCGTGAATGGTCCCGCGGCAGGCGCTGGCATGAACATTGCGCTCGCTGCAGATATTCGAATCGCCTCGGAAGAAGCGACCTTCGGCCAGAATTTTTCAAAGGTCGGGCTATATCCCGATTATGGCGGGACATATTTCCTGCCGCAGCTGGTAGGACCTTCGAAAGCCGCCGAACTTTTTTACACCGGCGACATGATTGATGCGAAGACGGCGCTCGCGCTTGGCATCGTCAATCAGGTCGTTCCGGCCGCGCAGCTCGAAGCCGCGGTGAAAACACTTGCGCAGAAGATCGCTCAAGGTCCATCGCGGCCGATTCGCGCGATAAAGAAGGCTCTTTTTGCCAGGGAGGGAAAAAAACTAGCGCAGGCTCTCGACTATGAAGTTCGCGAACAGATTCGCTGTTTCCTGTCGGAGGACTGCAACGAGGGAATTCGCGCATTTTTTGAAAAACGGCCCCCGCAGTTTCAGGGCAAGTAGCCTTCCCGTTCCCAACACCACCACGCGTATACTTGACGAGGCTGATGAAGACAAAGATGCGAGCGAAAGAATTTTCGCTTTTCCGGAAGAGCGCGCACCGGTCTGGAACGGAAAATAGATGGACGAGTTGGAGATAGCACCGAAAGACGTGAAGGCGCGGCTGGACCACGGCGAAAAATTGTTTCTCGTGGATGTGCGCGAACCTTGGGAGCACCAACTGTGCAGAATCGAGGGTGCGAAACTGGTGCCGCTGGGCTCGCTGGCGGCAAGTCTGCAGACACTTCCGGATGTGGACGAAGTGATTTGCTATTGCCATCATGGGATGCGCAGTCTGGATGCAGCGGCGTGGTTGCGGTTTCAGGGCGTCGAAAAGGCTAAATCTTTGGCGGGCGGGATCGAACGCTGGTCGCTTGAGGTCGATCCGAAAGTTCCGAGATACTAAGAGCAGGCTTGCTGAAAGGGGCCCAGCGGCGCTGCGCCCCCGCAACAACAGGAGCGTTTGCGAAGACGAGAACCTAGCCCAAGATGAAAATTAAATTTCTGCAAAAGCCCACGTGAACCACGTGCCGCAAAGCAAGAGGTCTCTTGCTGAAAATGGGTGTTGAGCTTGAATCGCGCGATTTGGATAAGCAACGATTGAGCGAAGCCGAACTCGACGAACTGATCGGCGAGCGCGATTACAAGGAATTCCTGAATAAGCGGAATGAACTCTATCGCATGCGGAATATGAAAGAGCATCCGCCGTCCCGCGCGGAGGCAATCAAGTTGATGGCGAAGGAGCCGAATCTGATTCGCAGGCCAGTCGTGCTTCAGGGGTCGCAGATCGTGTTGGGTCTTGATGAAGAAGTGTATCGGAAACTTGTGAAGTGACGTTGGGCCGATCGGAGAACAGAGGATGGATGTGAAGACCATCGCAGTGATCGGCGCGGGCACGATGGGGCGGGGAATTGCCTACGCCGCTGCTCTGGGCGGCTACAACACCGTCCTCGAAGATGTCTCGCGGCAGATGCTCGGGCAAGGCGTCTCCTGGATTAGGCAATCATTTGAGGAAGGAGTTGCGCGCGGAAAGGTCGATACTGGCGCGCGCGATAGAGCGCTTTCCCTGATTTCCACGGCAAGCAACGTCGAAGACGCTATCCGCGACGCGGAACTCATCATCGAAGCTGTTCCGGAAGAACTCGAGATGAAATTGGAGCTCTTCACTATCTTCGACAAGTTCGCCAAGACCGGCGCCATTTTCGCAAGCAACACGTCTTCCCTTTCGATCACGGATTTCACGGACGTCACCGTTTCGCGCGATCGCTGTATCGGGATGCATTTCTTCAATCCCGTGCCGAAGATGAAACTCATCGAATTGGTGAGGACACCGCATACTTCGGACGAAACAGTGGCCACGTGCCGCGAAGTTGCTAGACGTATGGGCAAGGAAGTTGTGAGCGTCAACGAAGCTCCCGGTTTTATCACCACGCGAGTAAACGCATTGATTGGCAACGAAGCATTCAACATGCTGGAAGCGGGGATCGCCACGCCGGAAGACATCGACAAAGCACTGAAACTCGGACTGAATCACCCCATGGGGCCATTCGAGTTGGTTGACCTTGTTGGTCTCGATGTGCGGCTCAAGATTCTCGAGTATCTGCATCGAACGCTGGGCGAAAAGTACCGGCCGAATTCGTTGCTGCGGCGGTACGTTCAGGAAGGACGGCTTGGGCGCAAGACTGGACGCGGTGTTTATGATTATGTCCAACAAAGGGCCGTGGAGAAGAAAGCTTAACTTTGCTGGTGAAATTGGATTGATCCCACGATGAAATCACTCACAGAAATGGTTGTCATTGAGCAGGGCGACCTGACGGAGATGGATACGGACGCCATCGTGAATGCGGCCAACAACGATTTGATGCTGGGCGCGGGCGTCGCGGGAGCCATTCGCCGCAAAGGCGGAGAAGAGATCCAGCGCGAATGTGATGACATCGGCAGCATCCCGGTGGGCTATGCAGCCATCACCACGGGCGGAAAATTGAAGGCGCGATTTGTAATTCATGCGGCCAGCATGCAACTTGGGGGCAAAACGAATGCGGAATCGCTGCGGCATTCCGCGGCGCACTCCTTGAAGATCGCTAATGAGCGCGGCCTGAAAACCATCGCGTTTCCAGCTGTCGGTACGGGCATTGCGGGATTTCCATTGAAAGAGTGCGCCGAGATTATGCTTCGCGAGGCAGCAGAACATCTGAGAGGAGAAACCTCGCTCGAAAAAGTTTATTTCGTGCTTTTCGACGAAGCCGCGCAAGGAGTCTTTGAGCGGGCCTGGCGAAAAATTCAGGCCGAGCCTGCCGCCGATTCGGCAGGAGCCAAAGGCGCGTGACGCCGCTCGCGGAATTACTAGCCGAGCGCATTCGCCGCTTCGGCCCGATGACGTTTGCAGACTACATGCGCGAATGCCTGTACCATCCGGTGCAGGGCTATTACAGCAAAGCGGAATCCAAGAGGTTTGCCGATTACTACACAAGCGTCGACGTGCATCCGATCTTCGCGCGTCTGCTGGCACGCCAGTTCGCGGAGATGTGGGAATGTCTGGAGCGTCCGGCAGAATTTACGCTTGTAGAGGCGGGCGCGGGTGTCGGGCGGTTCGCTGCGCAGGTTCTCGATTTTTGCGAAGCGAAACTTCCGGCGTTTTATGATGCGCTGAAATACGTCGCCGTGGAGCGTTCCGCTTCGCGGCGCGAACAAGCAACAGTCAAATCGAAGCAGCGCGCCGACGCCACCCATTTCACAGCCTCGGCCGAAGTTCCAGCGCACCTTGTTGCAGGCTGCTTGTTTTCCAATGAATTGGTCGATGCATTGCCGGTGCACCGAGTCGTGATGCATGGCAGCACGTTGAAAGAAGTTCTCGTTGGGTTCCGAAACGGGCAATTTCTGGACGTCTTGGCGCCGCTTTCAACTTGTGCCATCTCTGAATATTTTTCGGCGCAAGACATTGGGCTGTGCGAAGGGCAGCACGCCGAAGCGGGTCTCGAAGCGTGCGATTGGATCAATGAAATTGGGCGTCGGTTAGAGCGCGGTTACGTGCTCACGATCGACTACGGCCATCCTGCGAGCGACCTCTTTGACGAACATCACATGCGCGGCACGCTGCTTGCGTACAAAAACCATCGCGCCAGCGAGGAGTTCTATGCTTCGCCCGGCGAACAGGATTTGACGGCGCACGTCAATTTCACGGCGCTCGAATCCTGGGGTGGCCGATCGGGCCTGGAGACCGCGGGGCTCACTTCGCAGACGGCTTTTCTGCTGGCGTTGGGGCAGGGAAATGAATTTGCCGATCTCTATGACGAAGGACAAAGCGAGGCCGAGCGCACGAAAGCGCGGCTGCAACTCAAGACACTGATCCATCCCGAAGGCATGGGGGAACGGTTCCAAGTGCTCATCCAGCAAAAGCGAGTTTCTGGGGCGCGGCTCACAGGATTGTCGGGGATTGCGCCGCGGATCTAGGGGTCTTGGGGAATCGCAGTTGAGTTATGGTGGGCACAGGCTTTAGCCAGTGCTCGGTGTGTGCACCCCAGCCGCTCATTATTATTCACTGGAATTCCATGCAGTGTGCTAGCTCAAGCGCCCAGCTTCGCCAGCGACTCCGCCAGCACCAGCGTGCCCCGCGCAATGTCTTCCGACGCAGCATACTCATCCGGCCGATGGCTGTAACCATTTCGGCAGGGAATAAAGAGCATCCCAGTCGGAGCGATCCGCGAAATAAAAAGCGAATCATGATACGCCCGGCTGACCATCTCAAGAAACGGGAATCCATGCTGGCGGCACGAACTGGCAAGCGCCGCGCGCACTTCCGGCGCGCAATCCGCCGGTGCATCCGCGTTGACTAATTCCGAGTGAATCGAAACCTGGCGCTTCGCCGCAATCTTTTGCGATGCACCCTCGATCGTTTGCATCACACCGTCGCGCCGTCCGAGATCAGTGTCGCGGACGTCGAGCATCATTCGCACGCGGCTGGGGATGCTGTTCACCGCACCGGGAAAAACATCGCAGACGCCGACGGTGGCAACGGTGTCCATCGCTCCGCTCGATCGGGCCGCGCTTTCAATAACTAGAATCAACTCCGCGGCCACGCAAAGCGCATCCTTGCGATCCGGCATCAGCACGGCGCCTGCGTGTCCACCGGCCCCTTCGATTGAAATCCGTAGGCTCGCTGGTGCCGCAATGGTCTTTACGATTCCAAGCGAAGTGTGCGCCCGCTCCAGCAGCGGACCCTGTTCGATGTGCAACTCAAGAAACGCCTTGTAATAACCTTTCGGCAGTTTCACATCTTGGAGATTTCCGCTGAAGCCGGCTTTTCTGCGAACTTCATCCACAGGTTCGCCGTCGCGATCTTTTAATTGTGCGACGGCATCCGCCGAAAGAGTTCCCGAAAGCAACCGGCTCCCCAGGCAGCCGATGCCAAACCGCGTCGGTTCTTCAGTCGCGAACACGAGGAGCTCAATTGAGTTTCGAGGTCGGAACCCGCTCCGCTGCAATGCCCGCATGGCCTCGAGTCCGCCAAGCACTCCCACGACGCCGTCGTACTTGCCGGCATTCGGGATCGCATCAATGTGCGAGCCAGTTCCAACAGCAGGAGCCGCAGGATCAGCGCCGACCCACCGCGCGAAAATATTTCCAATCGCATCCTGTCGCACGGCAAGCCGGGCTTCTTCGCACTGCGCAATCACCCAGGCTCGCGCGTTCAGATCCTCAGGAGTGAAAACAATTCTCGTAACCGCGGGAGGCTCCGCGTCTGAAAAAGTCGCCAGCGTTTCCAGTTCGGAGTGCAGCCGCTGCTCATCAATTTGCAAATTCATTTCTTAGTTTCGCCGAGCGGATGCCGGTTCCAGTTTTTGTAGATGAGATATTTTGCGGGCACTTTTCCAATCGCTCCAAACCATTGCGGGCACCACGGCCCCATCCAGATAAAATCACCAGCAGTGACCGGATACCACCAATCGCCCAACCGATAGATGCCCCCGCCTTCGAGCATCATCAGCCCGTGTTCCATTACGTGCATTTCCACCATGCTCAGCGCGGTGCCCGGCTGATATACCATGGTGTTCACCGCGAAATCATATTGCGGCTCGTCGGGAAGCAGGCATTTGACCTGCAAATCGGAATCGCCATCGAGCGCATGCGAGGAAATCGAGTCCTCGCTTGAAACCAGCAAGCGCGACGGCTCAGTTTTCTCGTTTCGCTCGTAAGCTTTTTCAATGATGACAACACGGCTCTTTTCTTTCCCGATGACTCGATGAAAAGAGCCTTCCGGCAAATAGGCGTAGCCGCGCGACCTCAAGTCGTATCGCTTGCCCTTGATCTCCAGCGTCACTGTCCCATCCAGGACATAAACGAATCGTTGCGCTGGAGTATTTCCCAATTCGCCTTTGGGTTCAAATTCAGCCGTGTATTCGGTGAACGCCGCGCCGAGCGCCGGTCCAATGTGAACGATCGCCGATGCATTCTTCATCCCGGGCAGAGACGTGCGCACAAAAGTGTCCGGTGCTTGTAAAATGTGATTGCGTCGATGCGAGCTGCGCGTTTGACCGAGATTATGCACGGCACGTCCTTCCCAAAAAGTCCTGCGAAGCCGCAAGCTGCGTCAGCAAATGATTGCCGCACTCCAGCGCCTTCGCGACGTCGTCCAGATGCACCGATTCCGCCGGATCGTGGCTGATGCCTCCCGGCGTTCGCAAAAAAATCATCGCCGCCGAAACTTTTTCCGCGAGGATCATGGCATCATGCCCCGCGCCACTGGCCATCCGATGGGGCTCGCAGCCTGCTTTTTGTACTGCTTGTTCAATCTGCCCCGTTAGAAACGGATCCATCGCCACCGCTTGCTGTGCAAGCAGCGTTCGCCACTTTACAGTTACACCGCGCCGCGCGGCGAGTGACTCTGCTTGCCGTACCAACTCATCCAGCGCTTCGGTTCGCGCACGATCCGAAGCATGGCGAATATCCAGCGTAGCCCGCGCTTCACCAGCGATCACGTTCATGGCACCGGGCTTTGCCTCCACAAACCCCACCGTCGCCACCAAATCCGCGGTGCGCTGTGCGAGATTCTCGACCGCGACAATCCACTCAGCAGCCGCCGCTAGTGCATCGTGTCTCAGATTCATGGGTGTCGTGCCCGCGTGATTCGACTGCCCGCAAAAAGTGAATTCCAAACGGTTCTGCCCAACGATTGCTTCCACGACTCCCAGCGGCCGCCGCAGATTTTCCAGCACGGGTCCCTGTTCAATGTGAAATTCGAGGTATCCCAAGACATCATCACTCAGCGCAGCTTTGGACATTTCATTCGGATTTAGCCCGAAATCCTGAATCGCTTTCCGAACGGACATTCCTTGCGCATCTTTTCGGTCGAGAAGTTCCTCGTCCGCTCGGCCCACCAGCGCTCTGCTTCCGATGAACGGAACTCCGAATCGCACTCCCTCTTCTTCCGAAAATCCAACGACCTCAATCCCAAACGGGAGCCTCAGTCCCCCCAGCGATTCCGCCAGACCGATCGCCAGCACGACTCCCAATATCCCGTCGAACGCGCCGGCGTTCGGCACCGTGTCCAAATGCGACCCCATCAAAATTCGTGGTGCGCCGGGCGAAGCTCCCGAATAATATCCCCGTAAATTTCCAACTGCATCCACCGACACGCCCATGCCGGGGGATTTCATCCACGAAGAAACTTCTCTGTGGCAATCACGCATCGGTGGCGACAGAAAAGTCCGCCGCGTGCCGCCCGAATCTTCTGAAAACGACGCCAGCTTCCGGCAGCGTGCAATCACCTTTTCTGCGAGATTTACAAAATTATGGTTGGTCTGCATTGGCTTCAATTCTTGTTCATTGCGCAATTCTTGCCTTGCTTAGAACTCGCGAATCAACTTCGCCACTCCCCATCCCGCGACAATGAGCGCCAACATAATTTCCCACGCATACCGGTTTCCATAAGTCGCTACCGGATAGTGAGAACTCAACATCAGGAAGACGACTGGCACGGCCATGAACGTGTTGTGCTTCGAACGCAACTTCGCTTGCGCGCCCAGCGCCGCATCGAACTTCTCGCCCGCTGCTGCCGCCGCGATCATTCTGCGCTGAGCCGGAAGAATGCGCATCCACACGTTCAAGGTCATGATGGTGCCGAAAATCCCTCCAACGTGGATGTACGCAGCTCGCCCGCTGAACACGTGCATCAATCCCCAGGCCACGGCCGCGGTCATCACCAAACCAAATGCGGCGAACGCGGCCTGCGATTTTCCCAAGGGTGAGCGTACCGCCAGATCGTAGATGATCCATCCCGCCACCATGGCGCCGACGCCGATCGCAATTCCGGCTTGCTTCGAAATGTCCGCAACGTCCGGATCGATGAGCCCATCCCCCAGGTAATACACAAGAACAAGCAGAACCACACCGCCCAACCAGGTAATCAACGCTTCCCAGCGAAACCAGCGCACCTGCTCCGGCGCTACGCCCAACGATTTTTGTTTTTCGACGGAATAAAAACCACCGCTGTGCACCATCCAAACCGCTGACGCTGTCCCGCTCGAGCTCCCCATCTTTTCGAGCTTTCCAAATTGGCCGTCAAGCCACGTGAAATAGTACGTCTGCCCGACCCACATGATCCCTGCGAAAACGTGAATCCACCGCACGCCGAGGTTCAGCCATTCGCGGATCGCGGAACTCATCAGCTTCCCCGATACGTCGTGTAGCCGTTCGGACTCAGCAGCAATGGAATATGAAAATACGATTCGCCGCTCCGCACTCGAAAAGTAATTTCCACCACGGGATACAGCCCTTCTTGGTTGGATGCTGCGAAATAACCTGCCGTGTCAAACGCCACCCTATAAAGGCCTTCGTGCAATGTCGCGCCTTCCGGCAACAATTGGCCGCACCGTCCCTCCTGATCGGTTTGCCCGGAACCGAGCGAAAACCATTCGCCCGTGGAATCCCGGCGGTCAAGGCGCACCGGCACGCCCGAGGCAGGCGTGCCCCGGGCCGTATCCAGAACGTGCGTCGAAATGCGATTCATCCTGCGACCCATTTTTTTAGACGAATGTGCATGATTTGCCGCTGCTCCTCGGCCGCAAGCTGCAGTTCGGTGGCGTCATCATTGTGCAGCCGACGCCGCAGAATCTCCAGAATTTCGCTGGCCGATTTTCCCGTCGCGCAAACAATGAAGACGCGCCCAAACTTTTGCTCATACTCTCGATTGCCCCATTTCAACGCCATCTTTACGGCTTCGTCTGCTGCCGCAGCCTTTTGTTGTTCTTGTTCGGACCACGCCGAAGATTGTGCCGGAATAGATTGTTCCGAGCGGGACTCGCCGATTCGCGGATGACTTTGGAACGCCTCAAGCCAATCCGCTTCGCTGAGGGCGCGCCAAACTTTATCCGCCGTCGCGAGCAACGAGGCTTCATCTCGGATCGGCCTTTTCGAAGCCATGCCCGTGGCCCAGGTTTCCGAGCCGCAGCATGCGAACATTTCGCGAGCAGCTTCTTTCTGCGGCAATCCATTCCAGCGAGCTAGCACATCGCTCACACGTTCGTCTCCGACACGGCAAGCTTCTCGAGAAACTCGGCCACGAGATTGCCTGCCACAGCAGCGCGATAGCGGGCCGTCGAGCGAATATCGTCGATGGGCTTAATTTCTTTCGTCACGCTTTTTCTTGCTGCATCGATCAACGATGGTTCGATATTGTTACCGGCCACCACGCGCTCCGTTTCAGTCAAACGCAGCGGAACTGGTGCAACGCTTCCCATTGCAAGGCGCACATCGCGGATCGTACCGTTGGAGATTTGTCCCAAGGCTGCGAGGCAAACTTTGGAAATAGCTTGTGCGTTGCGGGCACCAACTTTTCGCGCATGTGAAACATGTGCGGAAAACCGGCGCGGCAGAGAAATATAGCGAATCAATTCGTCAGGAGTCATTGCCATCTGTTTGTATGCCAGGTGAAAAGTTTGATAAGCCACTTGCCGTTCGCCGCGCGCCGAAATCAACGTCAGTTCGGCGTCATACACAAGCAGCGCAGGAAGGGAATCGGCGGCAGGAGAAGCGTTGGCGATATTGCCGCCGAGTGTTCCGCGATTTTGGTTGGCAATTCCCCCGGTCCACGACGCGGCAGCAGCCAGCAACGGAAATTCCCGCGATACAGTTTCGTGCTGGCGCAGCGCCGTATACGTGCATGCCGCGCCGATGCGAATTCTATCTGGAAACACTTCGATTTGCCGAAGCTCCGGAATATTCCAGATATTGATCAATTTTCTGTTGGACAGTTTTCCCGCTGAGTACAAGACCATCACGTCGGTCCCGCCGGCAATCGGCAGCCATTGATCCGGCTCGCTAGCTAGCAGGGCAAGAACTGCTTGCAAATTGCCCGGCGAAACGAGTTTATATTCGGCCGGATCTGCTCTCATTTTGCAACTCTTCGACGCGCGACCTTCGTCACCGCTTCGAATATTTGCATGTAGCCCGTGCAGCGGCAAAGGTTGCCCGCAAGTCCTTCTCGAATGTCTGTCGGCGCGGGCTCCAGTTTCTTCTCCAGCAGATGCACCGCCGCAAGAATCATTCCCGGCGTGCAGATGCCGCACTGAGCGCCGCCGCATTCCAGGAACGCTTCTTGCAGCGGCCTCATTAAAACATGGGCTGACATTCCCTCGATGGTGACTACGCGCGCACCTTTCGCTTGCGCCATCGGGACGAGACAACTGTTCACCAGCATCCCGTCCAACAAAACGGAACACGAACCGCATTCTCCCTCACCGCATCCTTCTTTCGTGCCTGTCAATTTCAAATCGTTGCGAAGTACGTCCAACAATCTTTCCATCGGATGAGCGAATACTTTTTTTGTCTCGCCATTGACGGTGAAGGAAACTTCGCACTTCGCTGTGGCCTCCTGCGAAAGATTCATGCTGTGCCTCGCGCCGAGGAGGGAACAGCTTGCTCAAGTGAATCCAGTCTCACAGCCTCAAACAAATCTTCCGGCAGCAACGGAATCGAACAGAAGTGAATGCCGGTCGCGTCTTCCACTGCGCTTAGGATTGCGGGCGCTGGCCCATCCATGGGCAACTCCCCAATTCCCTTAGCGCCATGCGCACCATGAACGTTTCCAAGCTCCTCAAAAAATACGCGAATCGGCGGCAGATCCGCCGAAGTCGGCATGATGTAATTTGTCATCTGGTTGTTAATCATGCGGCCGTTCTGCCAGACAACTTTTTCATAGAGCGCGAAGCCGATGGCCTGAGCCACACCTCCGGTGATCTGGCCCTCCGCGAGAACCGGGTGAAGAACTTTGCCGATTTCTTGCAGCGCGACGAAGTCGTCCACAGTCACGCTGTAAGTCGTCAAATCGACGGTGACTTCCGCGACGTACACTGCCCACGCAAACGCCGCGTACGCCTCGCCGCGATATTTTTCATCGTCCCAAAAGACGTCCGCTGGTGCTTCATACCGCGCATAACATTTCAGCGTCCCGTGCCCCGCGATGTATTCCCGGCACGCAGTGCGAAATTGCTCGGGTGTGTAATCATCTTTCAGAAACGCACTCTTCCTGAGCGTTTGCTGGATTCCCTTGGCAGCGGACTGGACCAGTTTTCCAACAATCATCGCCGTGCGCGACGCCACTGTCGGGCCACTGTTCGGAACCACCGTCGTGTCCGGTTGCGCGATCGCGACATTTTCATACGGCAGACCCAGCGCCTCCGCCGCGATCTGGCAGAGCACCGTATTTGTTCCCTGGCCGAATTCCGCGCTGGACACCAGCACGCGAACGTTGCCTTCGGCATCTGCTTCCACACCGACCAGCGAATTCAGATAGCGTTCGCCGGAGCCCGTAAACCCCGCGCCATGCAAAAAAGCTGCGATCCCGATTCCTTTTTTGCGCGATCCGTTCTTGTTTTCTTTCGCAAAGCGCATTTTCTTCGCGGCATAGCCGGAAAGTTCAAGCGCCCGGCCGAGCAAACGATCCAGATCGATATCTTCTCGAATGGTCTGTTCGGTCGTTGTGGTCTGGCCCAGCTTCAGAAAATTTCTCCGGCGAATGTCGACCGGAGAAATTCCCACGACCTGGGCGATGCGGTCCATGTGGCGCTCCATCGCAAACAGGCTCTGCGGCGCGCCGAACCCGCGAAAAGCCCCGTGCGGCGGCGTGTTCGTCGCCATCGCCTTCGTTCGAATGCGCACGTTCGGCCAGTAATAAGGACCGCCTGCATGGATCGTGCCTCGCGAAAGGACCACCGAAGACAGCGTTGCGTACGCGCCACCATCGATGGTGAACTCGATCTCGCCTCCGAGAATCTTCCCGTCCTCGCTCACGGCGGTACGATGGCGCGTTCGCGAAGGATGCCGCTTCGTTGTCGCCGCCATGTCCTCCATGCGGTCGTAGACGATTTTCACCGGCTTGCCCGACTTGATCGCAAGCAGCGCCGCATGCCCCGCAATCATGGACGGATATTCTTCTTTCCCTCCAAACGCGCCTCCGGTTTCCATTTGCACCACGCGAACCTTGTTCTCCGAAAGGCCACAAAGCGCCATCAGCGCTTTGTGAACGTAGTACGGACATTGCAGAGAACCCCAGACGGTGACGCCATTTTCCGGATCGAACGCCGCGATGACTCCATTGTTCTCGATGTACAATTGTTCTTGGGCACCGGTAAAATATTCGCCTTCAACAATGTATGCAGCTTCTTTCCAGACCGCGTCTACGTTGCCTTTTTCAATCAAGTAGCTCTTAAAGGTGTTGTCTGCGCCCCAGATGATTGTGGATTTCCGCGCGCTATCTTCAATGGTGTGCACTGACGGAAGTGGTTCGTACTCGATGGAAACCGCCTCAACTGCTTTTCGCAGCTTGCGGCGGTCGCTGTGCGCTAGAAGCAGAATCGGCTCTTCGGGATGATTCACGGTTTCGGCGGCGAGGCAAGGCTGGTCATCCGTGATAAGCGCAATACAGTTGTTCCCGGGAATATCTTTCGCGGTTACGATTACAAAATCGTTCCAGTTGACGTTCGAATCAAAAGAAATCTTTTTGATCTTTCCGCGCGCGATTTTACTCCGCACCGTCGCGCCGTAGAGCATGCTGGGCAAAACCATGTCGTCAACATAGCACGCGGCTCCGGTGACTTTATCCCAGCCTTCCTTGCGCGGAACCGCTGCCCCGACTATGTGACTGGTGGTCATAGATTTCTTTGCTGGCCGTATTCTGTCTGAAACGGCAAGACTTTCAAATCTCTATTTGCAGATTCAGCGCGCCTGCTAATGCCGCAATTCACGTCCAATCGGTTCTCCGGGGAATTGTCCATCGGCGAAAATGCAGTCTCCGCGCAGGTAAGTTGCCTTGACGGGGCCGCGAAGTTTTTTTCCGAGATAGGGTGAAACGCGGTGACGATAGTAAAGATGCTCTTCCGCTGCAACGAATTCCGCTTCCGGTTCAAACACCACTAAGTCGGCATCGAAGCCTTTCGCTATGCGCCCCTTCCGCGATTTACAGCCGGCAAGGCGCGCCGGTCCCTCTGCCATCCACCGCGCGATATCGGCAAGCGTGAATCCGCGGGCAGAGGCCTCGGTCCACATTATTGGTAGCGCCAGCGATAGACTAGCAATCCCTCCCCACGCCTTTCGAAAGCTTCGCTCGCTCAGTCGCTTCATCTCCGGAGGGCACGGAGAATGATCCGTCGCCACCAAATCAATCACTCCCTCTTGAAGCCCCTGCCAAAGGGTTTCGCAATTTTCCCGGTTGCGAATCGGTGGAGCGCACTTGAACAGCGTCTGGCCGTCCGGAATTGTGTCCGAAGAGAAATGTAAATAATGCGGGCAAGTTTCCACGCTTACCCGCAAGCCTTCCGCTTTTGCTGCGCGCAACATTTCCAGGGCCAGGCTTGTCGCCAGATGCACGATGTGCAAGCGAAAACGGTATTCGCGGCAGAGCGCGAGCATCAGCTGGATCGCGGCAAGCTCCGCTTCATCCGGCCGCGACTCCAGGTACGTTGCGTACTTGCTCCAGTCCGCGCCCGCCAACCCTTGCGTTGCTGCGTCCACCGGTCCCGGCAACTCCGCATGCACGAGCAGCGGCAAGCCGGTCCGCGCGACATGTGGCAAGGCCGCGCGCAGCTCCTGCTCAGTGACCATAGTAAAGCCGTCAATGCCGGGATGAATGAGGAAGCACTTGAATCCAGGCACGCCCGCGGCAGCCAAACTTTCAATTTGCTCCTGGTTGTCGCTTACCACGCCGCCCCACGCCATCCAGTCCACGTGGCACTGTCCACTCGCGGCTTTGCGTTTCGCATCAAGCGCAGCCACCGTCGTCGTCGCCGGTAGGCAATTGAGCGGCATGTCCACAAGCAACGTGTACCCACCGGCGGCCGCGGCGCGCGTCGCCGTACGGAATCCTTCCCACTCCGTCCGGCCGGGTTCATTGATGTGCACGTGCGAGTCCACCAGCCCGGGCAGAATGGCGGCGGCACCAAAGTCTTTCACAGAAACTTGCGAGGGCACTTGATCCGGTGGAACAACGTCGAGGATTCGTCCATCTTCGACGAGCACAGCGGCCGGTTTGATTCCGTCCGGCGTCACTACCCGGCGTGATAGAAAGGCTTTCAAACTCATGTTCAGGGCCAAATTCTTTTGCGCGGTCCTGCGCAACAGCAGCGTACCGCAACCAACTTCAACTCCCAAGCGGCTGTGACTCCCCTGTTGTCCCCCCACAAATTCACAGGCTAAGCGCAAAGCAAATCAGGGATAATGCTGGTCATTGAAAACACCTCTCCGACTTCTGGACGCATTCAAGACGCGCTTTGGCTCGGCTGCGAGCATTTACCGGGCGCCGGGCCGCGTGAATCTGATTGGCGAGCATACCGACTACAACGATGGCTTCGTACTGCCGGCCGCGATTGAATTCTATTGCTGGGTGGCGGCGGCTCCGCGCGCTGACGGAAAGCTGGTCATCCATTCCGAGAATTTTAACGAATCGGTCGAGGGCAGCCTCGATTGCTTATCACCTCTGGCGAACAAGCACTGGGGAAATTATCCGCTAGGCGTGGCATGGGCTCTCCGTCGAGCGCGGAAGGCGATTAGCGGAGCAAATATCTACGTCGCCGGCGATGTTCCCCTCGGAGCTGGATTGAGTTCGTCGGCCGCCGTCGAAGTTGCCACTGGCTTTGCGTTGCTCAGCCAGAGCGGGCTGGCCGTCGACCGCCTGGAACTCGCTCAACTCTGCCAAAAAGCGGAAAACGAATTTGTAGGCGCGCGGGTGGGAATCATGGACCAGTTTGTTTCCTGCTTTGGGCGCGCCTCGCATGCGCTCTTGCTGGATTGCCGCTCGCTGAAGCACGAATTGGTGAAAATTCCCGCGGACCTCCAGTTGGTGATCTGCAATACGATGGTAAAACACGAACTGGCTTCCGGCGAGTACAACACCCGCCGCGCGGAGTGCGAAGAGGGCGTTCGAATCTTGCGGAAAGCGTTCCCGGAGATTCGCGCACTTCGCGACGTCACGCTTTCTCAGTTGGAAGAACATCCCCGGAATCTTTCCCCAGAGGTTTTTGCACGATGCCACCATGTCGTCACAGAAAACTTGCGCGTGAGAAGCGCGGTCGAGGCATTTCACGAGGGAGATCGCAAAGCTCTCGGGCCGTTGATGCGCGATTCGCATCGCAGCCTCCGTGACGATTATGACGTCAGTTGCAAGGAACTCGATCTGATGGTGGAAATTGCCGAGGCCCAATCTGGACTGATTGGCGCGCGTATGACCGGCGGAGGATTTGGCGGCTGCACCATCAATTTGGTAGAGTCCGCAGCCGTGAGCGATTTCCGGCGTAACGTGGCCGCGGCATATTTTTCCAAAACCGGCCTGACTCCCGAGATTTACGTTTCTCCGGCGTCCGAAGGCGCGCAGCAAATCGCCGCCCTCGAAAACAAGCCGGCTGGGCCAGAGACTGTCCTATGAGTTTCGAAGAACTGAATAAAGTTCCACACCGGCGTTTCAATCCGCTCCTGCGCGAGTGGGTGCTCGTCTCTCCCCATCGGACCGAGCGCCCCTGGTTGGGGAGAGTGGAGAAAATTCAGAAGCCCCTGGCAGTCACGTTCGATCCCAACTGTTATTTGTGCCCGGGCAATCAGCGCGCGGGGGGAGCGCAGACGCCGCTCTATACGCAAACCTACGTTTTTGACAACGATTACCCCGCGATGCTGCCGGAGGTTGCGCCTCTTCAATTTGATGCCGCAGGTTTGCTAAGAGGAAAGTCGGAGCAGGGAATCTGCCGGGTGATGTGTTTTTCTCCGCGCCACGACCTCACCGTTGCACGAATGACCGTCCCGGAGTTGCGCGGAGTCGTTGACGGCTGGTGCGAACAGTACTCCGCACTCGGAAAAATTCCATGGATTAACCACGTGCAGATTTTCGAAAATTGTGGCGAGCTGCTGGGCGCGAGTAATCCGCACCCGCACTGTCAGATCTGGGCGAACGCTTCGCTGCCGAATCTTCCGTCCCGAGAGCTGGTGGCGGTCCAGGAATATCATGCTGAAAAACATTCCTGCCTGCTTTGCGACTACTTGAAACTTGAGCTGCAATTGAATGTGCGGGTCGTCTGCCAGAACGATGCTTTTGCTGTCGTCGTGCCTTTCTGGGCTGTTTGGCCGTTCGAAACGCTGGTCTTGAGCAAGCGCCATCTCGCTTCCATCGATCAACTCAGCGAAGAAGAGCGCGACCTCCTCGGCGATATCATCCGCCGCATCTCCATTCGTTACGACAATTTATTCGAGACGGCTTTCCCGTACTCCATGGGTTTCCACCAGAGGCCCACCGACGGCGGTGCCTACGACGAGTGGCACTTCCACGCGCACTACTTTCCTCCGCTCCTGCGTTCCGCGACGATTCAAAAATTCATGGTCGGTTACGAACTTCTCAGCGCACCCCAGCGCGACGTTACACCGGAGAGCGCTGCGAATCGTCTTGTCGAAGCGGGCGAAATTCACTACCTTGACCGCGCCGCGGACTTAGGCACTGGTTAGCTCGCGATTGGCGCAAATCCGCAAAATGCGGCCATGTAAACGATTACACTTGGCATCCTGCTCCGCGGCGTGATAACGTTCCGCGCTGCCTCCCTCGAGGCATTCTTTCCAGGCTCATCAGCAAAACGATGCTGCTCCCTGATCTTCGCAAAGCGGTCCTCGATGCAAACCTTGAGCTCGTGCGCCAGGGTGTGGTCCTCTACACCTTTGGGAACGCCAGCGGCATTTCGCGCAAGAAATCGCTCGTGGTCATCAAACCCAGCGGCGTTCCTTACGATCAATTGAGACTTGCGGACCTCGTCATCACCGATTTGAACGGCAAGATTGTGGAGGGCAAGCTGCGTCCTTCCTCGGATTTGCCCACGCACCTCATTTTGTACAAATCGTTCCCCGCTATCGGCGGCATCAGCCATACCCACTCGGAGTATGCGACCGCGTGGGCCCAAGCGCGCCGGCCCATCCCCTGTTTGGGAACAACGCACGCCGATTACTTCCACGGTGCGGTGCCTGTCACACAAGAAATGACTAATGCGGAGATCGCTTCAGAATACGAGGAAAACACCGGGCATGCGATCGTGCGCGCATTTAGCGGCGCGGATCCATCCGCGATCCCTGCCGTGCTGGTCGCTAATCACGGAGCGTTTGCCTGGGGCGAGGATCCCGCAGCGTCCTCGCACAATGCCGTCATTCTCGAATCCGTTGCGCGCATGGCCTACTTCACTCTGGGCATCAATCAACAAGCCTCTGCCATTGGACGTTTTCTTCACGACCAGCACTACCTCAGGAAACATGGCAAGGCTGCCTACTATGGCCAGCCGAAGGGAAACAAATGACTGCGCCCATGGCCGATAGTCGCAAAACGAATTAGGGCGAAGGAAATCAGCGGAGAGCGCACATGGCGGTTGTTGTCGGCGTCGATTTTGGAACATTGAGCGTTCGCGCTTCCATCGTGGACAGCGAGCGCGGCCTGCTCGCTTCCGCCATCACCGAATATCCTCTCCACCGCAAACGCGAAGATCCCGAGTACGCCACGCAGTCGTATGAAGATCACATGCGCGCCCTCGCGGCTGCGACTCAAGAAGTCGTACGAAAGTCCGGCGTTCCCGCCGATCAGATTCTCGCCATCGCGCTGGATACCACAGGCTCTTCCGTCATTCCTGTCGGCAAAAATCTCCAGCTGCTCGATGACTATTACTTATGGTGCGATCACCGCGCCAAGGCGGAAGCCGCTGAAATCACCGCGGCCGCGCACCGCGAAGAGCTCGCGGCAATCGACTGGTGCGGCGGCGTCTATTCCTCGGAATGGGGTTTCTCGAAACTCCTCCATTGGCTTCGCCACAATCCCGCGAAACGCGCTCAATTCGAATCAGCGTTCGAGCACTGCGATATGGTCGCCGCTACTCTCTGCGGTATCACCGATGCAAAACAGGTGAAGCGTAGCGTCTGCGCGATGGGCCACAAGTGGATGTGGAACGCTTCGCTCGGTGGCCTCCCGCCCGAAGATTTCCTCATCAAGGTCGATCCCCTCTTTGCCGGCGTACGCGAAAGACTGAACGGCGAATTCGCGACGTCCGACCAGCTCGCCGGGCACCTCTCGCCCTACTGGGCGCAGCAACTTGGATTGAAAGCAGGCATTCCCATTCCAGTTGGCGCGTTTGACGCCCATTGGGATGCCATCGGCGCGGGCTGCCGCAGCGAGGATATCGTCAACGTCGTCGGAACTTCGACCTGCATCATCGGAATCACTCCCTCGGTGCGATTGGTTCCGGGCGTATGCGGCGTAGTCCAGGGCAGCGTACACCCGCAGCGCACCGGCATCGAAGCCGGCCTGTCCGCCGTCGGCGATATTTTTCAATCTATCGCCACCCGCGCTGGGGCTGGCGTGCAGGCTCTTTCCCGTGGACTTGAGAAATATCGCGCCGGACAAACCGGCCTGCTCCGCATCACCTGGGACAATGGCGATCGCACCGTGCTCGTAAATCCAAATCTGCGCGGCATCACCTTCGGCTGGAATCTGCAGACCACCGCGCAGGATGAACTATTCGCCGCCATCGAAGGCACCGCCTTGCACACGCGCGTTATCCTCGATCGCATGCAAGAGCACGGCGTCATCGTTCGCCGGGTCATCAACGCTGGCGGCATTCCTCAGAAAAACGATGTTCTCAATCAGGTATACGCAAATGTGCTCGGCAAGCCCGTCCTCGTTCCCGCTGGCAGCGTCGTCAGCCTCGGTTCGGCCATTTTTGCTTTCCTCGCTGCTGGTGTTTTCAGAACGGTCGAGGAAGCGCAAGACAAAATCTGCCCGCAATACAAGGTGTTTCAACCTGAGAGTTCTTCCAAAGCTATCTACGATAAGCTTTATGCGTTTTTCAGCAAAATCTATTTTGCTTTCGGCCAGCCGCAGGGCACCGAATTCGGTAATGTGCTTCCTGGCTTGATTCACTTATCGGAATCGGCGCTTGCGGATGCGGCGCATGAATAATTCCGCGGGCGAAAGCGTGCACTACCAGGTAAACTCATTGGGATTTCCGCATGCTGCAATCGAAAGACTCACGGGCGGGAGATGCACATGAAACGATGGATGCCCTTAATAATTCTCACGGGAGTATTACTTATGACCACTATGGCGCAGACTGGCGCAACACCTCAGGTCGGTTCTACTAAGAAACAATCCTTTGGCAAGACTCCTGACGGGCAGCCCGTCGATCTTTATGTGCTCACCAATAAGAGCGGCGCGGAAGCCTCCATCACCAACTACGGCGGCGCGGTTGTCTCCCTGAAAGTGCCCGACCGCAACCGCAAGCTCGCCGATGTCGTCCTCGGCTACGACAACGCCGATGGTTACGTAAAAGACACGAGCTTCTTCGGAGCGCTCGTTGGCCGTTACGGAAACCGCATCGGCCACGCGCAATTCGTGCTCGACGGCAAAACCTACACGCTCGCCAAAAACAATGGTGACAACAATCTCCACGGCGGCATCAAGGGATTTAATAAGGCGTTGTGGGCTGCCAAAATTCTCCCAGCCAAAGACGGCCAGTCGCTCGAACTTTCCTATCTCAGCAAGGACGGCGAGGAAGGCTTCCCCGGAAATCTGAAAGTCACCGTGATTTACACGCTCACGGACACCAACGCACTAAAAATCGAATATTCTGCTAGCACCGACAAAAAGACCGTCGTCAATCTCACTAGCCACGGTTATTTCAATCTCGCCGGGCAGGGCTCCGGCGACATCCTTGGCCACCTGCTTACGATCCAAGCCGACCAGTTCACTCCGGTCGATTCCGGCTTGATTCCCACCGGAGAACTCCGCGACGTGATGGACACGCCGTTCGACTTTCGCAAACCCACGGCCATCGGTGCGCGCATCGATCAGCTCGACGAGCAGTTAAAACTCGGCGGAGGCTATGACCACAACTTTGTCTTGCGGATGCCGATGGACCGCGGAGAATCCCTCGCCGCGCGCGTCCTCGAGCCCACCTCCGGCCGCGTCATGGAAGTTTGGACCACTGAGCCCGGCATTCAGTTTTACACTGGCAACTTTCTCGACGGCAAAACTGTTGGCAAGGGCGGCACTGCCTATCCGAAGCGCTCCGCCTTCTGCCTGGAAACGCAGCATTTTCCCGATTCCCCCAATCATCCGAAATTCCCGTCCGTGGTCCTGAACCCCGGCGACCGCTATCACACCATCACCACTTACAAATTCTCCTTTGAAAAGTGAGGGCCGCTGTCCGGCTGCAAGACGGAGCGATGAAGATCTTCTGCCCTCTTCCTGCCCGTAGGCGCGGCACAATTCAAGAAGTGGAGCAGGGGGGCAAATCTTCCTTCGAGGAACTCTTCTTCCCCAAGCCCGGCCTCATGGGGCTCGCCACAAGATCAGGCTGGCGGCCAGGACGTTTCTAGTCGACAATTCATTCATGAGCGGATTTGCCGGATTGCGAGTTCTGGCGCTGGAGAGCCGCCGTGCCACCGAGCTTGCCAAATTGGTTGGCACCTACGGCGGCGAACCGGTGGTTGCGCCGGCGATGCGCGAAGTCCCGCTGGAGTCCAACAAGGAAGCACTGGCCTTTGCGAAGGCACTTTTCGCCGGCGAATTCGACATGGTAATTTTTCTAACCGGTGTTGGCACGCGAGCGCTTCTCAGCGTCGTTGAAACTGCGCACAGACGTGACGAATACATCGCGGCCCTGCAACGCGTGAAAGTGGTCGCGCGAGGACCGAAACCCGTCGCCGCTTTGCGCGAGCTCGGCATCACTCCCGCCATTACCGCACCAGAACCGAATACCTGGCGCGAGCTGCTGCTCGCACTCGATGAAGCGGGCGCTTCTCAAGAGGAATTGCGCTTGCCAGGGAAGCGCGTTGCCGTGCAGGAATACGGGGTATCCAATCCCGAATTGCTGAGCGGTCTTGGAGAGCGAGGCGCCGCCGTGACTCGCGTGCCCATCTATCAGTGGGCGCTCCCCGAAGACCTTGCTCCCCTTCAGGAGGCCGTGAAGGCAATCGCCGCGAGCAGGATTGATGTTGTGCTGTTCACCACGAGCGTGCAGGTCACGCACCTCTTCCAAATTGCTGCGGAGATGAA
>Ga0209648_10001093_pt1 | contig 21594 bp, 14 predicted proteins | sample GraSoi2013_115cm_FD_185830 | JGI IMG/M metagenome (GOLD analysis project Ga0209648, IMG submission 185830) | Grasslands soil microbial communities from the Angelo Coastal Reserve, California, USA - Sample 9_17_2013_115cm (SPAdes) (version 2) | ecosystem: Environmental > Terrestrial > Soil >... | reverse complement strand
TGATCGGCATGCGTCTAGTGTAATAGCGAGGATGAAGAACGCTGACGGGACAAGAAAAAACATGTAAGATCGCGCACACAGATACAGCCGTAGCGGCTACGTCCCTGCGGAGTGTGGCTTCTGTTTCGCATGCAAATCTGCGCTTTTCTGTTCCAGTTCGAGCTCCCGAGCACCAGGATGTATGACATCCTCTGGGCAGCCGTGTTCGGATTCGCTACGCTGAACATCCTTAGCTTGGTGGCGAGACAGTTTGAACCGGGGCGCACGCGGATGACGATTGGAGAGATGCTGGCGATCAGCGCGGCCGTAATTTCTGTACTGATGCTAGGCTGGGAGCTGTTGTTCCTGTTTCATGTGTTGCCGATCCGGCTGGAACCGCGCTGAGAGTAGATTTTTGCGGTATTATTCACGGAGATGGCCAAGCAATCGAGTTTCGATTTGACCTGTCCCTGCTGCGGCGCGGTGTTGAAAGTTGATGCCGAAGCCGAGGCCGTCATTTCTCATATCGCTCCAGTGAAACCGAAGATGTTTAATGATATGGAGGAAGCGGCCAGGGCGATGAAAGAGCAAGATAGCCGCCGGGATTCCATCTTCCGTCAGTCGGTAGAGGCGCAGAAGCACGCTGGGGATCTGCTGGAAAAGAAGTTCCAGGAGGCAGTGCGGAAGGCCAAGGAATCACCAGACACGGGAAGACCCATTCGGGACTTCGATCTGGATTAAGAACCCTTCGTGGTTTCAAAACTTTGTGATTCAAAAACAAAGACCGCCCGAAGGCGGCCCAGGCAAAAAAGAACCTACCTCTAAAGTGTGGATTCGATCTCAAATCCCCAGGCTTCAAGCAAGGGCTCAGGGATGTACTTGGAATTCTTATTCCGGCGCGCCCACTCGCGCAGCCGGGTAGAGCGCAGGTACTGGTCTGGAGACAACTTGTACTCTTTCACCACCTGCTCAAACTCGGTGACAGTTGGGACAATAGGTCCAATCGGTTCGGGTTTGCCCCAATTAGGATTTCCGCGTCTTCTAGCCATGAATTATGCCTCGTACCCGATTTAAGTTGTTAATAATCTTAGATTCCGATGACTTGGCGAAGGATTCCGAATCCTAGACGCCCAACTCACAGAATAAACAGAATAGAACGCAGGGCCTGACTTGCGGGCAGACGATAAAGTCACTCGGAAACGCCTGATTTTACTTCAGGTCTGTAGAAAGTCAATGGCGAATCAGTAGCTTGATCGTAACTCCATGAAAATAATATTAGTTAGCGGTGAGCCAAGCCCGGCGCCCCAACTTAGGTTACTCCCGTAACCGTGCTCGACTTGCAAGCCTTTGATTGACAAGGGGTAACTGATAGATTCCGAAATAGGGAGCATCTTGCTCGCCGCCCCTGGCATTTCTCATGCAGTCTGGACTTCAATCCTTATTGTTATGCACGGATGACGCAATAGTCCGGGTTCTCCGCCGCGTCTTGAGCGAACTGGAGATCGGCGTCGAGCACTGTTTGGATGCGGACACAGCCATTCAAAAGCTGACCCGGCAGAGGTTTGAAGCAGTCATCGTAGACTGCACTACTCAGGAAATCGCTTCCAGAATCCTAAAGGGAACCCGTTCGGCTCCCGCGAATAAGCGTGCCATCACCGTGGCAATCATTGCGGGGCCCACTGCGGACGGTCAGAGTGCGTTGAAGGGTGCTTTCGAACTAGGGGCACACTTCGTCCTTTTCAAGCCAATCTCGCTGGAGCGCACTAAGTCCAGCTTCCGCGCCGTCCGTGCTTTGATGAAGCGAGAGCGGCGCCGCCACGCGCGCATTCCAATCCAAATCCCAGTCGAACTTGGCCCGGAGAACGGGTCGGGCGTGGTGCGGGCTGTTACTGCGGACCTCGGGGAAAACGGGATGGCAATCAAGGGCAAGAATTCAAAACTGCCACCTTCGTTTCGAGTGAAATTTACGCTGCCCGGAAGCAATACCGAAGTGGAATGCCGGGGTGAAGTGGCCTGGGAAGGAAACCAAGTCCAAGGAATCCGATTCTGCGATCTCTCTTTAGAGGCCAGCGAACAATTGAAATCGTGGATCGGCCGGCAGCTTATGGGTGGTGAAGCCGATGAGCCTCCGGTGAGCACCAAGTTAACGGACTTGAGTCTCAGCGCCTGCTATTTACAAACGGAGTCTCCCTTCCCATTACGCACTCGGCTGCAATTGACAATGAAGGCGGGAGCGCTGGCAATACAAGTCGAAGGGATTGTGCGAGTGATGCATCCAGGAGTGGGCATGGGCGTTGAATTCACCCAGCATACTTTGGCGCAAAAAGCCAGAGTGGAGGATTTGATCCAAACCCTGGTGAACACCACGGGAGCGGTCCCCGAGCTTCAAGTGCGCCCGGACGCGATTGACATCAGTTCAGCTGCATTTTCTTCGGAGCCAGTTGAGGGCGATCATCGCGATCCGTTGTTGTCGCTGTTCCGTACCAAGACCGAGCTTCCCGCCGAGACATTCCAAGCGGAATTGCGCAAGCAGCGGGGAGTGCCGGCCGAAGTCACCGCGTGAAAGCTTTCTACCGTTAGCTCCAAGCTCCCAATTCCAAGCCGGCAACCACCGAGCACCTCATGCCTCACCTGCGCCGCTCAATGCGGTGATGGCTTCTTCTGGACTGGAGAAAATCAGAAAGAGACTGGCAACGCGGGTAATGTCGAAAAGCTTTTGCACTCGCTGATTGATTCCGCTCAAGACGATCTTGCGACCAGACTTCTGCCGCGATACGTGTGCGGTCACCAGTAGGCCGAGTCCAGCAGAATCGACGTAGGGAACTTCGCTGAGATCGAGAATCAGGGTGTTGGCCGACTCCTCACGGCGCATTGCATTCTGAAAGACAGGCGCATTGCTCGCCGTCAGCGGACCGCTTAGAGTGAGCACCTCTTGGAACGGGAAGGAGTTCGATCGGTCAACCACTAAAGGCTCGGTCATTGGGATTGGGATTGGGAGAAGATTTTAGGACAGGGCGGCAGCGACTATCAAGTTGAGCCGTTTAGCGGGGCGTCCGAGCCCCGCTGGCGAAATCCCGAGCCCAGCCGAGGGATCTGGCACTAGTTGGTGCCCGGGATCGGAATTGAACCGATACGTCCCTTTCGGGACCCGGGATTTTAAGTCCCGTGCGTCTGCCAGTTTCGCCACCCGGGCAGGCATTGAAGCGCTTGAAAAAACTATATCAGTTCACCGCTCCGGGAATTCGAAAGGGAGTGACTGTGACCACTGCCCTGAAGAATTAATGCCGAGCAGATGCAGGAATTGCTCCCGATTCGTGGATTTCCGCTGTCCGGTTATGGACATGCGATTTCGTGTTCGGACACTCGACTCGTCTGCACGAACCTCTCTTGGTGTCTAACGACAAGTTTCTAAACCAGATAGCCACGCATCCCTTCGGCCCAAGGGTTGCATTTACTTTGAGCGATGGATATCGCTCGGCCAGAGTTTAAACAGCAAAAAAGGCGTAAGCAGATCATCTGGTTGGTGATCGCCATTGTGTGCCTTGGGGCGGTGACGATCGGCGTGTCGCGCTTGAAACCCGCCGCGCCGGAAGTCGAGCGCAGTACGGTTTGGACCGACACGGTAAAACGCGGCCCTATGCTCCGACAAGTGCGCGGACTGGGTTCGTTGATTCCAAGCCAGGAGTTCACCCGTCAAATACCCGCGGAGACTGAAGCCACTGTGGTTCGCATTCACATGCTGCCCGGTTCGCAGGTGAAGGCAGACACAATTCTGCTCGAAATGAGTAATCCGCAAGCCGAGCAGGCAGCACTCGATGCCAGGCTGCAATTGAGAGCTGCCGAGGCGGAATATCAAAGTCTGCGAGTGAAGCTTCAGAGTGATTTGATGAACCAGAAAGCCGGCGCCGCGACTGTAACCGCAGACTACAGCCAGGCGAAGCTTCAATCCGACACCGACAAAGCTTTATACGATCTCGGCGTGATTTCGGGACTGGCTTACAAAAACTCGAAGAATAAATCCGACGAGCTCACAACCCGGCACAACATTGAAGGCGAGCGACTCGACATTAACCAGAAAGCGATTGAATCGCAGCTCGCGGAACAGCAGGCGAAAGTCGATCAGATTCGCGCTCTCGCAGTACTCAAGCAAAAGCAATTGGATGCGCTGAAAGTCCGGGCAGGAATTGAAGGCGTCCTCGTGGACTTGCCATTGCAAGTGGGACAGCATGTTTTGCCGGGCACGATGCTGGCGAAGGTCGTCCAGCCTAATCACCTCATCGCTGAATTGAAGGTTGCGGAGACCCAAGCGCGCGACGTGCAGATCGGCCAGCCGGCAATGATTGATACCCATAACGGAACGGTCGAAGGCAGCGTGATGCGGGTCGATCCGGCGGTCCAGAACGGCACAGTCACGGTGGATGTGAAACTTACCGGCGAACTTCCGAAAGGCGCGCGGCCCGACCTGAGCGTTGATGGAACCATTGATCTGGAGCGCCTGGAGAATGTTATTTATGTGGGCCGTCCTGCGTTCGGCCAGGAGAACAGCACCATCAGCTTGTTCAAACTTGATCCTGACGCGAAGGGCGCAGTTCGTGTTCCGGTAAAAGTTGGGCGGGCATCTGTCAATTCGATTCAGGTCCTTGAAGGTTTGCACGAAGGCGACACGGTCATCCTCTCTGACATGTCGCGCAACGATAACACCGACCGTATCCGGCTCAATTAAAAAAAGCGAGGCAGAACGTATGACCGAAGCAGGACAGCCGCTGATCCAGATTGAAGACCTGACCAAAATCTTCTACACCGATGAGGTCGAAACCCACGCGCTCTCCGGCGTGCACTTAGCTATTCGCAAGGGAGAGTACGTTGCCATGTCGGGGCCGTCGGGATGCGGCAAATCCACGCTGCTCTCGATCATTGGTTTGCTGGATACGCCGACCAATGGGAAATATCAGCTGAACAGCCAGCCGGTTGAGAACCTGGATTTCGGCGCGCGTTCGCGTATCCGCAATCAGGAAATCGGCTTCATCTTTCAGAGTTTCAATCTGATCGGCGATCTCACGGTTTACGAGAATGTCGAACTACCGCTGACCTATCGCCAGAGAATGCCATCTGCCGATCGCAAGAAGCGCGTGATGGAATCGCTCGAGCGAGTGGGCATGGCGCACCGCATCCGGCACTATCCCTCGCAGCTCTCAGGCGGCCAGCAGCAGCGCGTGGCAGTTGCCAGAGCACTTGCGGGACATCCTTCTATTCTGCTCGCCGACGAACCCACTGGAAATCTTGATTCGCGAAACGGCGAAGCTGTCATGGAACTACTGCAAAACCTACACCGCGAAGGCGCAACTATCTGCATGGTCACGCACGATCCACGCTTCGCCAAACATGCGCAACGGGAAGTCCATTTGTTCGATGGCAAGGTAGTGGCCGAAGAAGAATTACAGAAGTTGATGCAGGATGCGCACGCATGAATGGGTTCCTCCAAGACGTTCGCTACGCGTTGCGGCAACTGCGCAAAAATCCGGGATTCACGGCAGTCACTGTGCTGACGTTAGCGTTGGGCATCGGGGCGAACACAGCCATCTTTAGCATGGTAAACGCGGTTCTTCTGAGAACGCTGCCCTACAAAAATCCTAACCGTCTGGTCATGGTATGGGAACAGAACCCACGTCGAGGTTGGTTTGAAAACATTGTTTCCTCCGCTAACTTCCTGGACTGGAGAAAACAGAACCATGTATTCGCCGACATCGCGGCTTTTGAATCCAGCTCTTTCAATCTGACCGGAGACAACTCGCCTGAGGAGATCGCCGGGGACCGAGTAACCACCAACCTGCTTTCTGTCCTGGGTGTTCAGCCATTGCGCGGTCGTCTATTTGTCCCAGACGAAGAAAAACAAGGCCGTGGTGCGGCCGTTCTGAGTTACGGGCTATGGAAGCAGCGCTATGGCGGAGACCCCGCACTTGTAGGGGAGAATATTTCTCTCAATGGAGAGAGCTATCCGGTCGTGGGCATCCTGCCTGCCAGTTTTACCGATGATTATTCGGCATCCTTCGCCCCGCACTCCCAAGTGTGGATCTCGGGATTAGATCTGCAACCGGAGGGTCGGGAATTTCATGACTATCACGTGATTGCTCGCCTCAAGTCGGGCGTAACCCTGGCACAAGCGCAGGCGGAAATGAGCACGATTGCTGGCCGGATTGAACAGCGATATCCGGAATCAAAAGGCTGGGGGGCGGCTCTGGTCGGGTTGCATGACCAAGTGGTTGAGTACACCCGTCCCGCCCTGCTGGTGTTGCTCGGAGCCGTCGGCCTGGTTCTGCTGATTGCGTGCGCCAATATTGCCAATCTGCTACTGGTGCGGGCGACTGGACGTGAAAAAGAAACTGCGATCCGGACTGCGCTGGGAGCGAGTCGTGCCCAGATTGTTCGCCAGTTCTTAGTCGAAAGCGCTCTACTGTCGGTGACCGGCGCGACGGCAGGGCTGGTGGTAGCAGCTTGGGGATCGCAAATCCTGGTTCGGCTGTCCCCTCCCGAGACTCTGCGGGTGGAAAGTACCGGGATTACCGCCCTTGTACTCCTCTTCACCATCGTTCTCGCGCTTGGCACCGGACTCATCTTTGGCTTAGCTCCGGCGCTAGGCGCCTCGAAGCCCAACGTGCACGAATCGCTGAAAGAGAGTGGCCGAACTTCTACCGGTAGTTTGAAAGGCCGCAGGCTGCGAGATGTGCTGGTGATTTGCGAATTTGGATTGGCCTTGGCTCTTTTGGTTGGAGCCGGGCTCATGATCAAGGCTCTCATGCATCTTCGCGGCGTCGACATTGGTTTCCATCCCAACAATCTTCTGACCATAAAGGTGCCTCTCGAAGCTCCTTACTATAAGGAACCTCTGCGCCAAGTCGAGTTCTTCGAGCAGCTCCTGGGCCGCATCGAAGCGCTGCCCGGAGTTGAAGCCGCGACCATTTCTCGCGGCGTTCCAATGCGTGGCTGGGCCGGCTGGAATTTCGTGACTGCCGACCATCCCAATCCTCCTGCCGGAGAGGTGCCAGATGCCAACTACGTGGTCGTGGCTCCGAACTATTTCCGTACCATGCAGATTCCTATGCGCGAAGGCCGGCCGTTTACCGATGCCGACACATCCAGTTCAGAACAGGTAGTTATCGTCAGCGAGTCCCTGGCTCGCAAGTACTGGTCCGGTCAAAACCCCATAGGAAAGCGCTTGAAAGTCAGTTCCGATGCCAACGACAAGCACCTACCCTGGCTCTCAGTGGTCGGAGTTGCCAGCAACGTTCGAAGCGAGGGTCAATACGCGCCGTTCATTCCAGAAATCTACGTTCCCTACACGCAATATCCTTGGGTTCTTTCGCCTCGTCACTTCATCATCCGAACTGTTGGGAATCCGCTGGCGATTCTTCCTGATATCCGGCGCGAAGTTGCGGCTTTGGACAAGGACGTGCCGGTCTCTGAAATCAATACGATGACAGAAATCGTCGCGGGCCCGGTGCAACAGGGAAAGACGATCATGTGGTTGCTTGGTGCCTTCGCTGCGCTCGCGCTAGTCCTAGCTGCGGTTGGGATCTACAGCGTGATTTCGTACACGGTTACGCAGAGAACGCACGAAATCGGCATTCGCGTGGCCTTAGGTGCAAGTCACAAGGACATCGGCGGCTTAGTACTCAGACACGGCTTGGTTCTGATGCTGTTCGGTATCGCGACCGGCTTACTCGGTGCATTCGGGCTAACCCGCCTCCTGTCTGAACTGCCATTCCAAATGCGTTGGCTCCTGCTCTTCGACGTCCGCCCAACAGATCCGCTGACTTTTGCAACAGTTTCCGCAATTCTGGCGCTGGTCGCATTATCGGCAAGCTTCATACCTGCGCGCCGCGCGGCCAAAGTTGATCCGATGGTGGCGCTGCGGTACGAATGAGGAAATAAAATGACCGGAGTCCTCCAAGACGTTCGCTACGCGTTGCGGCAACTGCACAAAAATCTTGGGTTCACTGTCGTTGCTGTGGTTACTCTCGCGCTTGGCATCGGGGCGAACACGGCTATTTTCAGCATCGTGGACTCCTTGCTCTTTCGTCCCCTCCCCTATCCAAGTTCTGCGCGCATTGTGCGAATCTGGAATACTTTTGCTCCCCGCGGAATGATGGAGATTCCGGCCTCGGAACCGGAGTTCTTTGAATATCGTCAGAGTCACACTTTTGCGCATTTTGCAGGATTTTCTACGGGCGCGGTGACCTTAACCGGCACCGGCGAGCCTTTGCGCGTGGCCGCAACTTGGGGAACGTCCGATCTCTTTCAGGTCATGGGAACGAAACCTCTGCTCGGCCGCGTCTTTAGCTCAGATGAATTCCAGCCCGGTCACTGTCAAGTCGCTATTCTTAGTTACGGGCTTTGGCAGAACGATTTCGGATCGGACCCCGAAATCATCGGAAAACCCATTCTGCTGAATGGCCAAAGCTGCACGGTCGTCGGTGTCATGCCGCGCGACTTTAACTTTCCGAGCAACGACGTGGGCGTCTGGCAACCGCTTCCCATCGCGCCAGCAAGCACAAATCTTGGAAATCATTACCTCAATTTGATTGGCGACTTGAGGCCGCAAGTAACAGTGCAACAGGCCACATCCGAAGTGGGCACGCTCCTCGCGCGCATTGAACGCAAATATCCGACATATTACAGCGGCGCAGTCGGCATTGGCGTGAGCCTTATCCCCCTGCGCCAACAAATGGTCGGCAATCTTCGTCGCATCGTGCTGGTTCTGATGGTCAGTGTAGGTTTCATGCTGCTCATCGCGTGTACAAACGTTGCCAGTCTTTTATTGGCTCGTGGTGAGGACCGCTGGCGAGAGATAGCAACCAGAGCGGCTCTCGGCGCGACGCGCATGCGGATTCTCAATCAGATGCTGATTGAGAGTTTGCTTCTCTTCTCAATGGGAGGCGTTATGGGGCTGGCGCTTGCGTTTGCCGCCATAAAATTCGTCTCGCTAGGAGATTACCTCGGCATCGCCCAAGTGGGCGGGGTTAGGGTCGATCTCCGAGTCCTCGCGTTTACCGCCATAGCCAGTCTCGCCACGGGACTCTTCTTCGGCTTTATTCCCGCACTGAAGGCGACACGATCGAATGTGAGTGATGTTCTGAAAACAGGCGGACGGGAAGGCATGGGGAGCCGTCATCAGACGCGCACTCGCAGTCTCCTGGTGATGACTGAAGTCGCCTTCTCCCTTGTCCTGCTCGCTGGAGCCGGACTCATGATAGGAAGCCTCGTAAAACTACTCGACGTCAGCCTCGGTTTCAATCCGCGGAATGTAGTCACAATGCGACTCTCCCTGCCCGAGGCGCGGTATTCGTTAAGGCAAGCCGAGGCCTTGTTTCGTCAATTGCAGGATCACGTGCGCAGTCTGCCAGGTGTGCAGGCGGTGGCAATCGCAAATCAACTTCCGATGAGTGACGTCACGGCTAATGCGTCGTTCGACGTAGAGGGCCGGCCTGCAAAAACTGATATCAACGTGGCAGACACGCAAATTATCAGTGCTGGCTATTTTCAGGCGATGGGCATATCGCTGGTGCGGGGGCGTTTCTTCGTCGACGACGATTCCAACCTAGCTCCCGCGTCTGTGATCGTGAATCGAACGCTGGCTCGGAAGGTATGGCCAGACGCAGATCCGATCGGTAAGCGAATCAGACTTCGGCCGGACGCTCCGTGGCTTTCGGTAGTCGGAGTCGTTGCCGACCTCAAAAACCACGGTTCGAGTGTCGTCACGAAACCCGAGATGTACTTCCTACACACCGACCAGCCATTTGGAGTCTGGGCCGACCTCCGGTCCGTGACTCTCGTGGTACGAACCGTAGTCGAACCGCGGCAGATCGTCGGTGCGGTGCGTGATCAACTCAGGAACTTAGACCCCGAGCTGCCTATCTTCAAAGTCTCGACATTAGAAGAGGTTGTTTCGTCGTCCGTTTCCCAAACACGTCTTCCCACGATTGCCCTTTCCATTTTTGCGGGCATTGCGCTCCTTCTTTCAGCAATCGGCGTTTACGGAGTTCTCGCTTATACCGTTGCGCAAAGCCGACACGACATTGGAGTGCGATTAGCGCTGGGAGCTCCTCGGGCGCAAATTCTCAGGTTCTTCCTTGGCCAGGGCGTTCGATGGGCATCAATCGGCGGATTTGCAGGAATCACGGCAGCACTCATTCTCGTGCGATTCATGCGCAGCATGCTCTTTGAGGTCAGCGCCTATGATCCCGAGATCTTCTTAGCCGTAGCCGCCGTTTTGTCGCTCGTAGTGCTTGTGGCAGGCGTGATTCCCGCGTTGCGAGCCGCGAAGGTCGATCCGATGGTGGCGCTGCGATACGAGTGAGGAAATAAAATGACAGGAGTCCTCCAAGATGTTCGCTATGCGTTGCGGCAACTGCGCAAAAATCTTGGGTTCACCGTCGTTGCTGTGGTTACTCTCGCGCTTGGCATCGGGGCGAACACGGCTATTTTCAGCATGATTGATAGCTTGTTTCTGCGCCCGCTTCCGGTGCACAGCCCCTCTGAGCTAACGTTTGTGGCGTTTTCGCCCGGGGCGAGCAACTTCGACCCCTCATTTTCTGTTGCTGAACTCCACGAAATCACTGAGCAGACCCATCAAGTCTTTTCCGGAGTGACGAGCGTAATTTTTGGTGGGGACGCCGGTCCCTCGGGTCGGCCTGACGGTTTGACCGTGGACAAGACCACAAAACCTGTTCAGCCAGTTTTTGTCAGCGGGAACTTCTTCGAACTACTCGGCATTCATCCGTATCTCGGCCGCTTCATCCTGCCCTCGGAAGGGAACGTACCGGGCGCCGATCCGGTCGTGGTCCTGAGCTATCGCTACTGGAAGACGCGTTTCAACAGCAATCCGGACGTTCTCAACAAGCCCGCAATGGTTAATGGGCGCACGGTCACAATTGTCGGCATCGCGCCTGAAGGTTTTCTCGGGATTACACCGATCATCGACATGGAAGCGTATCTCCCGGTCGGCATGGCGATCCTCGAACGAGGAGGCGACGCTGGCCTTCTGACTGATCCACGTACCCGTCCCCTTCTGGCCGTCGGGCGCTTGCTGCCCGGCACCAGTATCGAACGCGCAAACGCATCTCTGGCAATAGTCGGGAAAAATCTCGTCAAAGCATATCCCCGCACCGGAGTTGGTGATGGGCTGCTCCAGGCTCGCGAACTGAAGCCGCCAGGAATCTTGCACGGCAGTAATCCCGTACCCAAGCTCGCTGGCCTGTTCTTGACACTCGCCGCCCTGGTGCTCGCGCTCGCGTGTCTAAACGTAGCCAATTTGTCTCTGGTTAGAGCAACCGGGCGATGGCGCGAGATCGCGGTTCGAGCGGCGCTCGGCGGCACACGAAGCCTGCTCATCCGCCACCTGCTGACCGAATCAGTTTTGATTGCCCTGCTAGGTTCGGCCGTCGGAATTATTGCCGGAACCTTTGCGCTTCGGATACTCGGTTCGCTCCCGACCGGCACAGATTTCCCAGTCGTTTTCGAGTTTCCGTTCAACGGCCGCGTTTTTGTTTACACGCTCGTAGTTTCGATGCTTACAGGATTGGCCGTGGGCATCGTCCCAGCCCTGCGCGTCTCAAGCGGTAATTTGAGCAGCATTTTGCACGAAGGCGGTCGGACTTCGACCGGACGCAGGCAAAAGATGCGAACTGTCATTGTCGCCGTGCAAGCGGGAGGATCACTGGCATTACTGATTGTCGCGGGACTCTTTGTGCGCAGCATGGGACACGCTCAACACACCGACCTCGGATTTGATCCCCAGAGGGTGCTGAACGTAAGGCTTGATCCCGGTGAACTTGGCTACACCGAAGCACAAGGCCGGGCCTTCTACGATCAACTGGTAAGGCGGGTTCGTACGCTTCCGGGAGTTCAATCGGCCAGCCTGGCAGCAATGGTCCCCCTTGAGGACAAAGAACTGCGCGAGACGTTCACTATTCCGGGCTCCGCGTCTCGACCTGGCGAACCGCTCCATGCGCTCTATAACTCGGTCTCCCCGGATTACTTCAAAACAATGAGGATTGCGCTGCTCAATGGGGGAGATTTTTCTGATGGCGACAACAAGTCGACGGCATCTGTCGCCATCATCAACGAGGCAATGGCGGCTCGTTTCTGGCCTGGTACAAGCCCCATAGGCCATTCGTTCACTCGTTCCAGTGACCCACAACACCCGGTTCAAGTCATCGGTGTTGCCAGGAACAGCAGAATCGAAGACACGTATTCGTCCTATAGTCCCGCTTTCTACCTTCCAATTTCCGGGAATTACACATCGGCGCAAACCCTTCAGATTCGCACCAACGGTTTACCGAAGGACGCCGCTCCTGAGGTTTTTGCCATTGTTCAGCAGCTCGCACCTGCCATGCCAATTTTGAGTGTGCGCACGATGACCGAAGCAATTAACGGCATGAACGGCTTGTTTATATTCAATCTCGGCGCAGAACTTACGGGTACGCTGGGCCTGCTTGGACTGACGCTTGGGGTTGTCGGCATTTACGGCGTGATGGCCTATGCGGTGGGACGTCGAACCCACGAAATTGGTTTGCGGATTGCTCTCGGCGCCAGGCGCATCGATGTTATTTGGATGATCTGCCGGCAAGGTCTCGTCATTATCGCGGCAGGGATAGTGATTGGGTGTGTTGCGGCAACAGGCATTGGGCGGCTCTTGGGGGACTTCCTTGTCGGAGTGGGGCCTACAGACTTGCTGACCTACTCATCTGTCTCCTTGCTCTTGTCCCTGGTTGCGCTCACTGCATGCTTCATCCCCGGGCGCCGCGCTGCCAAAGTCGATCCAATGGTCGCGCTGCGTTATGAGTAAGGAGATTTCAAGTAGATTTCAATGACTGGCCTATTCCAGGATTTTCGCTTCGCGATACGCCAATTGCTCAAAAAGCCGGGATTCGCCTCCACGGCACTGCTCACTCTGGCGCTGGGTATCGGGGCGAATGTCGCGATTTTCAGCGTCGTGAATGCCGTGTTGCTGCGGCCGCTTCCGTACGGCGATGCTGACCGGCTGGTAAATATCAATCAAAGTGGCTTTGCTCCTTGATCTGGTGCGGGACTATTGGTCTCTTATACGAAATTCTCCCAAATCAAGGAGCAAAGCCACTCTTTAGAGGATGCCGCTGCATACTATGCCACGAATTTAAGCTTGCTAACAAAACGTGAACCGGAGCAGGTTCCGGCCGCGCACGCCACTCCCAACCTGTTCAGTGTGCTCGGAACTACACCCGCGCAGGGAAGAAATTTTCTGCCCGAAGAAGATCAGCCAAGTGGATCTGATGTTGTCCTGATCACCGACAGTTTTTGGCATAATCATTTTGGTGGTGATCCCCAGGTTATAGGGCAAACGCTGGCTCTGGATGGCAGAAGTGTAACGGTCGTTGGCATCCTGCCAAGCAGTTTTAGATTTCCTCTGTTGTACCCCGAACCCCAGGTTTGGCTGCCCCGAATTTTTGAAACGAACCTTCTGAGTCCGGCGCAGGTCCACTCGGGTGCAAGTTATCTGGGCGTCGTCGGACGTTTGCGGTCCGGCCAAAGCGTCACGAATGCGCAAGCTGAACTCGACACCATCAACGCCCGTTATCGCCAACAATTTGGCGGCTATGTTGACGCCAGCAAATTCGAACTGTCTGCGCTTTCATTGCAAGATTTCTTGATCGGACCGTCGAAGCCATCATTGCTGGTTTTACTGGCAGCGGTCAGTTTCGTTCTGCTGATCGCGTGCGCCAATGTGGCTGGCCTTCTACTGGTCCGCGCCGTTGCCCGGCAGAAAGAGGTCGCCATCCGCAAGGCCCTGGGTGCATCGCGATTGCGGCTGGTTCGGCAACTGCTGAGCGAGAGCCTTGTACTTTCGCTTACGGGCGGTACTTTGGGAGTATTTCTGGCGTTGTTGCTCACTCCAGTGTTGAGGTTGATCAGCCCAGGAACAGTTCCCCGCCTGGAGCAAGCCCAAGTCGATGGCTCCGTTCTTTTGTTTGCACTCTTTTTGTGCTGCGCTACCGGTATTGCCTTCGGCTTGGTTCCCGCGGTGCAAATCTCGCGACGCGACTTGCACGACATCTTGAAAGAGAGCGGACGAGGCTCGTCTGGTAGCGGCGGTCGTAGCCGTTTTCGTTCGGTGCTAGTGGTGGCAGAGGTTGCGGTCGCTCTCATGTTGATGACGGGAGCGGGTCTCCTTATCAAGAGCTTCGCGCGTTTGATGCAAGTGAACCCTGGTATTGAGTCTCGTGGCCTGATGACGTTTCCGATCACCCTTCCCTCCGAGCGCTATAGCCAGGAGCAGCAGCAGACGCAGTTCTATCGACAGCTTCTGGAACGAGTTCGGGCCATCCCGGCCGTCAAATCTGCCGCTATCACTAGCTACCTACCGCTTTCCGGCGCAGTGCGATTTGTTTTCTTCTGTCCTGAAGGTCGCACTTGTGAAGGAATTGGTAAGGACCCTGTCGTAGCACAACGGCAGGTAAGTACCGATTATTTCTCCACGGTGCGAACTCCTTTGCTGCGTGGACGGGTTTTTAACGATCAAGACGTTGTCGGCAGCCAGCCCGTCGTCATCGTCAATCAGACAATCGCCGATCGTTATTGGCCTAACCAGGATCCCATCGGCAAGCACCTGGCCAATTCGCGCGACAGAATTGAACGTGTTGTAGTAGGAGTTGTAGCTGGCGTAAAGTTCAACACGCTGAATGCCCCTGATGTCGAAGAAATGTACCTCCCGGTCGACCAAAGTCCGTGGCCGGCGGTGACTCTGATTATTCGCTCCGAATCCAGTTCTAAACCCTTGATCGCCGCGGTTCGTGAGCAACTGGCTCAGCTTGATCCCAGCCTTCCAATCGCGGGCATCCGTAGCATGCAGGATGTAATCTCGCTCTCGGTTGCTCAGCCCCGAATCGTCATGCAGTTTGTGGGAATATTTGCGGGCATGGCGCTCGCGCTGGCGGCCGTCGGGCTTTATGCAGTGGTGGCTTATTCCGTGACCCAGCGAAATCATGAGATGGGCATTCGCATGGCTCTCGGAGCACAACGGCAAGACATTCTTGCCCTGGTAGTTCGGTATGGCATGGGGCTAACCCTTGTCGGGGTCGGCCTGGGTATTGTTGCCTCGTTGGCGCTTACGAGGTTGCTTGCAAGCCTGCTGTTCGGCATTGGAGCTACGGATCCCATGACGTTCAGCAGTGCGGCTGCACTGTTGATGGGTACCGCCGTATTTGCCTGCTACCTGCCTGCGCGGCGAGCTACCAGAGTCGATCCTATGGTGGCACTGCGATATGAATGAGGAAAATCAATGAATGGACTACTGCAAGATCTCCGTTTAGCCATACGCCAATTATGCAAAAAGCCGGGTTTCGCCCTTACTGTTGTGCTCACGTTGGCGCTGGGGATCGCGGCGAATGTGGGCATCTTCAGTATTGTGAACGGAATCATTCTCCGTCCATTGCCAGTGCCGCAGCCACAGCAGATTACCGTACTCGCAGCGCAACAACAGGGTGCACCGCTCGGCGTTTACTTCCTCTCCTATCCCGAATTGCTCGATCTTCGGAAACAGGCAGACGCCTTCTCCGAGCTGTTTGCCTCCGAAGTGGCTCTGGGAGGCATGAGCGCCGACAACAAAGCCGATCATTTTGTCGGCAGCAATGTCAGCGGGAATTACTTTTCGGCCTTGGGCGTGAAGCCTGCGTTGGGCCGCCTGTTTCTGCCCGGCGAAGGCGAACATGTCGGATCAGAAGGCCAGATTGTTCTCGGCTACTCATATTGGCAAAAGAGATTTGCCGGCAGTTCGCAGGTGATCGGCAAGCAGGTGCTGGTAGACGGCAAGCCGGCGACCATCATCGGCGTGGCGCCAAAAGAATTTCACGGTACCTCTTTCGCTTTGAACATGGACGCTTACCTGCCGATTAGCATGAGGGCGGTGACCGATCCGAGCCTGTGGACCAGCCGCGACGACCGGCAGTGGATCGTGATGGGCCGCCTAAAATCCGGCGTCTCTCTCGCGCAGGCTCAGACTTCTGTGAGCCTGATTGCTGCTCGATTGGCGAGCGTATATCCCATAAGCGAAAAAGGGATCACCATGCAGGTCATTTCCGAGCGCCTCTCGCATCCCGTGCCGTTGCCGAACAACATGATCGCGGTTATTGCCGCTCTCTTTCTGTCGCTGGCTATTGTTGTTCTGCTGCTTGCGTGCGTAAACGTTGGCAACATTTTGCTGGTGCGCGCTGTCAGTCGCGAAAGCGAAATGGCGATCCGCACCGCGATGGGCGCCAGCCGAGCGCGGCTGGTCACGCAGGTTCTGATGGAGAGCATGCTGCTCGCGATGTCCGGCGCGGCCGCCGGAATCGCGCTCGGAACATGGGCAACACACTGGATTGCCGACCTGCGCCTCGCCTCATTTATTCCGGTCACTCTCGACTTCGGCCTTGATTGGCGAGTTGTCGCCTACGTGCTCGCTGCGACGCTCTTCACCGGTCTGCTTGTCGGACTATGGCCGGCGCTGCGGATCGCTCGCGCCAATGTGAACCAAGCTCTGCGCGAAGGCGGACGCAGCGGATCAAGTGGTTCCGCTCGCCATCGCGTGCGCAGCATTCTGGTCGGGGCGCAAATGGCCGGATCGCTGATTCTGCTCATCATTGCTGGGCTGTTTCTGCGCAGTCTCGAAACCGTTCAGCACATGTATTTGGGATTTGAACCGGATCACCTGCTCAACGTGATCCTTGAGCCGCACGAAATCGGATATGACCAGGCGCGCACCACCACGTTTTACAACGAACTGAAAGACCGCGTTCGCGCGCTGCCCGGAGTTCAATCGGTCAGCTTGGCGTATAGCGTGCCCATGGGAAATTACTCCTGGGCAGATACCGTCGAAGTTGAAGGTCACCCCGCACCTCCTGGCCAGCAGCTGCCTCTAGTCATGGACAACTTCGTCGACCCTGACTATTTCGAAACCATGAAGATTCCTTTGCTTCGGGGCCGCGGATTCACTGATTTCGACAATGAGACTTCACCGCGTGTGACCGTGATCAACCAAACCATGGCGCAACGTTTCTGGCCCAATGAAGATGCAATCGGCAAGCGCTTTAAAACAAAGGATGTGCTCTGGCAAGTGCTCGGAATCGCGCAAAACGGGAAATACGGCCTTGCCGGGGAGGACGCCCGGCCGTTTTTCTATCTTCCGTTGAAACAGAACTTCGTTTCGATGCGAACTTTGCAGATTCGCACCTCGATTGCTCCCGAATCCCTGATGGCACCGGTGCAGCAGATCATCAAGAAACTCGATCCAGGTCTGCCGATCTTTTCGCTCGTCACCATGAACGATTCACTTGCCGGCGCAAACGGGTTCATGATCTTCCGCATCGGCGCTCTGCTGGCTTCGTGTATTGGGGCTATGGGTCTTACCTTGGCGGTCATAGGTGTGTACGGGGTGGTTGCATTCGCGGCCAGTCAGCGAACGAGAGAAATTGGTATTCGCATGGCCCTGGGCGCCAATCGCGCACAAGTGTTGACGCTCGTACTTCGCCAAGGCGCGTGGGTGGTGACCGCCGGTGCTGCTCTCGGGTTGCTCGCTACGCTTGGCATCAGCCGCGGAATCGCGAATCTTTTGCTGGGCGTGAGCGCAACCGATCCACTAACGTTCGCGAGCGCCACTTTCTTGCTTATTGCAGTGGCCCTGTATGCCTGTTACGTACCGGCTCGGCGGGCTATGAAGGTCGATCCCATGGTGGCGCTGCGGTACGAATGAGGCACTTATGAGCGGCTTACTCCAAGACTTACGCTACGCGGCGCGGCAGTTTCGCAAGAGCCCGGGGTTCACTCTTGTGGCTGTGCTCACTCTGGCACTGGGAATTGGCGCCACCGCAGCCGTGTTCAGCGTGATTGATCAAGTCTTGTTGCATCCGCTTCCGTACCCCGATTCGGATGGCATTGCGAGACTAACAGAAACGTTCCAGGGCGTAGATGGGTACACCTCTCCCGACAACTATCTGGATTTCCTCTCACAAAACCAGGTCTTCTCCGACATGGCAGCGACTCGCGCATGGCAAGGAAGCCTATCGCCCGGAGATCGTCCGGAACGGGTCCAAGGCACGATGGCCACCCCAAGCTTCTTTCCTCTGTTCGGAGTCAGTCCGATCCTCGGTCGCGGTTTGCAGCCCAGCGACACGCAACCCGGTAACAATCACGTTGTGGTGCTCGGCTACGGCTTGTGGCAGCGCTACTTTGGTGCAGATCGCGCGATTGTTGACCGGAACATCCGGCTCAACGGCGAGCCGTACACCGTAATTGGCGTGATGCCGCCGAACTTTTCTCCGGATGAATACGGCGAGCTATGGTTGCCGTCTCCATGGGGCGTGCCGTCGCATCCTCTGGTACCTGACAAAGATCCACGCCCATTTCGCGATCGATATTATCTCGACGTCTGGGCGCGCCTGAAGCCCGGAGTGGCGTTGCAACGCGCCCTGGCCGAGCTTGAAACCATTGCCCAGCGACTGGAGACCGAGTATCCAGATTCGAATGATAAGACCGGTGTGAGCCTTCTGCCCATGCGCGAATATGTCGTCGGCGACATTCGTCCCGCTCTCTTGGTCCTCTTGGCCGCGGTGGCCGTAGTACTTCTGATTGGCTGCGTCAACGTTGCCAACCTTCTTCTGGCTCGAGCCACTGCGCGCGCCAGGGAAATCTCGATACGAACGACGCTGGGAGCCAGCCGGGGGCGCCTGCTGCGACAATTGCTTACCGAAAGTGTTTTGCTCGCGCTAGTGGGAGGAGTTCTAGGGCTTTCGCTGGCGGTCGCAGCCGTTCCGTCGCTGTTGGCACTGAGTCCACCTGAGATCCATCAGTTTAAGCAGATTGGAATCAACCGAGAAGTGTTGGCTTTCAGTTTTCTAGCCTCCGTGATTTGTGGAGTTGTTTTCGGCATGATGCCAGCTCTGCAGGCATCGCATTCAAACCCCAACGAATTCCTCAAAGAAGGCGAACGCGGAAGCACGGCGAACCGGGGACAAACCCGTTCAGAGCTGGTGATCGCCGAAGTTGGATTTTCCTTAGTTCTTCTGGTTGCCGCCGGGCTGCTGGTCAAGAGTTTCGCACGACTCATGGATGTGAATCCTGGGTTCGACCCGGATCGTCTCTTGACCTTCAACCTTGCACTTCCGCCGTCAACTGATCCTGCTCGTCAACTCGCGTTTTACCGGCAAGTCTTGCGGCGGCTTCAGGCGTTGCCGGGCGTGCAGACTGCGGGTGCTGTCAGCAGGCTGCCGCTGGTTGGGGGCAACAGTTCACGCAGCTTCAGCGTTTCGGGCAACGAAAGAGATCACAACGCAGACATCCGTGTGAGCACTCCCGAATATTTCCGCGCGATGAGAATCCCGTTGCTAAAAGGCCGCACCTTCAGCGAGAGCGACGTCGAGAGGCCGCTTAAGCTAGCGGTTGTGAACGATGTTCTGGCGCGCACGGTTTTTCCAGGACAGGATCCGATTGGCAAACAGCTCACCAAATTCGGCCCCGATAATTTGACGCTCCAGATCATCGGTGTAGTTGGCAACGTGCGGCACGTTGGGCTCGATACAGCTCCTCGTCCCGAGGTTTACCAGTTGCTCGGACAGGCGCAATGGCCGTCAATGTTCGTCGCGATACGGAGCGCAACTTCAGACGCCACGAGTGTCCTTTCGGCAGCGCAGAACGTGGTTTGGAGCATGGACAAGGACGTCCCCCTTGCGAACGTTCGCACCATGCAGAACGTCATCGCCAACTCCGTTCAACGCCGCGAGTTCAGCATGTTACTGCTCACTATCTTTGCCGCATTAGCAACGTTGCTTGCGGCCGTTGGGCTCTACGGAGTCATGTCTTACTCGGTCGCGCAACGCACAAAAGAAATCGCTATCCGGATCGCTTTGGGAGCGCGACGCCCTGATGTACTCGGACTCGTAGTCAAGCAGGGAATGACACTGGTGCTCATAGGAATCGCAGCCGGCACCATTCTTGCTCTGGGAATGACGCGACTGATCTCAGAAATGCTGTTTGGAATTACGGCAACGGACCCTTGGACCTTCGCTGGCGTCTCCGCGCTGTTAGGCGCGGTGGCGTTCCTCGCGAACTACTTACCAGCCCGCCGCGCGGCGAAGGTCGATCCCATGGTGGCGCTGCGTTGCGAGTAAGGCCGTGATCGTGTTGACGTTAGTTGCGCTGCTGGCCTCGTATGTGCCTGCGCGCCGCGCGGCCAAGGTCGACCCTATGGTGGCGTTGCGGTACGAGTGAGGAATTGCAATGAACACGCTAATTCAAGATCTTCGTTACGCGCTGCGGCAATTGCGGAAGAGTCCGGGATTCACTGCTACAGCCATCATCGTGCTTGCGCTCGGCATTGGCGCCAATACCGCCATGTTCAGCATGGTTTATGGAGTAATGCTGCGATCACTGCCGTTCAACGAGCCTGGCCAGCTCTACACGCTTTGGGAGCGCAACTTAAAAATGGGTTACGAGCAGAACCCTCCTGCTGCGGGTAACTTTCGGGATTGGCGTGACCGTAATCGCGTGTTTGAACAAATAGCCGCATTCGATGCGTCCCGGACATTCAATCTGGCGGGAAGCAACAACCCTGAGAGAGTCGACGGTACCGCTGCGTCGCCGAGCCTCTTTGAGCTACTCGGTGTCAAACCGCTTGTCGGCCGCACGTTTTCGTCACAGGAAGACCAGTTGGGCCGTGACAACGTCGTGCTGTTGAGCTACGAACTTTGGCAGCGTCGCTTCAATAGCGACCGGACCATAGCGGGCAAGCCCATCACCCTCGATGGCAAGACTGTCACTGTGATTGGCGTAATGCAGCAGGGCTTTAACTTTCCCGGGGACACTGGAACCGTCCTGAATATTTTCACCGCTCCGCCCGCTCAATTGTGGGTGCCGCTGGCGCTCACTCCTCGGGCCTGGAGCGCGCGCTCGGAACACTACCTCGAAGTGATCGGGCGTCTGAAACCGGGAGTCACGCCAAATCAGGCCCAGGCAGAGATGAATTCCATTGAGCAGGAGCTCCATAAGGAATATCCCCGCGAGTACATCGGTTCGGACATCAAACTTGTACCGCTGCACGCCCAAGTGGTGGGAAGTTTTCGCTCCGCTCTGCTCGTTCTCTTTGGGGCGGTCGTGTTTGTGCTGCTGATTGGCTGCGCCAACTTGGCCAATCTGCTGTTGTCGCGTGCGACTTCGCGCCAACGAGAAGTGGCAATTCGCTCCGCCCTAGGAGCCAGCCGTCTTCGTCTGATCCGCCAGTTAGTTACTGAGAGCCTGGCGCTTTCGATAGCGGGAGGAATGCTAGGCGTGCTAACGGCAGCCTGGGGAATCGGCATGCTCAAGCTCATTCTGCCGAGTAATTTTCCCCGGACATCGAACATCCACCTGGACGGACCGGCATTGATTTTCACCGTCTTGGCCTCCATCGCTACGGGATTGGTTTTCGGACTCGTACCGGCATTCCAAGCTTCGAGAACGCACCTCAGCGAATCTCTCAAGGAAGGCGAGCGTGGTGCCGAAGGCTTCGGCCGCAATAGGCTGCGAGGCGTATTGGTCGCCTCCGAAATCGCCTTGACCTTAATCCTTTTAGTT
>Ga0209648_10001092_pt1 | contig 21608 bp, 16 predicted proteins | sample GraSoi2013_115cm_FD_185830 | JGI IMG/M metagenome (GOLD analysis project Ga0209648, IMG submission 185830) | Grasslands soil microbial communities from the Angelo Coastal Reserve, California, USA - Sample 9_17_2013_115cm (SPAdes) (version 2) | ecosystem: Environmental > Terrestrial > Soil >... | reverse complement strand
CGGTGCGCCGCTCGACATATTGGCGACGAACGCGGCGCCCATAGTGTGCGTGCCAGCGATAATGGACTTCGACCTCCGGCCCGATATGGGCAGAATGACCGGGCGATTGCCATCGGCCGCCGCGCGTGGTTATTCGCCGGCTCCGATCGGGGTGGAGAACGGGCCGCTGCGATGTTCACCTTGATCGAGACTGCCAAGCTCAACAACGTCGATCCGCAAGCTTGGCTCGCCGATGTTCTCTGCCGGATCAATGATCACCCGGCTGCCAAGTTGAATCAGCTCCTGCCCTGGCATTGGAAGAAGTCTCAAGCCTACGCCGCCGCTGCTTGATCCGACCCGGCCGCGGTGCTCGTCGGAGGCTTACATCTATTCCCTAATTGTTACGGCCAAACTCAACGGCGTCGATCCCCAAGCCTGGCTCACGGATGTGCTGCGTCGCATCGCCGATCATCCGCCTTCCCGGCTCGACGAGCTGCTGCCCTGGCACTGGAAGCGGCCCGAAATCCCCGCCGCTGCCGCCTGACAATCCTCCATCACGGCCTTGGCCGGATGGTTACGAGAAATTAAGTGGATTACTCCAATCGGAATCTCACTCTGTATTACGGTAACGGTAAAGACGTACATGCTCCGCCGTCATGCTGTCGATGAATTCGCTGTCCAGCACATAAATCTTGGCCAACTCACCTTCCACAATATCCTGGACTTCGGGAGGGATGAAAAACAACGGAGAGTCGGTGACTACAATGTAACTGGGCCGCAAGCTCATGACGCGCCGTACCTCGGCTGCTAACTCGGGTGCGGTGATGTCCGCCGGGAGGAGGACATAGCGGGTGGGCGGTGGCGCATCTGCCAAATAATAGATGATGGGTTCGTAGTTGAAAACATAAACCGTGCCGGCCCTGCTGGAGGTGGCGATGCGATCGGCAACGAGCCGAGGCACGTCGTGCAAGGTCCGTCGTTGCACCCTAGTCATGTCGACAGCGTCGCCGTACGCTGCGGGAATGAGCAAGAACAGCGCGAGACTGGCTGCAAAGATAGCCGAGCTTCGTCCCCTCTGCCGAGCCATCGAGACAACCGCAAACGCCGCCAGCAGGGACAGCGGCGCAATCAGCGTGTTGAAGTAGTGTGGCCAAAATTTCATGGGTAGAACCACATCGAGTCCGGCGGCGACCAGCCACAGCACGACCCAGACCAGAGCGGCGGCAACCCATGGCTCCGTCCGTCGCATCCGCCATCCGCGAGCAAGACCTATAGCACCGCCAAATACCAGCGGGAGCAACGGCGCGGCACCTCGGTGGAGGCCATCAAGCAGCTGGTGGGTGTCGGGCAGGACACTAATATAAGCAGCGTTCGCGGCAATATTCGCATTCACGAAAGCGCCGAGTATACCCGCCGACCAGCAATACAGGATGACGAGACCCGTCGGGATCAGGCCCGCCACGATTAGCAAAAGACCATGGCCGAACACTTGTCGCCATGACACCCACCGCAAGAATACCAGCAGCAACAGACCGGAGCAGAGCAAAACCGTTTCGGGCAGCACTACGTATTTGAACTGCAGGCCCAACCCCAGCATCAGCCCCGCAGCGCAGACGGATGCTGTATGGAGCCGCCCAACTGAAGCCGCCGTCATCGCTACCCGCCAGAGAATATAGGCCGCCGACGCCACCAGAAAATTAGTGAACAGCTCAGTATTGGCCGGCAACGATTGGTACCGGTTCATGTAGATGATGTACATGATCCCGGCGAGAAGCCCCACGCTCGGTCGGAACAGCAAACGTGCCCCGAACAGATACAAAACGGCGGCCATGGCAGTGACCGCCAGAGTACCCGCGAGACGCGCGGCAACAAGGGTATCGCAGCCGATCCAGGTAAGGACCAGCAGCAGCGCGGGGAGTCCGATGGGATGCTGGTCCCACACGGACACGTAAGGAAGCGCGCCCTGAAGCCAACGCTGCACTATGACAAGGTAGAGGCTCTCGTCCCAATCGATCACCGATACTCGGAAGCTGGCTGCCCTTAGGGCAAAAGCGGCCGCCATCAGCAGCGCTAGCGCCGCGATTGACCGAAGGTTCCAGATACACTCTTCACCTATTCGGGATTCGGTCCCAGGTAAAGGCACGCAGCCACTCGATTGCGGAATGCCGAACTTGATCCGGCTTACCATTTAGCAATCCTCACCGACCCATTACGGAGATCAGTAAACCAGCGTTTGTTGCTGTGCGGGTGACGCGTTCAAGGTGCACGGACGTTGCCGTTGGGCACAAGGTGAAGTCCATCAGCTTCCTTCGTTTTGAGAAGATACTCGGCTCTTACCGCGCTGAAAACAAAACGCGCCACCAGGACCGGCGTATCCGGCACGACAATGTCATCAGGCCGGATTGGCGCAAGGGGCGTGGAGCGGGCTGTCTTAATTCGGCGTCTGTGACTTTCCATTTAGTCACGGGACAGAAACCTAAACCGGCATTCGCTGGATTCCGGTGTACAGACAGCCGATGTCGGACGTGAACCGGAGACTGAAGCCAACTCAACATGCCTCGTGGGTCTGAGGCGAGGCCTCGGTAGGACTTGGAGCTGAAGACGCGCCGCGGTGGCGGAGAAGGTGCGGCATGACAGCAGAGTGCATCTTGATCGCATCCTCATGTTGGCCCACTGATCCGCCGCGTCGCCTCTGCTCGAGAGCCACGGAGTCGAACCGGCGGATTCTCACGGCTACCTAATGGAAGGCCCACGTCCTGCAAAATGCCAGCCGCAAACAAATCGAAAGAATGGGGCTTAACTCCATAATTAAATAGTGCCGTTCCGACAGCCCTGTCCTCGAAATATTCTAATTCAAAATACCTCTCATGTATTAATGAAATCTTCGCCATCGCATTCACCGCCCCCGCATTCAACCAATATCCCTCTCCTCCAACGTAAGCAGCGGTACAAAAAAGTCCATCCGGCCGGACATTGATATCTTGATCGCTGCACTTCCCGAAGTGCCAGTACGAACAGCCAAACGGGTAAAGTTTTGTATTGATCCTTCCGCCATGCATGTGGCGGGACATGATCTCTTCTATGAAATACTTTAATTTAAATACATCTATGCAAACCGAATCGTCATCAACCTTGAGGATCGGCATGTTCAATGGGCAAAGGCCGAGAAACAAGAACGCCTTGGCTACCTTCCCAGGAAGGCCTTCGTACTTGTCATTGGCCGGAACAAAAAGAATCGATCGCGCATCATCGAAGGAATAGCGGTATTCCGAAGCAGTTTCGTCTGCAACAACGATAACGTTGCCAATCTTCCGGGCGTTATCGTGAAACGAGTTGCAAGACTGCTCCGCTCGAGGGATGCTCTCCCGGTGCGAAATGTGCACGACCAAGCAATCTGATCCGGAAAACCGCCGGGTGAATGTTTCGAGGGCAGAGCTATTCCATCTATGAAACAGCTCCGAAAAAAGGGTAATGGGATCACCCTCATCGGGCACTATCTGGACCGCATACTTGGCGGAACGTAACGCTCCTTCCAAATCCCCGCATGCAAATCGCTGAATGCAGTCAAAGAGACATTGTTCCGCCCAACTCACGCCAACTTGGCCGTTATTGTCGCGTCTCGCTCTAGTCGGCGTCACGTCCGGTGGTAAAGAGTAGATGCGTAACAAACGTTCCAGTTCCATACTACATGACTTGGGCTTGATCGCCAACCTCTTGAAGATGAAAGGGACAGGGGAAATCGGGTACCGCAGTTCCACGGAGCCCCAATGAAGATAGTGCGCCAGCGGGTTCATCCCCGCCATAGCAACGTCAGGATGATGCTCCAGATACCAGACTGTCTGGAATCCTTCGCTGGGGTCAAGACCTTTGGCGGCGCCCCAACGCACGTAGTGACTGAGCGGGTTCATGCCCGCCGCCAAAACATCCGGATTTCGTTCCAGATACCAGTCGCTGTCGAAAAGCGGGTTGGGGTCCCGACCCTCCGCGGCACCGATACGGATATAGTGAGCCAACGGATTCACTCCTGAGGTACCGACGTCGGGATTTTGAGCAACGTACCAGTCGCTGTCGAAAAGCGGGTTGGGGTCCCGACCCTCCGCGGCACCGATACGGATATAGTGAGCCAACGGATTCACTCCTGAGGTACCGACGTCGGGATTTTGAGCAACGTACCAATCGGTGTCGAAGAGCGGATGAGGATCTCGCGCCTCTAACCACCCCAAGCGACAGTAGTGACTCAGCGGGCCGCCCATGGTGTCCGCAACATCTGGATAGCGTTGCCGATACCATTCGGCGTCGAACAGTCCAGATTCCTTACAAATCCGCTCGTCGTCAGAGCGGGCCACCTCGCTTCGAACCTGATGCAACGACCATAACCGCATGAGACTCCCTCAACTTTCGGGGTTGTGTTGTTTGTCAGCAGTGCTCAAGTGTCTGCGCGGTTCTTTGGATGCGCTGAGCGAAGAAGGACCGACAACCCGCCGGGATCCGAGGCACGAGATCCGCAAGTTCCCAAAGAAATCGCAAGTGAGACATGTCGCGCTTCTCCCAAGCCGCCGTCATGTCTTCATTCCAAAAATCGGCCATGCGCCGTTCCATTTCTGCTGCGATTGCTGAGCGCCCAGCGGCTCGCTCTTGCTCACAGTAGTTCCGGCGGAAGCGATACACGGCTGCAAGCTGATTCTCCAGCTGTTTACTTTGCTGTGCATCGTGCCAGCGCCAACGACTTGTTACCTCGTGAGTGCAGGTAAAAAGATGATGGCGCGAGAGGCGTAGCCATAAATCAAAATCCACCGAGTACCGCTCTTGCTCATTGAATCCTCCGATATCGAGCAGAGCGGCTTTGTAGGTCATCGATCCTATCGTGGTGTGTACCCAATCGCGGTAAGCTGCCCAGAATACGTTGGAGGGCTCGCCCTCCGGTACATAACCTCGAATCAGCTCGTTTCGCTGTCCGAAGCGCTGGACTGCGCCAAACGCAGAGGTGGCCTGTGGGTAGTGGTGAAGGAGCTCACTGAGCGTGCTCACATGGTGCGGGAGCCAAACATCATCTGCGTCCAGCCAGGCGATTAGGTCACCGGACGCACGCCTGAGACCCGCATTACGCGAGTAACCCTCCCCCCGGTTTGTGCGATTCCGAATTACTACGGCCCCGTGCTCCTGCGCGATCTCGGCCGAGGCGTCCGTCGATGCATCGTCGACGACGATGATTTCTTGAACAGGAAGCGATTGCGCCTTGATCGACTCCAGTGCCTCGGCGAGCCATCGCGCGCCATTGTAGCATGGGACAATCGCGGAAACAGTCGGAGAGCCTCTCGGCCAAGATGCCCGCGCGTAGTGGCATTGCGCTTCGGCAGCGCCGAAATGAATGTAGTGAGTCAGCGGGTCCATGCCGGAGCTAGCAACGTCCAGATTGCGCTTCAAATACCACTTGCTGTCGAAAAGTGGATTTGGATCCCGCCCTTCAGCGCTTCCGCAGTGTATGTAGTGACTAAGCGGGTTCGCCCCCATCGCGGCGACTTCCAGGTTGCGTTCGAGATACCAATCGCTGTCGAAATTCGGGTTGGGATCGCGGCCCTCTGCCGCGCCCCAACCAATATAGTGCTTGAGCGGGTTCATGCCTGCCGCGGCAACGTCGGGATTACGCCCGAGATACCAATCACTGTCGAAGAGCGGGTGGGGATCTCGACCTTCCGCGGCGCCCCTGCTGATGTAGTGGGCTAGCGGATTGATGCCACATGCGGCGACATCCGGGTTGTGTCGCAGATACCAGTCGCTGTCGAAGAGCGGGTGGGGATCTCGGCCTTCTGCGGCGCCCGTCGTGATGTAGTGGGTTAGCGGGTCGATGCCAGCCGCAGCTACATCCGGGTTGCGTTGCAGATACCACTCACGATCAAATAACCCTGATGGTGCACAGACTTGCTCTTCTTCTCGAAAGAGTCGGCCTAGTCTTCTCAGTCGGGATGATCGCTGTCCGACAACCCAAGCGATTGAATGGAAGCACGGAATCCGCGCAAGGATCGTCTGCACTGTGCGTCGCGCTCGCACGATTAGTTTCAAGAGCCCACAGCGGCCGAGACGAGATGTCACCGGGTACTTCCCGGAACGAACGTCGTGGCGTATCTGAACCCAGCTTTAGCTGCAACGAACGGAAGCAGTCGTTCGAGCGCATGCAGCATCGTTCCGTCGTAAGGAAGCGGCTCCGGCGGATAGTCCTCCCATCTCAAACCAAGCGAAAAGAGCGGCTGTAGCGCGGCAGGTCGCGCCCAAAACATGGTCCCATTCGGAAAATCAAAGTGAGTGGGCAACGCGCCGGTTATCCCCATGCGTCGTGCAAGATCCTCGGCAATTGGGCGGTTCTCATTCCAGTCGCTAAGATGGGGGTCTTCCGGAAACACAAGACCCAGAGTGGAATCGCTCGCAAGAGCATCGATGATCGTGTCAACCATGGGGAACAACGGGCCAATCAGGTGGTGCCAAAGGAAGTCACGCCAGCCATCTCCTAGACCCGGACTGAGCGCGCTACGCTTTCCGTGCACGTGGCCAATGACATCATATTGCCGAAGCTCGTCGACGGACAGCAAAGGTCCAATATCCCGCCCACGATTAGGTACCACATTGATCACAGCGCTAGGCATATCAAATTTGGTCAGGGTTTCCTGCAAAATGGTTGCGTCCTCGTTCCGGTTCGTTGTTAAATATAGATCGCACTTTGTGTGGTTTACGGTAAGACACCGCAATAAGTCGCCGAGCAATTCCGGGTAATGGAAATGTCCGTGGATGGCAGCACGCAGGTTCGACGTACCTATTGGCTTCCTGTCTTCCGGCCGGATGACCAAATGAGTCCAGCGGCCCTCGGGGCGCCCCGTTCTGACAAAATGTGCCAGCGGATCCTCACCGATTTCAAAGGTCAGGCTCTCGGCGGCATAGATGAACGGGTGAAAGCCATCCAATGGGCGACGGAGCATCAGGCCGGCGTTAGGTTGGTTCCACTTCGATAGCAATTTCGATCGATGTAGGTACTTATGAGCGGCGGCCTCGTAAGTTGAGAAGGCGAAAGAATCGCCGAGAAACAGTTGCGGATTGAAAGCCTTGTTTTCCACGATTAACGACGCGTCTCGTTCAATCGAACGATTGCGCAAGAAAGTCTTACCGGCCAAAAAATCGATCGCGTCCGTGTAACTATTCATGTCGAACATCGACCTAGCGAATCGTTCGATTTCGTCGGAGAGTCGACCAAGCCGGACGGGGTCCTCCGCGAGTTCGTTGACAAGTCGAGCCGCTGCGTCACAGTCGAGATAAGCAACAACTAAGTCACGCGTCGCCGCGTTTTGTGCCAACAACTCAGCAAAACCACTGGCCCTATCGAAGCAAACCACGGGCAGCGCCCTCATTGCGGCTTCAATCGCAACGTTCGGCAGCGGATCCAGCCGTGACGTAAGCAGGAACAGATCGGCGCTCGCGTAGATCGGTTCCGGATCGGCGACTGCGTCGAGGATTTCAACCGAATCGCGAAGATCGGAGCGGTTGATCTGATCGCGAAGGTAGGCCGAATAGGCCATATCCGAATCGGGAAGGTAACCATCTCCCAGCCACCGGAAGGTAATCTTCCGCTTGTGCTTCATACGCTGAACCGACGAGGCGATCGAGATGAAGAGATCCACGCCTTTTCTGATCTGTACACGTCCTATGCCGACGACAAGAAACGTGTCCTCATTTTTTTCAACTAGCCTCCGATGCACCGATCCTTCGCCAGTCCACTGGCATTCGTCGATGGCTTGCGGGGGAATTTCGCACTCACCTTGCGGGATCACAACGACATCGCGGAGGGCAAGGAACGGATACTCAGCGATCGAAGATTTGACGACAATATCAGCAGGAAAGACCACCGCCGAGGCGGTCAAGTAGACCTGATTGAGCGTACCGACCGGTCTGGTATATTCCGCAAACTCGTGTACGAGTGCGATGACGGGAACACCGGCTTCCTCGAAAGCAGGGATGAAAATCCGAGTTTCCACGCTGTTGGCAATGGCGTATTTTGGGCGATATCTCAAAATCAACGCCTCGATGAAGGCTCTAAACTCGGCCGCAGCACTCTCCATTGCTTGCGGGAGGCTTACGACCGCAGCGGCTTCTTCCTCGAACGCGGAAAAGAGGCGCCCTCCGGCCCGTAACAGAACTACCACGTTGTAGCGGTGCTGAAGCTTTTTGACCAGATTCCAGGCCAGGATTGGCGCACCTGTTCGGGATGCTTCGTGGGCCATGACCACAATAGTGTCAGAAGTCTCCTTGAAGTCCTTCTTTGCAAATACCGGTCTAATTGCCGCCACGGGCTGTCTCTGCGGACAGTCATGTCCGCTGCTCCCGACTAGGTCGAGACCTCTCCCGATTGTTTCGCGCAGCAGGAGTTCATTCCACTTGGTTTTGATCCAGCGCAGCGGTCGCGTCAATCTCCAGGATGTGGACAGCAAAATCGCCGAAAGTTGGGCCTCTGCCTGACGCCTCGCCTCACTCAATTGCTGGATTCGGATCGCGGTATCGCGATCGCGCATCGTGCACCAAGTACTTGTCGCCTGATCATTCTCATCGACCATTCTCGCTCCGCAGTTTTCTGAGGTTGTGTGGCGGGACCTGTCCTTCAGAGCATGTGACGCGGGTTCGAGAGAACAGTTTTGCCCGGTTCGGATCGCACGGTAAAGGTGCAACAGGAGAGAACATGATCCTTTGGGTCGACCCGCAGGTGGCCTGCCGGAAAATCGGTCCAACCATCATGTCGATCTTCAGGTGCCGAGTTCTAGTTCAGAATACGGGCCAACTTGAGCACTTGAGCAACATCGAGCGCAAAAATCATGCTATCTCAATCGGCAATGGTGGCACGCTTGGGGCCTGTCTAGTCCATCGGACGTTGCCTACGACTATGATTGCTTCGCAACGCTATGATTGATCAGAGACCGTGGCCGACCTTCACACCTCGCCCAGTGAGAGACGAATGGTATATCCACGTCGAATGGCCAGATGGTCGGTTCGAACCCATCCAACATTTCCGGTCAGAGTCGGAAGCTCGACATTGGATCGTCGAAAACTCTGAGCGATGGCTCAGGGTGAGGGGCTTCATCCTATGAGAACTTCGGGGTGGGCGGCCTCGCCAGAGCCTGGCGCAGCGGCCGTATGCCGGTCTCGACGCGGTCTCCTGATGGGTCGCGATCCGGCTGTCGGGTTCCGACGAGGATTCTTCCCGATAAGGTGCGAGAGGACGGGATCATCTACAGCCAGCCGGTGCTGATGGCGGCTGCCCTCGACTGGGGGCCGGCACCAGATTCTCGACGTCGAGCTCGCCCGATTGCGAGAGCGGGTCGCTTCTCCTACCCGGATGCGGCCAGTTCGACAACCAAGCGCTCAAATAGGGACGGGCGACAACCCAGAAAAGCTCGCGCAAGAGATCGGAAATCCACCGCATCCTTGTCATCGATTAACCAGTTTTCTAAACTCTTTAATCCGTAATCGATTCCGAGCCGGTTATGGTCGCCCCAGGAGGGCGTGCTCGCGCCAGGGCCGCATCACACGTGGGGGAAATGCCAGGCCAAAATTTTCCCGATCCACGGTAAGGTTTGGGTTGTAGTAAGGATCGTGCGTAATCACCGCGGCCCAGCGCTCCGCTAAGTACTTCGTCTCGCGCCTGAAGCGCTCGACCTGCTCCGGAGCTAGATCGGAACCCCGCGACACCGATTCCCAATGGTAGAGCTCGGCAAAGGGAGTCCACAGGATACGATAGCCGCGTTCCCGTATGCGCAGGCAAAGATCGACATCGTTGAACGCCACTGCGAGATTGGCCGCGTCGAGCCCGCCCACTTCGCAGAAGACCGCCTTGCGCAGTAGCATGCAGGCAGCTGTCACCGCGGACAGGTTCTGCGTGAGCGCGAGGCGGCCGCCATAACCCGGTGCAGAACGCTTGAAATGCCGAAACGCATGTCCCGCCGCCCCGCCCAGTCCGACGATGATGCCGGCGTGCTGAATGCGATCATTGGGATAATAAAGCTTGGCTCCGACAGCGCCGATCTCCGGGCGCAACACGTGGGAGACCATCTCCAGGAGCCAGTCCGAATGAATGACTTCAACATCGTTGTTAACCAAGCCAATAATATCGTGGCTCGCTTGCCCGAGCGCGAAATTGTTGATCGCCGAAAAATTGAACGGCCCCGGATATCGGAGCACTCGCACCCGCGGCTCCGCTTGGAGCCGGACGAAATAGGCCTGAGTATCGACGCGCTCGCTGTTGTTATCAGCGACCAGCACTTCGAGATTGGGGTAATCGGTGGCAAAGAGCAGTCCGTCGACGCAACGCTGCAACAGATCCACTCGATCACGCGTCGGCACGATCAACGACACGCCCGGCCGCGGCTCGGGGACCAGATAACGGACCCGTGCAGAGTAGGGCGGCAGCGGGGTGACCGCGGCGGCAATCCTGGTCCGCAACAGGTGCTCGCGAAGCGCGCGGCATAGCGATTCCCGAGCCGCGGCCATACGCTCCGAGCCGCGGCGCCGGTGATAGAGTATGCTCGGAATATGCCGGATCCGGTCGGCGGTCGTTTGCTCGCTGGCGCGCAACACCAAATCGTATTCCTCCGCCCCCGCAAAGCCGCGGCGGAAACCGCCGACCCGCTCTACCAGGGTGCGGCGGTACACGGCAAGCCGCCCGATCATGTCGCAGCCCCGCACCAGATCGGGGTTCCAATCGCACTTGAAGTGCGGGCGGAAGCGGCGGCCGCGGGGCCCGATCGCGTCTTCATCGGAATAGAGCAGGACAGCGTCGGGATGTTTCTCCGCTTCTAACGCGACCACGTAGAGAGCATAACAAGCCAGCTCGTCTCCGACCTGCACCAGCCCAACCAAGCGGCCTTCCGCGAGGGCGAGCGCGGCGTTCGCGGTGTCGGCGAAGCCGGCGCCGCTGTCGCTCTGTGCCAGCTTGATTCGGCGATCACCGTAAGTAGCTGCAATCTTCGCGGCTACGGCGAACCCCGCGGGCTCGACGCCCATGCACAACTCCCACTTCGGATAAAGCTGGCCGACGATGCCGTCGATCGTCTGCTTTAGCGAGGACAAGTCGTGGGTGGCAACCGGCATTAGCACCGAGATCAGCGGGCGGGCGGTCATGTGGCGGATGTGCTCTGTGATCTCGACCGCGTCTTGGGGCACGAGCTTATCGTAGCTCCGGACCCACACCCGGTAGGTTTGCAGCGAGGGAAGGATTCGGCTCACCGTCGCCATCACGCCGCAGCGGCGCAGATAGCGCAGCCCGCCCGGGATCCGGCGCCATCGCAGAAGATCGACGCGCTTTTCCCTAGCCGGGTAAAGGGATGGATTGGCAATGGCGGCGACCGCGGAATTGTTTCCCGGTTCGCCTGCCGCGACGGCTCGCCGCCTCACGCCGACTTCGCCGTGGCCGGAACCGCGCCGATTCCCAACGCGGCAGCGGCCAACGGTATCACCGCATCCGGGCTGTAGCGCGCCAGCGCGCGGGCCTTGGCTGCCTCGCCCATCTTCTTCCGGAGGGCTGTGGCGAGAACCAGCCTTTCCAAGGCGAAGCGCCATTCGTCGTAATCGCGCACCGCGCAGCCGTTGACCCCGTCCTCGATCGCCGTGGCGAAGGGCTCGGTCGCCGATGCGATAGTCGGCACCCGGACCAGCGCGGCCTCGAAAAACTTGAGTTCGCTCTTGGCCTCGCAGAACGGGTTGCCGCGTTGGAGGGGCGCCAGATTGATGTCGGTCTCGGCAATGGCGCGCAAGAGATCGCCCGGCGGCAGGAAGCCCATTCTCTCGACGCGGTCGCCGTAACGCTGCCACTGCGGCCCGAGATCGAGATAACCAACGAGACGAAACCGGACGCGATGAAACCGCTCCATGATTTCCAGCAATGCCCGTTCGCATTCGGCGAAATCGCGCTGATGAGTGCGCGTCCCACTAAAATAGCCGATCCTTACTTTATCGTCGGCGACGCGTGCGGCATGCGCGATTTCGCCGGCGAGCAACAGCTGCTCGCGGTTCAGTGAGTTGGGGATGACTATACTCGGCGGACCAAGTGCGGCGACAGCGCGCGCGAGCGGCGCGGTGCTGACGCTGGCGAGATCACAGGCGAGCAACAGCCGTCGCCGGCGCGAAATGGCCGCGACAAATTGGCGCCTCTGGTGAGCTCCCATCAGCTTCAGCCCGTCGATCCGGTCGGCGAGCGCGGGGTCGAAAACGAGATCGTCGACGTCGTAGAAGACGCGCATGCCAGCTGCTCGGGCATACGCGAGGACCTCCGCGATGCCGGCGAGCCTGTCGTATTCAGCGCGAAACAGCACCAGCGCCGTGGCTCGCCAGCGATGGCAGCGGATTTCGTCGAGTCTGTCGAACGGCATGACATGCACCGCGTAGCCGGCCGCGCGCAACCCTTCGGCCATATTGAAAACCCGGTAACGCTTTGGCTCGCCCTCCCAATAGCCGATCGCGTAAATCGCATCGAATACCGCGCCGGGCTGCGGTCGCGTTTCGGGGCGATGCGGGACCGGAGCCCGGCTGGCCACCCACAAGCGAGCCGCGGCCCGCTTCGCAACGCCTGGCAGACCCAGCGCGCGTCGCTGATCGAGGGCAAGGCCTGCGAGCCGAATGCCGGCGCGCCCCCGTCGCAGCAGCACGCGTCCCGGACGCTTCACGGCCATGATCATGCGAGCCGGTGCAGCAGTTCCGCAAGGCGCGGGGCCAGCGCCCTAACGCTGTAGCTTTCCACCACTAGCGCCCGCCCGGCAGCGCCCATCTGTTGCGCCATACCGGAGTCGGCGATTAGGCTGCAAAGCGCCTCCGTCCATTGATCGAGGGTAATGGCCGCAAGGCCAAGTTCGCCCTGTCGCAAAAGATCGTTGTTCATGCCCACGGGCGATACCACGCAGGGCCGCCCGGCCGCCATGTATTGCAGCATCTTGAAGCTGCATTTTCCGCGTTCCCAAGGCCCGTTGGCAAGCGGCATGATGCCGACGGTAATCGACTCGAGGAAATCGGCCTCAATGCCGGCTGACCATGGCACATACCGCACCGGCAAACCCGGCAGATCGGGCGGTTCGTCGGCGCAGACCGCGATCGTCGTATCGGGGAACCGGCGTACTACCCGGGCCAGCGCAGGCGCGATCCCAGCGAGGTAGGAGAGGTTCGCGGCACTGCCGATCCAGCCAATGGTCGGGCGCTCGGGGAGAGGCGCCGCGCAGTAAAGATCGGTGTCGACCGCGGTCGGCAGGATTTCGACCGCAGGGTTCCAGCGGCGCCAGATCTCGGCGAGCCAGCCGTTGCCGACGACCACGAGATCTGCCAGCGTCGCGAGCCGGCGCGTGGCCCGCCCGTCGCGATGGAGATGTACCGCATCGTCGATATCGACGATGCGGGGACGCTGCGTCCATCCCTCGATGGTCGACAAAGTGGAGACCAGCTCGCGCTGCAGCAGGGTGATATCGGCGCACCAGCCTGCCGCGAGCTGCGGCAACCGCTGCGCCAGCGTGCCCGCCAGCCAAATGGGACGCAACGCCCGCGAGCGCGGCGGGTGGGAGCCGAGACCGGGCCAGCGCTCGCGCACAGTGATGCCGTAGTGGGCCAGTGGCCCGATATATTGCCGAACCCGGAAGCGTGCCGAGGCCATCGCCGCCCCGCCGGTAAATGCGGCGACCCGCAGCCGGCGTGGCTCGCTTCTCGTCGCGGTGCCGGTCATGGAGGCCTCAGCTTCTCCCGCGTGAGTACCGCGCCACCACGTCGGCAAGGCTGCCGGCGGCGATGACCCGCCCCTGCTCGAGCAGGACCGCGCGGTTGCACCATTCTTCGAGCAAAGGCAGCGAGTGCGAAGCGAGCACCAGGATGTTCGTGCCTCCGAGGAACTCCTCCATGCGCTGCCGTGCCTTGCTGAGAAACGCCGCATCGCCAGCTGCGAGCCATTCGTCCATGATCAGGATCTCGGGACGGATCGAGGTCGCCACGGCAAAGCACAGCCGCACCATCATGCCCGAGGAATAGGTGCGCACCGGCATGTCGATGTAGTAGCCGAGCCCGGTAAAGGCAGCGATCTCTTCGACGTGGGCGCGCATATCGCGCGGATGGACATCTATGTACATGCCGCGGGTAATAATGTTTTCGCGCCCAGTCGCTTCCGGGTTTAGACCGACCGAGTCGGTCAACAGCGCCGACACCCTGCCTTCGGCATAGATGCGTCCGTGCGTCGGGACATAGATGCCGGCAAGCACCTTCAAGAGGGTGCTCTTCCCGGCGCCGTTGGCGCCGATGATCGCGAGCCGGTCGCCGTGCTCGATGTCAAGGCTGACCCCGTTCAGCGCCTGCACGGTGATGCGGTCGCGCGCATCGCGGGCGAGATTACCTTGGGTCGTCGTATTGAACAGGACCTTTTTGAGCGACCGGCTGCCGACCGAGTAGATCGGGAATTCGACCGAGATGTCGCGCAGGCGAAGACAGGCCGTCACTAATCAGAGCCAATAAGCGATGCGCGTGCGGAGCCGGGCGAAAAAGGCAAAACTCACCGCGCACCCGATGATCGTCATCAGGATCAGCACAATCCAGGAACTCTCGGCCGTCGGGACTCCGAGCAGCGGTGCGCGGACCACGTCGATCGCGGCAAAGAGCGGGTTGAAGGTCGCTACCGGGCGCCAGCCACCGAGGCTTTCGACCGGCCACAGAACCGGGGTCATAAAGAATACGACCTGCAGAAAGCTCGCGACGATGGGCGGCACGTCACGGAAACGGGTGCTGACGAGACCCAGCAGAATGCTTATCCACAACCCGTTGACCGCGAGCAGCACGAATGCCGGAAAAATCGTGAGGACGCTCCAGCGGACCGGGATCTCGAAAAGAGCCAAGCCAATCGGCACAATCGCCAGATTGTGCGCCAGCACCAGGAAATTGCGGCAGACGCAGCGGTAGGCGTGGACCGAGAAAGGCATCGGAACCTGCTGGATCACGCTTTCCGCGCGCAGGAATATCTCGCAGCCTTCGGTAATCGTGCTCGACAGCAGCTGCCAGACGATCAGGCCAAGCGCGAAATAGGGCACGTAAGTCTTGGCGTCGACTTGGAACAGCTGGGCATAGATCGCCCCGATCCCGATCACCATGACGAGTGTGCTGATGGTCAGCCAAAACGGGCCAAGGATCGAGCCGCGATAGCGCAGTTTGATGTCTTGCAGCGCCAGCGCCCGCCACATCCATCTTCTGTGCCAGCCCGCGGCGAGGTCGCGCCACGCGAGAACGGCCCGGCTCGGAGCAGCGGGCCATCCAACCGCGGTTTGCTGCTCTACCTCGGAACTAGCAATGAATGCCATTTCGCTCCACCGCGTTATAGCATCGGACGCCTTGGCCCGCCGCTGTATGTCGGCGCAGGGGAGCGCAGGACAGGGATCACAATTACCAGCTTGCATCCATCCCTGCAAACCCGCAGCTTAAGAGCGTGGCCGTATAACAGCTGGCGTTGGACGATGTCCAGTCGCGCCGGCACAAAATATCGCGGCTTTCGGGTGGTCTGCCTTTAGGATGATAACGATCGCGCATTTGATCACCGGGCTTGAGACCGGCGGCGCCGAACGCATGCTGGTCCACCTTGTCACACGAACCGATCGCGCCCGCTTTCGCCCCGTAGTCATCAGCATGACCCGGCCGGGCGCCATGGGTCCGATGCTTTCGGGAGCGGGCGTTGGTCTGCATGTGCTCGGCATCCGCCGCAGCCGGCCCGACCCGCGCGGCATCGTGCGGCTCGTTTTGATTTTGCGGGCAACCCGCCCGGCTCTCCTGCAGAGCTGGCTGTATCACGCCGACTTGCTCGGCCTTGCCATGCTGCGACTCGGACAGGTCCCCCATCTCGTATGGGGGGTGCACGCCTCCGATGTGAGCGGTGTGGCGGCTACGCGCCGAATCCTCGCCTGGAGTTCCGGGCAGCCCGATGCCGTGGTAACGGTGTCACTGGCAGGGCAGCGCTTTCACGAGAGGATCGGATACAGGCCCCGCCGCTGGGTGTACATTCCAAACGGCTTTGACACGGAGGCCCTTCAGCCGAACGAAGAGACCAGGCGTAACAGCCGTGGCATGCTCGGGATCGCCGAAAGCGCCGTCGCGATCCTGCTTCCGGCGCGCTATCATCCGATGAAGGACCATGCAACCTTTCTTACTGCCGCCGCGAAGCTGTCGTCGCTCAGGCCCGAGGTCCTGTTCGTGCTGGCCGGCTCGGGGGTCGACTACGCCAATCCTGCCATTGCGGCCGCCATCGCCGGTTACGGTCTGGGCGACCGAGTGATGGTGCTCGGCGAGCGCCACGATCTCGACGCGCTCTACCCCGCTTTCGACATTGTCAGCTTGTCGTCCGCGTATGGCGAGGCGATGCCGATGGTCCTGGGCGAGGCGATGGCCTGCGGCATTCCCTGCGTCGCGACCGACTGCGGCGACGCCACGGCGATTATCGAGGATACCGGCATCCTGGTGCCGCGGCGCGACCCCGCCGCGCTTGCCGCCGCCTGGGAGCGGATGATCGGGCTGGGGGCCGAGGGGCGGCGCGCGCTCGGCGAGCGGGCGCGCGCCCGCGTCCTGGATCACTACGCTCTCGCCACGACGGTGTCCCGCTACGAGGCGCTTTATGACGAGATCGCGGCCCGGTAGGCCGAGAAGTCGCGACTCTAGAGCGCCCCAGAGTGCCGTATAAAATTCGAAACTGGCCACGATGGCTTTGCTCTAAACGATTTGGTCCACCTGTGCATCGAAACATAATCACGGCAATGGGAGGACAATCCGGACGGGGCAATTGAAAATGATAGTCCCAATTTGGTGTTAAGGGCGAGTCCCGGCCACCCGGACATAAATGCTGTGCGTTCCTCGGCAGATCAAAAGCCTTCTATTGACCATCGCCACGAGGCGTATGCATCGAACAAAGAGCTGCCGCGAGTAGCCCAGCCTCGCCACAAACAGGTCCACCCGCACATTCTCGTCCCCGATCCGTCACCCGCGCTCGCCAAAGTCGATCTGTACCCGCCTGCCCAGCGGCGTCTCACAGCGAATCGTTGCGCGCGCTTTCACCTCCAGTTCGCTCCCCAGATGGTACACCTTTAGCTCGACCGTCCACAGGGTCGAGCTGCCGCAATCAATGGCGGCGGCGATCGCCCGACGTGGGGCGAGACCAAGGCGTCATCGGCCATTACTCCTGATCGCCCGCCTTGGCCGGTGCGGTCGGTGCTGGCAGATGAGATTCCTCTGCAGCAGCTCTCCGGGTTCGGAGGCCGGGATCGGCTGCGTCGCCCGGCTCCTTTGGGATACGGCTGTCCGATTCCACCGACATTTCATCGCGCGGCGGTATCGAACGTTCGAAGGCACGCAGGACAAAAACGGACACCAATCCGCTGAGGGACCCCGCCAGAAGGTTCGGCACCAGTTTGGCGGCGGGAAAGATATACACTTCGGCCCTTGCTCCCAACATGGCGACTAGGGCGAATTCGGTCGCGGTTCTAGCGACGGCGGCTGCGAGCCCCAGGAGACAGTAGCCGAGCGCCCAACGCGGCAGCCGCCGAACCAGCGGTTCCGCCAAATCGATAACCACCCCGGGCGCCAAGTGCTTGAGTATCTCGAGCACGCCAAAACGGCCATCTCCCTGGAGAAAGCCGACCACTCCCATGACCGAGCCGGCAGCTGTCGCGCCCCACCGCGAATAGGTAAGGCGAGATGCCAGGATGTAGAGCGGAAATAGCAAGAGGGCCTTATGGCCCGAGGCAAAGGGCACGCCGGGCAAAACCTTCAGCATTTTGAAGGACGCCATGCATAGCGCGATGCCGCTGACGATGGCAACATCGTGGGCCAACCGGGCGCCGGGATCGCGGTCGCCATCCCCACCTGTCCGGGTGTCGGCGAGGTTAATGTTGCCATGGACAGATTCAACGAGCGCGCCAATATCGCCGTGAAAAAGTCCTCGCAGCACCGTGAAGAAACCGAGGCGCGTCGAAATACCCTCTCGGTTTCTTCACGGTGCTGCGAGGACTTTTTCACGGCGATATTGGCGCGCTCGTTGAATCTGTCCATGGCGCCTCGCCCGCCTCGGCCACTTCTTCGCCGAGTTCCCCCTAGAATGTCGAGCGTGTGATCGAGAGAGTAAACGAAGAGGCGGGGCAGGCGAAACGCTTCTAGGCCCTCTACCAGATCTCGGCCAGTTCCGGTCAGCCGCACAACAGAAGAGGCCAAGAGCAAGGTGATGATCTGTAGGCACATTAGCCCTGCCCGCTCTATCCCAGTCAAATTAATCGACAGGGTCCACTCGACCGCAGGGATATGCCACGCCAGAAATGTGTCGAGCGAGGACGGGCCCTCAGCCGGCAGCAACGCGTAGGCGCCAATCAAAAGCAGAAACAGCCACTTGAGTCTCCAAACCGGGCGGACTACCGCAGGTGCCCTGATCCGACAAGCCAGCAAGATTAATATCTGAAGCACAAGGAGGGCCGGAACGATGAACCACCCGGCCGGGCGTGTCTCGCCAAACGCAGGAACCATGAAAGTGATGGCCGTAACCGCCAGCAGGTAACACACCTTAGTGAAGGCGATCTTGTTCCGTCGGGCCTCGCGATGGATTTCAGTCACCTTGATCTTTCCTCGCATAGCTTTGCGGTGACTGTGCTCGTCCCTGCCAATCTACAAATGCTATATTGCACAATCGGCGTTTTCTATACCACTTTCTATGTCACGCCAGTTTGTTCGATGGGGAGATCACATCGATCATGTTCGCATTCCCCAGTCACCTCGTCTCTCAGTACACGGGAAGCTTCTACCACGCGAAATTAGCTCATGTCATTCAAACTAGTACGATGTTTCCAAAATAACGTACCTATAGGGGTCATGCAGCGTCGTCGATTTTGTAGTGCCAAGTGTGAACGACTGGCTCGCGATTGATGTCGCTGATGAAGGCCAGCAGGCGTTCTCTGAGTTCGTGTTTGGAAGCAACGCGGATGTGGCGCAGCACCGAGCGCGCCAGCTTGGAGAAGAAGCCCTCGATGAGATTGAGCCACGACCCATGCGTCGGCGTGAACATGAAGGTAAAGCGGCCAATGGGTTGCGCGGAAAGCCAGCTCGTGGTCTCGCGCGAGACATGGGCGGAATGGTTGTCGAGAATGACCTCGATCGCGGTGTCGGCGGGGTAGGCCCTGTCGAGGAGCTTGAGAAACTCGATGAATTCGCGGCTGCGATGGCGTTCCTTGATCAGGGCATGGACGTGACCGGTGAGCAGATCGATCCCCGCCATCAGGGTCAGGGTACCGTGGCGCTTGTATTCGTGATCGCGCATCACGGTCGGGCTGACGCCGGGAAGTGGCGGGCGATCCGGCGCTGTCGTGCCGATCGCCTGAATCCCTGGTTTCTCGTCGTAAGAGACGATGGCGAGGCTTCCGCCACCGCTGTCTTGGCCTTGGCTCTCCCCGCATTCAGCTTGGCACCGCAGCATCGCTACTTGCCGGTAGACACAGAGGATTTCGGCCATCTTGGGCTCGAACTCGGGATCGCGCTGCTCCAGGTAGTAGCGCACCCCCGCCTTCGCGAGGGCAGGCTTTTGTGCGGCTTGACTTCTTGCTCGGCCAATATTTTGCAGACCGTTCCTTGGGCCAGCTTCCCCAGGCTCGGATGCCCGGCGGAGGGTCCGTGTTGCCGGGCATGCGCGGCGAGCAGCCGGGTGGTCCACAGCTCGTGCGGATAACCCAACTCCTTGGCCTTCCGGCACGCCAACGCCACCAGCCAGGTCTTCGCCTCGGCCGTGATGACGGGATCGCGCCCGGCACGTGGCCGATCATCCAGTGCTTCGATCACCCCCAGTTCCGCCGCTCGCTCCAGGCATCGTGTCACTGTCTGCTGCGTCACCCCAATCGTGCGCGCCACGGCATAAGCCGACGGGTCCGCCAAATAGCCCAGAATAATCCGCGCCCGTTCGACACGGCTCGTGGGCTCGGTCCGAGACCGAGAAACCTCCACCAACGTTGCCGCTGCTCCGCATCACTCGGCAGTGCGATCACTCGACGAGGTGCTCCCATTGGATCCCCCAATCCAATCCCCCGCCCTCCTCTTACCACATCTAGCCGAAATGGGAAAGTCAACCCCCTAAACTAGTGCCCTGCGAAGCTGAAATAAGATCAGAAACGCCAGCGCCGTACAGCCGGGGAAGCCCATGGCCAACAGGCGGGGTCCAGGTCATCGCCAACCGGCACAGCGAGCACGTGACAATGCTAGTGCGCGCCTTCTCGACAGATTCGGTAGCGAGCGCGTTAAAGATCGCTGTGGGTGGTTGCTGCCCAAACCGGACTGCCGGCGCATGATGGTGGTGCGGTTTGATCAAGTTAGCGAAAGTAATCCAGGACGCCGAATTGCAGGGCCACGTTCATCATCGACATGGTCGAAAGTTTGGCGACGGACGTCGTCCGAGCGCGCCAAGATGGCCGCCAAATCCCCGCCGGAGATATTATCTCCGTCTGACAGGCCACGACCCCTCAGAGAATCAGAGCATCCGCGGGAGCCTGGCCTACCTCTGGTTTGTGCCGATGTCCCTCTGCACCGTGGACCCGCGGAAAGCCCTTTGCTTTTGCGGACTGCTCGCGGCCCCCTCGGGCAGGTCAATACCTGCACACCCGTTGAGGCCCTAACCCGGAACCCAGGATCCGCTCTATCCGACACCGCTCCCAACGCCAACCAGGACTAACCCATCGGCATTGGCGACCCAAGGCACTGCCCGGTTGCCAGGAACAGAGCCAGCGCACCCGGCGTGACGGATGTTGCGCTCGGCATCGCGACGTGGCCCGATATGGCCCTGTTTATGGGCGCTGCTTCAGCCCCGGCGCCGATCAGGCCAACGCCCACGAACAAGAGCCTTGCCACGACGACAAAACGCAATTTGCACCGCATGGTACGGATCTTGGGAAATTTCCGGACACGAGTGTGCTTCTATCGAAGGCCGCGCTTCGATAGGGGGGCACGACCTACAGAGCGGGAGAAGCCGGAGCCCAGGCGACCGCGCAGAGCGAGCGGACCAGACCGTGGTTGGTGGCGAACCGGTTCCAGGCCATCTCGCAGGTGTCCATGATTTCCGCCAGGCTAGTGAAAACCGAGTTGGCGAGCCAATGGCTGCGCAAATAGCGCCAAATCCGCTCGACTGGGTTGAGCTCCGGGCTGTACGGCGGCAGCTCCAACAAAGTGATATTGCCGGGCACCACGAGCCCTTGGCTCCTGTGCTAGCCGGCACGATCGAGGATCACCGCGGCATGGGCATCGCCTGCCCTCGCGAAAGCGGGGGGCGGCGACTTGGCTGCTGATCTCACTGAGGTGATGGTTCATCGCGGCGGTATTGCAGATCGGCATGATCAGCGCCGCGGCTTTGCCCTCCGACGGGCAGACCGCACCAAACAAATAGGCCGAGGTGAAGCCGAGATCCTTTGGCGCCGCTGGCCGGCTGCCGGTTTGCCCCACACCCGGGTCAGGCTGTTCTTCTGGCCGATGCGAGCCTCGTCCTGGAACCATACCTCGACTCGCGTACCGCGTGGTTGCGCCGCTCGGACTCGCTCTAATTGCAATCCAAGAGTTGCGAAAACTCCACTTGCGCCTCGTCG
>Ga0209648_10001091_pt1 | contig 21608 bp, 19 predicted proteins | sample GraSoi2013_115cm_FD_185830 | JGI IMG/M metagenome (GOLD analysis project Ga0209648, IMG submission 185830) | Grasslands soil microbial communities from the Angelo Coastal Reserve, California, USA - Sample 9_17_2013_115cm (SPAdes) (version 2) | ecosystem: Environmental > Terrestrial > Soil >... | reverse complement strand
CGGCCACTTCGACCACGTCGCCGATGAATCGGCGCTTGCCGCCCTCGGTGCGCACGTCGATGAGGCCGATGCCGGGGAACCGCTCGCCGTCGGCGGTCTGGTAGTAGTGGCCGAGGAGCTGGTAGCCGCCACACACGGCGAGCACGCCGACGCCGTCTGCTACCGCGCGCTCGAGTGGGGGTTGCTTGGACTCGATGAGGTCTTCGTATACGAGCGCCTGCTCGCGATCCTGGCCGCCGCCGAAAAAGAAGACGTCGACGTCTTCCATGCCCTCCGTGGTGCCGCGCCCCAGCTCGATCAGCCGGGCGTCGAAGTCGCGCCATTCGGCTCGCTTGAGCAGCGTGAGGATGTTGCCGCGATCCCCGTAGATGTTCATGAGGTCGGGGTACAGCCAACCGACGGTGAACGTCTTCTTCGCCATTTGCGCTTAGGTGTCCCAGTAGGGCTCGGCCCAGCCGCGCCTGACGAGCTCGGCGCGGAGATCCAGCATCGCCGTGTACGTGCAGAGCAGGTGGGCGGTCTCCCCCTCAGGGGTGGCTTCGATCAGTACGTCGAGCGCCCGCGCGGGATCGGGCTCGGGCGGCGCCGCCTGCACACCCGCGTACTTGAGGCGGACGGCGAGGTCGTGGGCTCGGTTGCCTGCAGGCACGACCACGTGCGCGCGGCCGCGGAGGCGCTCGAAGTCGACGTCCCAGATCCATGAGACGTCGGTGCCGTCGGCCTTCTTGTCGTTCAAGCCGATCAGGAAGTTCTGGCCGCCGGCGAGGTCGACCGCGGTCCTCAGGGTCTCGTTGAATCCGGCCGGGTTCTTGGAAAGGACGAGGTTCAGCTCACGTCCCTTGGCGTCGAGGCGCTCCTGCCGTCCGAAGGCGGCGTGAAAGGTGCGCAAACGCTCCGCGATGAATGCCGGATCCAGGCCGAGCGTGACACTCGCGGCGAATGCGGCGAGCGCGTTGTAGCAGTTGTAGAGGCCGCCCAACGGCAGCTCGACGCGCACGCCGCTGACGCCCATCGCCAGGCTTTCAAACCCTTTGAGGTCGATGTGTGTCGCGGCCAGGTCTGGCGCCGGTCGGGCGAAATCTCCGTTGGGACAGCGATACACGCCGTCGTGACCGACATAGACGGCGTCGAACACGAGGCTCGCGCCGCAGCGGGGGCATGTCCTGGCGTCGGCCGCGTGCGGCAACTCGCGCATCGCGACGGAGGGGTCGTCGAGCCCGAACCAGAGGGGCGGCCGCTCGAGGTTCATGCCGATCTCGGCGACGCGGGGATCGTCAGCGTTGAGGATCGCTCGGCTGCTGTCGGGGAGGCGCCTGAGCGCCGCCTCGATCCTCTTCGCGATCGTCTCCAGCTCGCCGTACCGGTCGAGCTGGTCGCGAAACAGGTTGAGGACGATCGCGGCGCGCGGCTGGATCTCGTCGACGGCGCGCTCGAGGCTGGCTTCGTCGATCTCGTAAACGCCCCAATCAACTTTCAGTTTTCCGTTGGCGCCGGCTCTTTCCAGCGCAGCCGCGGTGGCGCCGAAGATGAGGTTGGCGCCGGCGCGATTGGACACCACGCTGTATCCGGCTCCTTCGAGGAGCCAGCTGATGAGACGCGCTGTCGTGGTCTTGCCGTTCGTGCCGGTGATGACGATGGCGCCGTGCTTGAGGTCGCGCGAAAGCTTGCGCAGAACGTCGGGGTCGATGGCGCGGGCCACGTCCCCAGGCAGGGTCGTGCCACCGCCAAGGCGGCTGATCCTGGACAGCGCCCCAGTGGCCTTGCCCGCCCAGACCGCAGCAGTACGGCGCATCAGGCCCACGCCCCGACGCTGGGTGTGACCGTGGTCCAGCAATCGAGCGATTCGATCGCCTGGAGCCCCTCTTCGCGAACGCCGACGCGTCTGAAGAACGCCGACCCGCTGCCTGTCATCTGCCACTCACGACCAAGCCGCTTCGCGAATTGTTTGACGCGGCCGTCGACTTGTTCGGCAGCGCGCAGCAGCTCGTTCGGCGGCGCGCCTTTCGTTTCGTCCCACGCACCGTAAACGCTTGCGGTCGAGAGTTCGATACCCGGCCAGGCGATCGCGTACCAGGCGGGCTCGGTCGGCAGCGGCTTGAGATGCTCCCCAATCCCTTCGGCCAAGGCGCGCCCGCCGACCAGAAAAAATGGCACGTCGGCGCCGAGCGCGCGGGCGATCTCGTCAAGTTTCACATCCACCCCATGAATCATCTTCACGGCCCTCAACGCGGTCGCGGCGTCGGAGCTCGCACCTCCCAGGCCGGCGCCCGGCGGGATGCGTTTGTGCAGATGGAAGTCGGTGGGCAGCTCGCGACCCACCGCGCGCTCGATAGCGGCGAGAGCCTTGACGACTATGTTGTCGGCGGACCCTGGAACGGGCAGGCCGTCAGCAACGAAAGAAGTACGCAGCGAGGGCGCCGCCTCGAGAAGGTCGTGCAGCGCGACCGACTGCATGTGCGTTCGGATGTCGTGGAGCCCATCGCTGCGCCGCCCGATGACCTTTAAGTCCAGGTTGACCTTGGCGTGCGCGGGCAGGGCGACCTGCGCGACCTTCAACTGCGGCTGGGTCGAAGGTTCGCCCGGTACCTGACGGCGCGTTCCCGATAGTGCTGCGCGGCAGTGCCCACCCAGCTCTCCGAAGATCCGTCCAACGGCTTCCTCACTGTGGCCGGCACGCCTGCCGCCAAGTGGCCGGCAGGCACCGACTTGCCCTCACCGAGGACCGCTCCCGCGGCCAGCATGGAGCCCGCGCCCAGCCGGCTGCGCTGCAGCATGATGGCGCCCATCCCCACCAGCGCCCCTTGCTCGACGATGCAGCCCTCCAGCAGCGCGGAGTGGCCGACGCTCGCGTTGCGCTCGATCAGGGTCGGAAGGTCGTGCGCGCAATGGACGACGACGTTGTCCTGGATGTTGGCGCCCTCGCCGACTTTGATCGCAGCCTCGTCCCCACGCAGCACAGCCCCGAACCAAACGCTCGCGCCGGCGCCGACCTCGACGTCACCGATGAGGACGGCGGTCGGCGCGATGTAGGCGTCGGGATGCACTGTAGGGCGCTTCCCGCTTAGCTCGAACTCCACTGGCCTCTATAATCCTAGCTTCGTGCTCTTCCCCCACCTGGAATCGAAACGTGGCTAAGCGAACCGCATCGGCCAAGAAGCAAGCGCGCGCGAGCGTGCGCCGGACAATTCGCAATCGAGCCGTGCGCTCCGAGGTCAAGACGAAGATCGTCAAGGCCCGCCGTTCGCTGACCGGAGGTCCGGTGGCGGAGTCGGACCGCTATGCAATCGCTCTCGAAGCCATACGCGCGCTCGACCGCGCCGCGTCCAAAGGCATCCTGCATCGCAACAACGCCGCTCGCCGGAAAGCCCGGCTGACCCGGCAGCTCGTCAAGCTGGGCGGGGTGCCCGCCGCCGTCGGGACTGCGACGGCGGGTGGCAGGTCGAAGAAGAGTGCAGCGCCGGCGAAGGGCAGCGCCGCCGCCGCGGCCGCGAAGACCAAGGCCCCAGACAAGAAAGCAGCGGCGAAGAAACCCGGCTCGAAGTAGTCCTGGACTACATTCGGGCCAGGAGGACGTCGAGCCCCAGCTCGGGGTCGATCTGCCCCGACTTCACCTCCCATTCGTAGTCGCGAATTGCGCGCAAGGCCGCCTCCAGGCTGTTGGGGTCTGTGTCGCGAGCGGTCTCGAAAGCCTTCTGGAGTACGAAGGGATGCTCGCTCATCTGCGCTTTGATCTCGGACAGCGACTCACCCCTATCCTGCCGGGCACGCACGGCCAGAACGAGTGCGACGTGCCGCGCCATGCGGTAGGCGACCGAGGTCGGCTGCATGCCACCTCGCGAAAGCCCGCGAGCGATGTTGAGCGCGTCCGGGGTTGGGTGCGGAAGCAAGTTGTCGGTGAGCTTGAAGATCTCGTCCTCGCGTCCTCCCGCGAGCAGCTCCGTCACGACCTCACCGGTCAGCTTCGAACCTGACGCCTTGTACGCGGCGAGCTTGGCCAGCTCGGAGTCGATCACCGTGAGGTCCGGCGGCGTCACGCGGACGACCTGCGCCGCGATCGCCGGCGTCAGACCATGATCGTGCGCTCGTCTGGCGGCCCACTCGTTCAGCGACCGGCCTTTGAGGTGCACCATCTCTTCGACTGTGCCGCCGGCGGCGGTCACAGCCTTCCCCAGTTTGTTGCCCGCGCCGAGCCTGCCGGCGACGGTGATCAGAACCCGGGTGGTGGCCGGGACATCAGCCAATGCGGTGGCGAGGCCTTCCGCGCGCGCGGCGGGCACCATGGTCGCGGCGATGACTCGATATGGGTCGAGAAACGGCGCCTGCAGCACGGAATCCTGGAGGCGCGCGGCGTTGAGGCCCTGGCCTTCGAGGCGGTCGAAACCAAAGTCGGAGACCAGCTCCGACCGCCAGGCCTCCAGGGTCGTCCTCGCCTTCTCTTCGACAAGGAAGCGTTCCTCGCCGTGGAGCAGCAGGATCGCAGCGCTGTGCTTGGGGTTCGCCATGACTGTGCTGCTGCGATCGTAACCGCGGCCGTAGTGGTGTCACATGGGCAGCGTGATCGTGCCCTCCTGGTCCGTGCGCAAGACGGTCTTGGGGAAATCGCGCGCGAGCCTCCCCGATGCGAGAGATGCGATCAGCTGCGCGTTCGAGGTCACGCGCTCCAGATCCGGCGAGAGGCGACTGCGGCCGCCCGCGGGCAGCAGGAGATACGTACACGAGCCGGCCAGTCGTGAGGCGGCGATCGTCTGCGCATCGAGGTCGAGATCACTCAGGTCGCAAAAGCTGCGGCCGGACTGGCCGACGACTCGGAGCCCTAGGTAGGCGGCGCCGACCTGGTCCCCGGGAGCGCCCGGCTCAGGCGAGATCACCTCGAGCCTGAAACCGGCTGCCTCGAGCTGGTCACCGGCACGCGCCCGCATGACTTTGGCTCCTCGCGCGACTGCTGTGTACGCGGCGCTCCGCCAGGCCGACCCGGTGAGCTGAGCGTCGGGGATGAGCACAGTCCCCGCCGGCCGGTCCAGGCCTGCGAAACCAGCGATGTGGCCCAGACCCGGTGCGGTGATGGCGACCAGGTCCAGCCTGGCCTGCCACGGGGGCAGGATCTGCCCGACCTCGTCGGTCAGACGAGCGGGACTCGGCCCGGAATCGACGAGGATCACGCCCTGTGCGCTCCGGAAGAGGACGGCCTGCCCGTTGCCGACCGCAAGCACGCTGACCTGGGGCGGCGACATCGCCCAGATGCATAAGGCGGTGCCGGCGATCAAGGCCGGGGCCACTACTGCCGTCCCCAAGGCGAGTGCGCGGCGCCGAGGGTTGACGTGACCCGCGGCGATGACCGCGCCCAGGCCGGCGTAGTAGGCGAGGCCGGCCCAGGTCGGGAACCGGACGACCGGGATCGCCGCCGCGGGCAGCCGTGCGAGCAGGTAAGCCAGCTGTTCGATGTATCCGAGGAGCCCGGCAATTGGAAGAGCAGCCACGCGGGCCAGGTCGGGAATGACCGAGAGCGGGCCCAGGGCGAGGCCGGCAGCGACGATAAACGGCAGGATCGGCAGCACGAGCGCGTTCGCGATGGGCCCCACAGGCGAGAGCAGGTGGAAATCGGTGGCCATCATCGGGAGGGTGCCGACCTGCGCGGCGCAGGTGACCGCGAATGGCTCTCTGAAGAAAAGCGGAAGCCACTGGAGGCGCCGCTCGATGCAGGGCGTGAGCAGGATGATCGCCGCCGTCCCTGCGAACGAGAGCTGGAAACCTACGTCCCACGCGAGCTCTGGCCGCCACGCCAGCATGGCGGCCGCCGTGGCCGCAAGTGACGTCCACACATGAGACGGGCGGCCGAGGCCGGCGGCGGCGATGGCCATGCCGCCCATCACGGCGGCCCGGATCGCCGCGGGGGTGGCGCCGCCTGCGAGCGCGTAGAGACCGATGAAGCAGAGGGCGGGAACAGTCGCGTATCCGCGGAGGATGGGCCGAAGCGCACTTTGAACGATGCGAGCGAACACGGCGACCTTGAGTCCGCTCAGGACCAGCAGGTGAACAAGCCCGGTCGCGATGAGCGCCTGCTGGAGCGCCGGCGGAATTCCCTGCCGGATACCAAGGACCACACCAAGGAGGACAGCGGCATGCGGCGCGGGGAGCGCTGCGAGCACGGCGGCGACATAGCGCGCTCGCAGCCAGGACGGAAGCGCCGCGATTCCGGATGCGGGGTTGGTCACATTGATGCCCGTGGTGTCCAGCTCGAGATATGCATGGCGCTGGGCCAGGTAGGCCCGGCGATCGAATGACGGCAGGTCGCGCGGCAGTGCGAGCTTGCCGGTGGCGTTCAGCTGATCGCCGAAGCCTGCTTCCGCGGGCCCTCGCCACCGCACCATCAGGTTGCCGACGCCCTCGACCGGCGAGCCACCGACAAGAATCAAGTCGGGCTCGACGAGGACTTCCGAACCTCCCGCTGCCGCCCGGGTGTCGTCGGCGACGTGGCCGGTGATGGTCGCGGTCTGACCCGCCAATGCGACGGCGCGGGTCGCGGCGCCGGCATCCAACGCCGGAAGCTCTGCGCGTCCGACGGCGAGGAGCGCCGCCATCAACGCGAGCGCGAGCACGGCGGGACGGATCGCGATCGCGAGGGCCAGGCATGGAATGGCAAGCGCGACCGCGAGCGCGCCAATCCACGATTGCGACGGGGCGATCACCACCGCAGCCGCGAGCGCGATCGACCACGAGACCGCTATCACCAGAAGGGGCACCCGGGCGAGAGAGCGCAGGTCGCGCCCGTGGCGGGGCTCGTTCACAGCGTCAGGTAGCGGCGCGCGACCACGAAGTCGGCTTCGCTCATGCCCAGGATCTCGACGAGCTCACGAGTGTTTTGGAATCCGCCGAAGTTCGTGCGGTAGTCGATGACGTTTTGCGCGAACGCGCTTGTAAAGCCGGGGACGACCTCGAGCTCGTCGAGCGTGGCCGTGTTGAGGTTTGCCCGGACCAGGATCGTTGTGCCGGCGGAGCCCTTCGCGAACGGAACCTTGATCTGCTCGCCATCCTTGAGGCGGCCGGCCAGGTTGGGAAGGCGCGTGATGTCTGCTTCCACGGACAGTCCGCCGGCGGAGGCGATGGCGTCGTAAACGCGATCCCCGCGCTTCATCCGGTAGAGGCCGGGGCGTTCGACCGCGCCGACGACGTGGACCAGGAGGCCGGCGGGGGCGGGGATGTCGACGCTGCCTGCGGTGGCTGCGGCGGCCGCGTCCGCGGCGGTCATTTGACCGGGGTGTGTGGTGGCTGATGTATAGAGGTAGGCCGCGCCTACAGTGCCGATGCCAAGCAGCACTGGGAGGGCGAGGACGAGGAGCGGCTTCCATCCCGGAATCAAGCTGAGGTGGTTGGGCATGCTCGCGAGGCTAGGGCGCGGGCGTGCGGACGAAAACCCAGGCTGTTAAGGGCCGCGCGCGCAATCGGCTGGTTCCGGGGGAAGGATTCGAACCTTCGGTCGAGGATCCAAAGTCCTCTGCCTTACCTCTTGGCCACCCCGGAAAGGTTGCCTGGTTACCAATGGTGGCCCGGCGACGAACTGTGCGGGCCGGCGAGCCCTAAGAGAGTATGCGGAACGCTCTGGCCGGCCAGAGACGTGACCTCGGGCGGGCGGTGGGCGTTGGGTCTTTCTGATGAGAGCTGTGCTTGTATCGCTGCTGGTGGTGTTGACCGTGGCTTGCGGGGCCTACCGCTTCCCGGGCCAGAGCCCGTCTGGAACCGGCACCGTGGGCGGCCACGTGACTGCGGTCCCGTGCTCGCCAGTCGAGGCGGCGAACCTGCCGCCGTGCGCCGGCCGGCCGGCGGCCGGTTTGGAGATCGATTTCACCGGCGACGGCACAGCGGTGGGCACGCGGACCGACTCGAGCGGCGCCTATTCGGTCGAGCTTCCCGCAGGGACCTGGAAAGTGAGCTTCAAGAGCTTCATGCGGATCATCAGCGGCCCGCCCACGGTGAAGGTCCAGCCGGGTTCCAGCGTGGTGGCGAACTACGTCGTCGACTCGGGGATTCGCGTTCCGATCGCTAAGGAACCATCCCAAACCCCCACCCTCCCGAGGGGGGTGCCCGGGGTATTGGCAGCCTAGGGCGGACCGCCCGAGGGCCGCAACCCTGCCTGTTAAGGCAGCTTCAGGGGACCAGGTTGATCAGCCTGTCCTGGACGTAGATGACCTTGGAAGGGCGGCCGCCGTTGAGCGCGGCGCGGACCTTCTCGCTCGCCAGCGCGAGCGCGAGCGCCTGCTCCTCCGAAAGCCCCGTCGCAGCCGTCAGCCGGTCCCTTACCTTCCCCGCGACCTGAACCACCAGCGTCATCTGCGGCTCGGCCGCGGCCGCGGCGTCGAACTCCGGCCACGGCGCGTCCGCCAGCAGGCCACGCTCGGATCCGCCCTCCCCCAGGCGCTCCCACATCTCCTCGCTGATATGGGGTCCGATCGGGTTCAGCAGCTTGACCAGGGTGCGCACCGCGGAATCCCAAACCGCGTCGCGCGCTCCTCCGCCCTGCAGGTAGTCCTGCATCGCGTTGGCGAGCTCCATCAAGTACGCAACCGCGGTGTTGAACCGCAGGTCGTCGTAATCCTCCGTGACCTTCTTGACCGTCTGCGCAACCTTGCGTCGCAACAGCGTCTGATCGGCGCCGGCCGGCGACGCGCCGGCCACCTGGATCGATTGCGGCTCCAGCACGATCCGCCACACCCGCTGCAGGAAGCGGACAACTCCATGCAGGCCCGCATCGTCCCACTCCACGTCCTCTTCGGGAGGACCGATGAACATCTCGTAGATGCGCCCGGCGTCGGCGCCGTCCTTCTCGACCAGCTCGTCAGGTGACACCCCGTTGCCGGCCGACTTCGACATCACCTGTCCAAATCGCTTGACCATGCCCTGGTTGAAGAGCCGCATGAACGGCTCCGAGACGTCGAGCATCCCCGCGTCGAACAACACCTTGGCGAAGAACCGCGAGTACAGCAGGTGCAGGATCGCGTGCTCGACCCCGCCCGTGTACTGGTCGACGGCCATCCAGTGGTTGGCCAGCTCGGGATCGAAGGGTTCCTTGTCGTCGTGAGGACTTGCGTAGCGCAGGAAGTACCAGGACGAATCGACGAACGTGTCCATCGTGTCGGTCTCGCGCCGCGCTTCGCGCCCGCATTTGGGGCACGTCGTGCGCCAGAACTCCGGATTGTCGGCGAGCGGCTTGTACTCGTCGGGCAGGAGCACCGGTAGCTTGTCCTTGGGCACGGGCACGATGCCGTCGACCCCACAGTAGACGACGGGAATCGGCGCGCCCCAGTAGCGCTGCCGTGACACGAGCCAGTCGCGCAGCCGGTACTTCACTGTTCGCTTCCCGAGGCCCTTCTCCTCCAGCCAGGCGACGATGTTGGCGGAACCAGTCTTGCTCTCGAGGCCGTCGAACTGGCCGCTGTTCACCATCACGCCCGGCCCTAGGTAGGCCGCACTCAAGTCGTCGCCGGCGCCGCCGGCAGGCGCGATGACCTCGCGGATCGGCAGGTTGTACTTCCGCGCGAAGTCGAAATCGCGCTCATCGTGCGCAGGCACGGCCATGATCGCCCCGGTGCCGTAGGTCATCAGCACGTAGTCGGCGACCCAGATCTGGATCTTCTCGCCGTTGAGAGGATTGATGGCGAAGCCGCCGGTCGCGACGCCATTCTTCTCGCGCTCGGTCGAGAGGCGGTCGATCTCGCTCGCCTTGCGCGCCTTGGCGACGTACTCGCGCACCCGGTCGCGGTTGGCATCGGTCGTGACCTTCTCCACCAACGGATGCTCGGGCGCCAGCACCATGAACGTCGCGCCGAACAAGGTGTCAGGCCGCGTCGTGAAGATGCGGATCGACTCCCCCTCGTGCCCAACCACCGGGAAATCGACCTCCGCACCTTCGCTGCGGCCGATCCAATTCGTCTGCATCAACCGCACCTTGTGCGGCCACTTGTCGAGCAGCTGCAGGTCGTCCAGCAGGCGCTCGGCGTAGTCGGTGATCTTGAAGAACCACTGCTCCAGATCGCGTTTCTCGACCTCGACGTCCGGATGCCGCCAGCACCGGCCGTTGATGACCTGTTCGTTGGCCAGCACGGTCTTGTCCACGGGGCACCAATTGACCGGCGACATGGCACGGTAAGCCAGGCCGCGCTCATAGAAGAGCAGGAAGAGCCACTCGGTCCACCGGTAGTAGTCGGGTAGGCAGCTGGTGACCTCGCGGTCCCAGTCGTACAGAATCCCCAGCATCTTCAGCTCGCGTGTGAACTTCACGATGTTCGCGAGCGTCCAGTCCCGCGGGTGAACCCCGCCACGCTTCATGGCTGCGTTTTCCGCCGGCAGGCCGAACGCGTCCCATCCGAACGGATGCAGCACCTCGAAGCCCTGCATTCGCTTCATACGCGCCAGGACATCGCCCATCACGTAGTTGCGCGCATGACCCACCGTCATGTCGCCAGACGGATACGGGTACATGACGAGGTCGTAGTACTTGGGCTTGGGCGACCTGTCCGATGCCTTCATCACCCCGCGCTCGACCCAGATCTTCTGCCACTTGGGCTCGATCTCCTGCGGAACGTAGGTGCTACGCCGGGTGCTGCTCATGTGAACCTTCAATTCTATTTTCTCTACGCCGGCGTTCGAGCAGAGGGCCGAGCTCATGGCCGACGATCGCGCCGAGCACCATCGCCGCGCCCGCCCCTTGCAGCGCATTCAGCCGCTGGCCCGCCAGGACGATGGACGCAGCCAATGCCCAGGCCGGCTCGGTGGCGAGGATGAGCGCGGTGCGGCTGGCGTCGAGGTGCGCCTGCGCCCAGGTCTGGACGTAGAACGCAACCGCGGATGCGAACACGCCGGTGATCACGATGGCGAACCACACCTGCCCTGGAGGGAGATGTGTCAGCGACGGAGTCCCGCCGATGCTGAACAGCACCGCGCACGTCCCCATCTGCACCATCGCTAGGGGCGCGGCCCGCAGGCCGGGCGACCACTGGCTCAGGAGCACGATGTGCAGCGCGTACAGCACCGCGCAGACGAGCACGAGGGCATCGCCGATGCCGATTCCAGCGCCGCTGCCCGCGAGGATGAGAGTTCCGGTGAGCGCAACGACGCCCGCGATCGCGGTTCGGCGATGCACCGAGACCCCGAACAGCCTGTCGATCAGCGGCGTGAAGACGACAAACAGGCCGGTGATGAGCCCGGCGTTGCCCGGGCTGGTCGTCGTCTGGCCGACCGTCTGGAATAGATAGCCGCCGGCGAGCACCGTCCCCGCGACCACTCCCACCCAAAGCTCGCGTCGCGACGGCAGCCGGTGCACGACGACGGCCAGCACCAGTGCGGCGAGCAAGAACCTGAGCTCGAGAAAAGGTAGGACCGGGTACTGTGTGATCGCGTCCTTGACCAGGACGAATGTCCAGCCCCAGACCGCGGTCACCATCAATAGAAAGAAGACGTAGATCAATGGAGCGACTGTGGGCGCCGTGGCGCATGGAGTACATCACGGGTGAGCAGCGGCCAGGGTGTCTGTTCTGCCGCGTCCTCGAGAATCCAGACGACCCGGATGCCGAGCTCGTCGTTTGGCGGCCTCAGGGGGCGCTCGTGATGCTGAACAAGTTCCCGTACAACCCCGGACACGTCATGGTCGCCCCCGCCGCCCACCAGGGCGAGGTCGAGAACCTCGACGACGACCAGACCGCCGACCTCATGCGCGCCCTGAAGCGAACGATCGTCGTCCTGCGTGAGGAGTTGAAGCCCGAAGGGTTCAACATCGGAGCCAACAGCGGCCGCGCCGCCGGCGCGGGCATCCCAGACCATGTGCACTTTCACGTCGTGCCGCGATGGAACGGCGACACCAACTTCATGCCGGTGCTGGCCGAGGTCAAGGTGGTCAACGAGCACCTGCTGCAGACCGCGGCGAAGCTGCGGAAGGCTTTCTCATCCAGCTGACGCGGCCACCCACGACGGTCGCCACAACGCGGCCGTCGTCGACCACTGTCAAATCGCACAGCAAGCCCTCACGCAACGCACCCAGGTCGCGCTCCAAGCCGACCGCATAGGCTGCATCCGACGTGTACGCGCGCAGGGCCGACGCGCGCGACACGGCGAGGTCGGGGTGCCATTTCGCGTGGCGCCGCCAGGCGGTCGCCGCATCGATGCCGAGCAGCGGATCGGCGGTCTCGACCGGCGCGTCCGAACCGAACACCAGGCGGGCACCCGCCCGCTCCAGAACACCCCACGCGTATGCGTGAGCGCTCACTTTGGGCCAGTACTCGTCCGCGAGTTCGCGGTCGGCGACGGCGTGGATCGGCTGCATCGAAGCGATTGCGCCTATGCGCGCAAACCGCCGCATGTCCTTGGGGTCGACACACTGCGCGTGCTCGATGCGCGGCCGCCAGTAGCGCGATGCCCTACGGTGCGGGGCCAGCGCGTCGAGAGCCCTGCGGACCGCGCCGTCTCCGATTGCGTGCAAGCACACGTTCAGCTCGGCTCGCGCGCACCGATCGATCATGTCCATCAGGTCCTTTTGCGGGAGCCGCACTGTGCCCGAACCATCGAGCATCTCGGCGGTTCGGCTCCCCAAGGAGCCGTCGAGGAAGGCCTTGACGCCCCAGATCCGAAGCCACTCATCGCCCCAGCCCGAGCGCACTCCGATCCGCTCGGCGCCATCGAGGTCGGCGAGGGGAAGGTTGTAGGTGATCCTGAGGGGCAGCTTGCCTCGGGCGTGGAGGCGTTGGAACGACCCGAAGCCACGCGCGGTGTCCATCGAATGGACGGACGTGAGGCCGAGGCGCGCGAGTGCCGCCAGTGAGCGTGCCATCGCGGCATCGAGGTCGGTGTCGGTCGCGCGCGGCACGAGGGCGGCGACGAGGTGCATCGCCCTTTCGCGGAGGATTCCGGTGGGCTCACCCTGGTCGTCGCGGTCGATGACGCCGCCAGGTGGATCGTCAGTGTTCCGGTCGATGCCGGCCTGCTTCATGGCCGCCGACGAGACCCAGGCCGAGTGGCCGTCTTTGCGACCCAGGTAAGCAGGACGGTTGCCGGCGGCCTTGTCGAGGTCATGGCGGGAGGGGAACGCAGTGTCCGTCCACGCGTCGTTGTACCAACCCGAGCCGACGACCCAGCTGTGTTTCTGCAGCCCCGCGACCCATTTCTTCACGCGCCCGAGGACGTCATCGAGGCTGCGCGCCCCGGTCATGTCGAGGGTGAGGTGGCGTTCGGCCAGCCCCTCGAGATGGATATGGGCGTCGATCAATCCGGGCCATGTGGTTCCGCGCAGCCGGACCACCTCGGCGCCGCGACCCGCCGCCGCGCGCGCACGCCCCCCGACGCCGATGATCCTTCCGTCAGGACCGGCGGCGACCTCTGGCTTGCAGCCCGCGAACAGAACGGCCCCAGTCATCAAAGGCCGTACGTCTTGGCGATGATCTCCTTCATGATCTCGTCCGAGCCGGCGCCGATGCGCCCCAGGCGCGCGTTGCGCCAGGCTCTTTCGACGGGGAACTCCTGCATGTACCCATGCCCGCCGAGGATCTGGATCGCGTCATCCGCGACCTCGACCGCGACCTGCGTGGCGAGCAGCTTGGCCTGCGAGATCTCCCGCACCGGGTACTCGCCCTTGTCCCACTGGGCGGCGGTCTGATAGACGAACGCCTGCACCGCCGCGATCTTGGTGCCCATGTCGACGAGCCGATGCTTGATGACCTGGAACTCCGAGATCGGGTGGCCGAAGGCCTGTCTGTTCTGGGCGTAGTTCATCGTGTACTCGAAGGTCCGCTGCGCCCCGGCGATGGCTCCCGCGGCGGCGATCATCCGCTCGCCCTGGAGCTCCCACATCAGGTTCTTGAAGCCGTCCCCCTCCTCCCCGATCAGGTTGCCGACCGGGACGCGGCAATCCTCGAAGAGCAGCTCCGCCGTGTCTGATGAATGCATCCCGAGCTTCTTGAGCGTGCGGGTGACCTGGAATCCGGGCGCGCCCTTCTCGATGACGAACAGGTTGTAGCCCTTGTGTCCGCGCTCGCGATCGGTCTTGGTGACGACGAGCGCCCAATGGCAGCGGGCGCCGCTGGTGATGAAGATCTTGCGGCCGTTGACGACGAAATGGTCGCCGTCGCGTTTGGCGGTGGTTGTGATGCCCGCCACATCGGAGCCGGCGTCCGGCTCCGTGATCGCCAGGGCTGCGATGTGCTCGCCGCGGATGGCGGGGACCAGCCATTTCCGCTTCTGCTCCTCGGTTCCGAACTTGAAGACCGGAGGCGTCGCCATCTCGCTCTGGACGTCGACCGCCATGCCGAGCCCGCCCAGGCCGGCCCGCGCCATCTCTTCGGACAGGACCACGGCCGAGAAGTAGTCGCCGCCCTGCCCGCCGTACTCCGGCGGGTAGCGCAAACCCAGGAAGCCGAGCTCGCCGAAGCGTTTGAAGATGGAGTCCGGGAACGTCTTTTCTTCCCACTCTTCCAGGTGCGGCTGGACCTCGGTGGTGAGGAACTTCCGGATGTGGAGGCGCAGCTCGTCGTGGGCGTCGGTGAAGTACATCGGGATGGAGTGTAGGCCGGAACGTCCTGGGGCCTGCTTACGGTATGATTCGCCGCCTTGGATCCCCTTCGGGAACTGACGCGCGCCTTGGAGGCAGATTGGGCTCGGTAATCAAGAAGCGGCGCAAGAAGATGCGCAAGCACAAGCACAAGAAGATGCTCAAGAAGACACGATGGGCTCGGCGCGCGCACGCGTAGGATGACTTCCTGATGGGCACCTGGATCGTTATCGCGATCGTCGTCCTGGTCGTCCTTTGGCTTGTCTTTACCTACAACGGGCTGATCTCGGCTCGGAACCGGACCCAGGAAGCCTGGTCCGAGATCGACGTCGAGCTCAAGCGACGCCACGACCTCATCCCCAACCTGGTCAACACGGCGCAGGGCTACATGGGCCACGAGCGCGGCACCCTCGAGGCCGTGACCAACGCCCGTGCCAATGCCGTGGCGGCGGGCGCCACCGGCGACCCGGCCAAGATCGGCGCCGCCGAGAACTTGCTGAGCCAGAGCCTGCGCAGCCTGTTCGCGGTTTCCGAGAACTACCCGGACCTGAAGGCGATCACCGCCTTCACCAACCTGCAAGAGACGCTGACCGCGACCGAGGACAAGATCGAGTTCTCGCGACGCTTCTACAACGGCAACGTCAGGGACTACAACATCAAGCTGCAGACCCTCCCCACGTCGCTCATCGCCGGCGCGCTCGGCTTCAAGGCGTTCGGCTTCTTCCAGGCCGACGAGGGTGACCGGGCAGTGCCTCAGGTGAGCTTCGGCAACATGCCGTCGGCGGGCGGCCCTCCGGGGCCCGGCTCGCTCCCTCCGGCGGCCGGTTCTGGACCGCCGTCGATGGGTTCGTCGGGGCCTCCGCCCCAGAGCTAGGAACCGACCGACTTCGTCCAATCGGAGTCAAACCGCGAGCTGTACGCCGATACGGCGTGCGGGTCCTGCGTTTCGATGTCGAGCTCGTGGTTGACGCCCAGCCCGGAGAGCGTCCAGTTGGCGGAACCCAGGACCAACTCGCCGTCAAACAGGCCGATCTTGGCGTGCAGAAGCGCACCCTTCGGGACCGGATACCAGCGCACCGCCACGCCGCTCGATGAAAGCAAGTCGTATGCATGGCGGTTGTACGGCTGGTTCGGGTCGAGCAGGACCCTCACGACCGCACCGCGGCGGTGAGCGGCCGCGAGTCCGGCGAGGATTTGTGGATCGGTGAACGTATAGACCTCCGCCAGCACACGCACGCGCGCGCGGCCGAGCGCGCCCTGGAGCATCGTCCGGATCTCTTCGCCCGGCGCGGTCTGGGCAATCTCCGACGGCGCGGGCGCGAGCGGCGCGGGATGGCCTCCGGCCAGGTCCCAGTCCTGGGCGAATATGCGCGCGAGGCGCGCAATCTCCGCCGGAGCGCGCGTCTCGAGGACGTAATCGTGATTGCGGCTGCTGTGCGCGCCCCAGTTCATGCCGCCGACGACAGCCTCGCCGTCGGCGATCAGGAGCTTCACATGATCGATCTGATGGCGGACGTCATCGACGGGGTACGCACGCTCGCGCACCTGCAGCGCGTCAAGGACTACGGCCGACCGACGGCTTGCGTTCACGGTGGGATCTGTGATCACCTGTACCGCCACCCCTCGCGCATGGGCCGCGCCCAGCGCGGACACGAGATCTCGCCGGCCCAATTCGTACATCTCCACCATCACTCGGGTGCGTGCTGATTCGATGAGTCTCGCGACCAGGTGGAAGATGTCGGCGTCCTGCCAGAGGGTCACGGGCTCGGGGCGCCCCGACCCCGATGTCGGGAGCGCCCCGCCCACGCCCGGCGCATGTGCAATCTGAGCTGCGTTCGCGACCGGCGCCGCGGCTGGGGGAACCGAGCACGCCGTCAGACCGACCGTCAGCAACAGGAACACAAATCGCGCCATGGCGATGCCGAACGCTACCGGGACGATTCCGATGCACCAACCCTGCCTGTTAAGGCGGGTCAGCTCAGAGCAGATCCACCCGCATACCCGGCCTTGCTCCAAGCACTCTGTCCGCGCGCGCCTCGCGGATGCCGACCTCGAGGTACCCCATGCTCCCCACGTAAACGAACGGCTCGTTCGGCCTCGCGTCGGCATAGGTCTTCGCAGAAGCCGTGATGTAGTGGTTGTGGATGCGCATCGGCCGGACGGGCGGCTTGAGGTTTGTCACGAGGTTGCCGAATCCATCCGTCCAGAGCACGCGCGGGCCGGACTCGTCGAGCATTGTCGGCGGCGCCGTCGGGTGGCCCAGCGATTCGAGCGGCACGCCCGACGCCAACGCGGCGGCCGCGGGGGCGAACACATCCCGCCCTTCGAAAGTGGGGGCGCCCCCGGGCACGGGCGGAAGCTCCACTGCCTGCTGCATGCCGACTTCGTCGATGACGATCCCGAACAGCCCGTTGTCGGGGCCGACATAGAAGCGCCCGCCGGCACGAATCACCAGGCGCCGCCGGGAACTGCCGACGCCAGGATCCACGACCGCCATGTGCACGGAGCCGGCGCGGAAATGCCGCGTGCCGGCGAACAGCATGAAGGCGCCCGCGAAGACGTCGAATCGCGGGACTTCGTGACTGACGTCGACAAGCGTCGCGTTCGGGCAGCCCGCCAGCACGACCGCTTTCATCGCCGCGACGAGGGGTGAACCGGTGCCGAAATCGGAGGTGAAGGTGACTAGAGGCGGCCCGGCGGGCGTGCCGTGGCTACCAGTAGCGGGTCTCCTTCCAGGGATCTGCTTCATCGTGGTATCCGCGCTGCTCCCAGAACCCGAGCCGGTTGCGCTCCATGAACTCTAGCCCGCGCAACCACTTCGCCGACTTCCAGAAGTATTTCGAGGGGACGAATAGACGCAGCGGCCATCCATGGTCCGGCGTCAGATCCTGCCCATTCCAGGCGTAACAAAACAGGTTCTGCTCGCCGTCCAGCACCTCGAGCGGGACCGAGGTCGTGTACCCGTACTCGCAGTGGGCCATGACGTACTTCGCTTCGGGCTTGGGCTTGACGCGGTCGAGGATCTCGCGAATCGGGAGGCCCGTCCAGGTGTCGCCGAGGCGGCTCCAACCGGTGACGCAATGAATGTCCGCGATCACGTCTTTAGAAGGCAGCGCGCGAAGTTCTTTGTAGGCGACCGTGAGCGGGTTTTCGACCGCGCCGAATACTTTGAAGTCCCACGTCGCGATGTCAGTGTTGGGCACTGGGCCGAACTGCAGGAGCGGCCAGCGGTCGGGCGCCGTAAGGGTTTGGCCGGGCGGGATGCGGGCCGGATCGACGCCTTCCGGCACGCGCTTGCCCTTGAAGAGGAACGACATTTCGCGAGTATAGGAATCGCGCTCGGGGGCCGGGTTGTTCCGGGTCAAGACATCGAATCTTGCCGGGCTATACTGGCCATTCCCCTCGATTCCGCGAGCACGTGGGTCCGTAGCTCATTTTGGGAGAGCGCTTGAATCGCACTCAAGAGGTAAGGGGTTCGATTCCCCTCGGATCCACCATTTGTCCGGTCTCAGTTGAGCGGCCTGGTGGGATAGTCGACGGCGAAAGTCACCGGGTAGCTCGCCACCATCTGTCTTCACCCCTGACCAATCGCTGATAAAGCATCGCGATTGTCCGCCTATTCGGAGTGCAACACCTCGACCACGTTCGTCCGCGCCGCCCACCGGCCCGGGATGAGTGCAGCGGCGACCGCCACCGCGACCCCGAGCAGCGGGATCGCCACCAGCTCGAGGGGATTGAAGACGTCATAGGCTCCTGGAGGGGTGTCGTTGCCGGTGGAAGTGCTGATGACATCGTTCAGCACGTGATTCAGGACCAGGCCGCCGGGCACCGCCAGCAGGCCGCCGACCAGCGCCAGCAGCGCGGCTGAAGCGGCCACCATCACCATGACCTGCCCCGGGCTCATGCCCACCGCCTTCAGCGTGGCAGTGTCATGGAGGCGCTCACGCGTATTGAGCAGCAATGTGTTGAAAACGCCTCCGATTCCAATCAGAACCAGCACACCTGCGAGCACGAGTAGCACCGAGTCGATGATCTTGACCGGGCCGATGATGCTGGTGTCGCTTGCCCGCGCGTCGATCAAGTCAGGCTCCGCGGCGGCCACGCGACGGACGTAAGCGTTGACGTCCGAGCCCGGCGCCAATGTGATCCGGTAGCTGAACGGTTCGACCACCGGCCTGATTGCTGCCATCGTCGCCAGGTCCGTATAGAGCGAATGGCCGAAGTTGTCGATGGCGTAGACCTCCCCCACCACGCGGAGTTGGAGGGGCTGGCCGTCGACGGTGCCTGTGAAGCTGTCACCGATCTTCAGGTGGGCGTCTTGCATAAGGGCCCTGGGCGCGAGCACTTCGCCAGGCGCGGCAAACCAGCGTCCTGCGATCACCAGCAGCCCGAAGTGAGCGGAGTCTCCGCGGAAAGCGATGGTGTCGACCGGGTCACCTATCCCGGGCACGGTGACGTTCTGGCCGGCGAGCGCGATCACGCGCGTCGTCTCCGGCTGGGAGTTCAGGATGCGCATCACGTCGGAGTCGGGATATACGCCGCTTCGATCGACCACGACCTGGTAGTTGCCGAGCCCGGTCTCGCTGTTATTGATCAATGCGAAGCTGCGCGGCAGCCCCACCGCCACCACCACAGTGGCCACTCCCAGCAGGACTGTCACCAGGGTGAGGATGGCGCGAAGCGGGCGCACGAATGCGTCGCCAATGCCCAGGACCAAGGGTCGCGGCAGCCGGAGGCGAGCGGCTGAACCACGCAGGCGACGACCGCTGGCGGTCCGAGGGGCGGTGGCGTTTGTGATCGCCGTGATCGGCTTGAGCAGGCCGGCACGGAGGGCGGGCACCGTCGCGGCCACAGACACCACCAACAGCCCGGCGCCAAGCAGGAGCAGGTCGAGGCCGATGGAGAACGTCGGCACGTAGGCCAGCCCAAGTGCGTGGGAGCTGTTCGCCAGCAGGGGCTGGCTTGCGAGCGTACCCGCCGGAATGCCCAGTAGACACGCGGCCAGGGCGGGAATGATGATCTGAAGCGCGAAGACACCCACAACGCCGGCCGGCGTGAAACCGACCGCCTTCATGATCCCGATCTCTCGGTAGGCCGAGATGACGATTCCGGTGACGAGGGTGGCGACGATCGCGATCGTCGCAGCCAGCGCGAAGATGCTGAAGGCGCCGAGCACGCCGGTGACGATTTGGTTGGTGACGTTGAAGACGTGGCCGATCAGGATGTAATTCGCTGACACGATGACGCTTCCAGGCGGCAGACTCGCCCTCAGCTGATCGACGTAGCCTTGCAGCTGGGCGCTGGTCGGGTCGTTCGAGAAGCGGTAAACCATGTCATAGGAGGACGAGTCCGGCGTCGTCAGCGCCGGCACGGCAGCCTTCAAGACCCACGCATGCTGGCTGCTGAGGTCGGCGCTGCCCTGATCGATATCCACGACTTGGCCCACCACGGTCAGCGTCGGCCTTTCCTGAACGCTGGTGACCTTGACGTGGTCGCCTACTGAAATGTGGTTGAGCTCCGAGAAGGACCGGGTCAGCACGATCTCGTCGTTTGCACGCGGCCAACGCCCAGACGTGATGTTGAGCACCTCGACGTCGCCACCCGCGGTGTCTCGGCCGATGGTGGTCATGTAGAACTTACGGTCCCCGGACTTGAACTGGAGGTCGGTGGCCGGGTAGGGACCGCCGAACGCGGAAGCGCCGATAAGGGACGGCGTGGTCGCCAGGAGCATGGGGTCGGTTGTGCCTCTGAATAGGACTTGCAGATGCGCGCCTTTCTGCGCTTCGAACGCGGCCTGGTATGGATCACGGGTCTGCGACGACAAAGTCAGTGCCATGGTCCCGGTCGCGCTCGCCAGCAACACAGTCAGGAAGATGACGGCCGCCTGAAGGCGCCGTCGCCGCAGGTCAGCAAGGGCCTTGACGATGATGGCCGTCATCGCGACGCCTCCTCGCTGCGGACGCGGATCACCTCGGAGGCGGCCCGCTCTGGGCTCTCGAGGCGCGCGTCGTCGACGATCTTTCCGTCCAGCACGCTGAGCACTCGCGCGGCGTGCCGCGTCGCGAGCTTGGCGTCATGCGTGACCAGGAGAATGGTCTGGCCGTCGCGATGAAGCCGGCCCAGGAGCTCCATCACCTGCTCGCCGCTGTGCGTGTCCAGCGCTCCGGTGGGTTCGTCGGCGAGCAGAAGCGTGGGATTGTTGATGAGGGCGCGCGCGATCGCGACCCGCTGCTGCTGGCCGCCGCTCAATCGCGCCGGATACTTGTCCGCGACCTCTTTGATGCCGAGCAGGTCCAGCAGCTCCAGCGCCCGCCCGGGCACCACCGCGCCTTTGAGCTGCGCCGGGATCAGGACGTTCTCGAGCGCGGTCAGGTTCGGCAGCAGGTGGAAGAACTGGAACACGAAGCCGATATGGTCGCGCCGGAACCTGGCCAGCCCCGCCTCACCGAGCTTGCCCAGATCGGTGCCTCCGACCTCGATGCTGCCGGACGTCGGTCGGTCCAGGCCAGCAACCAGGTTGAGCAGCGTGGACTTGCCGCTGCCCGATGGCCCCATGATCGCGGTGAACTCGCCCCGCTCCACGGTGACCGACACGCCGTTGAGGGCGCCGGTGATCCCGCCTTGATAGACCTTGGTGATGTCGGTGAGCCGGACGAGCTCGCTCATTCCGTCTTCCCACCATGCGCGTCTGCTGTTAGCTCGTCCACCCATTTCAAATCTGCCTCCGTGTGAAGTAATGCGCCGCGTACGAGCCGCGCCAGGTCGATGCGACCGTCACGGCGTGCCCTTTCTTCCAGCCGGTTCAAGTCACGCAGTCGCTGCAGGTAAGCGCGCTTCTGACGGCCCAACAGCTGGGCCAGGTCGCCATTCGCCAACCGGGTCGCCAGCAGGAGCTTCACGTAGATCTCCTCGTGCAGCTGCTGCGGCCCGGAGTCAGGCTGGGCGAGCCACTCGTTGAGCGCCTTCTGGCCACCGGGCGAAAGTTCGTAGAGCAGCTTGCCGCGATCACCACGAGCCCCCATCGGGCGGACGAGACCGTCGCGCTCCAGGCGCTGGAGGGTCGTGTAGATCTGGCCGATGT
>Ga0209648_10001088_pt1 | contig 21624 bp, 21 predicted proteins | sample GraSoi2013_115cm_FD_185830 | JGI IMG/M metagenome (GOLD analysis project Ga0209648, IMG submission 185830) | Grasslands soil microbial communities from the Angelo Coastal Reserve, California, USA - Sample 9_17_2013_115cm (SPAdes) (version 2) | ecosystem: Environmental > Terrestrial > Soil >... | reverse complement strand
GGCCGTCGCCGAGGACTTGCAGTTCTCGCATCAGGGTGTACCTCCTCTGTGAGTTCGCGCTCCAAAGGAAAGTACGCCCTTTTTTTCTGCCTAAAACCCGAATTTACACAAAAGAATTTACGCTACCATAAAGACTGTGAATTGAATGCGTTGCAGGTGAGTCTGCCGAGCGGATCACCAGAAAGGTACAAAAGAACAAATGGCCCACCTTCACAAGCACGAAAGGGTAGGCCGACTGGGGAAGAGTGGAGGAGAGAAGAAAGCCCACCCTTTGCGAAAACAGAAAACCACAAAGGGTAGGGCACCCTCGTTACCTGGTCCTCGGTTAGGGGCGGCCGTTTGCACTGGTACCTCGGCCTTACCACTTAGAGAAGCAAAACAAAGGTTGCGCCACCCGTCAGGTGAGTCTGCCGAGCGGATCAGCAGATTAGAAGAACGAATGGCCCACGCGTCCGTCGTGCACGTGATGCTTGTGCTTGAAGTTAACTCTAAATCCGGACCCTTCCAAAAAATCAAAGGGTCCGGCACCCGGCGGGGAGAAGCCGCTGCTTCCCATGGATGCTTAAGAGGAAGAGAAGGCAACCCCAAGACCCAGGTTCCCACCCCGAACCTGGGGCACCCTCCGCGTTTTTCTGTCACAGAGAAATTGCGCGGTCGTGGATTCCGGTCGACTGCTCAAGATCGACAATCGGGAAGGCCTTTCGCGGCCACCCGCCCAACCCCAAGACCCAGGTTCCCACCCCGGACCTGGGGCACCCTCCACCACAGCGAAAGGCTAAAAGCAGGTTCCTCGCGTTGCTCGGAATGACAATTTTTGGTGGGGGTGTGGGGTAGCAAAATGAATTCCCTCGTTGTCTCTTTGCTTTCACTTCCCCGCTCGCGGTGTTGACGCTCCACCCGGGTTTCAGTAGCCTGCGGCAGGGAGTTGATTTCCGGCACGGCACGGACGTAACGGAGACTTGATGGACAAAACATCTACACCCAGTTCTACAGGAAAAGGGGCCATTTCTCGGCGCGAATTTGCGCGGCGCGCGGCGCTCGCCTCGGCTGTCGCAACGGTCGCCCCAGCGACCGCTCTAATCGCAACACCCCCGCTGGATGTGCATGCACCCGCAGAAGCCGCCGACCGCTTATCCGGAGTCGCGAAGGATAGCGGGCATCTTCCCGATCCGACAGGCGACGCGCCACAACAAACTCCCGAACTGGCCAAGCTTTCTCCGGAAAGCCGCGCCGAAGTGGAAGCGCGTATCCAAACGGTTTTGGCCCAATACGGCAACCGATTTTCCGACGAGCAGAAGGCAGACATCCGGAGGCTTTGTGCCGTCGCGCAGCCTTCGCTCGATCGCTTGCGCGCGTACGCGCTGGAGAATGGCGACGGTCCCGCGCTGTATCTGAAACCGCTGGTCGAGCGCGAAAAAAATCCCCTGGAAGGAACGCGGGTCGGCAAAACGCCGGACGCTCAGAAGAAGTCCTGAGGATATCCATGCCTACGGAAGAACTGGCTTTCCTGCCCGTCACGGAACTTGCGAAACGTATTGAAGCGAAGAAGCTTTCGCCGGTGGAGCTGACGCAATATTTTCTTGATCGCAGCGAAAAGCTTGGTCCCCGCTACAACGCCTACGCTCGACTGACCCCGGAAATCGCGCTGGCCCAAGCCAAGGCCGCGGAAAAAGAAATTCACAATGGACATTACCGCGGCCCGCTGCACGGAATTCCCTACGCCGCAAAAGATTTGCTCGCCGTGAAAGGCGTGCCATGTACCTGGGGCGCAAAACCCTATGCCAATCAAGTTTTCGATTACGACGCGACGGTCATCGAGCATCTAAATCGTGTCGGCGCGGTGCTGCTGGGCAAAGCGGCAATGATCGAACTCGCCGGCGGAATGGGCTACCGGTTTGCCTCCGCCTCGCTGCAGGGCGAAGCGAAAAATCCCTGGGACACGAAGTGTTGGACGTGCGGTTCATCTTCGGGATCCGGCGCCATCGTCGCTGCCGGCCTCGCGCCGTTTGCGATTGGCACGGAAACTTGGGGCTCGATTCTCTGCCCCTCGGCGTTTTGTGGTGTCAGCGGATTGCGCCCCACTTACGGCCGCGTAAGCCGCTATGGCGCCATGGCCCTCGCTCCTTCCATGGACAAAATCGGCCCGCTGGCGCGTTCGGCGGAAGACTGCGCGCACGTGTTCGGCGCCATTGCCGGGCATGACCCCAGGGACCGCAGCACGCTTCCCTTGGACAAAGCCGCGTTTACGTATTCCCCTTCGGTCGAGCTGAAAGCGCGAGCCCTGAAAATCGGCTGGCTGACCAACGCGTGGAAGAAGCCGGAACCGGGAGTGGCGAAAGCCGCGGATGCCGCGGAGAAAGTGTTGAAGAAATATTTTCCAAGCGTCAAGAACGCGAAGTTGCCGGAAGGTCCCTTTGAAGACGCCGGCAACATCATCATTTCCGTAGAAGGCGCATCTTCGTTTCGGTCGCTGATTCGCTCCGGTCGCGTGAGCGAATTGGCCGACCCGCTGGGACAAATCGCCGGCTACGTGAACGACCAATACTCAGGTGCGGATTACTTGCAGGCGCAGCGCGTCCGCGAAATCCTGCAAAAGAAAATGGAAGCGGTGTTTGACTCTTTCGATTTGCTGGTTACCGTGGCGCAGCCGGTGACTGCAACGCCGCTGGATTTGAATCTCGAAACCGGGCTTTCTTTCGCCGATCCACTGGGCGGCATCGGAAATTTGTGCGGCCTCCCGGCCCTCTCCGTTCCCTGCGGCTTTACCGAAAAGAATCTTCCCGTGGGCCTGCAATTCATGGCGCGCGCGGGCGATGATATCGCCGTGATTCAAGGCGCGCGCACTTTCCAACTGCACACCGACTGGCATCGCAGACACCCGAAGATTACGTGATACCCTCGGGCTGGGGGTGCGATCGCGATGCACGGAATCTGGAAAGACATGTTTATTCTTGGCGTGCCGATTTTGGAGAAAATTCTCCGGCCGATCATTGTTTACGTATTCTTGATTGCCGGCCTGCGCTTATCAGGCAAGCGCGAATTAGCGCAGCTCAATCCGTTTGATTTGGTGGTTCTGCTGACGCTATCGAACACGGTACAGAACGCGATCATCGGGGAAGACAACAGCGTCACCGGCGGAATCATCGGCGCGATTTCCCTGCTCGCGATCAACTACCTCGTGGTGCGATTTCTGTACGACCATCGCAAGATCGACCAGATTGTGGAAGGCAGGGCGGACATCCTGGTCGAAGATGGCAAAGTGCATGAGCACAAACTGAAGAGAGAGTTGATCACGAAAGAAGAACTGGCGGCTGCGGCGCGCAAACAGGGATTTGAGACGCTCTCGGAAGTGCGCCAGTGCGTCCTGGAGCCAGGGGGAACGCTCACCTTCATTGCGAGGAAGCCCGACACGGAAGATATACGGCACGCGGAACTCATGAAGAAATTTGATTTGCTCGCGGAAGAGATTGCGCGGCTGCGCAAAATGCAGCCTCCAGCGACGGCGTAGGATTACGCGGTTTACTATGAAAAGGGGAATGCACTGGGATGCATGAGGGTATGGCAGAGGGCGTGGAACTTCCGGAAGTTCACAAAATTCATGAAGAATATCGGTATACGCTGGCGGTTTCGCTGACTATGTCGATCCTGGCGGTGCTGGTTGCTGTCGCGACACTGCTGGGACATCGCGCGCACACAGAGGAACTGCTGGTGCAGTCGAAGGCCGTAGACCAGTGGGCTTACTACCAGGCGAAGAATAACCGTATGCGCGAGATGCAGGGCTTTGCGGATTTACTCGGCGCGCTGGCGCCTTCGGAAAGAAAAGAGACCGCCGCGTTGCGCGACAAATATCTAAAAGAAGTGGAGCGCTACCAAAGCGACAAGGAAGACATCAGCGAAAAAGCGAAGGAGTTTGAGAAAGAGCGCGATGTAATGAGGCGGCGCGCGGATTTTTTTGACGGGGGCGAAACCTTGTTGGACATGGGATTGGTGATTTGCTCGATCACCATGCTTACACGACGACGCGCCTTCTGGTTCGGGGGAATGTCCGTGGCAGCGTTGGGCGTAATCATGGCGCTGACCGGTTTCTTTTTGCGTTAACCGATCCGGTGCACGCATTTGGATTGTGCACTGGCTCGAAGTTGAGGTCCTTCGGCCCGGCTGGAATGCGCCGGGCCCTCAGGATGACACTTTTTCTTGGGCAGCAAACAGCGATGGGAGGGGCTGAAGTCCGTCCCTACGACGGCTCGGCGGCTGTCACAGCTTTTAGGGAATCGAAAGCGGCGGCAACGGTTCGATCGATGTCTTCGGCGGTGTGGGCTGCGGAGACGAAGGCAGCCTCGAATTGCGACGGTGCGAAGAAAATGTCGCGGTCGAGCATTTCGCGGAAGAAGCGCGCGTAGCGTCTGGTGTCGGAGCGTTTTGCTCCCGCGTAATCGTGAACGGGCTCATCGGTGAAAAATATCGTGCCGAGGGAATAGCTGGCATTTATTTGCGCTCGCACGCGAGTCTCCGCGATGGCTTTGCGCAAGCCGGCGACAAGCTTCTCGGCGTTTTGATTGATGCGCTCGTACAGACCGGGCGCAGTTAACTGCTTCAGAGTGGCAATGCCCGCGCTCATTGCCAGCGGATTGCCGGCAAGCGTGCCGGCCTGATAGACGGGACCGAGCGGCGCGACGTTGTTCATGAATTCAGCTCGACCGCCGTACGCAGCGACGGGTAGGCCGCCGCCAATAATCTTGCCGAGCGTGGTGAGATCGGCTTCGACGTTGAGGAGTTGTTGTGCGGCTCCGTTGTGCAGGCGGAAACCGGTGATGACCTCGTCGATGATGAGCAGGGCGCCATTCTTTTTTGTGATGTCGCGAAGGCCGCTCAGAAAATCGGGGGCGGGCGGAACGACGCCCATATTGGCGGCGATGGGCTCGACGATTACGGCAGCGATTTTGTCTTTGTGCTGATCGAAGATTCTGTCGACGGCATTCAAATCGTTGTAGGGAGCGTTGAGCGTCAGCTCGGCAAGCGCTTGCGGAACTCCGGGGCATTCGGCGATGCCGAGCGTGGCGAGCCCCGAGCCGGCTTGCGAGAGAAAGCTGTCGGCGTGTCCGTGGTAGCAACCTTCGAATTTGAGGATGAAATCGCGCTTGGTGACGCCGCGAGCGAGGCGCACCGCGCTCATGGTGGCTTCGGTACCGCTCGAGACGAAGCGGATTTTTTCGATGAAAGGAATCGCGCGCGTAATCAGCGTGGCGAGTTCAAGCTCGAGTCCCGTGGTTACACCGAAGCTGGTGCCGCGTTTGGCTTGCTCGGAGATTGCGGCGCTGATCGCGGGATTCGCGTGGCCCAGGAGGATGGCGCCCCAGGAGCAGACGTAGTCGAGAAGTTGGTTTCCGTCGGCGTCGTAGAGATGCTGGCCTTCGCCGCGCTCGATGATGAGCGGGTCGCCCCCGACAGAGCGAAAGGCGCGAACGGGACTGTTTACGCCGCCGACGAGTAGTTTTGTAGCGTCGTCAAAAATTTCACGGGAGCGGCGGCGGTTATGCTTCAGGGCTCGTATTGCGCGCATGGACAGGTATTAACGATAGCATAAGCTTGTCTGTTGCTGGAAGTCGCGCTATCGACTAGATGGCAAAAACAGCGGGAGCGTCTAAGCAGATGCTTGACGTTTTTGTAGGCGGGGCGCAGCAATGCTGCGCCCCCTAACGGCGCGATCTCTAGCAATGCTTTAGCCAGCGGGCGGCTTGCTTGGCGTGGTAGGTGAGGATTATGGAGGCGCCGGCGCGCTGGATGCTAGTCAGGATTTCGAGGACGACGCGTTGCTCGTCGAGCCAGCCCTTGGCTACGGCGGCTTTGACCATGGCATACTCGCCGCTTACGTTGTAGGCGCCCACGGGGACGTCGAATTTGTCGCGCACGGTTCGGATGACGTCCAGATAAGGCAAGGCAGGCTTGACCATCACCATATCGGCGCCCTCTTCCAGATCGAGGGCGACTTCCTTCAGGGCCTCGCGGGAGTTGGCGGGATCCATCTGGTAGCTGCGGCGATCGCCGAATTGGGGCGCGGACTGCGCGGCTTCGCGGAAGGGGCCGTAAAAGCCGGAGCAGTACTTGGCGGCGTAGGAAAGAATGGCGATGTTTTCAAATTTATGCTCGTCGAGTTTTTCGCGGATGGCGGCGACGCGGCCGTCCATCATGTCGGAGGGCGCAACGATATCGGCGCCGGCGCGAGCATGAGACAGCGCCTGCTCGGCGAGGATGGCGACCGTCGCGTCATTGGCAACGTCGCCGTGCTCGATTACACCGCAGTGGCCGTGGTCGGTATATTCGCAAAGGCAAACGTCGGTAATGACGAGAAGTTTCAAGTTTGCTTTGCGAATGGCTTCGATGGCGCGCTGGACAACTCCTTGAGAGGAAAGCGAGCTTGCGCCGCGCGGGTCTTTTGATTCGGGGAGACCGAACAGAATGACTCCAGGAATTCCGAGCGACTCCACTTCCCTGCACTCTTCGACGATTTGGTCGACGGACTGCTGATAGATGTCCGGCATGGAACTGACTTCCTGGCGGACCTTGCTGCCCGGACAAACGAACATGGGATAAATCATGCCGGAAGTGGAAAGCTGCGTTTCGCGAACGAGGCTGCGCAGCGCTTCGGTGCGGCGTAGGCGACGGGGGCGTTGCGACGGAAAGGACATTTGGATGTGGTTAGTTTAGCGCAGGTAGCGGCTATGGGCGAAAGATTCGCGCAAATCCAAAGCACAAAGAGAAAGCGAGGAGCGCTCGCTAGCCGCGTTGAGCACGGCCTCTACACCGGCAAGATTCATCGCAGTAGGAGGTTTATTGGATGAAGCGAATACTGTTGCCATCCGCGTCCTTTACATACATTTCTCTGGTGCCCCAAGTCTGGTCAACGGGACCGACGGCAATGGGAACGCCCTTGGCGGCGAATTCCGCATGGAGAGCGTCCACGTCGTCGACGATCAGATTGGCCACACCACCCGAAATGCCATCACCGGAAAAGGAAGAGATGTGGAGCCAGACGCCATCGCGCGAGACGCCCAGATAACATGGATCTGGTTTCGCGTCGTCCACGCGATGAGCGAACTCCCGCCGGAAGCCGAGCCGGTTGCAATAGAAGTCCTCCGCCGCAGCAGAGTTCGAGACATGGAGGAGAGGGATCGCGAACTTGAGCAAGGGGCACCTCACTACGCGAGTGACATTTTACGGAGAAAGCGGAGCATAAGGAAATTCGAGAACACAAAGAGAAAGGCCGCAGGGCTGCGAAGACTTCGCCCTGCGCTACAGGTTTTGCTCCCTTCAGCAATCGATAGCGAAGCAGAACTATGGATGTTTGGCGAAACGGGATTCCAGGGCGTGCACTACGGCGGCGGCGTTGGGTTCGGAGGCGAGGACGATGCGATGGACGCCGAGTTCGCGCAGGGCGCGGGCGGTGACGGGGCCGATTGCGGCCATAGCGACACGGTCTTGCAAAATGCTGAGCTGCTTGCGCCCAGAGAGTTCCACGAAACTGTGAACGGCGCTGGGACTGAAGAAAAGTATGGCATCCGCTTCTCCGCGCGCGACACCGGCGAGTTTTTCCTGATCGGCATCGCTAGGACGGACTGTGCGATAGGCAGTGACTTCGGTGGCGTGAGCGCCGAGCTTTCGCAGCGCGGAAGGCAGATCGGGATTGGCGCGATCGCTGCGCGGGAGCAGCACGCGCTTGCCACGCAGGCTACCTCCTAACTCTTCGGCAAGAGCGACACCAAGATGTGTGCGGGCCATGTGATGTACGGAGAATCCCGCTTTCTCCGCTTTGTCCTTCGTCACCGGTCCAACAACGCCAATGCGCGGGGTCGGCGCATTCTTGGTGAGGATGCGACCCTGGCGGGCCGCTCGCCCCATCACCGCTTGAACCGCATAGGCGCTGGTGAACATGACCCAATCGAAGCGGCTCCACTCCAATAGCGCGGCGTCCAGCGGAGCGTAACTTTCAGGCGCCGCAAACGAAATTAGCGGCAGCAAAACAGGAATCGCACCAGAGCGGGAAAGCATTTCGAGCAACTCAGAACTCTCCAGAGCAGCACGGGTGATGACGACGCGCTTTCCCGCGAGTGGGGAGTTCGAGGATTCAGCCACGTTCGCGGCTCACTCCCTCAAGGATGGATTGCGCGCCGGACTCGAGCAGGAGGCGAGCGACGTGTTCGCCGAGAGCAGCGGCTTGCTCGGGCGGTGCGGTGGCACGCTGCCGGACATATTGCGAACCGTCCACCGAACAAACGCAGGCCTCGAGGATGAGTTCGCCGCGTTCCGTGCGGGCCCAGGCGCCGAGGGGAACCTGGCAGCCACCCTGCAAGGCGGAGAGCAATGAGCGCTCCGCGATGATCGCGGTGCGGCTCTCGGAGTCATCCAAAGAAGCGAGGACTTCGGCGGCTTCGGAGTCTGACAGGCGGCATTCGGCGGCAATCGCGCCCTGACCTACCGCCGGTAGAAAGACGTCTGGCGCAAACGTTTCCGTAATGCGATCGCTCCAGCCGAGGCGGTCGAGCCCTGCTTTGGCGAGGAGAATGGCGTCGTATTCGCCGCTTTGCGCTTTGCGAAGGCGCGTGTCCACATTGCCGCGAAGATCGCGGACATCTAGATCGGGACGAATGTGGCGGAGCTGCGCCTGGCGGCGGAGACTGCCGGTGCCGATGCGCGCGCCCTGGCGCAGATTGGCAAGCGTGGCGCCATTGGCGGAGACGAGGCAGTCGCGGACGTCCTCGCGGCGAAAGACGGCGGGAAAGGAAAGCCGCGGAGGGATTTCGGTGGGAATGTCCTTGACGCTGTGAACGGCGACGTCGATGGATTCTTCCATCAGCGCGTCTTCGAGTTCCTTGACGAAAATGCCTTTGCCGCCGATTTGGGTAAGAGGGGCGTTGGCGAATTTGTCGCCGGAAGTTTTGATGACGATAATTTCGGCTTCCGCACCGGCGGCGGAAAAAAGGCGCTTGCGGACGTATTCGGCTTGCCATTTGGCAAGAAGGCTGCCGCGGGTGCCAATGCGGAGGTGCCTCACAGCTTGTCCTTTCCAGGCAAGAAGAGGTCGCGCAGAGCTTCCACGTTTTGAATTTTGCGGCGCAATTCTTTTTCGCTGCGCAAGCGCACAGCAGGTTCGACCAAAAGTTTTTCGAGGAGTTCGTCCATCAGGGTTTCCACGTGCTCGCGGTCGCGGGGCGCCAGATGGCTCATGCCCTCAAGGCGGGCGCGGATGAAGGCGGCACGCTCTTCTCGGATGCGGGAGCGCAGCGCGTCGACCAGACCAACAAGCTCGACGCTGGCTTGCCAGGACAGAAATTTGGCAAGGTGCTCCTCTACGATGACTTCGGCGCGTGGGACTTCACTTTCGCGCGCATTCCGATTCTGCTCGACGATTTCGGTGAGGTCATCAATATTGTAAACGTAGAGGTTGTAGAGGTCCGCGGCGCCGGGATCGATATTGCGCGGGACGCCGAGATCCATCAGGAAGAGCGCGCGGTTGGAACGCGCGGCCATGGCTTCTTCGAGAATCTTCCGCGTCAGGACAGGCTCCTCGGAAGAGACGGAAGAGACCACAACGTCCGGAACAGAAAGAGCGGACTCCCAGTTGCCCCATTCGATCACGCGGCCGCCAAATTGGGTAGCGAGAGCTTGCGCGCGATCGCGGGAGCGATTCATAACGTGCAGGTGAGCGATGCCGCGGTCGCGGAGCGTGGTGACGACTCGCTCGCTGATCGTTCCCGCGCCGAGGACTAACGCGGTGCGGTCGGCGAGTTTGCCGAAGATACGCTCGGCAAGCTTGACGCCGGCGGCGGCGACAGACATCGGGCGGGTGCACAGTTGGGTTTCGGTTCTTACGCGTTTGCCCGTTTCAAGCGCGCCTTGGAAAAGGCGGTTGAGAACTGGGCCGGTGGCACCGTATTCGTGGGCGAAACGATAGGCTTCGCGAACCTGGCCGAGGATTTCGGCTTCGCCGAGGAGGAGCGAGTCCAGCCCGGCGGAAACGCGGAAGAGGTGGCGGACGGCGGCGCGATCGTAGTGCTGATAGAGGACGCCGTTGAGAACGTCGGGGCGAATGGAATGGAATTCGCTGAGGAACGAGGACAGGCCAGGACCGCATTCATGGCAGGCTTCGGGCGGGACGCCGTAGACTTCGCTGCGATTGCAGGTGGAGAGGACGAGGGATTCTTCGAGGAGACCGCGCGAGCGGAGCTCGTCGGCGGCGCGGCGGGCCTGTTCGGCAGTGAAGGCAACGCGCTCGCGGAGCTCGACCGAGGCGGTGCGGTGATTTAGGCCAACGATGACGATTTCCATTTGCTTGCTCTGCCGTCAGTGCTCGTTACAAAAGCTAAGATTTTTCCTCAGGGGCTAAAGCCCGCTCGGCTCGCGGCTCAATGTCGGAGCCCTTCGAAGCTCAGAATAAACTAAAGCTCCGCCCCCCAGATTCTGTGCCGCTCACGCGGCTGGCCAGTCTAAAGACTGGCCACTACAAAGGCTGGGACGCGCTGAAGCGCGCCCCCTACGACATCAGAAATAGCGATGCGCGTGCGATAGATACAAGTTCACCACCGTAAAACTCAAGATTACGATCACAAAATTGAAGATGCAGAGCCGCGAGGCTCGGGCGCCGCGCCACGTGGTTGTGCGCGAGAGTTGCAGATACGCGGCGTAGAGCATGAGAACGAGGAGCGTCACCACGTACTTGGGATCGTAGTACCAATATTGGCCGGTGAGGCGGTCGACCCAGATGAAACCCAGCGTGGTTCCGATAGCGATGGAAATGAGGCCAACGAGCACGCTGGAACGGCTCATGCGCTCGAGGAGGTCGAGCGCGGGAAGACGCCAGACGACTTCGCCAAGTTTGCGGTTGCGCAAGAGGCGGTTCTCGGCGAGATAAATGAGACTCAGGACAAAAGACAGCGCGAAGGCAGCGTAAGCGAGGATGCTCAGCGTTACGTGCAGGGCAAAGACGGGGCCGTGAGCCGGCGTGGCAGAGAGGCGGTCGGCTGGGGCGAGATGGGCGGCGAGGAAAAAGACAAGAATGAAAGGGACTACGAAGGCGCCTACGGAACGTTGGCGATGGTAGAACTCGAGCGCGAGATAGGTGAGCGCGAGCAGCCAGCCGAAGAGCGACATGGAGCCGTATAGGTCGTGATAGGGGACGGTGTTGAGGCCGCGGGAACGCTCCAGGAGGGCGAAATAATGGGCGACGAGGCCGAGGCCTAGAAAAAGAGTACCGAGGCGGCCGACGAGCTTGCCGCCGGTGTAGAGATAACGGGTGTACGCGCCCAGGCTGAGGGCGTAGGTGAGCACGGTCAGAGATACGAGAAGATGTGCCACGATGGTTGAACTAAGAGTATAGCGCAGGGGTGAGGCTGGTGCGGAAATGCCCCCGATGGGTTTGATGCCGCGCTAATTAGCTAGTGGATCTGGCGCGTTTTGCGGGACATGTAATCCATGAGGAGATATTGGCCGAGGGTGTAGGGGGTGGTGAAGTAGGCTTTGCCGCGGCACATTTCGGTGATTTTCTGAACGAAGTGTACGAGGCTGTAATCGCTGGCCAGCATGAAGGTGTTGATCAAGATTCCGGCACGCTTGCACTTGTTGACTTCCTCGAGGGTCTGGCCGACGACGAAGGGGTCGAGACCGAAGGCGTTTTTGTAAATGCGGCCGTCCTCCAGTGTCAGCGCGGAGGGCTTGCCATCGGTAATCATGACGATCTGGCGCATGTCTTTCTTCTGGCGCAGCAGAATGCGCTGGGCCATGCGCAGACCTTCGCGGGTGTTGGTGTAGTACGGGCCAACTTGCACGCGGGCGAGTTCGCCGAGCGGGACTTCCTCGGCGCTGTCGTGGAAGAGGACAAGGTTCAGAGTGTCGCCCGGATATTGCGTGCGGATGAGGTGCGAAAGGGCCATGGCCACGCGCTTGGCGGGAGTGAAGCGATCCTCTCCGTACAGAATCATGCTGTGGCTGCAATCGAGCAAAACTACGGTGGCGCAGGAGCTGTGATACTCGCACTGGTGGACCATCAAGTCCGGGTAGGTTATCTCGATGGGGACTTTGCAGCCATCGCGCCGCACCGCGTTGAACAGCGTTTCGCTGACATCCAGATTCAGCGTGTCGCCAAATTCATACTGGCGGGAGACGCCGCTTGCTTCCACGCCAGTGGCGAGATCTCGCGTATCATGACGACCGAAGCTGCTGCGACCGAGCGAGCCGAGCAAATCCTGCAGGGTCTTGAAACCGAGGAAGTCGATGGTCTTGTCGGTGATCTCGAAGCGCGCTTCCACGCGCTCCTGAGGTTGACCGACTTGTCCGCGCGCGCTCGTCTGCGGCGGCGGAGTTACTTGCGGAGGCTGCTGCGGATTGATGAATCCTTCGTTGGCCATGCGTTCCGTGATTTTGTCGAGCAGTTCGCGCACGGCTTCGTTGTTCATGGCGTCCGCGTTCTGCAGCATCTCGCGCAATTCCTCGCTCATTGCGCCTTCGGGGAGCAAGTCGCCTTCTTGCAGCGCGCGTAAAATAGCCTGGCGCAAAGCTTCCATGGACTTTTCCGGGTCCATTTCGCTCATGCCGTAGAATTGGGACTCAAATCCGCTTTGCAGGAAAAAATCGCCCAGGCGTTTGATCAACTCTTCCAAGTCGACGGCATCGGCCGGCTCGCCAACGTACTTTCCATATTTGATGAATTTCATGGGCCAACCTTTGAGTTGACAGTCGACAGTTTACAGTCGAAAGGAAGAACCATGCCTGGGTCTCCGTTGAGATCCTTCGGGCAAATGCAGCCCTCAGGATGACACGTGTCGTGAAACCAACGCCACATGTCAGTTGTACTGGCGCCGCGGCGGACGGTTTATGGTTTCGCGCGGCTCGGGCTGCCGCGGCTTCTCCGCAAAATAACCGCGTTCTTCGCTGCGCCCGATGCGGCGGTGCGCCCACAAACCTTCGAGAATCATCTCCGCAGCGCCGGAGACGGCTCCAGCGTCTTTGCGATCGGTAACGCCGAGGCGGGCGATGTGCTCCAGCAAGCCTTGGATTTTTGAAAGCTGCTGGCAACGCTCGGCGGTGCTGGCCAACTCTGGCAACTTCAGCTCACCGCCCAACTCGAACCACTGAATGACCGGCTGAAAACTCACTTCCGGGAAATGCTTGCTGAAGACGCGGCCGACAGCGGTGCGAATAAGTTCCCGCGCGATGGTGTCCGCGCCCTTGAGCTCGCCTTCGTACTCGAGTTCGAGCTTGCCGGTGATCGCAGGGAGTGCGGCATAAATGTCCGCCACGCGCGCAAAGGAATTCTTTTCGCCGACGCGGGTGGCGCGCTGCTCGGCATTGCTCACGACGCTTTCCAGCGTGGTGATGGGCAGACGCTGGCTTACGCCGGAGCGGCGGTCCACGCGCTTGTCATCACGGGCCTGGAAGGCAATTTCCTCCACAACCTCGCGCAGGTAAGCGGGCACCTCAATCTTTCGCCCAGAGTCGCGCGCGACCCAGGCTTCTTGTTGGGTGATGGTCATTCCTTCGTCGAGGGTCGATGGATAATGCGTGCGAATCTCCGCGCCGATGCGATCCTTCAGGGGAGTGATGATTTTGCCGCGGGCAGTATAGTCCTCCGGATTCGCGGTAAACACAAGGAGTACGTCGAGCGGCAGGCGCAGCGGGTAGCCCTTAATTTGAATGTCGCCTTCCTGCATGATGTTGAATAGGCCGACCTGAATTTTTCCGGCCAGGTCGGGCAGCTCATTGACGGCGAAAATGCCGCGATTGGCGCGCGGCAGCAAACCGTAGTGAATGGTCAGCTCATCGGAGAGGTCGCGGCCTCCGCGCGCGGCACGAATGGGATCGACATCGCCGATAATGTCGGCGATAGTGACATCGGGAGTGGCGAGCTTCTCGACGAAGCGCTGGTCGCGGGGCATCCAGGCGATGGGCGTGTTGTCGCCGTGTTCGGCAATTTTCTCGCGGCAGGCGCGGCAGATGGGCCGGAGCGGATCGTCATTGATCTCGCAGCCGGCGACAACGGGGACTTCGGGGTCCAGCAATTGCACCAGGCCGCGCAAAATGCGGCTCTTCGCTTGACCGCGCAGACCGAGGAGAATGAAATTGTGGCGCGAGAGGAGCGCATTCACGATTTGCGGCACGACGGTGTCCTCGTAGCCGTGAACGCCGGGGAAAAGGGTTTCGCCCTTTTCGATGGAACGCAGCAGATTGCGTCGAATCTCGTTCTTCACGGAAAGAGAAGCTGTACGCGCGTCATAGTCGGGAATGCTACGCAACTCACCGATGGTGCGCGGCTTGTTGTGCATGGTTCTGCCGGATGTGCTTGCCGTCATTAGGGCCCCGTTCCGCGCGGAAAATCTACCGCGCATAAAAACTAGTTGATGCCGCTACCGCCCGCTCGCGCGCTCTTTGCCCCTTGCTTTTGTAGATGCGGCGCCCACTCCCGAAGGTAGCCTACCAGGCGTTCCTGACGGTCAGCTTCCGAACGCAGCTCCAGAATCTGCTGCTTACACATGAGATCGAGCGGTAGCGTGCCTGCGACGATAAAGGAGAGGTATTCCGCTGCTTCGCCTTCGATATTTCTGGGATAGTCCGCAAAGATCAAGGTGTGGCAAACCTCGAATAGGCGCATGAGTTCCTTCTGGGTGGATGCATCGGTGCGATGCTCACGGTCATCGAGAAAGTCGACATCCCCTTGCAAGAGCTCGTCGTTCGCGTACGCCTCGGCGTTCACCAACTCAATGATGCGAAACGGGGAGCGCCCGACGGTGAGGATGTCCATGCGACCGTCGCTATGGCGCTTGACGACCTCGGTTACTGCCGCCGTGCAACCTACGCGAACAATTCCCTTTGGCAAACCCAGGAGCACGCCGAACTCAGACTTCTCTTCGATGCAATGGCGCACCATTTGGCGGTAGCGTGGCTCGAAAATATGCAGGGGAAGAGTTGCGCCGGGAAGGAGGACGACGTTCAAAGGGAAAAGCGGAATTCGTTCAGGCCCTGTGAATGCCATAGCTGATAATACCAGACCTTGCTGCGCGGTAGGGTGACGCCCAATTAGGCTCTTGTGACCAATACCAGTCTAACTGATATCGGAGAGCAACCCTTCCATCTCGGAACGCGCGTGCTGGTCGCCCTTTTTCTCTGCTGCGGCAATCCCTGAGGACAAGACGGTCTTGGCTTCCTCGGCGCGCGATTCGCGCACCAACAATTGTGCGTACATGAGGTAAGCCGGCACATACTCCGCGTTGCTCTGAAGCAAAAAGCGAAAGTGCTCATCCGCGGCGGCGGAATCGCCGCTGTTCATGCACTCCATGGCCAAGCCATAGCGGGAAAACGCGTCGTCGGGCTTTCTGGCCACAAACTCTTCGAGCATCTGCCTGCGGGTTTTCTTTTGGTCGGTCATGGTCGCGTCTCGTATTATACCGGTGCCGCAACCGCTTCCAAGGTCCGGCAAACAGGAAGGGTATGAAAGCAAAGAAAAACAAGAATTCGGATCATCAAGTCGCCGGAAAGACGGTGAGCGCCTCGCGTTCGGAAATGGCGGAGGTGGTTCTGCCGGCGCAGACGAATCCCCTGGGGAAACTGCTGGGCGGACACGTCATGCACCTGGTCGACATTGCCGCGGCGATGGCCGCGCATCGCCACTCCAACAGCTACGTGGTCACCGCTTCGGTGGACTACATCGACTTCCGGAATTCGGTCAGCCTCGGCGAAATTGTGATGCTGAAGTCGCAGGTGAACCGGGTGTTTCATACGTCGATGGAAGTCGGCGTTGAAGTTTATTCGGAGAATGTGCTGACCGGAGAGCGCAAGCACACGACGTCGGCATACGTGACGTTTGTGGCCATCGACGAAAACACGCGTCAACCCAAGACAGTCCCCCCGCTAATCGTGGAGACGCCGGAAGAACAGCGACGCTACGAGGAAGCGGCCGAGCGGCGGAGGATTCGGCTGGCGTTGCGATACGCATCGGGAAACCAGACTGACTAGCTGAGTCCGCCGACCCACATCGGCGCGCCAGTCGGCTGCTCGCTTCCGCCGATCGGTTCTTCCGTGACGGCCAGGGCTTGCGTCTCCGACATTGCGTCCGGAGGATTCTCTACCATCGCCGAGAACGTTCCGCTTGCGTCGGGCCAAAAGGTCACTAGGGGCATGGGCTTGCTGCCGGCCTTCTTCGGTATCAGCCACAGCTGCAGCACCCGCTTGTCGCCAAGCGTTGGCACCTTCCATCCGCGCACGCAAATCCCCATCTCCGGATGCCACATAGCCTCCAGCTGCGGCATTTTCGGATCTTTGGCGGGCAGCATAATCTTCACGGACTTCGGGTCGCTCCAAATCATCGCTTCATGGGCTTGAAGCTTCGCGGCGACGAGCGCCTGCTCGAGTTTCTGACGCTCCGCCCGCTGGGTTTCGGCTTGCTGCTCCAAGTCGGCAACCGCGCTGCGCAGGCGCTGTTCATTCCACGCGGAGTATACGGAAAACAGCAACAGTGCGGCGACTCCGGCCCATAGCCACCAGGGGACCGTCGCCGCGCGCACCGGCGATTGCCGCTCCGGGACTGCAGGCGCTTCCGCGCGAACCGTTCGCAGCAGCCGCCCTTTCAACATGTCGGATGGTGCGGCATCCGGCGCGAGATAGGCCAATTGGCTGACGAGCCAGCGCGCTTCCTCCAAAGCTTTCGCGCAGTCGGCGCAGCCGCTCGCGAGATGCGCTTCTATTAGGGCGCGGTCGGGGTCGTCAAGCGAGCCGATGGCGTAGGCTTCGATCTGCTCCCGGTATTGGTCGTGACTGTTCACGATGATGCCTGCAAGCCTTCCTTCAAACGCAGCAATCCATTGCGAATCCAGCTTTTAACGGTGCCCAATGGCTCATGCAGCGAAGCAGCAATCTCGGAATGGCTCAAGCCTTCAAAATAGGCGAGCTCGATGGCTTTTTTCTGCGCCGCGGGCAATGAGCCAATCAACGCGCGCACACGTTCCGCCCGGCGCTTCTCATCCAGTGCGCGCTCGTACTCGGGTGCTGCGGCCGCGATTTGCGGGAACTCTTCGGTTTGCTCTTCGCGGCGACGTTGCCGCTCGCTCTTCAGCCGCAGATGGTCGAGCGCACGGTTGCGCGCAAGCGTCAGCAGCCAGGGCACGAGGGGGCGCCGCACGTCATATTGGCTGGAGTTGCGCCAGAGTTGCAGGAAAACGTCCTGCACCACCTCTTCCGCGGTGGGACCCTGCCGCAATATGCGCAGCACGAGGGAATAGACAATGCGCGAGTGCCGCTCGTACAGTTCTTCGAAAGCGCCCACGTCTCTGCGAAGAAGCTGCTGCATCAGCGTCGCGTCTGGCGACACTTGTTCGCTGCCCTTGGGTGGAAAAGCCGCCAGGAACACGTTTACGCTTCTTCGTCTCCTCGAAAACTATACGTGAAATTCGTGTCAGTGGATGTGCAAGAGCGCAGCAGCAAAGGCGCCCGCGAAAGTCCGCACCCGCTACACATGCGCCGTGTATCCGGGACTGCGGTGCTCTGTAAGCGCGCCAGCCGTTGCAATGCCGAGTTCCACGCAGCTGCCAATCGCCGGCCCACGCAAGTAATTCCCGACAAAAGACAATCCCGGCAGCTCCCTGCGTAATCTTTCGAGGGCCGTCAGCCGCTCCTCATGGCCGATGTTGTATTGCGGCAGTGCTCGCGGATAGATCTGAACATGCGAAAACGTGGGCGCTCCGTGAATGTGCAGCACGGGCGCGATTTCCCGATGGACTAGATCAACCAAATCCTTGTCGGACAGTGCCGCCACACCGGGATTCGTTGCTCCTCCCAGGAAGCTGGTGAGCAGCACATGTCCCGCCGGCGCTCGCTCTGGGAACAGCGACGAGTTCCAAACCGATCCCAACACTCGCAAGCCACTGGATCGCGGCGCTAAGAATCCAAATCCCTCCAGGGAATGCTCAATATCTTTCCGGTTGTAGCCCAGCGACACAACCGCCACAGGCGCATACTCGATGCCTGCCAACACCGGTTCAAAAGCGGCACTCACGTCGCGGAGCAAAGCGCCCGCTACATCCGCAGGCGTCGCCAATACCAAACGTTCTGCGATAATGATTTCTTCGCCGCCCCCATGGCGAATCCGCACCTCGAACCTGACAGCTCCTGCCTCGCGACGAACGCAAATTCCAAGCACCTCCGCGCGCAAGCGAAGGCTCGAACCGATTTTCGCGGCAAGCGCTCTCACCAGAGTCTGATTGCCATCTTGAAAGCTCAGTAGCGTCGGCTTCTCTCGCGGTCCTTTGCGCGATTTTGCCGCTCGCATCATCCCGCGAATCACGCTGCCTGCAGACTTCTCCGCCTCATGAAGCTGCGGGAAGGCGCTGCGTAAACTGAGTCGCTCCGGATCGCCGGCGTAAATCCCCGAAACGAAAGGCCCCACCAGCCGGTCCAGCGGCTCTTCGCCAAACTTTCTGCGGACAAAGGCCGCGACGGACTCGTCCTCCAGCGGAGCGCGAGTAGTGCCGATAGCATCACGCGCGATTCTCCACTTGGTATTTGGTGACAACAAAGAGGAAGTGAGCATCGCTGCCGGGTTGAGCGGAACTGCGTTCAGCGCATTGTCAATCAGCACGTATCGCGGTGCCTTGGCGGGCGCTTGCACAAGCTGATCTGCAATCCCCAGTTCAGCGCAGAGTGACCGCAACGCGGCCGTCCCGCTAAAGCTCTGAGGGCCTATCTCCAGCAAAAATCCATCGCGCCTTTCCGAGGCGATCAGACCTCCCGCATGCTGCGAGGACTCCAGCACCTGAGCCTCAACTCCCAGTTTGCCCAGGGCGTAAGCACAGACCAATCCCGAGATGCCCCCGCCCACAATAATTGCTGGGACAGAGGAGGTCATGCCGCGGGGCGTCCTAACATGTCAGAGCGTTTTCGAGAACAGCGGCTTGGCCGCCAACTGCTGCTTTTCCAGGTAGGGATCAAACGCCATCGCCAAATTGCGAATAAAAATTCGCCCCAGCCAGGTTGCCCGAATCTCGCCGGCATCGAGCGAAACCAAGCCATCCTCGCGAGAGGGCTCCAGGTGCGCCAACTCCTCCACAAAATAGCGATCGAAGTCGACGCCGAATTCGCGCGCAATCTCTTCCTTGATAACGACGGTATGGCAAAGCAGCCGGCTAATCACGGTTCGGCGCAACCGGTCGTCCTCCGAGAGCCGATAGCCACGCATGGTGGCAATCCCGCGCTCGCCGACGGCCTTCTCCCATGCCGCCAGCTCTCGATGATTCTGCGCATAGGCATTCTGAATTCCGCTGATGGCGGTAACGCCCATGCCGTACAAATCCGCGCCCGCTTTCGTGGTGTATCCTTGAAAATTCCGATGCAGGGTGCGGTTTCGCTGCGAAATCGCCAGCTCGTCACCGGGCTTTGCGAAGTGATCCATGCCGATATACAAATATCCGGCTTCGAGAAACTTCAGCAATCCGGTGCGAAAAATCTCGAACTTCTGCACACCCTCGGGCAGATGCGTGGCAAACGAGCCTTGCTGCTTCTTCAGCCAGGGCACGTGCGCGTAGCTGAAGAGCGCCACGCGATCCGGCGCTAATTCCAGAATCTGGTCGACCGTATGGGCGAATCGTTCCGGTGTTTGATACGGAAGCCCGTAAATTAAGTCGACGTTGATGCTGTCGAAGCCCAGTTCGCGCGCGGCGAGCAACAAATCCCGCGTCAATTCGAAGGGCTGAATGCGGTGAATCGCTTTCTGTACCTCGGCATGGAAATCCTGAATCCCCATGCTCAAGCGATTGAATCCCAGGCGCCGTAATGTTTCCAGATGCGCCCGCGAAGTTACCCGCGGATCGACTTCGATGCCGATTTCCGCGTCGGCCGCGAACGTAAAGCGGGCACGCACCGCTCCGAATAGGTCCTCGATCTGTTCCGGGGTCAGATACGTGGGAGTTCCGCCGCCCCAATGAAACTGCACGACCTCACGCTGTTTCGAAACGCTTCGGCTAACCCGCTCCATCTCGCGCTTCAGCACGCCCAGATACGGCGGAGCTACACGCTTATCTTTCTGAATGATTACATTGCAGGCGCAGAACAGGCAGAGGCTCTCGCAAAACGGGATGTGCATATAAAGCGAGACCGGACTCCGCGCCCGTTCCGCTTCTTCATGCACGCGCTCCAAGTCATCGGGACCGAACGAATCATTCCACACCGGCGCGGTCGGGTAACTGGTGTACCGCGGTCCCGGCCGGTTATATCGCGCCAAAAACTCTTCGCCGACGCGCAACTCCTCGCGCATCTGCTGCAAAGTTGGATTTGCCACAGTCACTGCTGAGCCTCAACCTTCAACGCGACGGCACCTCAGCAGGCGTTTCGCTCGGGAATCGCGCTTGCTGCCCCGTCTCGATAAAAAGCTTCGCGTTCTCCACGGGCGTGTGCTGCAAAATGCCGTGTCCCAAATTCAAGATGTGGCCCGCGCCGGACAAGGCCGCCACGGTCTCCTGCGTTACACGGCGAATCGTCGCTTCAGGAGCGAACAACACCGCCGGATCGACATTTCCCTGGAGCGCGATTTTCGGTCCCAGGGTCTTTCGCAACTCGCGCAAGTCCACGCGCCAATCCACACTCAAAGCATCCGCTCCTGAATCCGCGGCGGCAAGCAGCAAATGAGTGGAGGCCTTCGTGTAATAGATCACCGGCACGCTTTTTCCCAAGCCGGACACAATCTCCTGCACGGCGGGCAGCGCAAAATCCAAATACTCGCGCAGATTCAACTCGCCGCACCAAGTGTCAAATAATTGTACCGCCGCGGCTCCCGCCTGGATCTGGGCCTGCAAATAGGAAATCGTCGCTTGCGCGACGCGCCCAAGCAGTTCCCGAAATGTTCGGGGATCCGCGTACATAAGACCCTTGATGGTGGCAAAGCCTTCCCTGGTGCGTCCCTCGACCATATAACACGCCAGCGTCCAGGGCGCAGCCGCGAATCCCAAGACCGGAACCGTCGGACCGACCTCGCGCACCAAGCGGCGGATCGCCTCCATCAAAAATCCGGTCTCGCTCTCCGGATCGAAGTTCCTTAGCTTCCGGACGTCGGCTTCGCTTCGCACCGGATCGGGCAAATTCGGGCCCGCGTCGCCAAGCTCCAGAGCCAGGCCCATGGCCTCGGCTACAATCAAAATGTCGGAGAAGACAATGACAGCGTCAACGCCGAGCGCCCGCAAAGGCTGCAGCGAAACCTCCACTGCCAGCTCCGGCGTTTTGCACACCTCCAAAAAGGCGTGTTTCGCCCGAATCGCGCGGTACTCTGGCAGATAGCGCCCTGCCTGGCGCATCATCCACACCGGCACCCGGGGCAGCGCTTCTCCTCGGCAAGCGCGCTCAAACAATTCCCTGCGGCTCAAATTTAAGTTGCTTTGCTCGCTCATACGCTCGCACGTCGCAAGTTGGCGATTCGCTTAGAAAGGCCATCTTGGTATCTGCTGAGAAGAATAGCAAATTAATGGGACGGTTGTGGCTACAGCGGCTGCGATTCACAAACGAGGGCAATTTCGGGATGGCTCCCATCGCTGCTGAGACTTCGATCGGAGATGACCATACGCCGAGAAATTAGTTTAAAATTGCCGCGTGGGAATTTTG
>Ga0209648_10001087_pt1 | contig 21628 bp, 13 predicted proteins | sample GraSoi2013_115cm_FD_185830 | JGI IMG/M metagenome (GOLD analysis project Ga0209648, IMG submission 185830) | Grasslands soil microbial communities from the Angelo Coastal Reserve, California, USA - Sample 9_17_2013_115cm (SPAdes) (version 2) | ecosystem: Environmental > Terrestrial > Soil >... | reverse complement strand
GTACATCGCCGTCCACGTCTACCACATGTCCGATTACCGCGAGTACTTCCGCGATGTCGAAGCGGTGATGACCGCGGTCGGCGGACGCCCACACTGGGGGAAGATGCATACCCGCGACGCCAGCTATCTGCGCGGCGTGTACCCCAGGTTCGGCGATTTCCTTGCGCTGCGCGACAAGCTCGACCCGGAGAGGCGGTTCGCGAACGGGTACCTGACCCAGGTCCTCGGCGCGTGAACCTCCCGGTGCGCCGGCCCCGTGCACGCCGCTCCGGCCCCGGGATGTACCCGGACCGGAACAGCGCGGCCGTCCGGTGTAACCGGCTTGCCCCCGATGTTCTTCCCGGTCCCTGCCGCGGTCGCCGAGCGCGTCTCGGGCATCGCACACCGTGGCGATTGTCCTGCCGCCACGTGCGGCAGCCGATAACGATCACAAGCTGATGTTGGGACATGCCGGGCACGGTGCTGGCGCACTACCCGATGGACCGGACAGACTCGTCCCGGGGCAGGCGTGGCGGCGTCATCGCGCGGCCGTCGGCGGACATACGCCGCAAGGTACCGCAGGTCGGCCGGCGGGGCGCCGAGCGCGAGTGCGGCGGCATTAAAGTGCCGGGTACGGCCCGGCGCGCAGGCTAGGCCAGTACGGCCCGGCAGCAGGTGCACGCCGGTACGGCCCGGCAGTGCGGAAGGGACGCCGATGCAGGAACTGCGGCTCGTCGCGGTGAGCGAGGACGGCACGTACGTCGTCCTGGCGCAGCCGGGGCGGGCCACACGCTTCACCCTGCCCAACGATGAGCGGCTGCGGGCGGTAGCACGCGGCCAGTTCGCCCGGCTCGCCCAGTACGAGATCGAAGTGGAGAGTCCCTTGCGACCCAAGGAGATCCAGGCCCGGATCCGCTCTGGTGAGACGGCGGAGCAGATCGCGGACGCGGCCGGCGTGCCAATCGAGCGGGTGCGCTGGTTCGAAGGCCCGGTGCTCGCCGAGCGTGCGTACATCGCGCAGCAGGCGCAGACTGCGTCGGTGCGGCGTCCGGGGGACTCTGGCCCTGGTCCGAGGCTCGGTGAGATCGTCACCGAGCGGCTGAAGATTCTCGGCGCCGATCCCGAAGAGGCGCAGTGGGACTCGCGCAAGCGCGGCGACGGAAGCTGGCTCGTCGAACTGACCAGCGAGGCGGGCCTGGAGCGGCTGCTCGCCACCTGGGTCTTCGACCCGCGCAGGCGGCACGCCATACCCGACGACGACGAGGCCTCGCGGCTCTCGCTTCCCGAGGACGCACTGCAGGCCGCTGGTCTGGCCGTCCAGCCACCCGCGGCCACCCGCGGCCGGGGCACGGTGACGCCGTTCGTACCGCGATCGCACCCGCCCGCGTCGCGACCGCAGGCCGAGCCGGTGCCGGCGTCCCCGCGGACGTCGGAGCCGGTAGGCCAGCCGATCTCGGAGCCGGTAGGCCAGCCGATCTCGGAGCCAGCGTCCCAGGCCATGTCCCCGCCCGCGCGAGCGGCCGCACAGGAAGCTGCCGCAGAAGCCGCCGAGCGGGGCCGCCATTCCGCAGGCCGGCCGGACCCGCAGCCGTCCCCGGCCGCGCTGCCACGGCTGTCGCCGCCCGCACGCGGCGCGCGCCGGAGCCAGGCCGCCGCCGAGCCAGGGACGCCGCAAGCTCCGGAGCCAGATCCACGCCCGTCCGAGGTGCCCGCGGCGGGCACGCAGCGGCGAGACGCCCCGCACCAGTCACCGGCCGCGGCGGCGGCCGGCCCGGCGGGCGGTGACGAGCCGACCGCGGTCGCGGCCGAAGTTCAGCAGGAGCCGCCGGCCCGGGGCCGCTCGACCCGGAAGGCCGCAGGTGGCAGGGGCCGCCGCTCGTCCGTCCCAACGTGGGATGAGATCATGTTCGGCAGCTCGCGCCGCCAGGACTAGCTGCCCGGCGGCTCGTCAGCGCCGCGGATCACAGGTGCCATAGCCCCCGCGATCCGCGGCGCCGTGCGGCGCGGCGGGCCGCGGGACTGACAGCGGCTTGTGCGCATTTTGTCAGTGGCGGGCGGCACAGTGGACTCGTCGCGCGAAGGCCGCTCGCTGAAGGCGCGCAATGCGGGCATACGGCGGCGCACAGTGCGGGGCACACGGTGGCACGGTGCGGGCAGCCCGGGCACACAGTGGTGCGCGGTGCGGGCACACGGTGACGCGCGGCGCGGGCAGCCCGGGCACACAGTGGTGCGCGGTGCGGGCACACGGTGACGCGCGGCGCGGGCAGCCCGGGCACACCGGCTGGCCCGCGCAGTGGGCCGTCACGGGTGGCACCAACCGCTCGCACTGCGCAGCGCGGCAGTAGGAGGCACAGCACAGCAGGACGAGGCACGGCGCGGCAGCGCGAGGCACGGCGAGCAGACGGCATACAGCGGGTGTGAACGAACGACGAAGGGCGTGTGATGAGCAACGCGATCGAAGCCGAGGGACTGGTCAAGCGATTCGGCAAGACAACCGCGCTCGCCGGCATCGACCTGGCCGCGCGCAGTGGAACGGTCCTTGGGCTGCTCGGGCCCAACGGGGCGGGCAAGACGACCGCGGTGCGCATCCTCGCCACCCTGTTGCGGCCAGACGGTGGGCGCGCCAGCGTGTCCGGGTACGACGTCGTCCGCAACGCGCACCAGGTCCGTCAGCTCATCGGCCTCACCGGCCAGTACGCCTCCGTCGACGAAGGGCTGACCGGGACGAACAATCTGATCATGATCGGGCGGCTGCTTGGGCTGAAGCGGCAAGATGCCCGAGCCCGCGCCCACGATCTGCTCGCCCGCTTCGAGCTTGCCGATGCGGCCGGGCGGGTCGTGAAAACGTACTCGGGCGGCATGCGGCGACGGCTCGACCTCGCCGCCAGCCTGGTCGGGCGGCCACGGGTGCTCTTCCTCGACGAGCCGACCACGGGCCTGGATCCGCACAGCCGCAACGAGGTGTGGGCGATGGTCCGCGACCTCACCAGCGACGGCGTAACGGTACTGCTCACCACGCAGTATCTGGAGGAGGCCGATCAACTGGCGCACGACGTCGCTGTCATCGACCACGGCAAGGTGATAGCGACGGGCACTCCAGACGAGCTCAAGGCCAAAGTCGGTGGCCAGATACTTGAAGTCCAGCCCGTGGATTCCGCGCAGCTCGATCTCGCTGCCACGCTGATCGCGCAGTGGATCGGGGTAACCCCCACCACCGACCATGCGCACGGTGCGCTCACCGCCCCGGTGCCTGACGGCCACACGATGCCAGGGATCATCCGCAGCCTGGACGAAGCCGGCGTCGTGGACGAAGCCGGCGTCGTGCTCGCGGAGTTCGCGCTGCGCAGGAGCAGCCTCGACGAGGTTTTCCTCGCCCTGACCGGCCTGCGCGGCGACAGCGGCGACAGCGGCGACAGCGGCGACAGCGAGAACGAACCGCGGCACGAACTCGACGCACACCGTGAGAAGGAGAGGGCACGCGCATGACGACGATCGCCACCAGAGCGGGCGGGCCCGTACCGCTGGTACCGGCCAGGCACTTGCGCCCGCTGTCCGCGATCCAGCACGCGACGACCCTCACCTGGCGCAGCTTGCTGAAGATCCGGACCAACATGGAGGATCTGTTCGGCCTCAGTCTGCAGCCGATCATGTTCCTGCTGATCTTCACCTACGTGTTCGGCGGGGCCATCGCCGGCAGCACCCACCACTACCTGCAGTACGCGCTGCCCGGTCTGCTCGTGCAGAGCGTGCTGTTCGCCACCCTGGGCACTGGCCTGATGCTCAACCAGGACATCAGCGCCGGCGTGTTCGACCGCTTCCGCAGCCTGCCCATAGCACGCTGGGCTCCGCTGGCTGGCGCGATCATGGGCGACATGGTCCGCTACGTGATCTCGGTCGCCGTGATGCTCGGCTTCGGCATGATCCTCGGCTTCCGCATCACGACCAATCCGCTCGCCGCCGCGAGCGGTTGCCTGCTCGTGCTCGCATTCGCGCTCGCCATGTGCTGGATCTCTGCGCTGATCGGGCTCATGGTGAAGACACCGCAGGGGGTACAGACATTTGGATTCACCGCCATTTTCCCGATTGTCTTCGCGAGCAATCTCCTGGTACCCGTGGCGACGATGCCCGGCTGGCTCCAGGCATTTGTCAAGGTCAACCCGATGTCCGAGCTCGCCGACGCCACGCGCGGGCTGCTCGTCGGCGGGCCGGCCGGCGCGGCGGCGCTGAAGTCCGCACTCTGGGCCCTCGCCATCGTGGTGGTGTTCGCGCCGCTCGCGGTCCGCGCCTACCGGCGGCGCACGTAGGGCCGCTACCCTCGCGACACGAGGCGGTTCCCGTCGCCCGGTTGCGCGTAACCGGATCCAGCGGTGGACGCCGTCGTGGTTCCCGCCGCCGCGGGCTCGTCCGCAGGCTTGCTCGCGGGAGCGGGAGCGGGCACAGCGGCGAACGGGCGGGCGACGCGCCTGCGCTGCCATGGCATGGCGGCAATAAGCAGCGGGATCACGGCCCAGGACAGGTACGCCAGCGTGTAGGCGTGCCACGTCTTTGGCGCCCGGCCAGGACCGATGGCCAGATAACTCGTACCGGCCCAGACAGATGCCGTGGCGATGAGTGGCGCGGTGAAGCGGGTCGTCCGGGCGGCGAGGAACGGCATCGGCCAGACCAGGTACTGGACGCTGACGCGAGGGCTCACCACGAGGAACGCGATCAGCAGCGCGGCGGTCAGGTCGACGGGATCGGCGCGCCGCCACAGATAGGCGACCACGAGCAGCGCGATGGCCAGGGCCACAAGGCCCAGATGGCCAACCGAGGGCAGGATCGCCAATCTGCCCCGCGTCGTGACGACCGTCCAGCCCCAGCCACCGATGACGGCGCGAAGGCCGATGATCTGGTGCGCGACGGTGGGCAGCGACCGCACGGGTGTGCCGACGGTCAGCGGCGAGGTGAGCAGGAACGCGATGGGCACACCCGCCGCCAGGCAGGCGGTGCGCAGCCGTTGACGCACGTCAGGCAGGAGCAGCAGTACGCCGGGCGCGAGCAGCACCGACCACAGGCCGACCGACACGGAAAGGCCGAGCATGATCCCGGCGGCCACGCTCCGGTGTGACCGGGCCAGGACAACGGCCGCGACGCCGGCCACGAGCACTTCCGGCTCCAACTGGCCGTGCATGGCACAGACGAGGATGGCGAGCGGGTTGCAGGCGTACTGGAACCTGCGCAGCGGGCCACGCTGGGTCGCGAGCTTCCCGACGAGCGGGATCAGGATCAGGTCGCACCCGACCGGGACCAGCCGGCCGACCACCCGCCAGGGCAGGTGCGTCACCTGGCCCAGCTTGAACTCCGCCGCGAGCGCGAACGCCATGGTCGGCAGGAAGGGCCAGCCGCGTGCCCGCCCGGCGAGCAGCGGATCGTGATGATGCAGCACGGCGATGGCCGCGGCGGGGAAATCCTGCCTGAAGTCCCGTGGCTGCCACGCTTGCGTGGCGGCCAGGGCCCACACGGCGCCGCGAAGCGCCACCCCGACGGCGAGCGCCGTGGGGAGCGAAGGTTGCCAGCCTCGCCACTGGGCAAGCAGGAGCAGCGCCAGGGCGACACCGAGCACGAAGCTGGCCGCGACCATGTAACTCACGATGGATCGAGGATGGCGGAACCCACGCGTCGCAGCAGCCACTTCGGCGATATCCGCGGCGTCTTTCTGGCTCCATTGAGCCGGCGTTCTGGTGCGGCCGCGGGACACGCGGCAGGCGACAGATCACCGTATGTGTATCACCATCGCGGGCAGGCCCGCCAGAACATTCCCGACAGCGTCCGCCGGGTCAACTCGTTTCGCGCGCGCCCGAGCGGTCGCGCGCGAAAGCGAGCACCTCTTCCTTGGGCAGGGCGCGGCCGCGCTCATAGGCCGCCGTGTACGCCGCCCGGCCAAGCGCCTGCTGCGCCGCTCCGGCGGACCGGTACACGTCGAAGCTGCCCGGATCGGGGAGGCCGCGCAGACCGTGGGCTGCGCCGAGGAGAGTCGCGGCCAGCCGTGACCCGCGTCCCCATCCGGTGATCCGGCCGGGACCAGGCGTGGCTACCGCGTACGATCGGGCGGGTGACTGGACGCCGGTTTCATGTTTGGCACGGCGTGACCACCGGCGCGGCCGCCCTGTCGCTGTGTGTGCTGTGTGCCATAACCGCTGGCTGCGGCCTGATCGGCGGCACGAATACCGGCGCTTTCGACGTGCCTCAGATCATTACGGTCACCAGCCTGGCGTTCCGTGACCAGGGCGTGATCCCGGCCCGCTACACCTGCTTCGGCCGGGGTGTCAGCCCGCCCATTCACTGGTCGGGCGTGCCGACAGGAACGAAGGCGCTCGCGCTCGTGGTCGACGACTCTGATGCGCCGGTAACGCCGTATATATACTGGCTCGTTTTCGACATCAGCCCGCGAACGACTGAGCTGCAAGAGGCATCTCTGCCGCCGAGTGCCCGCGTGGCGCAAGGTAGCGATAGCGTGACCCGTTATCACCCTCCGTGCCCGCGTTCAGGCAGCCACTCCTATCGTTTCACGCTGTATGCATTGAACGCCTACGTGCCGCTCCCTAACGGAGCCGCGGCGAAGGCAGCGTGGTCCGCGATCGCCGCACGTGCCGTGGCACGTGGCAGGATCACCGGCATTGTGGTAGACAAACGTGGCTGACCGCGCGCCAGTTTGGATGCCTGCCACGGCCTGTCTCGGCAAAGTAAACGCCCGGATACTGTATGTATGTTGCCGGTACGTAAATCTTCTCCAATCGTGTGACAGCAGTCATACCGGTCGGCCAGAATTAGTGTTCGGGCGAACGGTCTTGGAGGGATCCAGGACGCTAGCGTTATGGGGGCAGGGTCCGCGCAGATGGCCGCGTGTGCCTGGCTGGCGTCGTATCCGCATGGCCATGCCAGTTTGGTGGTGCGATGACGCTGTTCGTGGTGCTCGGCCTGGTGGCCGTTGTAATCGGGGTTCTCGTCGCTGTGGCGCTTGGTGTCCGTTCCATGCGGGCCCAGGAGCGGGCGGGAGACGACTGGGATTCCCCGGAACCGGACAGCGAGTTTGATGACCACGATGACGCAGGCGCAACCGGGCGGCGCACGGGCGAGCGCAGGCGTCAGGGGACCAGGCGGGCGTCCGGCCGTGGTCAGCCCGACGCCTATGACGAGCGGCGCGGTCAGCGGGGCCGGGGCGCCGAGTCCGGTCAGGGCGACGGGTACCAGCGCCGGCCGGTCCAGGCACCAGCAGCCGCCGGGGGCGGCGGCCGCGGCCGCGCGCGCCAGCGCGACGACGACTTCATGCTCGGCGCGGGCGCGAACGCCGCCCGCGCTGCGGGCAGGCCCACCCTTGCCGACGACGCGGCGGACCTGAGCGGCGCCGCCCAAAGTAGCGGCGCCCAAAGTAGCGGCGCCCAAAGTAGCGGCGCCCAGAGTGGCCCCGCGCGGAGTGGCAGGCGGCACAACCAGGAGAAGGAACAGCAGAAAAAGCGCGCCAGGCCGGCCAAGAGCCGCGGCGACAGCCTGGACGGCTGGAACAACACCAACTGGGAGAGGGTCTCTGACGAGGACTACTGGGCGGAGATGTCGTCTGACAAGCCGCTCGCGTCGAGGACCGCTCAGTCCGCGGCCGACCTGAGGTCCCCTGACCCTGAGCCGAAGAAGAAGAAGCGGGACGCGCGCACCGACCCGAACCTGAACCGGCCTGAGCCGCAGACCGCCACGATGGCCAGGCCAGAATTCGGCGCCAGCCAGCGGCCGGCCCCAGACATGGCGCCGGCCGCGGACCAGGCCGAGCGCGAGGTCCCCGCGCTCCCGGTGCGCCGCTCGGGCAGCACTCCGGCCCGCGGGTTCGCCGTGCCCGCGACTCCGGCCCGCGGGTTCGCCGTGCCAGGCACCCCGGCCCGCGGGTTCGCGGCCCCCGGTACCCCGGCGGGCGGGTTCGCGGGACCGGGCACTCCCGCTGGTGGGTTCGCGGGACCGGGCACTCCGGCCGGTGGGTTCGCGGCGCCCGCGGCGAGGAGGCCCGCCTCGCACTCGGCCGCGGACTACGCCGACCCCAATCTCGCGCTGCTTGCCAGTCTCGGTGAACCCGCGACCGAGGAACGGCCACGGCGCGCCCGGGGTACTCGAGGTAACGGTCGGCCGGCAGCGGCCGAGCACCTGGACACGCCACCGGGCACCCCGCCGGGCGGGTGGGCCGCGAGCGGATCTGGGCCGGGTGACTGGGCACAGCGCGGGCAGGAGTACGCGGCCGCCACCGGTGACCCGGCCGGCTACCACTCCGCGCCGCCTGCCACGTCCGCGCCTGCCGCGGCGTCGGGGACGTATAGGATCCCGGCTTACGGCGTCGAGCAGCAGCCACACGGCTACGCCGACACGCCGGGCTACGGCGCGGCGGCAAGCCCCGGTTATGGGCCGGGGAACGCCTACGACACCGGGCCCAACACGCCACCGGGGTTCGGTGCAGCCTCTTACGGCACCCCGCCGCACGGCACCCCGCCGCACGGCACGCCCTCGCACGGCACGCCCTCGCATGGCATCCCGTCGCACGGCTCCCCGTCGCAAGGCACGCCTCCGCACAGCACCGCTGCTTATGGCACCTACGGTTCGGTGCCGGACCAGAGTGCGGGCCAGCCGCTCGGCCACGCTGACGTGACCGGTCCGCTGGGTACCTCCTACAGCGGCTCGCACGCGGCCGACGCGTACGGCACCTCGTACGAGACATCGCCGTACGGCACCGGGCCCGCAAGCCCCGTACCCGGCTCTGGGTCCTATGACACTGGGTCCTATGGCGCTGGGTCCGCCGGCTCCGGGTCCGCCGGCTCCGGGTCCTATGACACTGGGTCCGCCGGCTCCGGGTCCTACGGCAGCGGGTCGGCCGGTACCGGGTCCTACGGCACTGGGTCGTATGGGACTGGGTCCCACGGCACCGGGTCCTACGGCACCGGGTCCTACGGCACCACGCCCCCATCGGCGGGAGCCCACGACGCACCTTCGTATGGCGCGGCCTCGTACCCGAGTTCCTACGTCACCGACGCGGGCGGTCAGCCTGCCCGCGACGCTGGCTGGGGATCGCCGAACGGTTCCAACGGCCGCGCGGACGGAGGAAGCTGGCAGCACAGCGGGCAGGCCGGTGTCAGCGGGCCAGCCAGCACCGCGCCGGTGAGCGGTTACGGCGCATCTGCCCCGAACGGCTACGCGGGCGCGATTCCCGCAAGCCCACCTGGCACTCCGGGCGCCAGTGTCCCGTATGTCCAGACCGGCGACCCCGCCAGCGGTTACCCGAGCCTGCCCAGAACCGGCGGCTTCGCCAGCGGTTACCTGTCGAGTTCGGCCCTGTCCGCCCGGGATGGAAGGCCAGAACCCGAACCGCTCATCAGCCCTGGTTCTGCCAACCCCTATGGCAGCTACGTCGCAGATCCGCCCGCCGCGGCCGACGACAGTCCGCAAACCGCGAGCCCGCCCAGGCGGGCGCGGCACAGGAACACGAACGGGTACGACGACCAGGGCTCGTACGGCGATTACGGTGGCGGGTCACGTCGCTGAGGAACAGGGCCGTAAGCGGCCCGGCCCAGGGGCTTGACAGACGGGTAGTGATCGCGCCAAGAATGTGGCGACCGAACAAGGTGGAGGCGATGCAGGCAGCCGCTCGCGATCACGCACGCACGTACCACCTGCACAAGCTGGCCACGGCACTGGATGGCCACGGCTTCCATGCGGCGGTGAAGACGACGTACCCGCCCGCGTTGCACATCTTCATTCCCGGCGCCGCCATGCTGGCGGAGACCATCGACTGCATTCCGACGGCCGGCGACGACGGGCGCCTCCGCTGGTTCTACCGCTGGTCATGGGGCGATCTGCTGCACAACACCGACGAACCTGACGCAGCCGCCGCGAAGATCGCCGACGTGCTGGCCGCTCGCTGACACAGCCACCCGCTGCCACGGCCCTGCGTCAGGACTCTTGACGGCGTCAGTGACCCGGCACAAACCCTGGTCCGGCGGCCAATAACTCCCACGAAGGGTTATCGGAGGAATACCATCTGCTAACTGCCGGTGACCTGCTTGATCGCTTCGTTCGGGTCGAGCGCGGGCCCCGGCGGGATGAGTCCCACGATATTCGCTGGCACGATCGTGCACTGACCCGTGCACGGGGCGCCCATCGTATAGCCGAGCGCGCCCGCGACGGCCGGCGATGCGAGCGCGTACTTCCTTGCGCCGGTGACCAGCACATATGCGGTCGGCTGGCCAGGTCCCTGGATGACGCCGGCCAGCGCGCCCGCGCCTGGCGGCAGCCACACCTGGTCGACCGGCGGGTTCGCCTGCGCCGCGGTGGAATTGGTGAATGCAGCGGGCATGGCGCCGGAGGGAATGGCGCCGCTCACGGTGACCTCGCCGCCGCGCGGAGCCTGCCCGCCGCCGGTGTACACGGCACACAATGGTGTGGCGGGATCATAAGGAACAACATGCGGGAGTGCGACCGGAAGGTCCCGGGGCGAGAACTGCCTGGTCGGCGACAGGTGGCTGCCTACATTCGACAAGCTCAGGGACGTCTGCTGCGCCTGCATATCCGTTTGAAGCAGTTCGAACTCGGTCTGGGTGATCTGCGCCAGGCCGTCGCTCAGCTGTACGTACCACAGTGTTCCGCTCGCGCTCGTCACCGTGTACACGTGCCCGATGGTCTCGGTGCCGGTCGGGCTGTTCGCCGCGCGGCCGCCGAAGCCCGCAGGGACCAGCGGGGCGAAGGCAGGCCCCCGGGCAAGCGCGTTCAGCCACTGGAAGGGCACCTGCACAGGTCCCTGCGCGCCGCCGGGCAGCAACGCTGCCACCGTATGCGTGATGGCCAGGCGCTGGTCGTTCCAGACGAGCCATTCCTGGTTCTGCGCCTGGACGAGAATCGCCCCGGTGACGCCGACCGGCTGCCCCCCGGCCGAACGCCCCGCCACGAGGGTGGAAGTCTGCTGCTGGCCCGTGGTGGGATTGCTGGTCGTCCGCACACACACCGACCACGGACCATGCACGAGCGCGCCGGGGGACGGCAGCGGCGGCAGCCCCGCGATGCCGATCATCGGCCCGCGCGGGAACCCCGCGAGCGACGCCAGCGACACCTTGTGTACGGCGACGGTAGCGGAGCCGGCGATTCCCGCGGCGAGCCGCGCCGAGGCATTGTTGATCACCGGGCAGAGCAGCACGGCGCCGCCCTGCTGGCAGCGGACATAGGAGTTGCCGTTCTCGTCCACGGCGACGGTGCCCGGGCCAGGCAGCCCGTGCCCACCGGTGTGGGTGAGGATACCGAGGATCCAGAAGATCGCTACGGCGAGCGCGGCTACCATCACCCCGGCGAACGTCGCGACGTTCATCCTGCGCAGCGGCTGCTCAGCCGTGTCCGGCTCGCCCTGCAGCAGGGCAAGCCCAGCGCGCTGCGTCATCAGCCGGTGCGCCTGCAGTAGGTCCTTACGGTTTTGCATCGCCGCCAGCCCCGGTGCTCAGCCCGCCAGCCCGCGCACGTAGCCGAAGACACCGGCCACGCCCAGCGCGAGCGGAATGAGGCTGACGATCAGCAGCATGTCGGTGATGTCCGCGGCGCGGCCCCAGAACGGTGACGGCTGATGACCGGGCAGCCACAGGCCGACGCCCACCACGACCGCGGCGCCCGCGAGCAGCGGCACCAGCGCGATGGCCAGCATCTTCGGCTGGTTCACGTGCACCGACGCGACGAGCGCGAGCAGCGCCAGGCCGCCGAACCCGGGAAACATCAGCCACAGCCGCTGCGCGCGGCCGCGGAACACACGGGCGCGCAGCAGCAGGACGCAGGCGACCGCCGCGCACATCAGATGGGCGAGCAGGCCGCTGCCCAGTGCCAGTGCGACCTCCGCGCCGGCCGCCACGAGGCCGATTCCGGCCACGACGCCGGTCACGAACCGGTCGGCGACGGCCGTGCGGTCGAGCACCTTCTTGCCGTCCACCAGCAGGCTTTCGCGCCGGAGGTCGTCGGCGTTGCGCGGGACAGGTGGCAAGGTGACGCGGGCCATCCGGAAGGTGACCGCCGGGATCAGCGGGGTCAGCGCGAGCGCCGCGGCGACGGTCAACGCGGCCGGACCCGCCGCACCGTGGTGGGCACCGAAGCTGGCCGATACGGCGGTTCCGATCGCACCGAGAAGTGCCGCACCGCCGACGCCGAAGAAGACCGGCAGGCCATCCGCGACGGCCGCGCCCGCGATGGCGGCGACGAGCACGAGCGCCGCGAACCCGGCGAGCAACTGCTCCGAGCCAAGGTGGCTCAGCTGCGCTGACCGGGCGGGCGCGAGCAGCCCGGCGAGGAATCCGTACGGCAGGGCCAGGTAGCCGATGACCGCGCCTGCGCCCGGGTCGCCGGCGGCACGCGATACGGCGACCGCGGAGACCAGCACTAACACCGCGACCGCGGCAGCGGCGACCGACGGCAGCACCCACGGCGGACCGGAAAGCAGGAGCGCGGCCGCGCCAGCGAGCAGCCCCAGCGCTCCCGCGGCGAGTGCCACGCCTCGTGCCGTCCGTGGGCCCCACCGGTCCGGCTGCTCGTTCACGCCCGTCGCGATCACATCCGCCACGTCGTCGAAGGCCAGCTGCGGAAGCTGTGACATGCGCGGCCGCAGGTAGACCATCTCGCCGTCGCGCAGCCCCACCTGCTGTGGCGTCATCCCCGGATGAAACGGCGGCTGGCCGAGACGCTGGAGCACCCACCCGCCGCGGGCGAGGCCGGCGTTGGCCAGGTCCGTGCCCGCGTAGCGCAGGACGGTGGGGAAGAGCTCGGCGAACGGCACGTAGGCAGGAAGCACGATGTCGACCCGCCGACGAGGTCCGACGACGGTCACGCGGCAGAGGTCGGCGCCGCTTGTCGGGCTCATCTCGCTCCCTTACGACTGGTAGCCGCTCGCGGCGGCCGCGGCCGCCGCGGTCCGGCCGGGCCAGCGGCCGGCCGCATTGCCGGCCCCACGATGCCCGCAGAACTCTTAGGATGCGATTGATTCGTATCAGTGCGCGCCAATCGGTTCAACACTACGCAACGTCGCGGGAGTGTGCGGGGCAACACGTACGAGGGCTTGGAGCCTGCCTGAGCACCCTCGGTCGTGGCGGGCAGAGCGAGCGGCCCAGCGCGCAGCGCTCTGACAGCTAGCAGGGCCAGGCGGTGGCGGGCAAGGCGGAAGCGAAGGGATTCGTCGGGCAGCAGAGCCGGAGGTACTACGTGACCGAGCACAGCGTTGGCCGGGGCACCCCCGGACCCCGAGGGCGCAGCCAGGCGCCGCCTGGGCGCCGCGCAGCAGAGCATGGGGTTCGCAAGCAGGCTCTTGAGAAGGCAGCGCGGTGAGCACCGTCATCGTACGGCGCGGTGAGCGCCGTACGGCGCCCGAGATGCCGCGCGGTGAGATTCTGCTTGAGTCGCCGCCCGAGCTTCCCGAGGTGGTTTCCGACAGTTTCCAGCAGATGCTGATGTATCTGCCGATGGTCGCCATGGCCGGCGGGATGGCGGTCGCCGTGGTGGGCGGCAGCGGTGCGACTACCCAGCAGTACGTCGGCGGCGGCGCCATGGCGCTCGGCATGGGCGGCATGATGATGGGCCAGTTCGGCCGCGGTAAGGGCGACCGCAAGATCAGGCTCAACGGAGCGCGGCGCGACTACATGCGCTACCTGGGGCAAGTACGGCGCAAGGTGCGCCGGGCCGCCGCACAGCAACGCGAGGCGCTCGAGTGGAGCGGCCCGGACCCGGCGTCGCTGTGGTCGATCGCGATGAGCTCGCGGCTGTGGGAGCGCCGCCCGGCCGACTCCGACTTCGGCAACGTCCGGATCGGCACCGGCCAGCAGCGGCTCGCGGTTCAGCTCGTGCCCCCGGAAACCAAACCGGTCGAGGACCTCGACCCGCTGAGCGCCGGAGCGCTGCGGCGCTTCGTCCGCACCCACGGAAACGTGCCCGACCTCCCGGTCGCCATCTCGCTGCCGTCCTTCGCCCGCATCATGCCGACCGGTGACCCGGAAGCCGTATATGGGCTGGTGCGGGCCATGATCGCCCAGCTCGCCACGCTGCACTCCCCCGACGACGTGCGGATCGCGGTGTGCGCGTCGGCGGAGCGGATGCGGTGGTGGCAGTGGATCAAATGGCTGCCGCACAACCTGCACCCGGATGAGCAGGACGCGGCCGGCCCCATCCGCCTGATGCACGAGAGCCTGCGTGATCTCGAGATCATGCTCAGCGCGGACATCAAGGACCGGTCGCGCTTCTCACCCGGCGTATCAAGCAGTGACCTGCCGTATCAGGTGGTGATCGTCGACGGCGGTGAGCCTTCCTTCGAGTCCCAGATCGCCGCGGACGGAGTCTCCGGCGTCGCCGTCATCGACCTGACGGGGACCGTGGCGCCCACGACCGACGCGACCATGCTGCGGCTGAAGGTGGCCAAGGACCAGGTGGACCTCATCACCAGGGACCGCACCGGCAAGGACGTGGCGACCCGGATCGGCACGCCGGATTCCTTCTCGCTCGCCCAGGCTGACGCTCTCGCCCGCCAGCTCGCACCGCTGCGGCCCGGCGCCGCCAGCGGGCCGGCCGAGGACGCGCTCGAGGCCAACCTGACGCTCACGTCGCTGCTCGGGATCGAGGACCCGTACACCCTGGACGTGCCGGCCCTGTGGCGGCCGCGCGCGCCCCGGCACCGGCTGCGGGTACCCGTCGGCGTCGACGCCGAGGGCCAGCCGGTCGAACTGGACATCAAGGAGTCCGCGCAGGGCGGCATGGGCCCGCACGGGCTGTGTATCGGCGCCACCGGCTCGGGCAAGTCAGAACTGCTGCGGACCCTGGTGCTCGGTCTCGCGCTCGCGCATTCGTCCGAGGCGCTCAACTTCGTGCTCGTCGACTTCAAGGGCGGCGCCACCTTCCTCGGGCTCGACAGCCTGAACCACGTGTCCGCGGTCATCACCAACCTGGAGGACGAGCTGCCGCTCGTCGACCGGATGTACGACGCCCTGAACGGTGAGATGGTCCGCCGCCAGGAACTGCTTCGGGCGGCGGGCAACTACGCCTCGCTGCGCGACTACGAGCGGGACCGCGAGCGCGGCGTCAAGCTCACGCCCGTGCCGACACTGTTCGTCGTGCTCGACGAGTTCTCCGAACTGCTGTCAGCCAAGCCTGACTTCATCGACCTGTTCGTCATGATCGGGCGGCTCGGCCGGTCCCTCGGCGTGCACCTGCTGCTCGCCTCCCAGCGTCTGGAGGAGGGCAAACTGCGCGGCCTCGACACGCACCTGTCGTACCGGGTGGGCCTGCGGACCTTCTCCGCCATGGAGTCACGTGTCGTGCTCGGCGTACCCGATGCCTACGAGCTGCCGTCGCAGCCAGGTAATGGGTACCTCAAGTTCGACACGAGCGGCATGACCAGGTTCAAGGCCGCGTACGTGTCCGGGCCGGTCTCCGGCGACGCGAAGACGACGCAGCAGCGGGCCCGCGTGCGCCACCAGATCGTGCCCTACAGCGCGAGCTACATCGCACCGCAGATCATCGAGGACGCCGCGCCCGAGCAGCCGCAGCCCGGTGACGAGCAGAAAAGCGAGGACAGCCTGCTCGACATCGTCGTCAGGCAGCTCACGGGCCACGGGCCACCCGCGCACCAGATCTGGCTGCCGCCGCTCGACGTCCCGCCGACCCTCGACGAGCTGCTGCCCGAGCTATCCGTCACCCCCGAGCGCGGTTTCACGGCGGCCGGCTGGGAATGGCGCGGGCGGCTGCACGCCGTCGCGGGCATCGTGGACCGGCCCTTCGACCAGCGCCGCGACCTATTGTGGGTCGACCTGGCCGGCGCGGCGGGCCATGTCGGCGTGGTCGGCGCGCCGCAGAGCGGCAAGTCAACGCTGCTGCGCAGTCTGATCGGCTCGCTCGCGCTGCTGCACACACCCGACGAGGTGCAGTTCTACTTCCTCGACTTCGGCGGCGGCGCGCTCGCGTCGCTCGCCGGCCTGCCGCACGTGGGTGGCACGGCCACCCGGCTGGCCACCGACCGGGTCAGGCGCACCGTCGCCGAGGTGAGCGGGCTGCTCGAGCAGCGGGAGCGCATGTTCGCCGAGCTTGGTATCGACTCGGTGGCCAGTTACCGGCGGATGCGGGCCTCCGGGGAGATCGCGGGTGACGGGTTCGGCGACGTGTTCCTTGTCGTCGACGGCTGGCTCACCGTACGCCAGGACTACGAGGCGCTCGAAACGACGATCACGACGCTGGCCGCGCGCGGCCTCGGCTTCGGCATCCACGTGATCGCCTCGACCAACAAGTGGTCGGAGTTCCGCACCAGCATCAGGGACCTCTTCGGCACCCGGCTCGAGCTGCGGCTCGGTGATCCCTACGAATCGGAGATCAACCGCAAGCTCGCCCTCAACGTGCCCGAGAGCGCACCCGGCCGCGGCCTGACCCGCGACGGCCTGCACTTCCTCACCGCGCTGCCCCGCATCGACGGCCGGGCGGCGGGGAACGGAGTCGACGACCTGGCCGACGGCGTGAAGAAGTTCGCCGACGCGATCTCCATCGGGTGGCGGGGGAAGCGCGCGGCGCAGGTACGCCTGCTGCCCGACGTGCTTCCGGCCGCGTCACTGCCGCCGGTCGCCGAGACGGGTAAGCGGGTGCCGTTCGGCATCAATGAGGACAGCCTGTCGCCGGTGTATCTCGACTTCTCCGCCGACGCTCACTTCCTGATCTTCGGTGACACGGAATGCGGTAAGTCGAACCTGCTGCGCCTGTTCAGCGACGGCATCACCGCGCGTCACACACCCGACGAGGCGCGGCTGATCTTCATCGACTACCGGCGCTCGCTGCTCGACGCGGCGGGCACCGAGCACAACATCGGGTACGCCGCGTCGTCGCTACTGAACGACGTGCGCGAGGCGCTGATCAAACGGCTGCCACCGGCAGATCTGACCCCGGACCAGCTGCGCAGCCGTTCGTGGTGGAGCGGATCGGATCTGTTCCTGCTCATCGACGACTACGACGTCGTCGGCACGTCGAGCAACCCGCTGCTGCCGATCATCGACCTGCTGCCCCAGGCCCGCGACATCGGTCTGCATGTCATCCTCGCCCGGTCGGCGGGCGGCGCGGGCCGCTCGATGTTCGATCCGGTCATCCAGCGAATCAGGGAAATGGGCTCGCCTGGCCTCGTGATGTCCGCCAGCAAGGACGAGGGCACGCTGCTCGGCAGCGTCAAGCCGCAGCGACTGCCCGCGGGCCGCGGCTACCTCGTCGACCGGCGGGCGGGCACGCGCCTGGTCCAGACCGCCCTGCTCAACGGTCCCAGCTGACCGGGCCAGCTGAACAGGGCGGACGGGCCAGCTGAACGGTTCAGCTGAACGGGCGCGAGTACCGGGCCCGGCATCAGCCGCCGCGCCGGCGGCGGCCCGCCGGGATCACGACGGCACCGATCACGACCAGCCCCGCGGCGCCGAGCGCCCCACCGGTCACGGATACGACGAGCATCCTGGTGAAGCGGTCCGGCGGCTGCGGCCGTGGTGCCGAGACGGGATCCGCGGCCGGCATCGGGGTGGCGGGCTGGCCCGCGACCGGCAGTACCGCCGTCACCGCCTGCAGCGGATCCACCATGCCGGCGCCCGTCCGCCCCGCTCCGGCACCCGTCCCGCCGTCCGCCGTGGCGGTGACGCGGCTCACCACCTCGGCCGCGGTCAGCTTCTGGTGGGACGCCCGTACCAGGGCGGCGACGCCGGCGACGAACGGGGCGGCGAAGCTCGTGCCGTCCTGCTGCTTGAACGTGCCGCCCGGTGCGATCGTGAGGATGCCCGCGCCGGGCGCGACCACCGAGACGGGCGTCAGTACCTGCTGCGAGAAACTCGGCACCGCACCAGCCGGGTCGACCGCGCCGACAGAAAGGACGTTGGGGTAGGCGGCGGGGTCGCCCGCGTAGGCCGCCGGGTAAAAGGGCCCGGTGCTCCCGGTTTGCTGGTCGACATTCCCCGCGGCCGCGACGATGACGACGTTCATGCGCGCCGCGTACTGAACCGCGTTGCTCAGTGCGGGCGTGTTACCGACCTGGTCAGAAACGTTGATGATCTGGGCGTGATCGTTGACGGCGTCGACGATGCCCGTCGCGAGGGAGCCCGCGTCCACGCCCTCCTTGTCGGTGACCTTGATCGACAGGATGCCGGCGCCCGGCGCGACGCCGGCGAACGGGTTGCGCTGCTTCTGCGCGGCCGCGATGATGCCGGCCACCCCGGTGCCGTGGTCCACACAGTCCAGCCCCGCGCTCGTGCCGGTGAGCGACTGACCGATGATCAGCCGCCGGCCAAGCTGCTGGCTGCCCGACACGCCGCTGTCTATCACCGCGACGTTCACGCCCTGGCCCCTGGTGAACTGCCACGCGCCGGTGAAACCGAGCACCTGTTCCGCCCAGGGCGCGGCGGTCCCTGCCGACGACAGGTCGCCATCCTGCTGGCTGCAGCTTTGCACGGGCTGCACCACCTGCGACCCGGGGGTCGGTCCACCGGAACCCGCCGTCGGGCTCGGCGACGGTTTCGGCGTGGCCGCGGAAACAGCGGACCCCGCGGACCCGGCGGACCCGGCGGACCCGGCAGGCGCGGCGGCGGCCACCCGGACCTGCGCCGCAAGCAGCACGGCGAACACGACGACCGCGACCCGCCTCATGAACGCGCCTCCGCCGATAGCCGACAGCCTGTCCGACACGCAGACCAACACTAAGTGATGCCAGCGTGCCGCGGCCCGGATCGGCCATCAAGCTCACGGTCGTCGCGGCGGGGGGACGCGTGCGGAGTCGCGCAACGCGGCCACCGCGGCGAGCGCATGCCGCGCGCCGGGCACGTCGTGTACCCGGAGCACCCTGGCCCCCTGCCAGGCGGACACGGCGAGCGTGGCTACCGTCCCCTCACCGCGCGCCTGCACCGGCTGGCCCAGCGTCTCCCCGATGAAGTCCTTGTTGGACACCGCCACGAGCACCGGCCAGCCGGTCGCGACGAGATCCCCGAGCCGCCTGGTCAGCTCGAGCGAGTGCCAGGTGTTCTTGCCGAAATCATGGGCCGGGTCGATCATGATGCGGTCACGGCGGACGCCGGCGGCGACCGCACGCTCGGCGAGCCCGGTGACGTGGTTGATCACCTCGGCGGTGACATCGGTGTACGCGACGCGATGCGGCCGGGTGCGCGGCCGCAGGCGGCCCGCGTGCGCACACACCAGCCCGATCCCGTGCGCGGCCGCGACCGTGGCGAGCCGCGGATCGACACCGCCCCAGGTGTCGTTGAGCAGGTCGGCACCGGCCTGCGCGACCACCTCCCCCACCTCTGAGCGCCACGTGTCCACGCTGATCACGACGTCGGGGTGCCGCTCACGGACCGCGGCGACCAGGCCGGCCACCCGCCTGATCTCCTCCGCCGCGTCCACATCGCCGCCCGGGCCTGCCTTCACGCCGCCGATGTCGACGATTTCCGCGCCGTCGGCCACCGCACGGTCAGCGGCCTCGAGCGCGGCACCGAACGCGTAGGTCGCGCCCCGGTCGAAGAAGGAATCGGGCGTGCGGTTGACGACAGCCATGATCCCGAACGACTCCGGGTGGAACTCCCGGCGGCCCAGGCGCAGCACGCCCGCTCCCTGTGCCCGCACGTCGCAGAGACCACCCTCCAGCTTCGCTTGCGTTGCCCGGGCCGGCCTGAGCGCCGCCGACCCGGCCTCCTATGCAGAGGATCGCATCCCCGCGGCGCGCGCGCACATCGAGCCGGGTAATGCCCGCGGACCCGACCGAATACGGGAGGGATCACGGGCCGCGGTGAACATCGAGGCCTTCGCCGTGCGCTGGCGCCCCCGGATGCGGGTACCCTCTGGGCCGGGGTGACCAACGTGCGATTCCTGGGTGACGCGCCGCCGGCGCAAGAGCTAACGTACAGCGACGTCTTCATGGTGCCGAGCCGCGGCGCGGTCGCGTCCAGGCTCGACGTGGATCTGAGCACGCGGGATGGCAGCGGCACCACCATTCCGGTCGTGGTCGCGAACATGACCGCGGTCTCCGGGCGGCGGATGGCCGAGACCATCGCCCGCCGCGGCGGCATCGCCGTCCTGCCGCAGGACATCCCGCTCGACGTCGTCGCCGACGTCGTCGCGTGGGTGAAGGGGCGGCACCTGGTACACGACACCCCGATCACGCTCGGGCCGGGCGACACCACCGGCGAGGCGCTGAACCTGCTGCCCAAGCGGGCGCACGGCGCCGTGGTCGTCGTGGCGGACGGCCGGCCCATCGGCGTGGTGACCGAGGCGGACTGCCAGGACGTGGACCGGTTCACCCAGCTGCGCCAGGTCATGTCGGCCGACCTGCTCACCCTGCCCGCCGACATCGAGCCGGAGAAGGCATTCGCCCGGCTGCACGAAGGCCGCCACCGCCTGGCGCCGGTGGTGGACAGCGCGGGCAGGCTGACCGGCATGCTCACCCGCACCGGCGCGCTTCGTGCCACCCTGTACGAGCCCGCCACCGACGCCGCGGGCCGGCTGCGGATCGCGGCCGCGGCGGGCGTGAACGGCGACGTCGTCGGCAAGGCCGCCGCGCTCGCCGAGGCAGGCGTCGACCTGATCGTGGTCGATACCGCGCACGGCCATCAGGACAAGATGATCGCGGCCCTGACCGCGATCCGCGCGGCGGGCCCGGCCGTGCCGATCGCGGCGGGCAACGTGGTGACCGCGGAAGGGGTGCGTGACCTCGTCGAGGCCGGGGCGGACATCGTCAAGGTCGGCGTCGGGCCCGGTGCCATGTGCACCACCCGGATGATGACGGGCGTGGGCCGCCCGCAGTTCAGCGCGGTGCTCGAATGCGCGGCCGAGGCCAGGCGGCTCGGGCGGCACGTCTGGGCCGACGGCGGGGTACGCCATCCCCGCGACGTCGCGCTCGCCCTCGCGGCCGGCGCGTCGAACGTGATGATCGGGTCGTGGTTCGCCGGCACCTACGAGTCGCCGGGCGACGTGTTCCGCGACCCGGACGGGCGGCTGTACAAGGAGAGTTTCGGCATGGCCTCCGCCCGTGCGGTCAGGCTGCGCACGGCCGACGACTCGCCGTTCGAGCGGGCTCGCAAGCAACTGTTCGAGGAGGGCATCTCGAGCGCCAGGATGTACCTGGACCCGCAGCGGCCAAGCGTCGAGGACCAGCTTGACGCGATCACCGCCGGGCTCCGCAGCGCCTGCACCTACGCGGGCGCCCGCAACTTGGACGAACTGCACGAACGCGCGGTCGTCGGCATGCAAAGCGCGGCCGGCTACTCAGAGGGCATGCCGCAGTCGACAAGCTGGTAGGCCCGGGCAGGCCCGCTGCGCGGTGTCGGCATTGATGGCCGTCAAAGAGCCGCCCCGCGGCAGCCGTAAGACAGTGCCGGCCAGGGGGATCCCCCGGATTCTCTGCCGCGCCGCACACGGCGCATCTGCGGCAGCCGTCAGGGATCTGCCCGCCCGGGGAGCGACCCCCAAACCGGGGGGTCCGGGGGGTCGCCCCCCGGACTGGCAGGGCCCACGACACCGGTCAGGTCAGCCGGCCTGCCGCGGCAGCCGTTCAGGATCATTCGGCGGATCCGGGTGCTCGGGGGCGGCACGATCCGGCGTTCACTGGCGCGGGGGCGGGTTTCGCTTATGGTTGGCGTGT
>Ga0209648_10001086_pt1 | contig 21633 bp, 13 predicted proteins | sample GraSoi2013_115cm_FD_185830 | JGI IMG/M metagenome (GOLD analysis project Ga0209648, IMG submission 185830) | Grasslands soil microbial communities from the Angelo Coastal Reserve, California, USA - Sample 9_17_2013_115cm (SPAdes) (version 2) | ecosystem: Environmental > Terrestrial > Soil >... | reverse complement strand
CTCCAACTGCTGCTGTTGCTCATCTGAAAGTTTGACTGCTGCTGCGACTCGCATCGTATCCACCTCCTTAAAGGTTAACACGATGCGCTCGTTTGCTTGTTCCCTTATTTGTGACGCACTACACTAGCGTGAACTTGCCGTAGACTGCCTTGGACCTGGGACCTGCTTGTCGGATGGCGTAGCCTACCTCTATAATTTCCTTCTGTTACCAGCAACCAGACGATCGTTGACGGGGGCGACCGCGAGTGAGTTCATCAACTTGCCGGAGCGATTCCCTCTAAGGAGCTTTTAATGGCCTGTAATCTGACCAAGACAGAAGTAGAGCCTCTTGCTTGTCCTAGTTCTCCCCAGGAATTAACAGTCGAGCGGGTGGCGATAGCGAGCTTGCCCACGGAATGGGGCGACTTCAAGATCGCGGGTTATCGTTCGCGTATTAGTGACGAAGAATTCGTCGTCCTCTATAAAGGCGAATTGCGCCCGGGCGTCCCGACTCTGGTACGGATTCATTCGCAATGCCTGACCGGGGACGTGTTCGGCTCTACGAAGTGTGATTGTGGCGCACAGCTTCATCGCACCATGCAGATGATTCAGAAAGAAGGCCGCGGAGCGATTGTCTATCAACAACAGGAAGGCCGCGGCATTGGCATCCTCAACAAGATTCGCGCCTATGCGTTGCAGGACGAAGGCGCGGATACTGTCGAAGCCAACGAGCGCCTGGGGCTGGCTGTTGATTCGCGTGAGTACCGCCAGTGCGCCGAAGTTCTTTTTGACCTCGGCTTATGTCAGGTGAAAGTGATTTCCAACAACCCGGGCAAGTTGCGGGCTTTGGAAGAAGCAGGACTCGAAATCACGGAGCGCGTGTCTATCGAAGTTCCGTCGTCTGAAACCGCAGCCAGGTACATGCAAACCAAGAAAGAGAAGATGGGGCACCTGCTCGATCTGGGTCCGCGCTAAGTGAAGTCCACGGATTTCGTAAGCTTTTATGGCTTGCTCCTCAGGTCCTTGACCGTCCCCCGAATCCGCTCGGCATCCGCGGCTTTGGCATCCAGCTTCAGATACTTTTCCAATTCATCGGCTGCCTCTTTGTTCCGGTGCGCGCTCATATAGAGCCCGCCCAGGTACTTATGAACCTGCGGCAGGTTCTCTCCGCCGTTGCTGATTGCCAGCTCCAACTCTTTTTGCGCCTCGTCAAACGCCTTGAATTTCATGAGCGTCAACGCCAGGTAATAATGCGCAGTGGGACCCGCACTGTTCAGCTTGATTGCTTCCCGCAGGTGTGCCTCGGCTCCATCTAACTTCTTCTGCGCTTCATCCAACTTCTGTTGATTGACGAAAGCGGAGCCCTGATTGTAAAGCGCGATGCCCAGGTTAAGGTGAGCGGCTGCATCTTTGGGCTTCAATTTCAGCAGCGACTCGAAGGTCTCGGCAGCCTTGTCCATTTGCACAAGCTTCATGTACTGCACGCCCAAATCACTCAGCGCAATCGGGAAGTTCGGATAAGCCGTAACCGCTTTGCCAAGAAATTCGGCTGCGCTTTTCGCGTTGCCCTTCTGCGCCGCGGCCGCGCCCTTCTGATAGAAGTCCAACGCATTTTGGGGAACGCCGGCGAAGGCCGGATTTGATCCGTCGACCTTGAAATGGAGTTGGATTGCTATCTGGACAATGCGACCTCCGGGACTGGCTTCGCGATCAATGTTCACAGTCTCGCGCGCAATCTCGTATTCCTTTCCGGCATCAACGACGACCGTGTAGCCGCCGGGTTGCAGGTTTCTGAACCTGAACACTCCATCTTCATCGGTTGTGCTGGTAAGCGTCCCAAAACTGCTGACGCTTTCGAGACTCACCCTGACAGAACTGCTCCCCCTTGACTGTCCTGCGGGAAAATGCACGCGCCCCTGAATCGTGTGAATGCCGTCACCGCTGGATAAACCTCGCGAGCTCCCCACGCCCTGGGCATTTGCGGCCAGGACAAGCGATAGAATCAGAATGGCTGAATCGAATAAGCGCGAAACGCGCAAAGGCTTCAAAATTGAAATTGCGTTGACCAGAGTGACCATGAATTTATTCCCCTTTGCAAAATACATTTCCTGACTAGACTAAGTTCTGGAAGTGGGAACGTGGACTATGATTTGGCGCGGAGTTCTTTGATTGTTCCGCGCACGCGTTCGGCATCGTGAGCATTGGGGGTAAGGCGTAAATAAGTCTCCAGCTCATCCGCGGCCCGGCGATACTCGCCCCGTCCCCAGTAAATTCCGCCGAGATATTTATGCGCCAGTCCCAATTGAGTTCCCCCCAAGTTTACGGCCCGGCGCAATTCCTTTTCGGCCTCCGGATAGTTGTGCAATTTAGTGAGCACAACGCCCAGATACATATGGGCTGTTGGCGCCGAGTCGTTTCGCTTTACGGCATCGCGCAATTGCGCTTCCGCTTCAGCGAACTGTTGGGTTTCTAACAGCGCAATTCCTAAATTGAGCTTCGGAGTAAACGCGTCGGGACTGAGTCTTGAAGCCGACTTGAGGGGCTCGACTGCCTTGTTTGCCTGGCCCAACTTCAGATACTGAACGCCGAGTTCATTGAGCGCCAGCGGAAACTTCGGATAGAGCGAGATTGCCGCCTTCAGGTTGTCGATCGCTTTCAAAGAATCGCCCGCTTTGGACAGATCGAGAGCGTTTTCATATAAGGTGCGGGCCGTTCCCGGAACTTCGGCCAGAGCGGCGTTGACCACCGATGCTCGCACGCGATTTCCCGAATCGCGTTTCGGCTGCAGCGTGATCATCAACGTGTACCGGCGAGCCGCCGAATTAAGCGGGATGCCCGATCTGGAAAGGTTGAGATCGCTGTCTATAGTGACGCTTTCCCGGCCAATCTCGTAATCATCACCGGCATTAATAACTACCACATAATTGCCGGGCGCCAGCGATGCAAAAGTAAACGAGCCGCTGCTATCGGCCATCGTCGATATCTCGCCGGCGCTAAAGCTCTGCAACTTAATCTGAATCGAACCCTCGGCCCTACGCCCGGATGGAAAAAATATCTTGCCCTGAATGATGTGGTTGCCGCCGGTGCCGGTCGAGGCCGCGCCGCTCCCCTGGGCTAAGACCGGTACCGGCGAGAAGAGTAACAGGATGATTGGCAGTAAGCGCCTGTAAGTATGTGAACGACGGTGTGCGGGATGCCGGGCGAGAAGAGAAGGCATTTGAAGAACCTCCCTAAAAACTTATCGAGGTTTATAGGTTGGGACCTTGAAGGGGTGAACGTCAAGTTCCCGATCATTAAATCTAGAAAAAAATGGGGAGAGGCGCTAACTCTCTGCGCCTCTCCCCACGCTCAATGGACATCGCCCAATGGGCGAAGGCTATTGGTTTAGAAGGTGAACTTGGCGCCAAACCTGAACGCCGAAGGAGGCTGGACCAGCAACGCCGCTCCCCAGAAGGGATTGACCACTGGCGGCACCGACGCCACGCCGCTATTAATCGTCCAAGTTTGATCCAGCGTCACAGCGCGCTGGCTATTGAAGACGTTGAACCAATCGCCACTGATGCGCAGTTCCCGCTTCTCTCCCAACTTGATCGGGTAATAGGCGCCCAAATCAAGGTTCATTGTCGTCGGCGTACGGTTGGACCCGATGCTGTTGACGACGTTCGGGAATCCAGGCTGAGTGGCCGAGACCGTTGGAATAATGGCCGTGCCGCGCTGCACCTGGAACCCTTCGTTGTTTCCGTAGAGCGGGTGCGGTTTGAGTTGGTTGAACGGCGTGCCGGACTGCATGTAGAAGTTTCCGCTAATGAGAAGCTTAAACTTAGTCCGGTAGCTACCGTTGAACTTGAACTGATGCGGACGATCGTTCGGCATACGTCCATAGGTGTTATCGAGCAGGCTCTGAAGGTCGAACAAAGAAGTGATGTTCGGATCAGACTGCCCGTTGTCGTTGCGGAACAAGCCTTCGTAGTTACCAATCAGGCTTGAGAATACGTAGGAAGCGATAAACTGATAATTATTAGTGAACCGCTTCGTGGCCGTAAATTCAAGCGCACGGTAAAAACGCTGGGCGGGGCCAAAGCAACGCGGCAATCGACCGGTGTTAGGATCACCGGCACAAGCCTGGTCTTCGGTAGTGAGACCATGCGTCGCGTCGCCTCTGCGGCCTGGGTTGAAGATGAAGTAAGTATCGCCATCATCAAACGAGCCGTCCTCGACGACATTCCCCATGTTTCGATAGATACCCCGGACGCCGATGGTCACGTCCTTCCTCACCTCGAATTCAACGCCGGCAGTCACCTCGTCGACACTCTGCGGCTTTAGACCGGGATCGGGCGGGGTGGCGTCATTGCCCAGGTTGACTGCTCCGGAGCTGACTCCGGGAACAATGAGGGAGCCGATCGGCGCATTCAACGTGTTAACGTTCATGTTCTTGTCAGTCTGAACGTTGCCACCCGCAGAACGGACGTTGACATCCAGCGGGATTGGGGTTTCTATGAACCTGGCATAATTAGCAAACACCTTGCCTTTGCCTTTGCCTGTGAAATCCCAAGCGAGGCCAAACCGTGGCGCCATGTTGTCCCACCAGTTGTTGAACTTAATGTAGCTTGTGGCGCCATTGGCGTATGCCTGTTGATAGTCCCAGCGTGCGCCGAGGTTGAACTGCCAGTTGCGCATGAATTTCCAGTCATCCTGAATATAGAAAGCTTCCGCATTCGTGTAAGTCTTTCCGACCAGTTCAAAATCACGCACGCGCGTCGTATTTCTGATTATGAACGGGTTGCCAAATGCTTCGGCCGTGGTAATTGGGTTGGCCGCGGGGTTCACGGTAAGACCCAGCGCCGCTAAGGTGGCCGCCGGAATGGACGACGCACGAAGCACACCCGCGCCGCTCGGGCAGTTAATCACCGTGCCTCGGACCGTGCAAACCAACCAGTTGTTGGCAATGCGCTCGCCGTTCGTCACGTTCGAAGCGCCATTCGTATTTGAGAGACCCAGACCAGGTGTAAACGCGTAGGTGACAGCCGGTCCGCTCGAAAGGGTGTTGATGTCGTACTTATTCTTGAAGTACTCAAAGCCCCACTTGACCGTGTGTTTACCATAGATGTTCTGCAGGTGGGCATTGATCTCATAGCGATCGCGCTTCTGAGTTGAGAACAAACCAAAGCCAGGACCGCGCGAAAAACCACGCTGCAATGAACCGCCTCGGCCATCGACGAAGTCAATGAAGCCCGTCCTGACGCAGCTGCTAAACCCAGTAGCTGGGTCAATAGGGCAAGTGACACCGGTCGAGACCGGCGTAAGAACCGCGCCGCCCTTCAACACCGCAAAGTTGTCCGTGATGAGCGGCGCAGTGACCGCTCTCGGAATCGTGTTGGCCCTTTGAAAGTGCAGACCGCCGGAGATCTCCGCGATGAAGTTATTCTTAATCGTTGAATTGAGACGAACGGTGTAGTTATGGCCGCCGGTTTCCTGCCTGCCTTGGAATGCGGTAAGGTCCGATCCAAACCCGGAAGCATTCTGAAGTGCACCCGTCGCCAGGAACCCGTCAATCTTGGTGAAATCGCCAAACGTGGAAAAGGTGATGGTGTTCTTCCCGTTGGCGGCCCAGGTGATCTTGCCGGCATAGAAAGGAATAGTCACCTTGTTCTGCGCGGGTGCATGGAACGTCTGCGTCAGATAGAAGTTCGTCCGTCGCTGCGGATTGAAGGCCCCAAAGAACCAGAGCTTGTCCTTCTTTATGGGACCACCAATGTCGCCGCCGGCATCGATCTCTGAGAAGCCGTTCGCAGCAGACCCAGTGAACGGAAAATTCTTCACGCTGCGGACCAAGCCTCTGGTTGTGCCATAGGCGAAAATGTCGCCGTGAAATTCATTACCGCCGCTCTTGGTGATGACGTTGAAAATACCGCCGGTAGACTTACCGTACTCGGCACCATAGGCACCGGTCTTGATTTCGACTTCCTGAACAAACTCAAACGGCAAGTTGGCTCCCGAGCCACCAAAGGCCGGATCGCTCGTGTTCACGCCGTCAAGAATGTAGTTGTTCTCTGGCCCCGAAGCGCCGCCAACCGACGGATCGCGGTCCCGGCCCGTCGCATCACGCAAACCTGAACGCGTGACGGTCGGAGCAATCGTATAAAGTCCCTGCACCGTACGCTGGGTTGGGAAATTCGAGAACTGCTCGGTGGAAATATTGTTCCCGGTTGTGTTCTGAGCGACATCAACCGCAGCGGCTCCACCAGTGACCGTGACAGTTACGGACGCGCCTGCAAGTTGCAATTGGGCGTCACCGCTCGCCGTTCGTCCCAAGTTCACAGAAATGTCGCCTTGCTCGAACTTGGCAAAATTCGATCCCTCCACAGTGATCTTGTACTTGCCTGGAGGTAGATTGGAAATCTGGTACCGACCACTGTCACCCGTGGTCGCGGTCTGAGGACTAATCAGGTTCGGACTAGTGGCCGTGACCGTGGCTCCTTTTACTACTGCCCCATTAGGGTCAGTAACGAGCCCCTCAATAGAGCCTGTAGTGGTCGTTTGGGCCGCTGCGCTGGTGGCAAAAACCGCCAGTGTCAGGGCCAAAACGAACATGAAAACTTTTTTCATCTTCTCTGTCCTTTCGTAAAAAGAGCGCCTCAAGAGAGGCGTCCAATTTGTCTGCATTCAATCTAATGGCTAACAACGCAAAACTGAATTTCTCGCGGCATCGTTGGCCTTTTCATTATTCCGACTTCGTCGGCAGGCTCGGGATCTTGTCTCTGACTCTTTGAGCCTTCATCAGTCACCCTTACTCGCCCATATTCGATTCCGGTCAGTCCTAAGCAATGACGGTGCCATACACGGGCTGTTGGGGCCTTGCCGCAAAAGCTCCGATTTAAGCCGGTTTCTGTGGGATTGCAAATCCGAAATTTCGGTTTTATTCCGAAATTCCGTAAAAACCCGCGGGGACAGTTTCGTGACACCTCGCATAATAACGCGGTCCTTTGCCGGTGGTGCAAACAGCTCCGTGTGGTAGACTGCGAACCAATCCACTTTGAGACAGGGCCGAGAGTTTGTCCCAGCGAATCTATCGCGATCCAGTTCACAACATCATTCCTTTGCGCGACGACAGCGCTGAAGGAAAGTTGATGATTCGTCTGATCGACACGCCGGAATTCCAACGGCTGCGACGGATCAAACAACTCGGCCTCGGCCTTTACACTTATCAGGGAGCCGAGCATTCAAGATTCACGCATAGCCTGGGCGCGCTCCATCTGATGACGCGCATTCTTGATCAGCTCAGCGACCGCTATCAGATTTCGGACCGGGATCACGCGGCGGCGCGGGCCGCGGCGCTCTTACACGATGTGGGCCACGGGCCGTTCTCGCATGCAATGGAAAACGTCCTCGGCGTACATCACGAGCAGTTGACAATGCAAGCCGTTCTTTCAGCCGAAACCGAATTGGGCCAAACGCTGTCTTCGTATTCCAGAGAATTGCCCGGCCGCGTTTCTTCGATTATTGAAGGAACCTTCAAGCCGGCAGCCTTAGCGCAGTTGGTTTCTTCTCAGCTCGACGTGGATCGAATGGATTATCTGCTGCGCGATTCGTTGATGACCGGCGCGAAGTACGGGCTTTACGATTTGGAGTGGATCATTAACGCCCTGCAAATCGACGAGGACGGCGATCGGATTTACATAGCTGCGCGAGGCATCTATGCGGTCGAGGAATATCTGCAAGCGCGCTACTACATGTTTCGCCAGGTTTACTTTCATCGCTCGCTGCGCTCAGCCGAGGCCGTCCTGCGCTCAGCTTTACGCCGAGCACTGCAGTTGGTTGAAGAGGGCAAGCACGTTTGGTGCGCAGCAGGCACTTCGTTTGAAAAGATTCTGCACCGCCAGATGCTTACCATCACCGAGCATCTGGAGATGGATGATTCAGACGTCATCTTTCATATGAAGCAGTGGCAACGTTCGAGTGATCCGGTGCTGAGCGATCTGAGTCAGCGCTTCGTGGGCCGGCGTCTTTTTAAGGCTATCGATCTCGACATGCCTGAAGCCGAACGGAAAGATTTTTTGGACGCCGCCCGGACTGTCGTCGAGCGCGGAGGGTTCGCGCCCGAATACTATTTCATCGAAGACCGGGCCACCGATGTGCCTTACTACATTTACTACACGGCGGAAGGTGTCGACCCACGCACGCGCATCTACGTCGAAGACGGCTATGCGCATCCGCAGATTCGCGAAATCAGCGAGGTCAGCGAGGCCGTGCGCGGCCTGCGACGCGGTTATGAATTGCACCGCGTCTGCTTCCCCGCGGAAGTGAAAGACGAAGTCTACCGGCTTTACCACGGCGCTTCTCCCGAAACCACCGCCGCAACAAATGTCTGAGGAAATTGTCATCTGTGAACATGTTTCGGGTTCTAGTTCTATTCGCTTTCAGCTGGTGCGTTTTCTCGCCTGGTTTCCCGGCGCCTCCCAGCCAACGCCCTTTACGAATAGCCATGCTCGACTTTGGTAAAACTGTCACCGGCCGTCTGGTTGCTGATCAGTTAGCGCACGCGCTCGTCGCGAAGGATCGAAAGTCTCCTGGATTTCAGGTAATGGACCGCGATCAGGCGCGCGCCGCGGCGCTAGGCGCGGGCTATCAAGGCTCGCTAAATATGTCGCTGCAAGAGGCGCGCGATCTGGCGTCGGCGATTGGGTGTGATTTCTTCTTTACCGGAGATGCGCAGACGCTGCGCCGATCACCATCTGAGGGGCCCGGCTATTCTGAAGCTTATGCGGCAATCTATTTGGTCAGCGGGCGCACCGGAAAGCTGATTTCATGGGAGAGAGTTTCGGTCCACCGGCCTGGTTCCGACGCGGCAGAGAAAGCATTGTTACAGGACCTCGCTGAGCCGGATCTGCTTCTGCGCTACCAGAAAGTCATTGCCCGCGCGCAGGAAGACGAAAGCGCTGAACGAGCATCTGCGATTGAAACCACCGTGCCGGTCATTCAGGTGATGTCCGACGAGACCAATGAAACCGGGGACGTGCGAGCGCCCCGGCCTTTCCGACGCTTGAAGCCGCCGTATCCCGAGACTGCGGCTCGCGCTGAAGTGGAAGCGACAGTTGACGTGCTGATTGATATCGATGCTCGAGGTGAAGTCGGACGCGTGGAAATCGCGCGTTGGGCGGGCTACGGATTGGATCAATCCGTCATTGATACCGTGAAGCACCTCCACTTTTTTCCTGCCATGCGTGAAGGGATAGCGATACCGATCCGCGCGCTGCTGCGATACAACTTTCGCAAACCTCCGAAACCGGATCGTTAACTTAAAGGCAGCACCGACGTGGTAGGGAGCACTCGCAAAACCGGCGAGCTGTCGCCATACCTCACGTGCTATTATCCCCTCGATTCACGTGCGAAAGCGTGAATCCAAACCATGCTTTACTTATCGCAGGTGCTGAGTAGGCCGATCCTCGACCTTGAGGGCGAGCGTGTGGCAACTCTCAAAGACGTCATCGTCCGGCTGGGGGAAGATGAACATCCGCCGGTGAGTGGATTTGTCGCGCGCTATCGCCGGCGCGATTTTTTTCTGCCCCGCTGGCGCATCTCGCATTTTGGTGAAGAGGGCGTGCGTTTGAATTCGGACATCCTCGACCTGCGGCCGTTCATGCGACGCGAAGGCGAGGTCCTGCTGGCGCGTGATGTGCTCGACAAACAATTGATTGACGTTGACGGAAAACGCGTGGTGCGAGTGAACGACGTGCAGATTATTGAAGCCGCCAACGAATGGCGCGTCACCGGAGCGGACGTTAGCCTGTCCGGATTATGGCGCCGCCTGGCGCCGGCGTTTCTGCGCAGCGGCCGGGCTGTGGAAGTCATCGACTGGGCCGACGTCGGTTATCTCGCCACCGACGCCGCGACCGTCCAATTAAAATCGTCGCGAGGAAAACTCACGCGTCTGCATCCGGTGGAAATCGCCCGGCTTGCCGAGGCTTTTTCTTACCAGCAGGGCGCGGAAATTGTCGAGTCGCTTGACGACGAAACTGCCGCCGAGACGCTGGAAGAAATGGCCGCCGCGCGCCAGGCCCAGATCATCGGCGACATGGACGAAGAGCGGGCGGCGGACATCCTGGAACACATGTCGCCGGACGAAGCAGCGGACGTGCTGGGCGATCTCCCCGAGGACAAGGCAGAGGACTTGCTCAACCGGATGGAGGACGACGAACAACTCGAAGTCGCTGAGCTCCTGCCTTATGAAGATGACAGTGCAGGCGGATTGATGACGACGGAGTTTGTAACGCTGCCGCGTGATTTGACGGCTGGCGAGGCGCTCGCGCGCCTGCGCGAAATGGCGAAGACGCCGAACATGATCTACTACCTTTATATCGTGGCGGGCGAAGATTCCTGGAGCCTGGTCGGCGTAATCGCGCTGCGTAGTTTGATTCTGTCCGATCCGTCAGCTCCGCTTGAGCGCGTCATGCGGACTGAACTGCAAGTGGCGCATCCGGACGACACGGCGGTTGATGTGGCCCAAAAGATCGCCGAGTATAATCTGCTGGCTCTTCCGGTCGTAGACGAGACTGGAGACATTCTCGGCATCGTAACGTTTGACGATGCCATTGAAATCCTTCTGCCAAAGGACTGGCGGAAAAGAGTCCCGCGTTTGTTGGGATGAAGCAAGTTGGTGATTGCCGAATGAATCTTCAAATCGGCAATCGGCATTCAAAAATCGGAAATGAATTCAGAGGACCCTCCAAGTGTCAGCGCCGAAATCAGACGTCCAGGGCGCGGGCCGCCGCCTTTTGCATCGCGGTGCACAGGGAGTATCGCGAGTGCGACGCTCTGTGTCGCGGCGGCCTCGGGTCATTTTATATCTAGGCATTCTGGGTCCGGGAGTCATTGCCGCCAGCGCCGGAAATGACGCCGGCGGGATTGCTACGTTTGCCTCAGTCGGCGCCGATCACGGCTATAAACTCCTCTGGATTCTGCTCCCGCTCACGTTCAGTCTCGGTATAGTTCAGGAGATGTGCGCCCGTATGGGGGCCGTCACGGGCAAAGGTCTGTCTGACTTGATCCGCGAGCGGTTCGGCGTGCGTTGGACAGCGTTCGTGATGATCGCGCTGCTGATAGCAAACGGCGGCGTTACCGTTTCCGAGTTCGTCGGCATTGCCGCCGCCACGGAACTCTTGGGAGTCGCGCGTTACATCTCAGTTCCAATCGCGGCGGGAGCCATTTGGTGGCTGGTCGTCAAGGGATCTTATAAGCGGGTCGAACGCGTTTTCCTCGTCATGTCACTGGTGTTTGTGGCGTACGTGGTCTCGGCGTTTCTTGCACATCCGCCGTGGGGAACCGTTGCCAGGGAGATTGTTCATCCTCATTTTGAGCTCTCTTCGGCCTACCTCTTTACTCTCGTCGCTGTGATAGGCACGACCATCTCGCCTTACATGCAGGTCTTTGTCCAATCGTCAGTGGTTGAGAAGGGTGTCCGCGCTGAGAATTATCGACTGACGCGTGCTGATGTTTGGATCGGAACCGTATTCGCGATCCTGATCGTTTTCTTCATCGTGGTTTCGACGGCTGCTACTTTGAACGTCCGGGGTGAACACGTTGAGACCGCAGCGCAAGCCGCGCAGGCGCTAAAGCCGCTGGCTGGAGTCTACGCGGAATTGCTGTTCGCGATTGGCCTGTTCGGCGCTTCAATGCTCGCTGCGGGGGTTTTGCCTTTAGCGACAGCCTATTCTATTAGCGAAGCGCTGGGTTTTGAGAAAGGCGTTTCCAGCAGTTTCCGTGAGGCGCCGATCTTTCTCGGAATTTTTACCTTTCTGGTGGCCCTGGGCGCTTTGATTGCGATGATGCCCGGGTTGCCATTAATTCGCGTCCTGCTGGTAACTCAAGTCATCAACGGCGTTCTCTTGCCCGTTGTCCTGATAGCGATTCTGCGACTGGTGAATAATCGCGAATTGATGGGCCCACATGTCAATGGACCGCTTTACAACATCGTCGCCTGGTTGACCACGATGGTGGTCTCAGGGCTGTCAATCCTGCTGATTATCGCCACTGTTTTCCCCGGTCTCTTCTCAAGGTAAGTCGCCCAATCCCATTTCCGGGAGAAGACGGGTTTGCTCGTTAGGGCGATCGGGTAGTCATGCGGCGGTGAGTTTTCAGTCTCGCCAAGCCGTGATTTTGGTGGTAAAAGTACGTTCGTTCGTCGAATCGGTTGTCCGTAACCAGCGAGTCTGCGCATGGCTGTTAGCCGCTCAAGTAAAAGGAACAGACTGTTAGCGTTCATCTTCGCGACCGTAGTCGCGGCGCTGGCCCTCTATGTCTTCTACAAGATCGAGCCCACCCTGCGCGGTTATCTTAATGCCCGCATGAGTAGCCGTCCCGCGGCCGAAGACAACCTCCTGAATATACCCAAACTAATTCTATGGTCTCTGCTCGCCTTCCTGGGCGTTCGGGCCTTGAACACCGTCCTCTTTGACTTTGTATTTCGAATTCGCCGCGGTTTCGAAGCACCAACGCTTGTTCGTAATGTCTTTTCGCTGGTTGCGTTCACAATTCTCTTCGTTCTGATCTTCAACCGTATTTATACCGAAGTTAACCTCGGGGCCCTCTTTACTACCTCCGCGATCTTTGGCGTTATCATCGGCCTGGCTCTGCAAGATACTCTGGGAAATTTCTTTTCAGGGATCTCCTTACACGCCGACCGCCCATTCCAGGTTGGCGACGTGATCGTGGTGGGCCAGCAAAAACACACCGGCGTCGTCGAAGGGATTACCTGGCGCGCAATCAAGATTCGCACTTTTCAGAATCATGTCGTCCTGGTCAGTAACAGCAACGCGGCGAAAGAAGCAATCGAGGTGTGTCCGCGTGAGAATTTGAATGCCCGTCTGGTCTTCTTTAGCACGCTCTATACCGACTCTCCCGCCAAGACGATCCACGTGGCCAGAGAAGCAGTCCGTGACGCGGATAATGTTTCACCCAAGATTACTCCGATTGTGCGCATCAGGAATCTCGGCGAGTCCTCGATTGAATGGGAAATTAAATATTGGTTGGAAGACTATGCCAAGTATAACGACACAGATGCGCTCGTGCGCCAGAGAGTCTGGTACGCCCTCCGTAGGAGCGGCCTGACATTCGCTTTCCCGACACGAACCCTGCACCTCGAACGCAAGGTCACTACCCGACCCATAACGCTTGAAGAACAGATCGCGGACCGTCTTTCCGCAGTGGATGTCTTTTCACCGCTTTCAACCGAAGAGCTGCGTCAATTGGCAACGGCCACGGTGGGCCACGTATTCGCTCCCGGCGAGACGCTGATTCGAGCGGGCGACAAAGGCTCTTCCATGTTTGTCGTTCACAACGGACGTGTCGAGGTTCAAGTCGCAGAGAACGGCCGGCCCCGAACAGTAGCGGTACTGACCGAAGGAAATTTCTTTGGCGAAATGGGTCTCTTCACCGGCGAACCTCGCACCGCCAGCGTCGTCGCCATTGAGGAAACCGAAGTTCTTGAGATCGGCCACGCGGCCATGAAGCAAATCCTGGAAACCAATCCCGACCTGGCCGAATCAATCAGTTGGACGATCGCCGAACGGAAGGCAAGCCTGGCTGCCGGCTCGCAACAAGCAGCCCAGGCTAGTATTGAAGAATCGGCCGGTTTGCTGAGTTCGATCAAGCGCTTCTTCGGCCTTCGTTGACCTGCTCCGACTACCGCAAACGCTCAGAATACCCTTCCTTTTCCTTTTCAAAAGCACTTCTGACTGTCCTGACGCCCACGCCCTTTTTCCGACTTGGTATTCACCTCTAAAAGGGTGTCCGGCCGACTTGACAGACACACACTCAAGCTTTATTATGCGCTTGCGCTCATGGCTTCTTGGAAAGTGAAATCTGAAGGGGAGTACATGGAGCAAAATCAGCAACCAGTAATCAGGAGGTTTGGATTATGAGTATCGTTCGTTACGACCCGTTTCGCGATCTGCGAACTCTTCAGGAAGAAGTAAATCGTCTTTTTACCGGCAACATGGCCCGCGCTTTCGACGATGAAGGCATTGCGCGTGGTTCGTGGAGTCCCAACGTGGACATCTATGAGAATAAAGACCACATCGTGCTCGAGGCCGAGTTACCTGGCATGAAGCGCGAAGACTTTGACTTGTCGGTTGAGAACAACATCATTACTCTGCGCGGCGAGCGTCAGTTTGAAAAGAAGGACGAAACCGACAACTATCACCGCGTTGAGCGTGCTTACGGCACTTTCACTCGATCATTCACCCTGCCGAACACGGTTTCCGGCGAGGGCGCGACCGCCGATTATCGCAATGGCGTGTTGCGGGTGGTGCTGCCGAAGAGAGAAGAAACCAAGGCGCGCCGAATAGAAATCAAGGCCGAGAGCGGCGAGGCGAAGACCATAGAGGCGAAGCCGGAAGCTTCCAAAGCAGCGACCAGCAAGTCCTAGTCAGGAAGTTCCAAAGCGATTAGCGGGGCGCTGGCGCACGAGTCAGTCGCCCCGCTTGTTTTCTAACCAGGAATTTTGGAGTTAACCTTTCATAATGCGTTTAGACAAATTCACATTGCGAGGACAAGAAGCGATCCAGGCGGGAATAGAACTCGCCGAGCGCAATCAGAACCAACAGGTCGAACCTGAGCACATCTTGTGCGCCATGCTCGAACAGCCCGAGGGCATTGTTCGCCCGCTGCTCGGCAAACTGGGCGCTAATGTGCAGGTTGTGTTGAATGATTGTCAGGCGGCTGTCGCGCGTTTTCCCCGCGTCCAGGGTGGGCAGCAATATTTCAGCCCTCGGCTAACGCAGATATTTACCGCGTCGCAGAAGCAAGCAGAGAAGATGCAGGACGAGTACATCTCGACCGAGCATCTCTTGTTGGCGATTACCGAAGAGAAGGACGGCGAAGGGGGAAAGATTCTTCGCCAGCACGGCGTCAAGCGCGACGATCTTTTGAAAGTAATCGAGCAGACACGTGGCGGCGCTCGGATCACCGATCAAAATGCCGAAGCGAACTACCAGGCATTGTCAAAATATGCTCGCGATTTAACCGACCTGGCGCGCCAAGCAAAACTTGATCCAGTCATCGGACGTGATGACGAAATCCGCCGGACGATTCAGGTCCTCTCCCGTCGTACCAAAAACAATCCCGTGTTAATCGGCGAGCCCGGCGTGGGCAAGACTGCGATTGTCGAAGGTCTGGCCCAGCGAATTGTCTCGGGCGATGTGCCGGAGACTCTGCGAAACAAGCGGCTGGTTGGGCTGGATCTCGGCGCTATGCTTGCCGGCGCCAAGTATCGCGGCGAGTTCGAAGACCGCCTGAAGGCAGTGCTCAAAGAGATTGAGAGCGCGCAGGGACAAATCATTCTATTCATCGATGAGCTGCATACGCTGGTAGGCGCCGGTGCGGCTGAGGGCGCCATCGACGCTTCAAATATGTTGAAGCCGGCGCTGGCACGCGGCGACCTCCGTTGCGTCGGAGCAACGACCCTCAATGAATATAAGAAGTATATCGAGAAGGACGCGGCGCTCGAGCGACGCTTCCAACAGATCTATGTGGGCGAACCCACGGTCGAGGACACGATCGCAATCCTGCGTGGCCTTAAGGAACGCTACGAAGTTCATCATGGCGTGCGCATTAAAGACTCGGCGATCGTCGCCGCGGCCACTTTGTCCAACCGCTACATCACCGATCGGTTCTTGCCTGATAAGGCCATTGATCTCATTGATGAAGCTGCTTCGCGGCTACGAATTGAAATCGATTCTTTGCCACAGGACATTGACCAGGTCGAGCGGGAAATCATGCAGCTCGAAATCGAGCGCCAGGCTTTGCAGCGCGAAGAAGACGAACGCTCAAAGGCCCGCCTGCACGAGATAGAACTAAGGATTGCCGACTTGAAGGAAAAGTCCTCGGGCATGAAAGCCAAGTGGCAGTCCGAGAAGGAAGCTATTGAGCGGATGCGCACGGCCAAGGCTGAGTTGGAACAGTTGCGTATGCAACTGGATCAGGCCCGCAACGCCGGTGACCTGGCGCGGGCTTCAGAAATCCAATACGGCACCATTCCGGAGTTGGAGCGGAAGTTCGCGGCTGAGCAGGCCAAACTCGCGCAAATCCAGGTAGACGGCGTAACGCTCAAGGAAGAAGTCGACGAAGAAGATGTCGCTCAAGTGGTCGCCAAATGGACCGGCGTGCCAGTTTCAAAAATGCTCGAAGGCGAGATGCACAAGCTCCTGACTATGGAAGATCGTCTGCGTCAACGCGTCATCGGACAGGACGAAGCCCTGGAAGCGGTAGCAAACGCGGTGCGCCGAGCGCGGGCCGGTCTACAGGACTCGAATCGACCGGTGGGGTCGTTTATCTTTCTGGGTCCGACCGGCGTGGGCAAAACAGAAACTGCTCGCGCGCTGGCCGAGTTTCTCTTTGATGACGAGCGGGCGATGATTCGGCTGGACATGTCTGAGTATATGGAAAAGCACGCGGTGGCGCGCATGATCGGAGCGCCCCCAGGTTACGTCGGTTATGAAGAAGGCGGACAACTGACCGAAGCAGTGCGCCGCCGGCCTTACTCTGTGGTCTTGTTTGATGAGATCGAAAAGGCCCACAGTGACGTTTTCAACATCCTGTTGCAGATTCTCGACGACGGCCGTTTGACGGATTCAAAGGGACGCACGGTAGATTTCAAGAACACGGTTCTGATCATGACTTCAAACCTCGGCTCGCGCGAGATACAGGACATCAGCGATGACGAGAAACAGGTGCGCGAAGCTGTCTTGCAAGTCCTGCGTGAACACTTCAAACCGGAGTTTTTGAATCGCGTCGACGACATCGTTATCTTTCATCGGCTGTCGCGCGAACAAATCACGAAAATCATCGACGTTCAGCTCGAGCGTCTGCGCCGAATGTTGCACGAGCGTAACATCTCGCTGGTATTGGAGGACTCTGCCCGGGAATTGCTGGCGCGCGAGGGCTATGATCCAAACTTTGGCGCCCGCCCATTAAAGCGGGCGATTCAAACTTTGATTCAGAATCCGCTGGCGATGAAACTTTTGCGCGGAGAAATTCTGCCCGGACAGACCGTGAGCGTCTCAGCTCGCGACGGTGAGATGGAATTTGTTGCCAAAGCTGCGGCCGCGGCGGCTTAAATTTAGCTCAATAACGGGGATCTTTTCCATAATCCCCATAGCTGGCAAGGGATTTGCTTGCTAGTACGCGGACAGATTCTTGTTGCACTGAAACGCAACGATGAATATGCTCTGAACATCAAAAGGATGCGTTCGACCGAAGACGTCGGGCATTTTGAACTGAACGGCGGTTGAGAAAGAATCGAGGCGATGCAAGAACCCATGGTTGATTTGGGAGCCTACAGGGACAAATTTGGCGACAGCGGACAGCGCGTGCTGGAGAACGCTCTGGGCGAATCTCGTCGGCGTGATCAAAATTACATCACGGTCGAGCACATTATCAGCGCGCTGGCGAAAGAAGAGCCCGACCTCTTCAACTCGACCATTCGCGGCCTCGCTATCGATCCTGAAGTGGTAACGCGTGCGATAGACAAGCGACTGGATAACGCGCGCCAGCACATCGGGAAAGGATTTCGGATTGCACCCGACACCACCGATCTTTTCAAGCGAGCAATGGAACGCGCGCGGTCGCGGGGACGAAAGGTAATCGAAGCGACCGACATCTTTGATGTGCTTTCGAACTCTGACAGCCTGTTGGTTGAAGTGCTGAGGAACCTCGGCGCGCAGCCGGAAGCCGTAGTCGAGCACGTGCGCACCAATGTGAACGAGCGCGAGCAACAGGACGAGCAATATCGCAAGAAGTTTGAACTACCACCCTATCTCAAACATTTTGGTGTATCGCTGAACCGGATGGCGCGGGCGGACAAGATTCCACCCACCATCGGCCGCGAAAAAGAGATTCAACAGATTATCGAGATTCTTTGCCATCGCGAGCGCGCTAACTCACCTATGCTGGTGGGCGAGCCGGGCGTCGGCAAGACCGCGGTAATTGAGGGTCTGGCTCGGTTGATCGAACTTGAGCCGCAGAAGGTGCCTTCGCGTTTACGAAATTCGCACGTGGTGCAACTGCAAATGGGCGGCATCGTCGCCGGCACGATGTTGCGCGGCATGTTTGAAGAGCGCATCAAGGGCATCATCGACGAAGTAAAAGAGCGCGACAATCTGATTCTATTTATCGACGAAGCGCATACGATAATCGGTGCCGGCGCCGCGCTGGGTACTTCTTCAGACGCGGCCAACATGTTCAAGTCATCGCTGTCCAAAGGCGACCTGCGCATTATCGGCGCCACGACCTTGAACGAGTACAAAGAGTACATCGCCGAGGACGAGGCGTTGGCGCGACGTTTTCGGCTGGTGAAGGTTGATGAGCCATCGATTGGCGAAACGCGAGAAATTCTTTTGGGTGTGCGTGCGCGCCTGGAGCGAAATTATTCCGTGCAAATCTCAGACGAAGCCATCAACACGGCGCTGGAAATGGCGCCGAAGTATATTCGTCATCTGCATCTGCCGGACAAGGCGATCGGTTGGCTCGACACGGCCGCGGTAAAGGTGGAAATCAACGAACCGCACACGATGATCGTCAGGCCTGAGCATGTCATCGACGTTATCTCTCAGGAATCGCGCATTCCTCGTGACATGATCTTTCGCGACACCAGCGATCGATTTGCGATGACTGAAGTGCAACTTTCACAGCGAGTAATTGGCCAGAAAGAAGCTATCAAGGCGGTCGCGCAACGCCTCCGTCTCAACAAAGGTCCGTTGAAGGAGTCGCACTATAAACCCGACGGCGTGCTGCTGTTCCTTGGTCCTACGGGAGTGGGCAAAACTGAGTTGGCGAAAGCCGTCGCCGAGTTCATGTTCGGCGATGAGCACAAAATGGTGCGCATCGACATGTCGGAATACAGTGAGGGCACCGTCGGCATCGAAAAACTGATCGGCATGCCGCGCGGCATCGTCGGATCAGAGCGCGGCGGAATTCTGACCGAACAACTCAAAGAGAACCCTTACACGGTGCTGTTGCTCGACGAAGTTGAAAAGGCCTCGCCGTATCTGATGAATCTGTTCCTGCAGGCTTTCGATGAAGGCTGGTTGACCGATGGCCGCGGCCGGCGGGTCTATCTTTCCGATGCGATCGTGATCATGACTTCAAACCTGGGCTCGGAGAGTTTCAAGAAGTACGAGAAGCCGCTCGGCTTCGGGACCAAGACAGCCGGAGATTTTCGCGCCGTCAACAAGGAAGTCATGAAGGCGGCCGAGACGCGCTTTTCGCCTGAGTTTCGCAATCGCATCGACGAAATCGTCGTCTTCTCGCCCTTAACCCTGGACGAGGTGAAGCAGATAGCGCGGCTTTATCTTGAAAAGACCAGCCGGCAGATGAAGCGCCAGGGAAAGTCTTTCGAAGTTACCGACGCGGCGATCGATTTGCTGACTGAGAAAGGTTTCAGCACGCAATACGGAGCGCGGTTCCTCAAGCGCCACATCGATGAGCGGGTGAAGCTGCCGATCACTACGATGTGGAAAAGCGGCTCGAAGTTTATCGTCGATGTCGAAGGCGGCGAAGTCGTGGCCAAGGTCACGGATACGCCTGATGAAAATGCCGCCTGAGTGCGGTTCGCAGTGCTCAAGAGCCTCAGCAGTTTCAGCTTGAGGCTCTTTTCTTGTCCCTAAACTCACAATGAAGCTATCCCTCGTTAGCCGATTCATCCAGGTAAGTCTCCTGCTAATCCTGCTTGCGGTCTGCGGCCTGGCCCAGGCTGATAAACCCCAGGCAAAGGCCGACACCGACGCCAAGGCCGAGCAGATCCTGCAACGGGCAATTCAGGCAGTGGGCGGCGATCGCTACCTCGCCGTGCACACCCTAATTGGGCGAGGGTTTTTCACCGATTACAAGGACGGTGTGCCGGGCATCCCCACCAAATTCGTGGATTACATTGCTTACCCCGACCGTGAACGCACGGAATTCACCGGTGGCGGCGCGCGCCTGATTCAAGCCAACGATCGCGACAAGGGCTGGATCTATGATGGTGCAGCGCTGACACTGAAGGACCAAAACGCCGGCCAATTGGAAGATTTTCGGATGGCGATGCGCACCAGCGCCGAGAATCTTCTGCGCGGGTGGTGGCGCAAAGACGGCGCGACTTTGAGTTATATCGGCCGGCGAGAGGCGGGGTTGGCGCGCAGAAACGAAACTGTGCGCCTCACTTATCCGGACGGTCTTTGGATTGAATATGAGTTCGCCGCCACGGACGGCTTGCCCGCGAAAGTTCTCTATCAACGCAAACAGAAAAAGCCCGACAGCGACGAGATCGAAAATATCTCGGAAGAAGATCGCCTTTTCAAACCTATTACCATCGACGGCGTGGTCTCCCCGTACGTCATCGATCATTACCGCAACGGCATCCAAACCAGCCGCATCAATTACGAGTCAGTCGAATTCAACAAGCCCATCGCCGACTCGCTCTTCGCCAAGCCGGCGAATATTAAAGCGATAAAGTAAACTTGTCTGAGAGTCTCCTGCTCCACCTCAAGCCGAAGCCGATCGGCTCAGTGATTCCTTCTCAGTTTCACTGACCAGGGGTTCGTTGAGGTTGGCGTGATCTAAAGAAGGCATTGGCCGGCCGGCCATCTTGGCAAACAGTCGCTCGTACTGATCGACGACGTAATCCCAATCATAATGTTTCTGCACGCGCGCTTGCGCGCGATTGCGGTACGAATGGACCTGAGAGCCATCGCGCAAGACGCGCTGCAGCTTCTCGGCCAAGTCGTCTTCATCTGTATAAGCAATTCCCGCGTCGCCGATGGCTTCAATGTTTTCCGGCGCGGCGAGGGTCAGCACGCAGTTGCCAAAGCCCATCGCTTCCAAAAGCGCCGGATGCGTGCCACCCACCTCGGTCGCGTGCACATAGCAATAAGCATTTTGCTGTAGCGCGCGATAATCGCGGCCAAAGACAAAGCCAGTGAAGATAATTCTTCGATCTCGGCGGGCTCGCGCTTTGAGGTCCTTGATGTACTCGCGAGCATAGGGAGCATCGCCGACGATTAAAAGTTTGTGCGCGGTCTTAACGCGCTTGAAGGCCTCGATCACCAGGTGCGCGTTGTTCTCGGGTTCCAGACGCGAGACATAGAGCACGTACCGGTTAGGCTCTACACGCCAGCGTCTCACCATTGGATCGGGACTCCGTTCAACTTCAGCGCCGTATGCAATCATTGTGGACGGCGACCCGTAGTTAGCCAGGTAGTATTCCTGAATTACGCGCGCATCGGTTACGGTTTCGTTCGGCAGGACAGTCGCCAGCCGCTCAGCCATTAGATAGTACTGACGCGCGATCCAACTCCATTTCTTGCGCTTGTGCTCCAGTCCGTCCACGTTGACGGCGACGGGGGTTCCCGCCGCGCGTAACAGCGGCGCGAAGGGAGCGTTCGCGGCGTTGCACACCAGCGCGGCATCGTAACGGGCTGTCGTGGCATGCAGGGCCGAGAGAAACGTGTGAACTATCGTGTCGAAGTATTTGTGCCGGATGGTGGGGAGGACTTTCAGTCTCACCCCCTGATATTCGAGTTGGCGAGGACTGACATAATGGGCTCTACAATAAACAGTGACGTCGTGACCACGAGCCACCAGTCGCGTCGAAAGATGCTCGGCAAAGGTTTCGAACCCGCCGTA
>Ga0209648_10001085_pt1 | contig 21635 bp, 17 predicted proteins | sample GraSoi2013_115cm_FD_185830 | JGI IMG/M metagenome (GOLD analysis project Ga0209648, IMG submission 185830) | Grasslands soil microbial communities from the Angelo Coastal Reserve, California, USA - Sample 9_17_2013_115cm (SPAdes) (version 2) | ecosystem: Environmental > Terrestrial > Soil >... | reverse complement strand
TGGGTAGTCGTTTTCACTGTGGTTTACGTCATCGGGCGCTGAAGAAGAGACGACAGCATGACTGTGGAATCGGTATCACTAACAGAAACGCGGCAGGTTACACCGCCAACGCTGCAGCTCCCCGCCCCTACCGTTTGGCCGATCGTTCTCGCGTTTGGTCTGACGTTGATTTTCGCCGGATTGGTCACGAGCGTATCCGTGTGTATTCTCGGCGCGCTGCTCGCTCTCGCCGGCACGGTTGGCTGGTTTCGCGACATTCTGCCTCACGAAGCCCACGAGACGGTGCCCGTTTCCGATCGCGTGGAGCCTATCACCACAACGCGCACCGAAGTGGCTCACGTGGCATGGATCACTCAAGAACTCAACCGGGCCTGGCTGCCGCTCGAGATTTATCCAGTTTCCGCGGGAATCAAGGGCGGGTTGGCGGGCAGCGTTGTGATGGCGATCTTGGCGATGGCTTACGGAATCGCCAGCAAGCATGGCATCTGGTATCCGATAAACCTCTTGGCCGCCGGCTTCTTCCCGGCAAGAAACACCACGGCGCAAATCGCCGCCTTTCATTGGGATTCTTTCCTCATCGCAGTGGCCGTCCACCTGGTCACCTCTTTGATCGTCGGCCTTCTCTACGGCGCAATGCTTCCCATGTTTCCGCGCCGGCCGATTCTGCTGGGAGGTTTCGGCGCACCAATCCTGTGGTCCGGTTTGCTCCACAGCATCCTCGGAATCATCGATCCGGTGCTCAACCAGCGCATCGACTGGTTCTGGTTTGTCCTCTCGCAGGTCGGATTTGGCATCGTTGCCGGCATCGTCGTCTCCAGGCAAGTGCGCGTGCGCACTTGGCAACACCTCCCCTTTCCAGCTCGTGCCGGGGTGGAAGCGACCGGCGTTATGACCGAGAGAAACAGAGAGGATCGCCGGCAATGAAACGTCGATGCATTCCTCTCACTTTGTTGACCGTTGCCGTTTTGGGCAGCGCCGCCTGCAGCCATTCACCGGGACGCCCCGCTCCAGGCTCCGAGGTTACTCCGCCCGATCAAATTTTGGAGTTCAACGCCCTCTACGGACAGAACTGTGCGGGGTGCCACGGCCCGGACGGAACCGGAGGAACGACCATCGCCCTGCGTGATCCCGTTTTCCTGGCCATCGCTGACGACACCGCGATTCGCCGTGCCGTCGCCGGCGGAGTGCGTGGCACGGCAATGCCTGCCTTTGCGCAAAGCGCCGGCGGAATGCTGACGGACAAGCAGGTCGACGCCCTCGTTGGCGGAATTCGGTCCTGGGCCAAGCTTGGTTTTCTTCATGGCTCCAACCCTCCGCCGTATGCAGCGCAAACCGCCGGCGACTTGCAGCGTGGCGCCCACGTGTATGAAACCTTCTGCTCTTCCTGTCACGGCTCTACGGCCACGGGAGGCAACGCGGCCAGTTCCATTGTCGACGCGTCATATCTCGCGCTCGTGAGCGATCAACATCTTCGAACGACCGTAATTGCCGGTCGGCCGGAACTAGGCGCGCCGGACTGGCGCGAGGATGTCCTGGGCAAGCCCATGTCCGACCAGGATGTCACGGATGTGGTTGCTTGGCTGGTGTCGCATCGCGCTCCGAACCCCGGACAGCCTTACCCGAGCTCGAGTAGGGTGCAGGAATGAGGGATCAAGAAATGTCCACGGATAACACTCTTTCCCGACGCGGGCTATTTATGAAGGCGGGAATTCTATTCAACGGTTTGGCGGCAATGGTGCTGGCCGTCCCGATCGTTCGATTTCTTTTGTCTTCGGTTACCCGCGGACGCGCGAATCGTTATCTATCGTGGGTATCGCTGGGAAGCGTCAGCCAATTTCCGGAAGGAGAGACGCGCCTCGCTACATTTCGCAATCCCTATGTGACGCCAACGGATGGTAAGACGGCGGACACGGCATGTTGGGTGAGACGCCTCGCCGGTGACCAATTTCAAATTTTCGCCATCAATTGCGCGCATCTCGGCTGCCCCGTGCGCTGGTTCCCGCAGTCCAGCTTGTTCATGTGCCCTTGTCACGGAGGTGCGTATTACCAGGATGGCTCGCGTGCCTCCGGTCCGCCGGAGCGTGGCCTGTTCGAGTATCCGTACAAAGTGCAGGACGGTCTTGTCACCATCCAGGCGGGTGAGCTGCCCACGCCGGGTTCTCCGACCGCAGCTCTCCTCGGAAAGAAGCCGCCGTGCGCCGCCTGATTACAAACATTGGGGAGTGGTTCGACGAGCGCTTGCAGCTTGCCGCGCCTATCCGCGAAGTTGCCGAACATCCCGTGCCGAAGAGCACGGCCAGCTGGTGGTACGTGTTCGGAAGCGCCGCCCTTGTCGTGTTCCTGCTGCAACTCATTACCGGAATCATGCTCGCATTGATTTATGTCCCCTCCGCCAGCGAGGCGTGGAACAGCCTGCAGAGTTTGAATCACGACGTGGCGTTGGGGTGGTTCATCCGCGCGTTGCACGGGTGGGGCTCAAACTTCATGGTCGCCATCGTCCTGATTCACATGGTGCAGGTCTTTCTTTTCGGCGCCTTTAAGTTTCCTCGCGAGCTCACCTGGGTCGTGGGCATATTTCTCCTCCTGATGACGTTGGGTATGGCGTTTACGGGGCAGGTCCTTCGTTTCGATCAAGACGCCTACTGGGGACTTGGGATTGGAGCGTCCATTTCAAGCCGTGTGCCACTTCTAGGGCCGGCCACCGTGAAGTTGATGCTCGGTGGACCAATCATCGCCGGTGCAACGCTGTCGCGATTTTTCGCTCTGCACGTGTTCGTCATACCAGGCTTGCTCATTGCATTTGTCGGTTTGCATCTCTTGATGGTGATAAAGCTTGGAATCAATGAATGGCCTATGCCGGGCCGGCTGGTGAAGAAAGCGACCTACGAAAACGAGTACCACAAGTTGACCATGAAGGACGGCGCGCCCTTCGTCCCGTACGCGATCTGGAAAGATCTATTCTTCGCCGCATTTATTCTGTTGGCGGTTGCGGCGTGCGCCGCGTACTTCGGACCGTTCGGACCAAGCGGTCAGCCGGACCCGACCATCATCCAGACGGCGCCGCGACCCGATTACTTCTTCTTGTGGTTGTACGCGGTGCTGTCCTTCCTGCCGCCTTCGATGGAGACGCCGGCGCTGCTCATCGGCCCGGTCATCATTATCGGTGCGCTGCTTCTTCTCCCTTTCCTCTCCGGTGAAGGAGAGAAGAGTTGGCGCCGGCGCCCGATTGCGGTTCTCACGATCTCGCTTGTCGCCGTTATGCTCGCCACCTTCACTCATCTCGCCGGATATACCCCGTGGAGTCCGGAGATGAACGCGTGGAGTGGCGAGCCCATCCCGGCAAAATTCCTGCAGCACACGACCGCGCTCGAGAGGCAAGGCGCTCTCGTTTTCCAGGTGAAGCAATGCCACAACTGTCATGCACTGGACGGGAAGGGAGGTCAGCGGGGGCCGGCTCTGGACAGCGTCGCTCTTCAACTCACTCAAGACCAGCTGATCCGCCAGGTGATCCAAGGCGGAGGGAACATGCCGGCTTACGGCAAAAATCTTAGTCCGGCCGAGACGACTGCTCTCGTGGCATTCCTTAAAACGCTGCATCCGGCGGGACTCGCGCCGGCACGCGACGCTTCCCGCAGCCTGGCACTTGGAGAAAGTGAAGAGAATTCTTCCGCGGTAGGTCATTCAAATCAGCCATGACGCCTGTATTCCAATCCGCGTTCGTACTATCGTCCATCTCCGTTCCCGTTACGTTTGCGCTTTTGCTTGCAGCCTTGATTTACCTGCGAGGTTGGTTGCGCCTCCGCAACGCTATTGCTCGCGTGACTTTCGCTTGGCAGCTCGCCAGTTTCATGAATGGGATGTTTGCGCTGTGGATTGTCTTGGGTTCAATGATGCGGACCTTTCACCATGAACTGCTCTCCTTCCATATGATCGACCACGTCCTGCTGATGGCCGTGGCTCCGCCCTTGATTCTGCTCGGAGACCCGTTCCGATCGTTCGCGCGCGGCTTACCTAAATTCATTCGCGACGGTCTGGCCAGCTTTCTGCGCTGGTCGCCAGTGCAGCCGTTGGGACGTGTTCTGGGACACCCGATGTTTTGCTGGTTTGCCGCCGTAATCGCGCTCATCGCGTGGCATATTCCGGCTGCGTTCGAGTTGGCTATGCGGTCAGATCGGTGGCACGCAGTCGAGTACGCATCCTTTTTCGGCACCGGACTGCTCTTTTGGTGGCCTGTGATCCGGCCTTGGCCCAGCGTCATGCGGTGGCCGCGCTGGTCCATCGTTTTATACCTTTTCTTTGCCACCTTGCCGTGCGATGCGCTTTCCGCGTTTCTTACATTTTGCGACCGCGTGGTCTATCCTTGTTATCTGTCCGGCACTCGGCATTCCACCATTTCACCTCTCCAAGACCAGCAGTGCGCCGGCGCCCTGATGTGGGTTTGCGTAACCTTTGTCTATCTAATCCCCGCGGTCATGATCACAACGAAATTGCTCTCGGCTCCCAGCTTCCGCGACCCGTATCCAGTGGCGGGTGACTTGCCCCAATTCGCAGCACGGCCACCGGTGGAATCTGAGTCTGCGGAATTGTTTTCGCTTCAGCGGTCACCATGAATCTAGTCCTTAGTTACGAGTTCTGAATGTAGAACGCAAGTCTTTGTGAGGATACCGATGTTGAAAATAACGATCGACGGCGTAAGTAACGAAGCGACAAGCGGGGAACGCTTGATCGATGTCATCAATCGGGCGGGCGCGAAGCTTTCCCAGGTCTGCTATCACCCGCAACTGGGTCCCATCCAGACGTGTGACACATGCATGGTCGAGATTAACGGGCAACTCGCGCGCGCATGTGCGACTACCGTTTCTGACGGAATTGCGGTCTCGACAAAATCTGAAAAAGCCGGCGCGGCCCAACGCGAGGCCTTTAATCGCATTCTCACCAATCACGTTCTCTACTGCACTGTGTGCGATAACAACAACGGAAACTGCACCATTCACAACACCGAAAAAATGCTGGCCATCGAACACCAGGCGATTCCCTATCATTCCAAGCCTTACGAAGAGGATCACACCAACCCCTTCTACCGCTACGACCCGCAGCAATGCATTCTTTGCGGCCGATGCGTCGAAGCCTGCCAGAACGTGCAGGTGAATGAAACTCTTTCGATTAACTGGGAGGATCCGCACCCCCGCGTGCAGTGGGATGGCGGCTCAACCATTGGAGAATCGAGCTGTGTCTCCTGCGGCCACTGTATTTCGGTCTGCCCCTGCAATGCGTTGATGGAAAAATCCATGCTCGGGCACGCGGGCTTTTTCACCGGACTTCCAAAGACAACGTTGGCCGACATGATTGACGTGGTTAAGGGCGTTGAGCCCGAGACAGGTTATGGCGCGATTCTGCAACTCTCGGAAGCCGAGTCGCACATGCGCGAGAAACGCGTCCGCCGTACTAAAACTGTCTGCACCTATTGCGGCGTCGGATGCAGCTTTAGCGTTTGGACGAAAGATCGTCACATTCTTAAAGTAGAACCCCTCGAAGGACCGACGAACGGCATCTCCACCTGCATCAAGGGAAAGTTCGGATGGGATTTTGTGAACAGTCCGGACCGGCTGACCTCGCCCCTTATCCGTGAAAACGGCAAGTTCCGCGAAGCCTCCTGGGACGAAGCCCTTGATCTCGTGGCTCGCAAATTCTCTGAGATCAAAGCGAAAAACGGCCCGGACTCCCTGGCGTTTGTCTCTTCTTCGAAATGCACCAATGAAGAAAGCTTTCTCATGCAGAAGCTGGCACGCGCTGTCATTGGCACCAACAACATGGACAACTGCTCACGCTACTGTCAGGCGCCCGCGACACAAGGCCTGTTTCGAACCGTTGGCTATGGCGGCGACTCTGGCTCCATCCGCGACATTGAGAACGCGGGACTCGTCCTCATCATCGGCAGTAATACAGCGGAGAGCCACCCCGTCCTGGCCACTCGCGTAAAACGCGCTCACAAGCTGCGCGGGCAAAAGCTCATCGTTTCGGATTTGCGCGAGAACGAAATGGCCAAGCGTGCCGACGTCTTCCTGCACCCGAAACCGGGAACCGATCTCGTTTGGCTCTCCGCCGTTACCCGCTATCTGCTGGACAACGGCATGGCCAACACCAAGTTTTTAAATCAGTGGGTCAGCGGACTCGAAGAATACAAAAAGAGCCTCGCTCCGTTCACCATTGAGTTTGCGGCGAAGACCTGTGGCCTCTCCGAAGACACGCTGAAGAAAGTAGCCCACATGATCGCCGAAGCGAGCGGTGTGTGCGTCCTCTGGGCCATGGGCATCACGCAGCACAGCATGGGGTCTGACGGCTCCACCGCCATCTCAAATCTGCTGCTCGTCACCGGCAACTATATGAGAACCGGCACGGGTGCATATCCCTTGCGCGGCCACAATAACGTTCAGGGCGCTAGCGACCACGGAGCCATGCCCAATTTTCTTACCGGCTACCAGCGTGTCGATGACCCTGAAGTTCGATCGCGTTTCGAAGCAGGTTGGAAGGTGCCACTTCCTTCGACAAAAGGACTCGATAACCACGAGATGATCGATGCGATCTATGAAGGCAAGCTCAAGGCCATGTATGTGTTTGGTGAAGAGATTAGCCTTGTGGATTCCAACGCGAACTTTGTCGGTGAAGGACTGGCAAAGCTGGAGTTTTTGGTGGTGCAGGATATTTTCTTCAGTAACAGCTGCCATTTCGCCGACGTGGTGCTGCCGGCCAGCCCGAGCCTTGAAAAAGAAGGCACATTTACGAGCACCGAACGCCGAATCCAACGCCTCTACGAAGTGCTCGAACCTTTGGAAGGCAGCCGGCCAGATTGGAGAATCATCCAGGACATCGCCAATCGTCTCGGCGCGAACTGGCACTATCAGCATCCCTCCGAAATTTATCGTGAGATCGCCTCGTTGACGCCTTTGTTCGCAGGCGTCACATACGAGCGGCTCGAGGGATTCAAGTCCCTTCAATGGCCGGTTGCAAAGGACGGAACAGATCAACCGCTGTTGTATACGAAGCAGTTTGCCCTCCCGGATGGCAAAGCCAGGCTATTCCCGCTTTCGCTCACGGAAACCACCGACCAGCCAAACGCCGAATTCGATCTGCACCTGAACAACGGGCGTCTGCTTGAGCATTTTCACGAAGGCAATATGACCTACCGCAGCGAAGGAATTCGCGAGAAGACTCCCGACGTTTTTGTCGAGGTCTCACCCGTTCTCGCAAAAGAGCGCGGCATCCAGAGCGGCACCTGGGTGCAACTGACCTCGCGCTATGGACAAGTTCGCGTGCGCGCTCTAGTCACCGACAGAGTGCAGGGCAAAGAACTCTACATGCCCATGAATTCCACCGAGAGCCCTGTAAACCGCTTGACGAGCAGCCACACGGATGTGGTGACGCACACGCCGGCGTACAAAGAGGCTTCCGTCCATCTCGATGTGCTGCAGGAAGTCGGCGAAAGTCCGCTGCCGCGCATCAACCATCGCTTCGGTCATCCAACGCCCCAGCGTGGCGTCGAGGTTGAGCGAAAATGGAAGCGCCCGGACTATCACGTGCCCGGTAACGGTAACGGGCTCGTGCAGATTCAAAAGAATTAAGCACAAGGAGAGAGAAACATGGCTAAACCGATTCCTCTACAATTGCCTAAGCGCGACCCGCGGGAAGAACTGCGTTCCCGGCTGGAGCAAGCGCCGGTCGAGCACGCCGAAGCGGTGCTCGCCGGTTTCGAAGTGCTGCAAGCTTTGCACGACTCCGGCGCCCTCGAAGTGCTGCGAGGCGTTCTTGGCGGCGGCAACAAGATTCTCGAGATCGTCGTGGAGTCCACCAAGACGCCTGAAGCAATTCGCGGCATCCGCAATCTCTTGATTATGACCAAGGTTGTTGGATCGATCGATCCGGAAGTGTTGAAGAAATTCGCCGCAGCCGCGCCCGACGCGCTCGCGGCTGCAGCGAAGGCTCAAGAGATGGAGCCACCGAGTCTCTGGGAATCCTTGCGCATACTTCGCAGTAAGAACCTGCGTCGTGGCCTCGCCGTCATGAACGGCGTCCTTCAAGGGTTGGGAAGGAATTTCTCGGCTGAAAAAAGCTGACCGGCCAACTATCAGACCAACTAGCACAGCCACTCTAGGCTGTGCGCCGTGTCAAAAACGTCCAAGGTCACAAGAACACGGGCAAGAGTGCCTGTGCGCGTCACGGTCGACGCCGACTTATCTCACCGCAATAATCGCAACAATATCGTGGCAAGACGCAAAGCCTGCGGAACGAGAGCGCTTGGCGCGAATCTCGCAACCGCCAGCGTGTAAACTCCAACTACTACTACTCGACGCGCAAGAGCATGCCGGCGCCGCGCGGCACCTTGAGCTTGCCCCTCCAGGATGCCAGGACAATTACGCCGACGGGCTGTGTTCTTCCGGCATGCGCGACGACAACCTGTGGAAGACCATAGGTGCCGCACGCATTCGAAGAGAAAACCCACATTGCCTCGGGGTTGGTGTCGCCGTCAACGGCTCCTCGGCATTCTTTGCCTTGCCGGCTAGCGGAGGCCGGCTGATCCAGTACACCGTCCTTCACTGTTTTCCCGACCACCTCCCCCGCATTATCTCCCGCTGTTACGGGCCCTTTGGGATCGTAGGCGACATCGCCGCCAATCTGGTTTGTCGAAAGCAGTCCGTCGCCGTCCACACTGCCATTGGGTACAGCCGCCTCCAGAACGGACATGAACCCGGCGACCGCCCTCAAATTCGTTCGAATGGGAATTGTGCGACCTGCGGAAATCAATTTGTCGAATTGCAATGAGACTTTTGCTACGCCGCTATCCGTAGGAGCCGTTACATCCACGACGTGGCCAATCACCTTGCTTCCCTCGCGAATCTTTCCGCCGTTCGAAAGGGGCACATCTTGCATGATCCTGGCGCTGACGATTTGGCCCGGTCGGGTCTCCGAAGACGATAGCGAAGTGTTCAGCCGGACGGGCAGTATCGTTCCGGGCGGGACCGCTGTATCTTGTGCCGGCGCGCTCGCGGCGGTCAGCACGCTTGCTAGCAGCGCTGCACTCACCATCCAGCCGAAGGCTGCTGCCACGGAACGCAAATTTGTCCGTTTCACGATTTTCTCCTTCACTCACTTCGCCAAGAGCTGAAGAAATTGCTTAAAACTTTTCCCGCTCAATCAACTTGCTTGGATTTTTCCTCGTTGTTTCGTTGGACCGACAACTTGAACTTGCAACGCGGCTGCCAAACAGGTTGAGTCTGCAAGTGATGGAGGGTAAAGGCCGAGTACGGAGTACAACAATCGTGACTGTCAGTCCGTTGAACACTGTGTCCAACGCTGACAGTGGGATCGAAAATTATCTCAGGGTGTTAGACAAATGCTCTTGCGCGTTCATCAGAATCGGCATGAGGAACGCCCGGCGCCGTAGCCGGCGCCAGGCTCCGCATCCTCTCATTGCTTACTTGTGGTTTGGATACAAAAACTCCAAGCCGGCGTAGTCGCCAGGGTAGAACCACGCCTTTAGGGCTTCGGGCTGTTCGGGGGAAAGCTGCTCAAGCTGGATGATCGTGTCGCCGGCGGCTTCGTTTCGACGGTCCGGAATACCGTGCACCGTTGTGACCAGGTGCGTCTCGTCAGCGTTGAAGATTTCGACTACCGTGCGAGCGTTGTAATCGAGCACTTTGAATACGTACGTTCCCGCGGGGAGCACTTTCCCGGGAACCTGAATTGGTCCATTGATAGTCACAATCGTTTTCTTGTCCCATGCGTCGGCCCGACCCTGTGGGGCAAAGACAACTCCGAACAACATCAGGCCCATGATGCCAGTCAACATTTTGCGGTACATTCTTAATCTCCTTTAGAGATCCGCGCTTCTAAGTTTCTTCGCTCGCGGAATTCAGTTCGGCCAATAGAAAGGCACTCTCAAGACCAAACCGCATCGAAGATGGCCGCCCGCAAAGTGAACGCCCTCAGTGACTTAAGCCGGTTGTGCATTTTTCACCAAGTGCGGCTGTACTGCCGCGCGACCCCTCCGTGGCTGTGGTGTCGGATTCGTGTCGCGGCGGAAGCGCGCCCTCCCGCACCGCAGATTTGCCACCGGGGCGCAGAGCGCACCGAGACAGGATTGAGATAGTTCGCGGACTGGAAGTAACCCAAGTCGCAAACAGATCGGGAAAAAAGAGTCTGGATCTTGTTGATTCCAAAGGGCGGATTTTTGGGGAGCACGAAGGGGTGAAACGCAAAGTGCCGGAATGCCGGACCCGGAGCCGGCAATGCTACGAATCGCGCCCTACACCGAGGCGCGTGTCTCGCTGTTTGGCAGGTACTGTGAAACAAAATCTTGCGCCACGCGGATGGTTGTCGGCAGCCCACAAGCGGCCGTGGTGCGCTTCAATGATGGAGCGGCTGATCCGCAGTCCCATGCCCGTGCCGTGCGTCTTGGTGGTAAAGAAGGCAGTAAAGATCTTGTCCGCCTGCTGCGGTGGCAGCCCCACGCCGGTATCACTGACCGAGATCAGCACCTGACTATCCTCACCGGGCTGCGACTGGATAATCAGCTCGCGCGTCCCGTCCACATCCTTCATCGCATCGATGCCGTTCATCATTAGGTTCATCAGCACCTGTTGCAGTTGCACGCGATCTGCCATGACCTGAGGGAGGTCTGCCCCGAGTTCCGCCCGAACTAATACGTCGAATTTTATTGCTTCGCTGTGCAAGATAAGCATCATCTCTCGAATAATCTCGTTTAGATCCACCAACTCCCGTTGCAAAGTATCCTTTTCGAAGAACAGGCGGACGCGGTTGACGATCTCACTTGCACGCCTTCCGTCTCGTACCATTCTTGACGCCGCCGCACGCGCCTCCTCCAAATCGGGACGATCGTGCGCAAGCCAGCGCAGGCAAGTATTGGCGTTGGTGATGGCTGCGGCAATCGGCTGCTTGATCTCGTGCGCCAGCGAAGCGGTCAGCTCTCCCATGCTGCTCACCCGGTGGGCGCGTGTGAGATCCGCCTGCGCCTGTTGCAGCGCCTCCTCCGCATGTTTTCTCTCTACGATTTGCGCCTGCAATTTCGCGTTAATCAAAGCCAGTTGCTCCGAACGCTGCTGGATGCTGCGAACGCGCAATTTATAGAACATCCAAAGGAGCCCTGCAAAGGCAATGGTGCAGGGCACCCGGAACCACCAAGTACTCCACCACGGAGGCAGAACTTCGACGCGCAGCGTCACACCGGGCTCGCTCCAGGGCCCGTTGCTGGTCGCGCCCTGTACGCGGAAGGTGTACTTGCCGGCCGGCAAGGTCGTGTATGTGGCGAGCCTTCGGTCGCTGCCTACTTCGTTCCATTCGCGATCCAACCCTTCCAGCTTGTATCGATAGCGGTTCGCAGCCGGATTGAAATAACCAAGCGCAGCGAAAGTGAGCGAGAAGACGTTTTGTTCGTGAGAGAGAGTGAGGTCGCTAGTAGAGGTGATGGACTTCTTAAGGGGGGAATCAAATCCGATCTCGACCGGACTCCCATTCAACCGCAAATCAGTAAGGACAATCGGCGGAATGTAGGATCCGGCCACGACCTTGTCTGGGTGGAAGGCGGTGGCTCCGCTAAATCCGCCAAAAAACATTTCTCCGCTTGGACTCTGAAAGCACGTGCACCAGCCCGTCAGGTCTTCCCCCGGAAGACCATCTGCACTGGAGTAGTTGGTGAAGGTTCTCTTCGCCGGATCAAGCCGTGATATTCCTTTGTTCGTGCTCATCCACAAGTTGCCGCGCTCATCTTCGAGGATGCAATCTATCGCATTGCCAGCCAAGCCATCCCGCTCATAATACGTTTTGAAATGACCCGTGCGGGCATCGAATTGACCGAGGCCGTTCTTGGTAGCAACCCACATCACGCCCGAGCGATCGACGTGGGTGGAGATCACTCGATTACTACTCACAGACCAGGGATCATCCGGGTTGTGCTTGAAGATGGTGAACTGGCCAGTTGCCGGATCGAAACGATGTAGTCCTGATATTCCGCTAAGCCACAGAATTCCCTGCGGATCTTCCATGATATTTCCATAGAGTGCAGGTCTGCTCTGCCCGTTGGGCCTATACACCGTAAAGCTGTCACTTTCTGGGTTGAAGCGGTCGAGTCCGTCCCAAGTTGTAGCCCACAGAGACCCTGTATGATCAATCAGCAGGCTGTCGACAAGATTGTTGCTCACGCTGGACGGATTCTTTGGGTCGTGCTGGTATGTACGGAAACGCCCGGATTTTTTGTCGAAGCGGCCGATTCCTTGGCCGGCAGTGCCAACCCACAGAACGCCGGCCCGATCTTTGGTGATGGAAAGTGCATCAGCAGTGATACCCGGTCCGATTGTCGCAGAGGAGAAATACTTACCGCTTTTGCGGTCGATGCGGTCAAATGCTCCAGTTGAACCAATCCAAAGCATTCCCTGGGTGTCCTCATAGATCGCGGTCACCAGGCGCCCGCCTAAACTCTCTGGATTGCCGGGCTGGTGCCGGAACATTTCAAAAGGAAGGGAGCGCTTGGTAAAGAAATTAGGAGCGGTCTGGTGCAGCCCAACCCAGATATTGCCTTCGCGATCTTCGAAAAGAGTCGTTAAATGGTCATCCTCCAGGCTATCGGTGCTTCCCGGATAATTCCGGTAACGCACAAACCTCCGCCGCTCCCTGTCGAATTTCAGCAGACCGGCCGTGCTTGTCGCCAACCACAAGACTCCATCCTGGTCTTCGAGCATGGCGTACACTCCGTCCTCAATTGCCTGCCCAGACTTCTCGTCATAAAGGGAGTATCGCGTCAGAGTGTTCGTTTTCCGATCCAAGACCATCAATCCGTTGCCAGAGCCAAAGATGATCCAGAATGTGCCGAGGCGGTCTTCATAGAATGAGGACTCCCGCGCCGGAATATTCAACGCAATGTGATGCGTGACCTTTCTCGTGCTCCTGTCGAGTAGGTCCAAACCTTCACTGCTAACCACCCATAATTTGCCCTGTTTATCTTCTCCAGCTGACTTGATGTCGTTGCTGCTTAGACTTGAAGGGTCGCTTGGATCATGAATAAAGTGAGCTATGGACCCCGTCGTGGGATTGAAACTGTAAAGACCGTCTTGGGTCGACAACCACAAGAGACCGCCGTTGTCTTGGCTAATGTAGACGACGGGGTTTGGGATGCCGTTCGGATCGAAACTGCCGATGCGATGATGGGTAAAGGCTTCTGTTACTGGATCGAAGCTGTCCAGGGACTGATCGGTTCCAATCCAGAGCGTGCCGGTGCGATCTTTAAACAACGAATAGATGTAAACGCCGCTCAGACTCTGTTCGTGCCCTGGATCATGCTTGAATACTTTAAATTGGTAGCCATCGTAGCGGTTTAGACCGTATTGAGTGCCGAACCACAGGAAGCCTTGGTTGTCCTGCACGATTTGGGACACTCGTGTTTGCGAAAGCCTCGTTCCCGTGGAAAGCCGCCGGAAACGCATGTCATTCCCGTCGATAACGGGAAGCCTGACCGTGGGAGCGTCCTCGATCACTGGCTGTTGGGCGCCAACAGTCGGTCGAATCGGTACTAAGAGCCATCCACATACAATCCAGATGCGAGCACAAGTTCGGAACACCCATCGGCAAAGCCGGAAAAACGAAGCCGGGCGATGGCCTACCTGTCGCATCGTCGTTATTCCGTGCCCAGCCAGAGACACCCGTCAGGCGCCTGAGCAATCGAGGAGATGGTGCTTTTGGGAAAGCCTTCGCGGACTTTCCACGCCGTGTGCGGGTACTGACTCACATCCAGCGCCGAGTCTAACGCCGAAGCACGAGGCCCCCACGCCAGCAGGATGCCTAGCGCCATAATGGCTCGCCTCGCCATGACGCTCACACTAGCACAGGCACTCCTGCCTGTGCTCTTTTGACCTTGCATGTCTTCGACACCGCGCACACTCGTGTTCTGAGTAACCCACATGTCATGAGTCGCCTACTTCGCGGCGGATCATGACACGGCGTTTTCGTTTGCGGCGCTGGGGCGCGACGAATCGTCGATGGGACTATCTTGAATCGTGTGGCAGTTTGCCGCAGCATTCCGGGCGCTTCGGCAGGGAAGAGCTGCTCCAGCCGCCACCGAGCGCCTGGACTAGCGTGACTGCGTCCACCATGCGGCGGCCGAGAATGCTTACGGCGGTGAGTTCGTCGGAGAGAGCCGCACTCTGAGCGGTGGTCACTTCCAGGTAGCTGGTGACGCCGCCTTTGTAACGTGTCCAGGCGAGTGCCAGGTATTTCTGGGCCGCGGTGACCGCCTTGTCCTGAACCCCCGCTTCGTTCTCGAGAATCCGCAATGCCGCTACGTTGTCTTCGACCTGCTGGAAGCCGGTCAGCACCGTTTCGCGATAGTTGGCGATGGTTTGCTCATACGCAGCAATGGCTTGGTCTGAGAGAGCGCGCCGCCGGCCCACATCGAAAATTGTCCACACCGCGTTTGGCCCAGCCGACCAGATGGTGCTGGCGCCGTTGACCAAGTTCGAAGGATAGCCGCTTTCAAAGCCGCCGCTGACTCCCAAATTGATGACCGGATAATAGGCGGCCTTGGCCACTCCGATCTGTGCGTTGGCGGAAGCCATGAGCCGCTCGGCCGCTGCGATGTCAGGTCGCCGCTCTAGCAATTCCGAAGGTAGACCCGTCGGAATTGGAGGCGGCGGCATTGTCAGAGGAAGAGGAGCGAGGGTGAAAGATGCGGGAGGCTTCCCCATAAGAACTGCAACGGCATGCTCGTATTGCGCGCGGGCGACACCAACGTCAATGGCCAGAGCGCGCGTGGTCTCCAGTTGAGTCTCGGCCTGCTGGACTTGCAAGTCGGAATCAATACCGCCTGCGTACCGGCTCTGGATCAATTCCAAGGCCTGCTCATATTGCGTTACGGTCGAATTCAGAATCTGCTCTTCGGCATCGAGGAGGCGGGCCTGATAGTAAAACAAAGCCAACTGCGCATGCAGGGACAGGTTGACGGTTGCCAGGTCCGCGGCGCTCGCTTGCGCCTGGTCGCGATAAGACTCAACCGTGCGGCGAATGCGCCCCCAGACGTCGATTTGGTAAGACAATTCGAAAGGAATCTGGAAGTCGCTGTACGTAATGCCGTTGAATACTGGACTATGCGGCTGCCGATTAGCGGACGTCTTGTTGCGGGCTGCAAAAGGATTTACGGTCAGGGTCGGAAAGTAATCCGCCCGGTTGTAGCGGAGTATTGCGCGCGCCTGGGTATATTGGGCCTCGGCGGCCTTCAAGTTTTGGTTCGAGACGCTGACCTGCTCTTCGAGCTCATTCAGTTGCTGGTCCTGAAATATCTCCCACCAGTTGCCGCTGAAATTCTCGTCGTTGGGCTGGGCAGGTTTCCAATCGCCGACTTCTTTGTAGGCTGGCGGAACGTCCGCCGGGGGCCGCTTATAGTTTGGTCCGACCGTGCAACCCGCCAGCAAAAGCATGCTTAGCGCGCAGATTCTGGTCGTGACGCGGTTGCAGGCTCGGGCTTCTGTTTGCGGCGCGCGGGGGGAACTCACTTCTTCGCTCCTGAGGCTGCCTGCGGCTCTGTTGCTTGGGGCTGTGCTATCTGCACTTGTTCTCCCGCCACAATAGAATCTGGTGGGCTCACAATGACGGATTCGTTGCCCTGCAGACCCGCAATGATTTCGATCGTATCGCCGAAGTCGCGGCCGGGCGTTACCGGAATCAGTTCCGCTTTTCCGTCTTTGACAATGGCGACACGCAGACCTTCCTTCCGAAACAGAAGGGTATCGACCGGCAAAATGTAAGTGGAGACGTGCCCCGGTACTTTGAAATGGACTTCCGCATAAGCGCCCGACAGCAATTGCCCCGTCGGGTTCTTCACGTCCACCTCGGCCAGCAGCGTGCGCGTAGTGTAGTTAATGGCCTCGGCAGTACGCACCAGCTTCCCTGTAAACACTCGTCCGGGAAACTCCGCCAATGTCAGATCAGCCGTCAGGCCTGCGGTGGTGGCCTGCGAATACTCTTCGGGCACACTGACATAGACGCGCAGCACGTCGGGCTGCGCCATGTGGAAGAGATCGGTCTTGACGTTTGAGTTGCTTCCCGAGTTGATCAGGTCGCCGATGTCCGTGTTGCGGGCAGTGATGACGCCATCGAAAGGAGCATAGATCTTTTCAAAGGATTGCAACGTTTCGAGCTGTTTTACGTTCGCGGCATTGGCGTCGACGATGGCCTTGTTAGCAGAGTAGCTGCCGACGGCGTTGTCGACATCTTGCTGAGAAACTGCATGGCTCTTCAGCAGGTCCTCGTAGCGATTCTTGGTGATCTCGGCGAGCCTGAGATTGGCTTCCGCGGTCCCGAGGTTGCCGAGCGATTGCTGGAGTTGCTTGTCGACTTCAGGAGTCTCGATTTCGGCTAGAAGCTGGCCTTTTTTGACGTGGGCCCCTATATCGAAATACCAACGCCTTAGATAACCGTTCGTCCGAGAAAAAATCGGTGATTGGATATACGGTTGGACGTTTCCCGGGAGCACAATTTCCTGCAACGGTGCGGCCCGCTGAGGCGCAACGACCGAAACTGTGGGCACCGCCATGTCCGTGGTTTCACCGCGCAGGGCGGCGTTGGTGTGCATGCGCTGCAGAATGCCGGAAACCAAAATCCCAGCGAAGACTAGAAAAAGTACAACCGCGAGGATCCAACCTCGTCGCGGCCGCGGCTGCTTGGCGACATTGCCCGGCGATTGCGGTTCTTGCACGGTAATCTCCCCTTGTTTTCGCGATTCCATTGGTATCACCCTTCAAATTCCATTTCGCAAGCTCTATGGTTGAGTACTGGTTTCCACGGGCCGATGGCGCAGCCCATGCAGAATGCTGTACACCGTCGGAACGAAGAACAGCGTGGCGACCGTGGCAAACAGCAATCCGCCAATCACGGCGCGGCCAAGGGGAGCATTCTCCTCGCCACCGTCTCCCATGCCCAGCGCCATGGGCACCATGCCGATGATCATGGCTAGAGCTGTCATCAGCACAGGGCGGAAGCGCGTGAACCCCGCCTGCAACGCGGCGGCAATCGGGTCTAAGCCCGCTTCCATCTGTTCGGTGGCGAATCTCACCACCAGGATGCTATTGGAGGTGGCGACGCCCATGCACATGATCGTGCCCGTGAGTGCCGGCACACTCAGCGTGGTGTGCGTCACGAAGAGGAACCACGCGATTCCCGCCAGCGCACCAGGCAGCGCGCAAATGATGATGAAAGGGTCCAACCACGACTGAAAGTTCACTACGATCAGCAGGTAGACCAGAATGATGGCGAAAGCCAATCCCGTTAGCAGGCCGACATACGAGGTGCGCATGGTCTGCACTTGCCCGCGCAAGATGACTTGCGAGCCGCGGGGCAGCTTGTTCCGAACTTGATCGATGATGCGCGTGATGTCTTTGGACACGCCGCCCAGATCGCGGCCCTGCACCGCACCGAAGATGTCGATGACTGGCTGAATGTTATAGTGCGAGACGACGGCCATTCCCGTTCCGCGCTCCGTCGAAGCGAAGCTCGCGAGTAGCGAGGGTGGGGCGTTCGGATCAGGTCCTGTGATCGGCATGTTCGCCAGATCCTGGAGCGTGTCGACGCGGTACTGCGGCGTTTGCGTCGCGATCTGATAGCTGACGCGATTCTTCGGGTCGACCCAGAAGGTGGGGGAGGTCTGGAAGCTGCCGCCCAGGGAGATTAATACGTTCGTCGCGATGGAATTCGCATTGAAACCTACCTGTTGCGCCTTCGTGCGATCCACCCAAAGGTGTAGATAGGGTTCATCGAACGGCTGTTGGATGCGCGCGTCGGCGATCCCTGATACGAATTTGACTTGCTCAAGCAGGGCATTCGCGAACTGTTGATTGCCCTCTAGATTGTTGCCCACCACTTGAATATCGATCGGAGCAGGCAAGCCAAAATTCAGAATCTGGCTGACAATGTCCGAAGGCAAGAAAGAAAAGGTCACACCGGGAAATTCTTTCGGCAGGCTAATTCGCAGGTCGTGAATGTACTTATCCGTCTGATGGTTATTGACCGCGAGAGTGGCCAAAATATCCGCGTCTGAGGTGCCCACGGTTCCCGTGTTGTTGTACGACGTGTTGATGCCGCTGTACGGCAGTCCAATGTTGTCAATGATGTTGGAGATCTCTCCCGGTGGGAGCTGTCGCCGGATCGATCGCTCGACGAGGTCACAGAGCCGCGCGGTCTCTTCGATACGTGTGCCGGTTGGGGCGCGCACGTGGAGATTGAATGAGCCGCTGTCGACGCTGGGGAAGAAGTCTTGCCCCAGCCAGGGAACGATCAATCCCAACGAACCGAGGCATACGGCAAAGAAAGCGATCAAAAACGCACGACGGTGATGAAGGCAACGTTCGAGCACCCCATGGTAGCTCTCCCGGAGACGCTCAAACGCGTGCTCGAAGCGAACCTGCATACGCACCAGCGGATTGCGCGAAGGCGTTGCATGCTCCGCGTCATGTTCATGGCCGCGCAATAAAGCCTTTGCCATGGTCGGAACTACCGTGCGGGACAGCATATAGGACGCCAGCATTGCGAAAACCACGGCTTCGCCGAGTGGCACGAACAAGAACTTGGCTACACCCGACAGGAGGAACATAGGAAGGAACACAATGCAGATCGATAGCGTGGCCACAAATGCCGGCGCGGCGATCTCTTGAGCGCCATCGAGGATGGCGTGTTCGATTTCCTTTCCCATCGCGATATTTCGATTGATGTTCTCGATTTCCACAGTAGCGTCGTCGACAAGAATTCCGACTGCCAGGGCCAACCCGCCTAAAGTCATGATGTTGATGGTTTCGCCCAGCGCGCTAAAAAGGATGATCGAGCAAAGGATGGCAAGCGGAATCGAAACAGCAATGATGATCGTGCTTCGCCAGCTCCCGAGAAAGATGAGAATCATTACAGCGGTGAGGCAGGCGGCAATGAGTGCTTCTCTCACCACTCCCTGTATGGACCCCTTCACGAATATCGATTGATCCGCCAGAGGTTTAATGTCCATCTGCGGCGGTACGGTCGTCTTGATCTGCGGCAACAGGGCCTTGATTCCAGCGATGATGTCCAGTGTCGACGTAGTGCCGTGCTTTTGCACCGTCAACAGAGAAGCGCGCTGGCCGTCCACGCGCACTATGTTCGTTTGCGGTGGAAAGCCGTCGCGCACCCAGGCGACATCGCTGATGTAGATGGTCGTGCTGCCAATCGTCTTGATAGGGATGCGGTTGAGTTGCGCGATCGTCTCCGGAGCCGCATTCGGGATGTCAACGTCATATTCTTTCAACCCGATTTTGGACGTGCCGGTTGGCAGGATCAGATTCTGAGCAGTGATGGAATTGACGACATCCAGGGGCGAAAGACCTTTCGACTGCAAGGCCGCGGTGTTCAGATCCACTTGGACTTCGCGCTGCTTTCCTCCGTACGGATACGGGATTGCTGCCCCCGCCACCGTGACCAGCCGCGTGCGAATGAAATTCAGGCCATAGTCGTTCAGCTCCTGCTCCGACATGCCGTTGCCGGACAGCGCGAGCTGCAAAATTGGGACCGTCGACGCGCTGTAGGTAATGATCAAGGGCGGCGTGGTGCCCAGCGGCAATTGCCTCAACTGTGTTTGGGAACTTGCCGTGATCTGCGCAATGGCCCTGTCGATACTCACCCCAGGTTGGAAAAACACTTTCACTACCGCAATCCCATAAAGCGACTGCGATTCCAGGTGTTGGATGTTATCGACGACGGTCGTCAGGTTGCGCTCCGTCACCGAGATGATCCGGTCCGCCATCTCCTGCGGCGGCAGCCCATTAAAATTCCAGATGATGCTGACGACGGGAATATCGATGTTGGGGAAAATATCCGTGGGCGTGTTCACGATCGCCATTCCCCCAAGAAGGAAAATCAGAATGATGAGCACAATGATGGTGTGTGGCTGCTTTAGTGCGAGCCTGACGATCCACATGATTCGACTGCCCCCAATTCATCGTCCGGCTTTGACCGGACTACATCCAAATCCAACCAATCGAGACTACTCCCGGCGTTTCGGAGTCCTGGTATCCAAGGTAGAGACCATTTTGCGGGCTGCTGGGGGCACGCCGACTTTTCCGGACAGAACAATATCCTTCGCCGGAATCTTCCTGCCATACACGCGCTGGTTGTCGCCATTGTCCGGCCGAACTGTAGAGCCTTCCAGGGACACTCCGGCAAACAGGCCGCGCGCCCTTGAGTAACTCAAGATTTCGGCTCGCAGCGTCGCGTCCGACTCGGCCGACGCATCGCGGCCAACCGGGCCCGCGGCCGCGGAAGCATCCCCTCCAAGTTTGACCTTGCTGGTCAGGATGCCGTTCGCGCCCCGTTCATTCATCACCAGCAACACAAAATCGGTAGCTTCTCCACCGATCTGAAATCCGACGCTTCCGCCCTCCAACGCCATCATCGTCGGAGCTCCCCACGGTCCCCTGAAATTTTCACCCTTGCGGCACGACATCGCGCCCCGCCCATAACTTGCGCCAACAATGAACGCGGCCTTCAACACCGAAGGAAACACCACGACGCAATCTGCCTTGTCGAGCAGGTCCTGCGGAATATCGTCGGGAACGTCGAGAATCTCTTTCAGCACCGTGCCGCAATTCTTCAATCGGTCGTCATCTTTTGACTGGTCCGATGCGCTTGCCGCCTCGCTGAAAAGTGGTAGAACAACCAATAGAAGACTGCCCATGCAGGCCAGCAACTTTTGCATCTGATCTCTCCGATTTTCTCCCGATGATTTTGCTTCCGCGGACGCTAGACAGTGCAGCCCGGATGCCACAGCCAACAGCCTGGAGATCGTCAGAAGTGGTTGAAAATAGCGCCCTTACTTCAGGGCCAGGAAAGGTAAGCGCGCCGCTCGACGCCTTAAGTGTCCATTGGACGCCGGGGTGTCACTCGTTTGACATGGTCCTTAACGAGCACCATCGACTTTCCGAAACGGAAAACACCTCTGGACACCGTGCGTCTCAAGGCGCTCTAGCTTTTGTGAGCCTGAGTGCGTTCCTCTCGCGGAACGATTGCCGAAGTCACAGTCGCCGAGCCGTCAAAATCGCATTTGACTACGAGAATGGTGACATCGTCATCAAATCCGATCTCACTGCAGAACTCAGCCGCGTTGCGGAAGATATCGACCATGAGCTCTTCCGCGGAAAGTGAAACGCCGCGTCGTACTATCGCGGAGAGGCGCTCCATACCGAATTCTTCGCCAAGCTGGTTCCGTGCCTCCGTGATGCCATCCGTGTAGAAGACCAGCACGTCGCCGGTAATAAGGTCTGCCGAGGCCAGTTCACACATCTCTTCTGGAAAGATTCCGATTGGTGGACAAGACGAATCCATCTGCGTGAGCGTGTCCGTCTTGGCTCGAAACAGCAGCGCGGGGTTGTGGCCGCAGTTGACATAGTTGACCGTCCGCTTGCGTGCATCAATTTCAGCGAGCAGCAGCGTCACGTACCGTACACCATCCGACACGGAGAGGATTCCCGCATTCAGCCGCTCCACTACGCCCAGCATGTTTCGATCGTGGTTCGCTTCCAACTGCACAGCCGCCGCCGTCGCGGACATCAACAGCGCGGCGGGAA
>Ga0209648_10001083_pt1 | contig 21670 bp, 15 predicted proteins | sample GraSoi2013_115cm_FD_185830 | JGI IMG/M metagenome (GOLD analysis project Ga0209648, IMG submission 185830) | Grasslands soil microbial communities from the Angelo Coastal Reserve, California, USA - Sample 9_17_2013_115cm (SPAdes) (version 2) | ecosystem: Environmental > Terrestrial > Soil >... | reverse complement strand
CATCGCATCCTGGGGCTGTAGAAGGTCCCAAGGGTTAGGCTGTTCGCCTATTAAAGCGGTACGTGAGCTGGGTTCAGAACGTCGCGAGACAGTTCGGTCCCTATCTGGTGTGGGCGCAGGAGAATTGAAGGGAGTTGTCCCTAGTACGAGAGGACCGGGATGAACAGACCTCTTGTGTACGAGCTGTCGCGCCAGCGGCACCGCTCGGTAGCGAAGTCTGGAAGAGATAAATGCTGAATGCATCTAAGCATGAAGCTCGCCCTAAGATAAGTTCTCCCAATCCGCTTCGGCGGATAAGAAGGGCAGTCGAAGACTACGACTTTGATAGGCTGGAGGTGGAAGTCCGGTAACGGATGAAGCTGACCAGTACTAATCGCCCGTTCGGCTTAATCATAAAACTTTCCCAAACCGTCTTTGGGGAAGAGCAATAGCAACCTCGCAAGGGGTTGCGAGCCAAGAAATGCACAGTGCGTTCGATTTCGAGTCGAACCTGTAATGCCAGCCAAATCTGTTGTCACGCTCGCTGCGTGATGTCCGTAATCATCCGGATATCCGCGGCGAGCCACAAGTTTCTGGTGGTAATACCACGAGGGCCACACCCGTTCCCATCCCGAACACGGAAGTTAAGCCTCGTAGGGCCGATGATACTGCACGGGCAACTGTGTGGGAACGTAGGTCACCGCCAGGATTAAATTAAGAGAAGGCCGCCCTGAGAAATCAGAGCGGCCTTTTTGTTTTGGGACATTCCTGCGGAATTGTGCCGCGTGTTAAGCTAACGTCAGGCGAACAACGTGAAATCCAAACGCAGGTTCACGGTGCTGATTGAAAGGGACGAAGCAGGTTATTACGTAGCTTCCGTGCCTGCGTTGCACGGCTGTCACACTCAAGCAAAGAATCTCGACACTTTGATGAAGCGGGTCCGCGAGGTAGTTGAGCTCTGCCTTGAAGGCAGCGATGGCGAAGTAGACTCCCTCGAACTGGTTGGGATCCAGCAGATCACCGTATGACGCGGCTTCCCCGGCTCCGGGGAAAGGAAATTGTCCGTGTGCTCCAGCAGTTGGGCTTCGTAGTGGACCGCGTGCGCGGAAGTCATGTTTTCCTTGAAACATCCAGATGGCAGAGCAACATCCGTTCCGGTGCATTCGGGCGAAACGATTGGTCCGGGACTCTTCCGCTCAATCCTGCGTGACGTTGAAATGTCCGTCGAGGAGTTTTGTAGGCATAGCTAAGGCAAGCTTGGTTTGACAAATTTCGTCAAGATTAGTACCGGTGAGGGCTCAAGACGCCGGCCGTATCGGCCTCGCCCTCAGTCTTGGGCGGAGAGATCCGCTGTTGTTCATCCACGGCAAATAACCTGTAATCGCGGAAGTAATGGCGGCGGTGCATGCGGCGGTGCGCGTAGTCAAAGTAAATATCGGCGCTCTCGGGCAGCCACAACTCCTGGTTGTGCGACACGAATTTCACCGGCATATATTCGATGGCAACGTGCTCCGCGCGTAGTTGGATCTGCGGAACTGGCGAGACAAGATCGGTCTCGAGGCTGACGACTTGAAACGTGTCTGCCGCAATCCACGCGCGTCCGCGGAGCGAAACCGGATACGACCTGGTGTTCACGCGGTAGCTGCGCAGGCGAGCGGGCCTATCCACCCTCTGTCGAAAATGCACCTGCCAGGCGAGCCCGCCGTGCCAGCGGCTCAGGCCTTCGCACGTAAGGTCATAGTCCTCTACATAGTCCGGGTGGAAGACCATGACCAGAGCGGTCAAGCCCAGGGTGGCAATACGCTCCGGAAACTGGTCGAGATTCATTTCGCCGTCGCGGTATTCCTCCATCGTATACATTCCGGGGCGCACCTGCTGGACGGAAGCGACGTACGAGTAGCTGCGTGAAGCGTGTCTGACAGGAAACCCGAAGCGGTCCATGACGTCGTTTTCCAGGGACTCCGTGGCGGCAATGCGGTTCACGGCATCGACGACACCGCTCACGCGCTTTCCTGCCTCCTCTTGAATCTTCTGTAGCGGACAACCGGCCGTCTGTTCGACGGGAGGCATGCTGTCGTCCACATCCGGGGGCATCCACTGGGGCGGCGGCATGAGCTCGGAAGTAAGAGAAGCCGACTGCTGCGGAGATCTTTCCTCCGACGCTGCGGTTGCGTTGGGCACTGCGGGCAAATCTGGCTTTCGTAGATTATCAAGCAGCCTCCGCGCTTCGTTCGCTCGCGGACCATTGGGCTGAGCGGCTACGAATGCATCCAAAGCCTTCAATGCCGCCTGGGAATCGTTGCGTTGTAGGAATGCCCGTGCCAACACGAACTGAGCCTCGGCGGCGCGTTCCTTGCCCAACTCGAGGGCCCGCTGGGCGTGCTTCTGCGCTTCCGCGTACTGCTTCTGGTCCAGATACGCTTCCGCCACACGTTCGTGATAACGCCAGGAGGATGGAGCGGCGTCGGAAGCGCGAAGGAGGTAGTCGATCGCGGTTCTATAGTCCGAATTCTGCAAAGCGACCTGCGCGAGCGCGGCCAGAGAAAAAGCGTGGCGAGGCGAGATTTGAACCGCCTTTTCCCAATAGGTTTTTGCTCTTGCGAAATCCTTCACCTGGACGTAGTACATGCCCCACAAATAACTGACGTCAGGATGAGAGGGCGCCGCCTGCGAAACTTTCTCCAGATGCTTGCGCGCATCTTCCGTTTTGTCTGCGCGAAGATCTTCCAGCGCTTTGGCCAATTCCTTTTCCGCGTTGGGCGCCAGAATGGGCGATCCAGGCGCGGGCGACGCCGCAAGAGAGGCAGGTTCGGGGGTAAGGGAGACGGAGATCTGCTGGCGCTCTCCCCTGGCAAAAATCTGCACGTTCTGGGTCAGACGCTCATATCCCGCGGCGACAATCTCCAGCGTGTAGCTCGCAGGCGAAAGGTTTGTAAACTCAGCGGTGCCGCTGCGAAAAACACCAAGGCCTGCCGGAGTTCCCGAAAAGGTGTAAAGGTTGACGACCGCGGGGATGTCCAGAGGCGAACCGTCTGGCATTCGGACGCTAACGACCAGAGTGCTAGGCTCCTCAGCGCCTTGCGCGTGTTGCTTGGCTTGGTGACTAAAAGCCAATGGACCGCACGTGACGCCGGCGGCAACGAGTAGCAGCAGGCGAAGGGTGAAGCGGGACCGACGGACATCCATCTCATACTCCTCGGCGGGACCACCAAACCGAACTGGCGCGTGCGCAGGTGCACATACAGCCCTGATGCTCTGAAGGCTTTCTTGGTCGCGGTCCCCCCTTTTCCGTAGGCCCTTTAATCAGAAGGACATAGGGCGCGGCGACCGGCTCTAACACTCAAAGACGATGGTGCTAACACCAAAGATTAATCGGCCGAGGTAAATCAGCCGCTTCGGGGACCAAAAAAAGTTAAAAAGTACTATTGACCCCGATATTCCCTCGCAGTAAGTTGGGAACTCCCTCCCCCGGCCCGTTAACCCTCTTGTGAGCGAGGTCACAGATGGCTCTAAATCCCGCCCCAAACTTGGTCGCTCGATCAGTGCAGGAACGTTGGGCGCAGTTGCGCAGCCACAAACGCATCATCTCGAAAGTGAAACTGCTCGTGGAATGGGACGAAGGCGCGTCGCCGCAGACCGCACACGCCGTAACGGTGGACGTCAGCCATTCCGGATGTATGGCAGTGGTTGGAGCGGATTTACCGCTGCATCGAAAAGTGCGGCTGGTCCATCCGGAAAGTGGCCGTAAAGCCGAAGCGGAAGTTGTGTGGCGCGACCACGAAGCATGGGATGTGGGCCTCGAACTGGTGAAGCCGGACGCGTCGTTCTGGGGCCTGAAGTTTTAAGACGACGTTGCAATTGATTCAGCAAGATGGGGTCGCAACGCCATTCCCCATCCGTTCCGAAACGCGGTTTTGTGCTTGTTCCAGCACGTTTTTTTTCGAAGTTACGCACCGGCTAAAAATAACTCCTGCGGTGTGTCCTTCTAAGTTAAACTCGCTCTAGGCAACGCCTTTTACGGTTTCAGTCGTGTGCAACCAATCTAGGTTGCTGCGACTCATACTTTTACTCGTCAGCATTTTGACAGACCGAGTAAATCGGCGAAGCACGCGTCTTTTTGCCGACCACGGAGAATGGCCATTTGTGTGGCATAACCGGCTTTACGCATAGAGACGGTTCCTTCGACCGCGAGCGCATTCGCACCGCTACCGACTCGCTCATTCATCGAGGTCCTGACCAGCAGGGCGTCTATGAATCGGAGCTTGTTTCGCTCGGGGCCGTGCGCCTGAAGATCATTGATCTTCACGCGGGCGATCAGCCCATGATCAGCGATGACGGTAAGACCGTGTTGGTCTTCAACGGTGAGATCTACAACCACCGTGAATTGCGCGCGGAACTCGAATCGCGCGGAGAAAAATTCAAAACCAGCAGCGACACCGAAGTGGTTCTGCGCGCCTTTCTGCGATGGGATAAGGATTGCTTCGCGCGCCTCCGCGGGATGTTCGCCCTGGCGATCTGGTCGCAAGACCAACGCCGCCTGGTTCTCGCGCGCGACCGAATGGGAATCAAGCCTCTGTATTTCAATTTGCGCGGCGGAGAGCTCTATTTCGGCTCCGAACTGAAAACGATTTTTGCCCATCCGGAATTCAAGAGAGAGCTGGACTTCACCGGCTTGCATTATTACCTCTCGCTGAATTACGTGCCTTGCCCTCATACGCTCGTGGCGGGCGTCGAGAAGCTTCCTCCGGGCCACCTCTTGGAATGGCAGGACGGGGACGTCGAAATCGAAGCGTATTGGCGGTTGCGCTTCGAGCCTCAGCAGCAGAAATCGCTGCAGGGGGCGCAGGAGGAACTTGATAGCCTGTTGCGCGAGTCTGTTCGCGATCACTTGATTTCCGACGTGCCGCTGGGAATTTGGCTGAGTGGCGGCGTCGATTCTTCGACCATCCTTCATTACACGCGGGAACTGTGCGGTTCCCGCGTGAAAACGTTCTCCGTTTCCTTCGCCGGGCGCAGCTTCGACGAAACCTCCTACATCCGCGAGATTGCCGGCAAGTATGACACCGAGCACCACGAAGTAGACGTCAACCCTTCCCTGGACTTGCCTGCGGCGATCGAGGAGCTTGCTTATTACTCCGATGAGCCGTTCGCCGACGCCGGCGCCGTTCCCGTATGGTTTCTTTCGGCGCTCAGCCGCAAACATGCCACCGTGGCGCTGAGCGGCGAGGGCGCGGACGAACTGTTTGGCGGGTATATCACCTACGCCGCGGACCGCTATGCGGCCCGGGCGCAAAATGTTGCGCCTGCGATTCGTCGCGGGTTGTTGGGTCTGCTCCGATATTGGCCGGTATCGAACGACAAAATAAGCCTCGAATATAAAGTGAAGCGCTTTTTGCAAGGCACGTTGTTGCCAGGCGATGAAGCGCACACTTTTTGGAACGGGACATTTTCGACCGCGCAGCAAAGTGAATTCCTGTTGCATCGCAACGGCGCCCGCGTCCAGCACCTGTTCGATAGTGACCTGCCGGCCGCCGACGATAAAGGCTCGCTGAATCGCTATCTGGCCTTCGATCAGCGCTATTACCTTGCCGATGACATCCTGCAGAAGGTCGATCGCATGAGCATGGCGCATTCCGTGGAGGTACGGCCGCCTTTTCTCGATCATCGCATCGTTGAGTTTGCGGCCCGCTTGCCGGAGCACATGAAAATTAACGGCAGCCAGCACAAGGTCGTGCTGAAGCGGTTGATGCAAGGTAAATTGCCCGCGACCGTGCTGCGCCGCCCCAAGACCGGTCTGGACATTCCCACCCATGACTGGCTGCGCGGAACGCTGCGGCCTTTGTTGCTGGACACGCTCAGCGCGGCAGCGATCGACGAAACGAACTTGTTCCGCCGCGAGCGTATTGAGTTCTTCATCAAAGAACACATGGAGCGCCGCGCTAATCTCGGGTATCACCTTTGGGGTTTGCTCATTTTGTTCCTATGGATCAGGCACTGGAACATCCAAACCGGGTCAATTCCGCGCGTGGCGGAAAAGATCGCCAGCAGGACTTTTACTCGCGCTTAGTCGTCCTTTCATTTCCCCCCTTATTAAATCCTTATCAATTCCTCGTACACTAAAGACAGATCTGGTGTGAAAAGAGGAGGCAGTGCATGGACGTATTTAGGAAAGCGCGGGGAGATAACCAGGAATTTACGATGCGGCCGCCCATTCCAGGGCTTCGTAATTTAATCATCGGAGCGGCGGTCCTGGTTGTGGTGATTTTCCTGTTGTCGTTCGTCGTGCGGGTCACAAGAATTGAAGCGGGACATGTGGGCGTAGAGATCAACCTGGCCGGAAGCCAGCGCGGCGCTTCGGAGATCCCGGTGCGCACCGGCTGGGTGCTGTATTCGCCGCTGAGCACCCAAATCATCGAGTTTCCCACCTATGTGCAGACCGTTAAGTGGACGAAAGATGTCAATGAGGGGCATCCCATCAACGAAGAAATGGGCTTCAACTCGAAAGAGGGCATGGAGATCTTTGTCGACGTTTCGCTTTCTTACGCCATCGACCCCCTGCACGTCCCGGACTTTTACGTGAAATACCGCGTCAGCGATTTGGACGTCTTCACACACGGTATCTTGCGGGATATCGTGCGCAATTCGCTCAACGAAGTTGCCTCCACCTACAACGTGGAGGATATATACGGCGACCGCAAAGCGGAATTTCTCCGCAAGGTGCAGTCGATGATTGACCAGAAGGTGGCGCCAGTCGGCGTCGGCGTGCAGCAATTTGGTTTCATTGGCGCGCCTCGCGTGCCGTCGGTTATCGCGTCGGCGATCACCGCAAAAGCGCAAGCCATCCAGCAAGCAGAACGCGCCAGGAACGAGCTGGCCACCACGCAGGCGGAGGCGGCCAAGAAAATCGCCGAGGCCGAAGGCGACGCCAAGTCCCTGGTGACCCGCGCGCAGGGCGAGGCGGACGCCAATCGGATTCGGCAGAATTCGCTGACCCCGCAATTGCTCGAGCTACGGCGCATCGAAAACAACCGCGCTCTGATCGACAAATGGAACGGGCAGTTGCCCACCGTGCAGTCCGGGCAGGGAAGCGGGTTGATGTTGCAGCTCCCGCATCCGCAATAGCGTGGCTCCTGAACGCTATGTAGCAGACGGGCTTTAGCCCGGCCAGCGAGCAACGCGAGCTTTCCGAAACAGGTGGAAGCCCCTGAACTTTAGTCAGGGGAGCGGCGCCTTCAGGCGCCGCGGCACAATGGAAAGCTGACGTTCGGCTTTAGCCATGGTGGCTCAGAATTTTGATGCGAGCTCGCGCTCTATCAGACTCGCGCGGAAGTTTCCATCGCCAGCTCGCGCGCTTTGCGCAGGTCGAGCTTGCCGGTGCCCAGATACGGCAATTTTTCGATGCGCACGAACTGATCGTGCCGCGGCCGCCACAAAGCGGGCAGCTCGCTCTTGGCCAGGCCAACGAGACATTCTGCAAGCAGCTCTTCGGACAGTGTGTGCAAGACAATCAGGCGCTCGCCCTTCTTTTCGTCCGGAACGGCGGTCACCACGAACATCTGCTCGCTGGAGCCCGCAAGCTCCTGCAGTATTTCTTCTACTTTGATGTGCGGCACCATTTCGCCGCCGATCTTGCTGAAGCGGCTGAGGCGGTCGGTCACACGAAGAAAACCATCTTCGTCGATCGCCGCAATGTCGCCGGTGTTGTACCAACCATCGCGCAGCACCTCCGCCGTTTTATCGGGCCGATTCAGGTAGCCCTGCATCACATTAGGCCCGCGCACGAGAAGAAGGCCCGGCTGGTCGTTGCCGAGCGGCTGGTGCGTTTCGGGATCGATAATTTTGACGGTCATGCCCGGCAGCGGATGACCGATGCTGCCGCGTTTTGCACCCACTTGGCGAAATGACGCGGCGCGAAAGTCGATCGTGTTGACGGTGACCACCGGGGAACATTCCGTGCAGCCGTAACCTTCCAGCGGCCGAATGCCGAAATGATCCTCGAAAGCAACGGCGACGCGCTCCGGCAATTTTTCAGCGCCGGCCATCACAAAGCGCAGACTGCCGAACTCTTCCGGCGTGCAGCGCCGCAAATACGTATTCAGGAATGTCGGCGTCGCCAAAAGGAACGTCACTGCATGCTTGTTGACGAGCGCGCCGATCACCCGCGAGTCGAGCGGATTGGGATGAAACACCACTCCGACGCCAACCGCCGCCGGTAGACACAAAGTTGCCGTGAAGCCGAAGGAATGAAAGAAGGGAAGAATGCCCATGATGCGATCTTCCGGCTGCAAAAGAAACACTTGGTCGAGCTGTTCGACGTTCGACGCGATATTGTAGTGCGTGAGCATCACGCCTTTAGGCTCGCCCGTCGATCCGCTGGAAAAAATAATCGTGGCGAGGTCATCGAGCCTGGAGATTCGCTCCGCGCCGGCAAACCGCATCAGCGCGCTGGCCGGCAGCCACAAGGCCGCGAATGCTGCAGCCGAGCGCTCAGAGAACTTTGGCTCCTTCGCCAAATCTTCCAGCAAAATGGTTTCAACCGGCGGCTGAATGTGTACGCGTTCCAGAAAAGCCCGCGCCGAGATAATCGTCTTCAGGTTGCATTGCTTCGCGCAGGACGCCAGCGTTTCATTCGACGCCGTGTAGTTCAAATTCACGGGCACCTTACCCATCAACATCGCCGCCAGATTCACCAGCGCTCCGGGAATCGACGGCGGCAGCAGAATGCCGACCATCTCCTGGCCTCGCCAATGCGTTCGCAATCGTCGCGCGAGGAACAGCGTGCGGGCCAGCGCGGCGAAGAAATTCAGCCGCGGCGTTTGCCCGTCCGCCATCGCGAAGCGAAACGGATGCCTGCGCGCCGTGTGCACAAACGAACGCGGCAGCGTGTGCATGTCATTTTTGCGACGGGCGAAGGCCGCCGCGCCCAGGTCTTGCACCGCTTGCCGCGCTTCTGTCGAAGTCGCCTTTGCCGGCAGAGCCTCGCCGAACGTGACCCTCACCGGATAGGGAATGTGTCGCGGAAACTTCCACAGAAACTTCCCGCCCGCGAAGCTGAAGATCGATCCCCACACACCGTCAAGATGAACCGGGATAATGGGCGCCTCCACGCCCTTCATGATTCGTTCCATGCCGCGGCGGAACGGCAGCATCTGGCCGATGCGCGTCATCTGTCCTTCGGGGAAAATGCACACCAGTTCGCCGTTCTGCAGCGCTTGCGTGGCCTCGCGCAACGAATGAATCATTTCGCGCGGGCCCTGGTCGGAGGCGATGGGAATAACGCGCAATATCTTTGCGAACGGTTTCAACAGAGGATGGTCGTACAGTCCCTGGAACATCAGAAAGCGCACCGGACGGTCCAGCGACGCGATCAGAAACATTGCATCCGCCATGGACACGTGATTCGGCACCAGCAGCGCGCCGCCCCTTGCGGGAACTTTGTCGCGGCCGGCAACGTCCAGCCGGTACAGCGTGTGAGTCGCCGCCCAGAGCAGCAACCGAAGCAGCGAATCCGGCAGCAAGTACAGCACGTAACCCGTCGCCGCAAGCGTGGCTACGGATGACCACAAGAAAATGCCGCCGGGGGTGAGGTGCGCCCGGTGAGACATGGCATAATATGCGCCCGACGCAACGCCCACTCCCACGAACGAAAGCCAGTTTGCCGCGCCCAGAACTCCGCCTTTGTGCTCCTCCGCCGGAATGTGCTGGATCAGCGCGCTGATCGGCACGATGAAGAATCCGCCGGCGAATCCGAGGCCCGCGAGGAGCAACAGCACGGCCTGAAAGGAAAGTCCCGGAATCGCAAGACAAAGACCCAGAATGGTCATGCCCAGGGCGCCAAGCGGAATAAGCCCATACTCGATTTTCCCGCCCGATAGCAATCCCGCCGCCAGGCTGCCGACACCGATTCCGATCGCCACCGCCGCTTGCAGAAGGCCGCCATGCGTGGAATCCAGATGAAGAACGTCGTGCCCGTACAGAGAAATATTGAACTGCAGCAGCGCGCCGACGAAAAAAAAGTATGTGTTTCCCAGCACCGCGAGCCACAAGATGCGATCGCCGCGAATCAGCTTCATCGGAGACCACACATCGATCAAGGAGAGCGCGCTAAACTTTTTTGCGGGGTCCCCGGCCGGAACGCGGCTGATTCCCAGGCTGCTCAGCAGGCCCACCACCGTAAATCCAAATAAAATCGCTCCCGAATAGATTTGGTGTCCCTTGAAAACATCCGCCAGCAAAGCGCCGCAAACGCTGCCCGAGAGAATCCCAAGGAATGTTCCCAATTCAAGCACTCCATTGCCCCAGGAAAGTTTTTCAGCGGGCAAGAGTTCGGGAAGCAATCCGTATTTGGATGGACCGAATAGCGCGCCTTGTGTGCAGGCCAGGAAAATCGCCGCCAGCGCCAAAGGAAAATTCGGCTGTGCCAAAGACACCACGGCCAGCAGCATCACGCCGATCTCAAATACTTTCGTCCATAGCGTGACGCTGCGCTTGCTGAAGCGGTCGGCCAGATAGCCGCCGCTCAGCGAGAACAAAATAAAGGGAGCAGCGAAGAGAACTCCGACGAGGAATTCGAGCTGGTCGCGTTGCGCTTTGTCTTTCTCCAGCGCCAGGGCCAGGTAAATTATCAGGAATTTCAGCGCATTTTCGTTAAAGGCGCCCTGGAACTGCGTAGCGATCAGGCTCCAGAAACCACGCCGCCAATTGGGTTTGGATTCGGACGTGGCAAGGTTTCCGTCTGCAGACATAGCGTCGCACCCACGCTGTAACTGGAAGTGAGAGATGAAACGATTCTAGCAGGCCGCGCGAGATATGCGGTCTTCGGCAGCGGCACCTGTGACGAAAACGCTTGCTTCAGCCTCGCTACTTCTCACGACTTCCAAACGTGTACGCGATTCCTAGAACAAGTCTAAGGCGGCTCTGACCTGCAGCCGCAAAATGCGTGCGCATGAAATCCACATTTCCACGGGCAGACCAATGGGGCGTAAATGGATAGTCAGCCCCGCCACCCAACGTCCAAGTGAAGGCGGTGTCAGACGAAGACGCCGATGAAACCGGGACTTGCTGGAATGTCGAGTTTATATGTGAGACTCCATACTGCGTCTCGCCGAACACGCTCAGTTTGTACTTCTTGACTTTGCGCGAAAGAAAGAAAATCCGAGGCCCTATCAGACCGCTCTGAAGATGAGTCTTGCTCACCAGAAGTCCTACATTAGTGATTTGGAACACTCCGATTTGAGAAGTATTCCAGGTACCGTCATAGTTCGCAGCGAGAGTGATCTTGGGCGTGAACCACCAGGCAGCCCCGGCGTCAAACCCATTTGTTCCGAAATTTTGCGTAACATGAGCATATCCCCCCGAAAGCTCGAGGTCCTGCGCAGAGATGCTTGGAGGAAGAAAGATCATGGCCATGACCGCAATGAGGGACGGCAAAAACCTTAGCAGTAATGCACTCAAGAAACGAGCAACCGGTCTGCATGCCCGGCGTTGTGTAATGCTTTGCAGATCCGTTCCATGCGTTTTCTGAACCTTTTCGTGGCTAAGTGGAGTCTGTGACATGAGTCTCTCCTTTAAGATGGCGGGAACTGTTGTTCGATCTGTTACAGCTCGTACTTTCTGTTTTCTGATTGAGGTTTTCGGTGCGCGAAAATGTCGTTTTTGCGCGAAGGGTTTTGTTGCTATAGGATTCCGCTGAGCGGTTCTGGGGTTGATGTGTGGCTGGAAGGACTGACGCTAGCGATGGCTCGCGCGCAAGGCGGGTTCCTGCGCTTCCTCACAAATCGTAGTCTGTTAGTTCTTACGCGTCAAGAATTCGAAGGAGCACAAATGAGAAACGCCGACGCCAGGCAGAAGAACGTGTTAATCACCGGAGCGACCGACGGTTTGGGCAAGGCGCTGGCGCTCCTGCTGGCGGAGCGTGGCTATCGCGTATTTGCCGCGGGTCGCTCGCCGGAGAAACTGGCGCAGCTTGATGCGCTCGCGCACCAAAAGAAATTGCCGCTCGAGAGCATTGCTCTCGATGTCTGCAGCGATACTTCGGTGCAATCGGCTGTAGACGCGGTCCTCACCAAGGCCGGCGCAATCGATGTGCTGGTCAACAATGCCGGCGTGAATTACACCGCCGCCGTGGAAGATCTCAGCATGGAGGACTGGCGCGCGCAATTTGAAACTAATTTTTTTGGAGTCCTGCGCATCACGCGCGCGGTTCTGCCGCACATGCGCGAGCGGCGCAGCGGCCGCATCCTCATGATGAGCTCGCTTTCCGGCCTCGTGACTCCTCCCACGCAAGGCGCGTACAGCAGCAGCAAGCATGCGCTCGAAGGCCTCAGCAATGCCCTGCGCATGGAGTTGTACCCGTTTGGAATCGATGTTGTGCTGATCGAGCCGGGCTACATCATCACCGGCATCCAGAAAGCTGCCGCCGAACTCTCCAGGCCCTACGTGCAAAAGGGCGGCCCGTACGCGCCGCTCTACGCGCGATTCTTCACCAGCGTCAATGACACCCGCGCCAAATCCGGAACCACGCCGGAAGACTGCGCGCAGGTCATGCTGCACGCGATTGAAACGCAGCGGCCGAAGCCTCGCTACGGGGTGACGTCTCTCGCGCCATTTGTAAAATGGAGCAAGCGTCTGCTCACGGATAGCGCCGTGGACGCCATGCTGCGGCGGCGTTACGGCATCGTCCGCGAAACGTAAAGTTCTCCGCGCTCTTTACGGGTTGGACGCCTGGAAAGATAAGCTGTTTTCCCGCAGCTCCTCCCAGCGCTTTCGCCAACCTTCATGCAGCGGGCTCTCCGCGTAATCGGCGGCCGCTTCCGGGCTCGCAAACTCGATCGCATAGACGCCGTCAAAATCGCGAATCTGATTGCGCTGCGTCTTCAGCCAGACGTTTTTGACTCCCGGAATCTTCGCGGCCATCGTCTTGATGCCCGCCATCGCCTGGTCCTTGTCATATTGCGACGTAGTGTTCTTCCACTTGTAGACCACTACGTGGATTACGCTCTTCGGCTGCCCAAACCTGTTCTGCGCCGCAACGCTCTGCGCGTGCCAATTCCCGGTGGCAACACCAACCGCGAAAAGAGCAAGCCCGCCTGCAATTTTGGAGAGACGCTTTCGCGCGAATTCCATAGTTTTTCTTCCTCCATTTCACACGCAGACAGTTTATGTACAGCAGGAAAGAGAAGCAACGCGCCGCAAAAAATCAAAGGCCCGGTGAACGTGCGCTCACCGGGCCTGGATCGAAACGCAGTGTATCTCAGGGCTTTGCAGGATCCGCTGGCTTCGCGTCGCTCGACGGAATCGAAGCCGATTCCGGCGCCTTGGTTTCCGCGGAGCTCGCGTTGGCCGGTTTGGAAGCGTCGCTGTTGAAGCGCGTGAGATAGGGCATGAACGGCGTCACTTCGAACGGCATCTTTTCCCGTTCAGCCACCGCGCCCACCGGCTTGCTCTTGATCAGGTCCAGCCGGTCGTTCCAAACGTCCAGCTTAACGCGTCCGCCGATCGGAAGCGCCGCGATTGTTTGCGGATTCTTTTTGGGATCGACATCACCGGCCACGTTGGTCTTCAAATCCGCGATCGTCACAACCTTGTCGCCCAGGTGCGCGGAGATCAGGTTCGGAATCTCCTTCTGCCGCACCTGCAGCGCCGCAAGGAAGAGCTTGGCGTTCGCCAGTTGGTTCTTGTACGGCGAATTGTTCAGCAGTTCCAACGCCTTCGCACTGGCTGCCTGCTCTTCTTCTGGAGTCCGCGCAAAACCAAAATGTCGGAACGTGTCCTTATCGTCGACCAGCAACTGGTCGAAGAACGCGTAGGTCGTATCCATGCGGTGACCCAGCACGACGTGCCCCAGCTCATGCGCGATCACGGTGGCCAAGCTCGCTTCATCCGGCAGCACGTCGACCAATCCGCGGCTCAACACGATCGTATGCCCCAGCGTGAACGATTCCAGCGTGGTGGTCATCAGCACGCGGCATTTCACTTCCGGATCGATGTCCAGATTGTTGGTGACTTCGAGATTGTTCACCACCGTGTCGAGCACTTTGTCGACCTCGCCCCGCGGCGCCATCAACCCGATGCGCTGCAGCCGGTCCGAAACGTTATCCTCCGCCTGACGGTCCCACGAACGCTGCGCCTGCACCGGACTGAGATCGTTGGCGGTTTTCGAGTCATCCTGTACCGGCGTCTCCACCAGGATCTTGCTCAGCTCTTGTTCCTGCGCGGCGTGCCCGACGTTATATCCCCACAGACGCGTCTGCGCTTTGAAGTCCAGCTTCTTGGTCAGCGCGTAGTGCAAGTCTTTTTCTTCGCTGTATACGAACGACGGGAGCCACAACCCCGGCTGTGCATTAGTCCGCCAGCTATCGAAATGGAAGTACCAACTTGCGTGTCCGCTGCCGCCATAGGCGCCGTTGAACCGCACGATATGAAAGTCCTGATCCTCTACCCAGATACGTCCAAGAAAGCGGCCCTTACCCGCTTTCGCATCCGGACTCACATCGAACACCAGGCAGCGCACTTCGCCCAGGAATTCGCGGCGAACGTAGTCAAATTTGTAGTGCTGTTTGTCGAACCCGTTGGTGTCGATGAAAATCATCTGCAAAAAGCCGTCAGGCAGGTATTGCATCGCGAACGAAAAGAAATTTCCGATGCCGGAGAAAAGCTTTTTCCCCTTGGTATCAGCGTCGGTCAGCGAAACCAGGTTGACGCCCTTGGAAAAATCCGCGCGGCCCAGGAAATACTTGTCGCCTGCGGGTGTGAATCCAAGTTCCTTATCAGGTTTCAGGTTTTGGATGTAGGTCTCGACCAGCGGTGAATACTTGCGGATTTCTTGGTTGAGATGATTCTCGTTGACGATAACGCGGTCGATAACCTCTTCCATCGTCCGGGGCTGATCGGCTGGCCGGGGTGCCGCTGCGGCGGCCTTGCTCCCCATCCCGCTCGATACCAGCACCAGGATCGCTGCTACTAGCTTGCGCATTTCTCTCTCCCCCTCAGTAAGCCTCAGTACGCCAGCCGGAACTCTATGCGCACGCGAGCGGGAAAATCCACCGGCTGGCTATCTCGCTTGGCAGGTTTGAATTTTATTTGTTGAGCTGCCCGCTCCGCGGCCTCATCGAGGCCATGGCCAAGCCCACTCACGACTCGGTTCACTTGGACCGTGCCGTCAGCCTGGAAGACCACGTCGAGTACCACGTCACCCTCGAGCCTAAGACTACGCCCTTCCGCGGTGTATTGCGGATGAGGTTTGTCCAGAATATCAACCGTGGTGGTCGCCGAATCGCCAGATGCCGCCTTCTTTTTCGGTGCGTTATCGGTCACGCTGGCATCAGCAAACCCGCCGCTTTGCACCACTCCATGCTTGCCACCGCCGCTCGGCGGAGGATTGGCTACGCCATTTCCGAATCCGGTACTGGCGACCGTCCCACGGATGCCCTTGCTGCCGCCCGTACCATTTCCGTACCCATCACCCCCCGGCAATGCCGGCGATCCCAACCGATTAATATTCGTCGTCTTGTTGGGATTTCCTTTGCCGGGCAGGCCATTCGGATCGCCAAAGCCGCCCGTCTGCACCTTGTTGACCGGCGCATTCACAGTGGCCGGAGCCGCGCTTCCGCTGTTCAGGTTGTTGACCTTTACTTCGTCCCGCGGCCGCTTCGGCCCATTCACGGGCGTGTTTAATTTCGCTTCAAACACAGTTTCCTTGCTCAGTTCCGGCGCCTTGACGTCAAGCTGCTTTACCTGCGGCTGAAACGCCTTTTGTTGCACGAAAATATGCGACTGCTTCGGATTGAGCTTCGGCTGCTCGATCGGTTTCGGTTCAAGCGCCTTCATCTTAGGCGCTTTCGGCGGCGGTGGTGGAGGCGCCACAGGCACTTCCGTCACCGGCATCAGCAAAGGAACCACGGAATATTTCAGTTCGCTCAGGCGCTCAGGAAAAAAGATGGGCATGACTACGAAAAACGTCAGAATCAAAACTTGCGCCACAGCGCTTACGCCGATTCGGTCCCAGCGCTTTTCGCCTTCCGGCAATAACTCGAACCGTGCCGGCACCGGCTTGTTTCCAATGCTGCTTTTCCACCCCTCGTTTCGAGAGCGGCCACGGTTTGCGTCGAAACCTACGCCGAGACGCGTAGCTTGGATTGGTAAGTCTCCGAACATTGATGTCATCCGCGTTCTGCCTTCAAAGTAGATTCCCTCTGGTGAACACGGGTTCTCTCAAGCTAGCTTTCCCGAGTTCGCTGGCGAGGAACAGAAATGCGCTAGCGCAAACCAGAGTACTTATGAGGCTGGGATAGCCCGAATAGGACCATCGTACTATTGGTCGCGAAGTCGCCAATGGCAACCGCGCGACCGAACGGAAAAAACGCACCCCACGACTTAAACCCGGCTAGGTTCTGGATAGTTGCGGGTCGGGTCGCAACCATCATTAGAATACCCCAAACTGTCCGCCGGCGGCGCGACTTTTGCCGCACCGATCCCCGCCAACCGGGGTTATCTTTGTAAGATGCACCCGGGACTGTAAGAGGCAGCGCGTACAGTATGAACCGTACTCCAGAAAATGGAATGAACCCCGCGAGCGCTGCGCGCCTCCGTTGGTTCAGCGCTCGCCAAGCGCTGGTCAATCAGCTATTTACCGATTCGGGTGCGCAGTCTTGGGGGCTGCAGCGCGATGTCTTTGCCGCCGCGCTTGAACAGAGCGCGAGAAAGCGTTTTAGTGCAGGATCGCCCGGCTCCGTCCAGCTCGAAGAATATCTTTTCACACTGCATCTGCAGGATCTCGCGCTCGCTTGCGCTTGCGCCGAAGGTCGCAGCGATGCGTGGGATTATTTCGTCTCGAATTTTCGTGGCTACCTGCGTTCCGCCGCTGCCGCCATTCTGCGTTGCCCGCCGCAGTCGCCCGCGGCTTGCGAATTGGCGGACTCCCTTTTCGCGGACCTCTATGGCTTCGGCGAAGGCGCCAATCGCCGCTCTCTGTTCCGTTATTTCCACGGGCGCAGCGCGCTGAAGACGTGGCTGCGTGCGGTCCTCGCCCAGCGGCACGTTGACGCTATTCGCGCAAGCCGCCGTTTCACCGAAATCGAGGGTGTCGATGGCGAGGCCGTCCTCCCCACAGCGCAACCCGCCACGCCACACAGAAAAACTAGCCCCCCCGGTGACCCCGTTCGAGATCCGCATCGGGCCGAACTGGTGGCCCTCTTCCGCCGCACTCTGGAAGTAGCCCTGGGCTTGATCGAGCCGCGCGATAAAGAACGCTTGCGCTTGTATTACGCCGCGGAGCAAACCTTGGCGGAGATCGGCCACAAACTGGGTGAGCACGAATCCAGCGTTTCCCGCCATCTCGAGCGCACCCGCCGGCAACTGCGTCAGGAGGTGGAGCAGGCTCTGCGCAAGGGCAGCGGCAATCTCGATGGACCCGCATCCGCCGCCGGCCTCAGCGACGCGCAAATCGCCCTGTGTTTTGAATATGCCGCCGAGGACGCCCCCATCGATTTGGACAAGCTGCTCCCCGAGAGCCAGGCGCCCATACGCAAACCGGAGAGCAAGAAGCCATGAACAACCGGCGCCTTACACTCTTCACTCACTTCAGCACCACCTGTAGCGCAGGGCGGAGTCTGCGTAGCCCTGCGGCTTTTTCCTGCAGCTCAGTCCAAACTCCGCGTACCTCTGCGGCTTTTCCCTTCGGCGTCCCCTGTAGCGCAGGGCGAAGTCTGCGTAGCCCTGCGGTTTTTGCCCGCAAGGAACTCCAGCTATCCCGTTCTAAAGAAGGAGGGGCGAATGCCGTCTGACGACCGCGAACGAAGCTTTGAAAATGCGCTCGCGAGTCACCTGCGCGCGGACAACTCCGCGGGCGTGTCGCGCGCTGCATGCGCCGATGCCGAAACTCTTGCCGCTTATCACGATCGCTCGCTCGCCCCGGAGCAGATGACCTCGTTGAAAGCGCATATCGCCGATTGCGAGCGTTGCCAGGAGATCCTCGCCCATTTGGGAGCCACCGACGAGATTCCCGTAGCTGCAGCAAACACGACGCTGCAAGCAACCCCCGCTGCAACGCACGACGCGAAATCCGCTGTCCTCGTCCTCCACGCCCAAAGACGCGCCCTTTGGCGCTGGGTAGCACCTGCTGGCGCCCTGGCCGCCGCTCTCTTGGTTTGGGTCGCGGTCCATGAAAACGGTTCCGTAAGGGTCCCACCCCGGCTGCCCAGCGCAGCTCCGAAGCAATCCGAATCCGCAAAGAACTCGCCCGCTTCTCCGCCCGCTCTGACGTACGCCCCTTCGCTCGATGCCACGCCCAAACCCGAAAATGCTTTCTCCGACGCGCTCAGCGCAGTAAACACCGCGCCGCAATCGAAAATCGCAAGCGCCGCAAGACAACGCCCTCAGTTGCTGCTCAAAGAAAAAGATTCCGCGAGCGCGAAGAAAAGGTCCTCTGTTCGCGATGACTTCGGCCAACTGGCAGGCAGATCGCTTAGCACCAATGCATTGCCCGCCCCGGACGAGGGCCTAAAATCCAAAACCGAGACCAGAACTGGGGAGGCCGCAACCGAAGTAGCTGGGGTCGAGACGGAAGCTAAAGCGGCCAACGTCCAACGAGGCGCGCTCACATCCCGATCTCCTCAGGTCGCGCCCGAACGCGGCGCCGTTGCGGCTGCCGCTCCGGTCGCTCCTCCGCCACCAGCCCCTTCCGCGCGCACCGAACCTTCTCGGCCAAGAGCCGCGGCGGTTGCGGGCGCCGTTCAGCAGGAACAGCAGCTCGAGGCAACGCCTCGCTTCAAATCAAACGCCGGAGTGCGCCTTGCCAACACCGTCGCCGAAATCACCATCTCGTCGCCCAGCGGGCTTTCGTCTTGGCAAGTAGGACCAGCCGGCGCCATCGAATTTTCATCAGACGCCGGAAAAACGTGGACCGTGCAACCCAGCGGCGTAATCGTCGACCTTCTCGCCGGCTTCGCCCCTTCCGAGAAAGTCTGCTGGATCGTCGGTCGCAGCGGAACAATCCTTCGCACCACCGACGGCGGCGCCCACTGGCAGCGACTACGGCCGCCCGTTCAGGACGATCTGCGCTCGGTCTCCGCCCCGGACGCGCAACAGGCCACCGTCTCGTCAACAAACGGCACCTACCAGACTACCGACGGTGGCGCCACCTGGAACAAAGTGGCTCCCGAATGACATCCGCCTCCTGCAAGAAATTCCCGCGGCCTCGTTCTAAGAGTGGAAGCAAATTCGCGAAGAGGTCTACGACATGAAGATCCCCAGCCATAAATTCCGCGCGCGTGTGCCATGGTTCGTCGCGGCCCTGCTCGGCGTACTGCTCAGCGCAGTCATGCTGTATTCCGCCACGAGCAGTCACCGCGCCGTCACCCAAGAGCGTGAGAAGGAAAGCCGTCCGTCTTCTCCCGATCAGTCCACAAGTCTGAACGATCAGACCGACCTTGCCGTCACGGTCTACAATTCCAACATCGCCCTCGTTCGCGACGTTCGCCAACTCACCCTGCCCGCCGGCGCTTTCCGTCTCAAATTCATGGACATTGCCGCCACCGTGAATCCCGCCACCGTGCACTTCCGCTCGCTCACCGAGCCGGATAAGCTTGGCGTCATCGAACAGAACTACGAATACGACCTCCTCGAACCCGCCAAACTCCTGCACAAATACGTCGGCAAGGAAGTCACCCTTGTTCGCACCTATCAGGACAGCGGCACGACCAAGCACGAAGAGGTTAAGGCCACCCTGCTCTCGGACAACAACGGGCCAGTCTGGAAAATCGGCAACGACATCGTCACTGGCATGTTTGCGGAGAGCTATCGCTTTCCCGAAGTCCCCGCGAATCTCTACGACCGCCCCACTTTGCTGATGTCCTTGGACAATTCCGGCTCGCGCAAGCACCAGATCGAAGCTTCTTATCTCGCCACCAATCTCTCCTGGAACTCCGATTACGTCTTGACCGTCGGCCGCGACGACAAAGCCGCCGATCTCGACGGCTGGGTCACCCTCGCCAACAACAGCGGCACGGCCTTCCGCAACGCGCGCCTGCAATTAGTTGCCGGAGAATTGAATCGGCTCCCGGTGCCTTCCGCGCCCATGGCCATGCGCGCCGATGCCGTGGCCGGAAACATGGCCAAGGAGAGACAGTTCCAGCAAGAAAGCTTCTCGGAATATCACCTCTACAGTCTCGGCCGCCGCACGTCGGTCGAAGACAAGGAAACCAAGCAGATCAGCCTCCTGCAAGGCACCGGAGTTCCCGTCGAAAAAGTTTTCGTCGTCAACGGTCAGAACTTCTACTATCACAACCAATACAATCCCGGCTCGCCGCAAAAAGATCCCGTCATGGTCTTCTACAAGTTCAAGAATGAAGAGAAGGCCGGCCTAGGCATGCCTCTGCCCGCCGGCAACCTCCGCGTCTATCAAAAAGATTCAAAAGGCGGCGTGCTCTTCGTCGGCGAAGACCACATCGATCACACGCCGAAGGACGAAACCGTCACCGTGCACATCGGCAACGCCTTCGACGTCATCGCCGAGCGCAAGCAGACCGACTACAAGCGCATCGACACGCACGTCTGGGAAATGGAATTTGAGATCACCCTGCGCAACCACAAGGACACGCCCATCACCGTCGAGGTCAACGAGCCTATCGGCGGCGACTGGGAAATGCTCTCCTCCACCTACAAATTCACCAAGACCGCCGCCTGGGCCGCCCAATTCAAGGTCCCCGTCGACAAAAACGGCACCTCCGTCCTCAAATACCGCATCCGCGCCCGCTGGTAGCTACTCTTTTTTTTCTTGACGCGGGATACCCTCCCTGTTACTCTATTTTCAGGTAAAAGAGCGCCAAGCCATCTTGGCGCTCTTTTTCTTTTTCGCACAACCGTTTACCTTGACGACCCGCCTTGGTCCCTGGGAACGCCATTCTCCTGAATGGCGTTTAGCCGATTACACTCGATTCTTGTTGCACTATAAGTCCCTTTAGAATCAACACTTGTAAAAGTGTGTGAAAACAAACGACTTTAATTCCCTTTAGAATCAACACTTGTGAAAAACCGGGGGGAGGGGTGTCTATGGAGTGCTGCGGTCTTGCCGCCGCTTTCACGGCGTAAGAACGTTCTACCTAACTACAGAGGAAGGCACCATCACTGAAGGAGTCGCTCTCCGACCAGCCCGAAGGGACTCACTCCCCCACCACTGCATCCGCCTCCACTTCCACCAGCATCTCCGGCGAAATCAGGCTGCTCACCTGGACCATGCTCGTCGCCGGCCGTATCGACCCGAAAAATTCTCCATGCGCCCGCCCGACCTTCTCCCATTGAGCGATATTCGTCACATAAATCCGCGTGCGCACCACATCATTCAGGGTCGCCCCCGCCTTCCCCAGCGCCGCCTCAATGTTCCGAATCGTCTGCACCGTCTGCGCATAAGCATCGCCGACCCCAACAATCTTCCCATCCGGCCCGGTAGCCGTCGTGCCAGACACGCTGATCACGTTGCCCACCCGCACCGCCCGCGAATACCCCACAATCGGCTCCCACGGCGCCCCACTCGAAATATTCTGACGTGCCACGCGTATCTCCTCCGCCGCGCTCGGCTACGTCGCTGTGCGAGCGCGTGCTAGACTGTACAAATTATGGCACAGCCGCCGTGCTCGCTTGGCGCGCGTCTGGCCTGACCAAAACACATGAAATGTAACAACATTCTGGAAGCCGT
>Ga0209648_10001082_pt1 | contig 21695 bp, 16 predicted proteins | sample GraSoi2013_115cm_FD_185830 | JGI IMG/M metagenome (GOLD analysis project Ga0209648, IMG submission 185830) | Grasslands soil microbial communities from the Angelo Coastal Reserve, California, USA - Sample 9_17_2013_115cm (SPAdes) (version 2) | ecosystem: Environmental > Terrestrial > Soil >... | reverse complement strand
TCCACCGCCGCGGGCGCCAACGAATTGCTGGCCATACGGTATTCGACATTGACGACTGTCCAACCCTTTTCGAGAAAGGGAAGAAACTGGAATACACTTCCCTCTTTAGTACCGAAGATCCAGCCGCCGCCGTGGAAGTAAACCAGCGTCGGACTCGGCGTCTTTACGTCATGCTGATACCAGACGTCGAGTTTAAGTAAAGTGTTATTGGCGCCTTGATAGACTATGTCCGGCTGAACCCAATATCGGCTGCCAACGTCGGTAGCCCACGACGACGACTGGTCTTGCGCATGGGCAGCGATGAAGGAACAAAGAATAAATCGGAACTGAGAGAAACAGCTTTCGCAAAAAATTAGATGCCATTATCCGTTTGCCTCAAGGCGTCAACTTGGTTTCCACTATTGTCGCCGTGTAAGACATGATGTGATCCTATGGGTCGCGGCGCAGTCCCGAAATGTGAACTCGAATAAATCTCGGACGGTACGCATCGGCGTATATCAAATCTCCGCTTTTAGAAGAGTTGAGGTTGTAAGAGATGAGAAGGTCGCCTCTGTTGGTGAACTGCGGGTGGGCGTGGGGATTGTACGTGAGCAGTTGGCCCGAGAGCGACTGCGTTGGAGTCATTCCAGGCACCTGCCTGGCCCCGGTTTCCGGGGTGGAGTAAACGATCTGTTTGGCAGAAAACGGCCCCTCTGGACTACAGGCCGAATACAATACGACGTCTTTCCAAGCACCATAAGGCGCCTTCGTGTCCTGCGCGACAAGTAGATAAGTGGTGCCCCCGCCGCTTCGAACCTTCTTAACGCTATATTCATCACTGATCGAATCGCCGGAGTTAAGCGGGTCTCCAGGCGCGCCTACAATCGGCGCCGCGTTCGTTAATCCCGCCGCCCATTGACTTCCATTCCAGACGGACCAGTTATTTGTGTCTGCGATGTTGTCCAGACCGAGACTCGGATTGGTCCGGGCAATGAACGGGAGTTTGCCGTTTGGGTTGTTACCCTGCATACCGTAGATATAAAGAGAGGAAGCAGCATATCCCCCGTCAAGCCACATCGCTGAACCCCACGATATGACATTGTTGGTCGGCACATTTGTTAGCGGCTTGATTGCCTCAATCGTGAGGTTCGGCAGAGATAGTTGAGCAATTGCGCTCCCGTGGTACACCCAACTTCCATCGAACTCCATCAGAAACGTCCAGACCTTTTTCGTGCCGGAGGCATCGACTTGAACAACAACCGAATCGCCCATCCAGTAGAAGTGGCCGGTGATGAGAGCAAGCGGCGGGGCGAAGTAAGAAGTTGAGTACCCCGTAACGTCCGGCGCTCCAGCCAGTGTGGTTAGAATACCTGTCACGCTGTTTCTAATGACAACACTATTGTGCGCCCGATACAGGCTGGTTGGCGGGTTGCATAAAGGAGCACCGCAATTTACGGCGCGTGTGCGCAGACCGTTCGCATCTGTGGAAACCGTTCCGTCACCGCCAACAGTTGGGGATTCACCGATGTAGGAATCAGAAAAGAAAAAAGCGGAATCCCCGTTCGGAAGAATTATCGAGTAGGTGCTGTCGGCGCCAGTCCATCCTGGGCCCCCAGCAGGCTCGTTGCCCGTTCCCGGTCCATTCTGTGTCCACACGGCATCAAAAACTGCGTCGGGCGTTCCCGCACTGGCATTGACAGTGCAAGTTTGTGCCGACACAGACGAGGGGCTGCCGTACACCAGGGACATTGCGATCAGCAACGCTCCGGCCATCCTTTCCAGCAAACTGGCCCCGGGTAGACGCGGCGGCAATGAATCTATGGCCAACAAAACCAGTTCGTTTGTGTATGACGCTCTTTCCATATCTCCTCCCATCAATCAGTAGAGTTAATTCTTCAATGACCCGACCTGACAACTTGGGGGATATAAAGATGCTTGAGAAAGTCTTCAAGCCGAAGAGGACGCTTCACACCGGTCGCACTCCTGATGCTGAAGCAACGTAGGCCCGTCCCTGATAGCGTACCCCACGTAACTCAGCCCGTGCGTCAAATGGTCCAAAGTTCGGGCGCGCCTCGATCTTGCCGAATAATCCTGCCTGTACGCCGAACAGAGATTCAAGGATCGGCTCGAGATAAGCACAGCCTGACACGCAGGCCCAGTCGTTAATGTATGGTTGATCCGAAGGTGCTTTACGGGCACCACCGCCAGCTTCGGGTGCCACTGCAGTTTCCGCAAAATGGGCTTGCGCGATCGGTCCCTGCCTGGTGGTCTCGGCCAGTCCTTTGATCCACTTAAAAGCGACGTCTCCTTCGCCGGCAACATACAACGCGCTTAACGCGAGTGCGGGCCACGCCGTGTATGCGCCTGTCCACTGGTGGTCAGGGCGAATGCTGAAAGTGACATCCAAATCCCTGGTAGATAGCGCACGCATCCAGACCGGTGTCTGCAGTTCCTCGCGAAAGAAACGAACCATCTCGGCTTTGATCTGCTTGCTCAATGTGTCGCCGATGGTGATCAGCACCGTTCCAAAGTCGTAGCAGTGGTGCACTTCGTTCATAGTCCCGTCAGGAAGTCGACAGCGCCAGATACCCTTTCCCGGAACGTAAAGTTCAAGCACCCTGCGACTCAACTCTTGTGCTTCAGAGCGCATAGCTTGCGACTTCGACGAAGCGCCGCGATGTTCGAGCAGGTCAGCGACGAAACGTAAGTTATAAACGTTTGCCGCATTCAATCCGGCGACTTCATGCACATAACTGCTGACGGCTTCGAGCAGATTTGAAACTCCGCCATAGTCCGCCAGGCCATGTTTGTTCGTATCCAGCTTCCGCCAATGTTCGGCGTACGTGATCAGACGATCAATGACCTTCTGGCCGCCAACTTCCTTGTCGAGCCAGGCATGATCACCAGTCCAACGTAAATACTCGCGCGACATGCGACACATTGCAAAATCATTGACCGAATACCACGGCCCGACTCCTGAACCAGTCAGATACTCGGTGCCGAAATGCTGATAGACATCAAGCTGCATCCACGTCTCGATCATGCACCGCAGAATAAGCGGATCGAGCATCGCCAAAAGCATCGCGCTCAAACTAATGTCCCAGAGAAACGTGGTGGTCTCCCAGTAACGCGGCGCCAGTGTGACGTAGGTCGTACCGTAGACTGAGTGGGGAGTCGTGCGCTTGAAAAAGAGCGCACTCATCACCGCCGAATGATAAAGACGGCGAACTGATTCGTCGTTCGTGACGAGCGTGGGCAGATAGCCCGAGAACCGATCGTTGCCCGGCGTAAAAGCTGCTTTAAGTTCCGCGTTCCACTCATCACGCACTTCTGCAGCCGCTGCTTCGAAGTTACGCACGAGCGCATCGTAATGGCGTCGCGCCTCATCGGCATTTCCTGCGAGCGAGTTGACGAAAGTAATCGTGCGTTTTTCGCCTGGAGCCAGATCGAAACGATAAATGAGCCAGGATGGAAGCACTTCGTCGGCCCGCGGCCAGGCGCCTTGAAGCGAGCAGGCTTCGGTGCGAACAGATTTGCACATGACCGCACCGCGATCCCGATCGACAGTGCGTGCATTGTCGAACTCTCCTGGCGAATAGGCCGCGTTCCACGGAGTTACGCTCTTGGTTATTCCGCCATTCAGTGCGAGTTTAATCTCAGTCTTGCGTCGCGCCTTCTGCATGTTCGCTACGGTCAGAGAAACCGCGACGGACATCTGCTTAAACGGCACAATCGTTACGCTCGAAAGCTCGAGGCCACGATACCGAGCGCGACGTTCGACTCTGTCGGGTTGCCAAACGAACTCGATCATCTCCTTGGTAGCCGCGAAGTACTCATCGTCAACATAAAGAACGCCCGTTAATAATTCACCACCGGATCCGAGTGCTGCAGTATTCATCTCGCCCTGAGCGAAGGGTGGAAACGCGATGCTGCGCACACCAGTCACATCGATCGCTGCCTGCGCGCAGCCCCACTGGTTCGTCAAGCCGGGCGGATTGAACAGATCCCCGAAACGGTGCGGCATCGTTACGCTGCGCATTGACTCCACCGTCGGAATATCACTGGCGACCGGAGCTTTTAGCGCGCCGCGTTGCGTGCGTTGGTCCGCGCCATGCTGACTGGGATCACTAGCACGCAACCTCAACTCTGGCAGAATCGACGGTATCACCAGGCCCGCCGTCGCAATTTTCAGGAAATCTCTGCGCTTCTGGTCGCTCATTTTCTATTCACTCATTCTCGCCGATGCGCCGCTCGGGTTTTGGCGACGCTTCGTCTTCTCTCGTTCCCAGCCACACATGTTGCTCTTGCGTTCTAACTATGAATTTAAGGTTCAATTTCTATGCGCAGTGTGACAGTTTCGTACGGTTTTATTTTAACTGTCAGCGGCCAGAGCGTCGTGACATTTTCCAGCACGCGATCCTCTGTCAAATTAAGTAATGCCGCGGTGCGCACTTTCACCAGCGTCGCAACTTGCAATGTTGCTGCATGCCCGGCGAACTCTTGCAGGCGAATGACGAACACCTGATTCGCTCTTGGGTTTAATGGATTGGCGCTTACTTCGCCGTGAACGGTTGTATCAGCAAGCTGCTTCACAGTTACGATCTCGACATTGGGCTGATTGACCCCGAAGTAGCTGTGCTCCAAAGCGGCGGGTGGAACGGCGACGTAACTGGCACGCAATGGCACGTTGAATTCCGAACCCAGGCGCCACGCTGCCAGGTCGTCAAACTTTCCTGTCGCCGCATTGAGCGCGTAATCAAAGTCGTAGCGCTGGCCCAAGCCTGGCTCGACAGTAATTAGATTGGTGACGCCCAGATCATGTGTATCTGCCTGGTTGCCGCGGCGAAACGCCCGAGAGTAAAGCGTCGCCTCCCGCAGCGGCCACTTCCCTGTGAACATTGCGGGAAATTCAGCAGCCGCACCTTTAGCTGAAGGCCGTGCTTTTACATAACTCGGGAAAACGAAGTGAAATGCCTGACGGTGCGCGAGCATAACTGATGCTCTGCCGTCACTCATCCCAATCAGATGTTGAGTTGTTACGGAGTCTCGTCGCGCGCCAGGCAAGTAGTCATCCGGCAACCTATCAAACCACTTTTGCCCGCCACGGAGGACCTTAAGGTCTTGTGTATCCAATGCGAATGGAAAAGCGAAGTAGTAGGAGTCATGCCAACTCTTCCCACCCGCAAACGGCAATCTTGCGCTGTCGATCTCATTGTGGAGTTCAACACGATCCAGGTCGTCGTAGATCGTGAAAGTAGTTAGCGGAAAGGCTGATCGTTCGCGAGTGATTGTCACGCGTGTCATGCGCACGCCGCGTTTGATCTTGATCACCGGAGGAATGGGTGACGCGATCGCGGACGGTTCCTGTCCTTCGACTCGAAGCAGTTGATTGAACGGCAGCTCCCCTTTGTCGTTGACAATTTCCTGTTTACTCGCGAGCGCTATGATGCTTTGGACGCTTCCATCCGGACGAAACCGCAGACGGAAATGCTTGTTCTCGGCCTGACTACCGACCGGCAGATCGCGCAAGGTCGAAACCATCTGGCCTGGCGCCGTCTCAAGCTGGAACATTGCATAGCCGACAGAGGGAAGATCATGGGCCACGAAAACCGCGCGTCCCTGTTCATCGATGTCGAACGGGATAGATTGTTGACTACCTGCCCTGCGGATCGCCATTACTTTCAGTCCCGCGGCGGGGGGGGCAACTGTGACGAGGTCATCTCGTTGCCAGGAAAGCGCGTTGTAAACGAGCAATGGCCAAACGTTACGCGATGCCAACGATTGCGGACCCTCGTCGCGAGAGGGCTGGGCCAGCAGTTGCATTCCCTGATCGAGAAGGAAATCTGCCTGCTTCTCTGCATGCTGCATGTAGCTAACGTATTGTCGATTCTGCTCCTCGAGTTTGCCCAGATCGTTGAGCTGCGGCCAGCCCGTGTTACCTGCTCCGCTATGCTCATCATAAGTAAACATCAGATCGTAGAGCGTGGCAGTATTACCGGCGGGAAACGGAATTCCGCGGGTTGCAGCGATTGCACTCCAGAGAGTTTCGGCCGCGGGCGCGTGATCGTGCACGTAACGCGCCAGCGCGCTGATCTGCGGCGACTGGGTCTTCGCCTCGGACCACAGTCCTGACCATTCACCGCGGAACGTCGGAATCTGCGTCGCGTATTTCCCTTCAATGTAGTGAAAGAACTCTGGCGGGGTGGCGATCTTGAGCTTCGGCGATTCATGTTTGCTGTTCCACAGCTTTACGGCACGTTCCAGGTTCGCGACGTTCGTAGGTTCGACGAAGTCGTGTGCGTAAATGGCCATTACCGCGTCGTATTGATAACCCGCCTCACCATATCGCTTCTGTAACTCAGCGACGCCTTGCTCCATGATCTGCAGGTCGCTCTTCTTTCCTGCGTTGGGATTGAACATTTCATAAGGCGTCTTGCCCGTGTAGGGATCGAGAGAGTAAGGGTCGAGGTAGAAGTCCGTCATCGCTTCGGGATACCCTCCACGCTGACTCTGACTCACCCATGTCAAGACGCGACTGCCGTCGGGAGATTCCCAGTAGAAGGGAACCCTTCCGGGCGCGAGCGAAGTTGCTACGTTGATGAAGATGTTGGCTCCAGTAACCAGGTAGCGCATCCCGCTACCAGCCAACACTGACGGCACAGTGGACGGATGGCCAGGCACATCGTCCATCATCGCCATTTCTGTTTCCACTCCGTATGCGCGCTTTAGCTTGGCGTAGTCGTAACAAAGCCGATTCAACTCCTCTTCACCCATAAAGTCAGTGTGCATGCTGCCCCATGCCGAGGAGAGTGCGATATGTCCACTCTTAATGAGCTTAACCAGCCGCTCAATCTTGTTCCGGTCATTGGGCAGTACGGAGGTCGGAGTCTTAGCACGCTTGAGCCACTCGTTGACCTGCCAGACGCTCTCAATCGTCCAGCGGAAATCCGGGTCACTTTCAGCGACGCGGATCACTTCGTCTATGTGACGCGCCGCACGTTCGCGTACGGCGTCTGGCGGATCGACGAAACCGAAATCATAGTGGCTCGTCGGCACAATGTAGACAGACTTGATCGTGTTTTGATTAACCCGCGCCGTCTGCTGCTGAGCGCGCGTCATGATCGGAAAAGCGCCACAGAGAATCGCGCAGGCGACCGCGATCATGCGGCCAACCTGCGCGACATTCCGTTGACTGAGAATGCTGCAACGCACTCTGAAAGCCAAAACCTTTGTCTCCTCGCTCTCAGAAGATGTAACGCGCCGAAAGTTGAATCTGACGCGGGCCGCCGAAACCGAGCAATCCGCCAAGTTGATTCCCGACGGTCGAAATACTCTGACCAAAGAATGCCGTTGGCCGCAGCGAGTTATTATCGCCTCGAACCAAACCGCCGGACGGATCGGCGAAGTTTGCCTTGTTAAAAAGGTTGAAGATCTCCACCCGAAGCTGGAGCGCCGTCTTCTCCGTCAGCCGCGTATTCTTAAAGATCGAAACATCTACCTGGGCAAAACCAGGCCCGCGCAAAAAGTTGCGGGGAGCATTACCGAAGACTCCGTCGCCGGGATTTGAAAACGCGGCTGCATTAAATTGGCATCGGGGAACGTTGAAATTCGGGCATCGAGTGCTCACGCCCGGAACAACACTAGGACGGAAAGAAAAACCACCGAAAACGCCACCCTGTCTGGTCACGTTTACAGGAAGGCCGCTTCTGATCTGCGTGATCGTATTTAACTGCCAACCGTCCACCAGCCAACGCGGCCCGCCGTCAAACCAATCGCGAAGCGGTAAATCGTAGCCCGCATCGAATGTGAAGTTATGACGAACGTCCTGATCGCTGCTTGCACGTTCCGCTCGAGCGTTATTTTCGTCCTGGTAATCCTTAAAGAATCCGACAACGTCATCGATTGCGTGGGACCAGGTGTAGTTGGCATTGAACCGCAGGCCCTTGGCAAGATTTCTCTTGAAGGTCACCTGCAGCGCATTGTAGTTTGACTGCGGATAACCGCCGACTAGGAAGATGTCGCCAAAATTTGCGGACAGCGGCCGAGCCTGGGTTACCGGGTTTCTTCGATTTATGTTTCGCGGTGTAACGACACCGTTTGTCAGAAGGTGCGTCACATGATTACCGACATACCCAACCTGCAAAGTGCCGAAGCCGAGGTCCTGCTGAACATCCAGCGACCAATGCTGAGCCATTGCCGTTTGAAGATGTCTCTCGATGGAATAAGCATTCGGGACCGCACATTTATACGCAGCGGGATCGACCGGATATTGCGGGAAGATTCCGCAAATAAACAATGCAGTAAACAGATCGACCGATTCCGCCGGGAAAGTGTTTGCCTGCGGCGAGCCGAAGCTGGCGGGCAGATCACGGTCGTAGAAAATTCCATAACCGCCGCGAAGCACAGTTTTCTGAGTGCCGAACACATCGAACGCAAAACCGAAACGCGGGCCGAAATTATTCTTATCAACATCATGCAGCTTCTGCCCCCGTGGTGTGAACTTCAACGTATTAAGGTCGAAGTTTTGCAAGCGCCCTTCTTTTTCACGGCTAACGGTGCTCACGTCGTAACGCAATCCCAAATTCAAAGTCAGACGCGGATGTGCCTTCCAATCGTCCTGTAAAAAGAGCGAAACATTCTCGTTCGCATAATCGAGCAGCGGATTGCCGCCCCTGGAAACGATAAATGGAACATTGTCCCTAAAATCATTCAGCGCGAAGAAGATAAGTGTTTCCTGATTCGCCGAACTGGCCGAACGGCGATTGAGCCGTATGTCACCACCGGCCTTGAACGAGTGATTCCCTCGAACAGAACCCAGAGTGTCAAGAAAATGATAGACCGTGCCAGTGCGGAACTGTTTAAACTGCGCAGGTCCCGGAACCGCGAAGGCCTGATCAACGAAGGATAGATCGAATCTCGGCAGAGTCGATGGCCCGGCACCGACATCGGTCACGTTGCGATTAATGCCGAATGCAAATTCATTGATCGTCTTATTCGAGATTGTGAAGGTGTGCGAAGCCTTAAACAACTGGACGCGCAATTTTCCGTCGGCTGTCTGATCGGTTCCCACGCCATACGGTGTCGTTGTGTTCGAATCGTTGATGTTGTACCGGACCGAGAACTGGCTTCGTTTCGATTGCAGCCAATCAATCTTTACAGAACCCGTATCCTCGCGCAGATGGCCATCTTTTTGGATCGAAAATATACCGACGTTAGGATCGGGAATACTGCTTCCGGCCGGGATAAATGGGGAAGTCGGAAGCGGAATCGTACTCACAGTCGGACGGATCCGAGCTTCCATCGCGTTGCGAAATGACTGGGTCGGAGTCAATGCGGTGAATGTCGTTCCGCGTGTCTGCCGGACGCCTTCGTAATTCGTAAAGAAAAACAATTTATCCCGGATCAGACGCCCGCTAACATTTCCGCCGAACTGATTCAACCTGAATTTTTGCTTCCCTGCAAAATAGTCTCTCGCGTCGAGCGCTTCGCGGCGGAAATAATCGAAAACGCTGCCGTGTAAATCGTTTGTTCCCGATTTCGTGATCGGGTTGATGACTGCACCGATCGCCTGGCCGTATTGCGCCGAGTAGTTTTGTTCGACAACCTGGACTTCCTGGATGCTGTCCATGCTGACGCGGTTGACGCGTGATTCGATCCGCCCGAGTACATTCGATGTTCCGTTAAGATCGACCCGTCCGGCGTCGATCCCGTCAACCAGTACGCTCGAACCACCGAACGTCGAAGGGATACCGTTGATGCTCGTTTGAAACTGGTTGGTTGTTTGAACGGAACCGGGAACTGTCGCCAGAAGTCCGGTAAAATCGCGTCCGTTAATGGGAACATTAGCGACGCGTTCTGACGTAATCGTATCGCCAACGGTCGAAGTTTCAGTGTCAGTCGGGGTTTTGTCGGCGACAGTGACACTTGCCGTGACTCCGCCAACCGGCATTTTGAGATCCACGCGAAGTTTCGCGCCGACGGCGAGACGCGCATCGCTCACGGTCAATTCCTGAAATCCAGCCGCCGAACCAATAACTTTATAGACTCCAGTCGCAAGTGAAGGAACTTCATAATAGCCTTCGTCATTGCTCTGCGTGGTTCGGGTTTCGTTCGTTCCGACATTTGTTACGGTAATAGTCGCACCCCGAATAACGGCGCCGCCCTGATCCTGCACGACGCCGCTAATGGCGCCTGTGTTCGATTGTGCAAAGGCTCCATTAGCGAAAATTGCCAGAACGGATAGCAGAATCAGGGTCCTGCTGATTTGTTTAGAAGTGTCTCTCATTTTTTCAAACCTCCGCAGTCTTTTCTCAGATATTTTTGTTAGGGTCTCGTCGGCTGTTGCCGTTCTAAAAACGGCGCGCCCACATCACTACTCGCGCGTACATGAAACTGCTGCAGGCAATGCCGCGACTGCCTGCAAGTCAGGTGTCCAAACGCCACCGATCTTTGGGTAATACTTCGGCAAGAGGTCGGCGGTGAGCGGAATCGCCGGAATCACGTCGCGCCGGTTCACGTTGTCACCTCGGTGAAGCCGCATCACGCTGTCTACACAACGAACGGCAACGTATTCGGGAAACATCGCTGCGCCGACCTTAAGAGGTCCGCCCGACGTCAACAGATCCTTTTCGTTGTTACCTGCCAACCCAAAGGCAGCCAGGGTTATCCGCGCAGGATCGCGACCTGCGTCTAAGTAGGCCTCGAGCGCTCCCTGTCCCGTCTCATCGTCCATCGCAAAGATCACGTCAATCTCTGGCGTGGCGAACACCGGAGCGGAAACACGTTTGGCGATAATCCTGCTACCTTCACCGTTGAGCCGTGCTACGAAAGCAGCGTCAGGCTGAATTGATTGCAGGCCATCGATAAATCCTTCACTGCGAAGCAGGCACGGCCGTAATGTTGGCAACCCCATGTCCAGGACTTTTGGAGGGCTTCCCGAGGCACGCTGGAAGTGCAGGCCTACCCACTGGCCCAATGCGTAACCGGCGTCGTAATCACAGATGGCCACCAAAGTCTTCATGCCCTCAACCGGGTTCGCCTCCACCACGACAGTTATGTTGCGGCCCGCGCCCATCCTGACTATTGACTCGAGTCCCTCCGTCGCCGCTGGTGTCAGGATCAGCGCATCAACCTCTGTAAGCAGTTCGCGCGCCTGTTCGATTTGACTTTCAACGCTCAACTCGGCATCTCGGACGATAACAGTCGCACCATACTGCGCAGCCCGTCGCCTGATAACTTCGATCAGAATTTGGTACCAGATGTGAAAGCTGTAATTGACTAAATACCCGACGCGCTTCGGCGCACGCGCGTCGACTTCAACCAACGGCAGATCAGCCAGCGCCTTGTCGAGCGTGGGCGGCGGTATGTAAACCGCCTGGGGATGATCGCTCAGACCATCACGTGCGCCGTCCTTGCTCGCGGCACGTGCTCCTTCCTCATGGCCCATAAGTTTTATTAGTCCTTCCTTATTCCAGATTCGCGCGCGGCGTACCACCTATAAGAGTCAGCAGTCCCCCGTCGACGGTCCAAACAGCTCCGGTAACAAAGGAAGCGCTATCGTGCGCCAGAAATGCCACCACTTCGCCGACTTCTTCAGGTTGGGCAATTCGTCCCAGCGGATGCATCCGCGCGCATGCGTCGTAGACTGATTGTGGATCCGGGTCGAGCGACGCAGCCCAGCGCAGCATCGGTGTGTCTACAGTGCCAGGGCAGACTGCGTTCACCCGAACTTTTTCGGAGGCAAAATCTACGGCCATTGAGCGAGTGAGACCGATCACCGCGTGCTTACTCACGGTATAGGCCAGCACGTTGTATTGACTCATCAGCGATTGCACCGAAGCGACGTTCACAATTGAGCCGCCCCGGCCGACCATATCCGGCAGGCAAGCCCTCGCTGCGTTCCATGCGCCATTCAAGTTGACGCTCATGACCTGGGCCCATTGCTCGTCACTGGTTGTTAGCGCGGTGCCGTAACGTTGTATACCCGCGCTAACGACCAGGATGTCAACCGGTCCGAATGACGCGCGCGTTTCATCGACAGCGGCCTGGACCTGCCGCCGTTGAGACACGTCGACAGAAATGAAGAGTGCCTTTCCATCCCGCTTACGTATGCCATCTACTGTCTCGAGTCCAGCCTCTAGCTCCAGGTCGACTATTGCTACTGCCGCGCCACGTGCGGTCAGGATCTCGGCTGTCGCACGGCCAATTCCTGACGCGCCTCCTGTCACAACCACAACTTTTCCGTCGAATCTCATTTGAGTCTCTCGAACCTCGATCTTAAGCAGCCGCACCCCTTATTGTTGAAGTTGCCGGGGCCTTTTCTGTGGTGGGGGTCTCGTCTTCTGGTGCTTCGGGCGCGGGAAGCGGCAGGTGTTTGTACCAGGTGAAGTACAGCAGGATGCACATGATCACCGTTGTTGCGAAACATGTGAACGCCGTTGTCTGCCGGTGGAGAATCAAGTAGAGCGTACCGATGTAGAGCGTGCAGATACCGATAAGCGCAAGCAGAGTATTAAGCGCCTCCAGTGAAAAGGTCGTCTCTCGCGTAAATCTGCTATTGCGCGCCAACACTTGCCGGTGCACGGGCGACCAGGCGCCGGCCGGCTGCACGTTCTCGTAAAACTTTTCCAGTGTTGGCATGTCAGTCGGTTGCGTGATCAGAGCGACCGTTATGGTGATGATCGTTGAGGCGAGAGCAATGACGGGAAAACCGATATATAACGGGAGCGGCGAGCTAAACAGCGATGTGTCAGCGACGGCCTGGCCCAGTGACAGAGCCATCCCGCCAAACACACCCGCCGCGTATCCCCAACCATTGAGTCGCCACCAGTACCAACGCAAGACGTTCGGCGGCAAAATCCCCGCGGCCAGCGTACCGAAAATCCAAAGGAACGCGGTATTGATTGAAGTCCCGAAGTAGGAAATGATGATGCCTGTGATAATGAGTAAAGAGGAAGCGAGGTAGCTCGCCCGGATCAACGTTTTGGGACTTGCCTGCGGATTGATGTAGCGCTGGTAAACGTCTTTGACGAGGTACGCCGCGCCGCCATTAACTGTCGAACTGAACGTCGCCAGAAATCCGGACAATAGCGCCGCCAGCATGAACCCGACCAGACCCACCGGAAGCATCGCGCCGATAATCACAGGCAGCGCCGTCTCTGGATCGTGCTTGAGGGCGGCGTCGAGTGCGGGATTGCCAAGACCCATGATCGCCATTACGGCGATCGCCATCGCAAACGGCCAGCGCACTGTATGAATCGCTCCCCACAACGCGCCCAGCTTGGACGCGTCACGCGCGTCACTTGCGGCGAGAAAGCGCTGAAAGTCGTACAACTGCTCCGGTCCGCTGAAACAAAGCAGGAGTCCTTTAGCGACCCACACTGCGACCAGCGCCCCAAATAACGAGTAATCAGTACCGCCGGCCACGACGCCTTGCAGCTCAGTCGGTCGTACCTGCGGCACAATGTTCATCCAATTGCCTGACACCTTCGAGGCGAACACCGCGGAGTCAAAGTGTCTGTAGCCAATAATGGCGAACGCAATCGCTCCTGCACTCAGGATGACGGTCTGAACGATCTCGACACGCACAATGCCGTGGAATCCTCCCGCGACGACATATAGGCCAGTCACGCCGAGAATTAAGACCGCACATAAGAATGGTGAGAACGGCAGGAAGATTGCGCCGAACTTACCCATGCCGACGGCGCCGTAGCCCAGCAGAGCCGTGATCGTCAGAATTGCGAAGAGAGTGTAGGAGAGTCGTGCTGTGTCGCCGGCCCGTGCGCGACCGAAACGGGTGTACATCCACTCAGCCCCGGTGAGCACTCCGCTACGCCGAATCCACTTTCCCATGAAGGCCAAATAAAAAGCTGTGATCGGAAAGCCCCACAGCCAATGCACCCACATACCTTTCAAGCCCAGCACGATAAAGGTCGACACAATCCACATCGTGCCGGTGATATCGAAGTAGGACGACGAACCAGACATCGCGAGCGCCCACCAGGGCAATCGTCGACCACCCAGGAAGTAAGAACTCATGCCTTTTGCGGCACGTCGCTTCATGGCTAAGCCGATGCCCATGATTGCGGCCAGATAGGCGACCACAATCAGTCGATCAGTCAACGACAGTTTCATCTCTGGTCCATTTGTTGTCGCAGCCAACAAACTCGGCCGACCACTGCTCCGCGGAAAGAATTCCAGAATATAAAGGGTGACCCGCAGTGGGGACCCTGTCTGCATCGAGAACGCTCAGGGCCCCACTTCGAAACCGATTTTCAACCTGCAGACGTTTCTAACGAGACTTTATCACCGCTCTTGACAAAGTGGGTAAATAACACGCTTCGATACAACCTGTCAATGAACTTTTTCGCATGGACTTCTTTCCCTGGATAGGCTTCTAATTCGATTGATGGCTTGGAAGGACAAAGAACCTGGGCACGAACTTACGAGAAACAACACTAGAGACGTTTCTATCTGTTGTGATTTAGCGGGTCGCCTGTTGTAGCAGAGAAAATAGAACTGTTGGAGCTGGAATTCAAAATACTACCCTTTGCTACCTTCTTTCATTTGAGAGGCGAGTTGACAAAAACATGCGCCACCCTCCTCTTCCGCTAAACCAATGGGCTAACATGAGGTTTTTTCCAGGCACCAGACGCGCTGCTGTCTGCATGTTATATTCTCAGGGCCACTGAAATCCTCCAATTCATCGGCTGCCAGGCAAGTTGCTTGTCATTAGTTGTGCGTACAGCCTCAGAACTTCGCGGACCTGCTGGTCCCAATATGCCCAATCATGCGCACCGGGAAGTTGGCGGTACTGGTGTGGAATTTTTTTCGCCAACAGGATATCGGCAAGTTCCCGATTAGTTACAAGAAAACCGTCTTCCAAACCGCAGTCAAAATAAAGATAGGGGAGCGAGGCAATCTGTGAAGCACTCAGACCGCGGGCGATTTGATGAAGGTCGTTGGCCTTCCGGATTTCGCTGCCTGGGGCGCCGAAAACGGCGTTAATGGAGGGCCGGAGAATATCCCACGCAAATCCTGGATGATCGTCTGTTCGCGTTGTAGGATCGAATGCGCCACTCAGCGAACCAGCAAATGCGAACTGCTCGGGATGTTTAAGTCCGTATTTGAGGGCGCCGTACCCTCCCATGGAAAGGCCAGCGACACCCCGTGCTCGCCGGTCTTTAATCGTGCGAAAGCGCGCATCGACATCCGGGATTAGTTCGCGGATAAAGTACGACTCATACTTATCTCCAGGAGCACCGGCGCGATCCGTGTACCAGCTATCGTGACCTTCAGGCGTGACGATGATCACATCATAATGAGCCGCGTATTCGGCCAGGTTGGTGCGCTTGATCCAATCGTCGTAGCGCCCGAACAAGCCATGCAAAAGATAAAGCACTGGATAGCGCTTGTTGGATTCCGCATAACCAACAGGCAACAAAATGTTGTAAGGCAGAATCTGCCCGACCAGGTCGCTTTTGAATTGAATTGTTTCGACATCAACTTTGTGCCCCTCTTGTGCCCACGCAGCAGTAGCCAACGAGAGGAGTATCGAAACCAAAAGAACCCTACGAGCGAGCAACAGCAGGTAAGATGTATGAGCAACCTGAGTTCGAGGCATGACTTCTTCCTCCTCCGCGAAGATAACGCGCTCGTGTTCACAGAACATAATGACTACTTAGTTAAGGGTGATGAAAAAGATTTAATAACACGCTGTGCGCGGTGCGTCAATAACCATCTAAGAAAGCCGAGCTGGTATGCGGCTGCCCGCGCCGAGAGAGAGCTGTGGAACCTTCAGGTTGGCTTGTTTGTCGCGGCCACCGCCGAAGCAATACTGTAGAGCGATGGGTATGGCGCCAAAGAGACTGGGACGCAGCACGCTTGAGGGGCGCACCTTGAAGCTGATTGGCGGTACGATGTAGTTACTCTTGATGCGTGCTTCTATGATAGGGCCGATGATGGGCCAGGCACCGGTAATCTGACCGCCAATGACGACAACTTCGGGGCTAAGGCCATGCACGAGGCTGGCAATTCCCTCACCCAGGTAACGCGCCGTTACTTGAATCGTCTCGAGTGCCGCTGCGTCTCCCTGTCCGGCAAGGGCTATCAACTCGGTTACCGCGCGCACTCTACTCTTTGATTTGCCCAGTTTTCGATAGCGATCAAGCGTGGCTCGGTCCGAGGCAAAAGTCTCCCAACAACCTCTTCGGCCGCAGGAGCAAGTCATTCCTTTGGGATCCATTGACATGTGTCCGAAACCGCCCAGGCCGATGCTCGTGCCCACGTGCAACTCACCATTAATAATCAATCCCGTACCCAAACCCTCGACGACCAGCACGCATAGGAGAGTGCGCACGCTCACTTCATCAAGCGGCCCGTACCAAAGTTCCGCAAACGCCGCGGCGTTCGCGTCGTTCTCAACGTAGACTGGCAACTCTAACTCCTCTTCCAATAAAGCACGCACCGGAACAGCTCGCCAACCTAAGTTTGGTGAAACGATCAAGGTGCCGGCGGCCCGGTCAACCAACCCCGGCACACTGACGCCTACCGCCTCGACGCGGGCCCGCGGATATTGTGTCCTCACCAGGGCGTGGATTTCGCGCGACAGTGAACGCAGGAACTTCTCGGGATCGCCTTCCGTCAAGACCGATCTTTGGGTCAGTATTCGGCCATTGAAATCGCTTACTGCATAGATAGACTCTTTCACGCCTAAATCTATGGCAAGGACGTAAGCGCTCTCTGCGTTCACGTGCAGATACTTCGGCGGACGGCCTCCGCTCGATGGGCCTTCGACCCCTTCATAAATCAACTTCTCTTTTATTAGACGATTAACAATTGCCGACACAGTCCCGGGCTGTAACCCCGTGGCCTTCACAATGTCTGCACGCGATATAGGTTGCCGCTCACGTATCAGATGCAGAAAAATCGTCTGGTTTATGTCCCGCAAATCCCGCACGCCTATCATCTTCAAATTGTGCGTGCCGTGCCGTTTCATTTAAGCCTCAGCCTTTCTTCTCAAAAACCAGTTGCACCCCGATTGTGCCACCATCTGCTGGAACAAAGCTATAGTTTTCCGATTCGCTCGTAAGGATTTGTGACTCAGAGTTGGTGAACTCCGGAAGCCTCACAAATTGTGACACAACTCGCGTCACAAAAGGGAAATGCCGCCCTGTGATGGCGGCGTTCCCTAAGTAATATTGGCTCCGCAGGTAGGACTCGAACCTACAACCCTTCGGTTAACAGCCGAATGCTCTGCCATTGAGCTACTGCGGAATAATTGGCGGCTGCTATAGCGCTCAATTCAGCGCTCAGCACGAACGGTTTTTATAACAAAAGGCCGCGAGCATGGTCAAGGCGAGCATCGGAGCGCACGCATCCTGCGTGCGGTGCGCTGGTTTCTTTGCCGGTCGTGATCGTTACTCATGAAGACGTAGTGGATCGAGTGCCGCTGATGGAGTTGGGCGTCAGTCGTAACGAGTACGTCACGCGACTTTCAGATTATGAAGAGCTGCAATATCTGCTGGACTACTTGTTGCCGCTGTTGCCGCAAGCGAATGATGTCGTCCGCGAGCGCGAGCCGTCCCAAAGACGGGTTGAGACTATTCGCTTACCGCTTTTGGCAGCGAGCGCGCCAAAACTGCATCCACGTCGAGATGCCGGGTTCGAGAAGACGAAATCGGCTGCGGGCTAATCCTTTCACCGGTCTTGCCGTTATCAGCTTTAATCGCCGGCCGCCCGAGGTTCCGAGTGGTCTCTGCGTTCACACTCAAATCAGCTTTTGGCATATCTTTCCTTCGCGGTAGTGAGTCCATGCTTTGCTCAAAGTAATAATCATCTGTGTATTTCAACTTCTGTTAGTGAAAAATACTTCCTAAAGCCAGCCGGCCAAATCTAGTCCCGGGCGCCCGGCATCTGATCAATGGTCGCGATGATGCTGAAGATGAGATAAGAGCGAACCAGGACCAGGGCATAGCCCCCGGAGCATCCTAATCAGGCAGGCTCTCGGACTCAGGGATATCAAGCTCTAGAAACCGTTGACGCCGTCGCTGAACCCGTTCTCGTACGCCGCACGGAAATAATGCTGGTACACCGCGCGGTCGCCCAGACGCGAGTTGTAGTCTTTCGTCGCCTTCTGGTAGGCACTCTGGCGCTGGAAGCCATAGCTGTTGCGCTTATTACGGTCCTTGTGGCCTTGCTTGATGCCCTCGTTGTACCCCACGCCGTTTGCCGCAACTGTGGAGAGCCACCGTAGTTGCCGTAACCATCCCAGTTGCGGCCGCGACGACTTCGATTACCTCTGTCGTTGCGGTCGCGGTTTGAATAGCGATCGTCGCGACCGACATTGATCTGGCCATTGCCGTTGCCGTCGTAACCGTTTTCGAAAGCTTCACGGAAGTATCGGCGGTATACTTCGCGGTCGCCGAGACGTGAGTCGTAATCTTGCGTGGCCTTCTGGTAGGCGTTAGAGTCCCGGTAGTCAAAACGCCTGCCGTTCTGGCGGTCGTTGCTGCCTTCCCTGACGCCTTCGTTGTAGCCCGCGTTCAGAGCCGTTTGACGCAACTCGTAGGAGCCGCCGTAGTCGCCGTAACCATCGTTTTGACCACGGCGATCCTGGTCGTTGTTGCGATACCATAGGCAGCTCCGGAAAAGAAGAAAGGATCGGCGTGTGCAGATCGAACGCGCGCATGCGCCGGCACAATTCAAAGCCATTCAGATCAGGCAACCTTGAATCAAGCAGGTAAAGGTCGAAGCGCTCCGTTTGAATCAATGACAAGGCCTGCGCGGCAGTTCCAACTGCTTTGGCTTCAATCAGTGCGACTCTTAACAGTGTGGTTAACATCACCCGAGAGTCCTCATCGTCGTCTACGCAGAGAACTCGTGGTCGGGGGTCGGATAGCATAACGGCCTCCTGCATCTGGGGAGATTAATTGATCGGAACGGTCGTTATCCTGGGCCCTTTACGAGTGTTCGTCTGTGCGTTAACCCACTCAGGACAGATTGCTCAGCATCTCTGCTATGTGTGCTTGCGCACAGACCGTCATACTTTATTGCTTTACCCTATCCATAGTCGTTCTTTAGACACATCACCCTGACACCCGAGACCGGGCCCGCGACCTCTTTCCTGTGCCGTTGTTGTTTTTCCGAAGGCGACCAAAGGGCCTAAGAAACAAGGAGGAATGCAATGTTGGTCATCAATCTAACGACGTTTGGGTTCCTCATATCCAGGAGTCAACAAGATTCCGCGTTGTCTTTTGCCGCGTGGATTGTTCTTGGTCTGATCGTTGGTTTCATCGGGAGCAAACTTATGAACAAGACACGTCACGGCCTGCGTCGCGACTGTCTGTTAGGTATTGTCGGGGCGATCGTCGGCGGTTTTCTTTCTAATCTGCTTGCGAAACCCGGTGTTGCGGGTTTGGATGTTTATGGCTTGGCCGTAGCAGTGGTCGGCGCCGTGTTCATGATCGTCTATCACGCGCTGTTTCGCCGGAGAGGCTTTCTGAATATGAGGTAACGACGCACGGAGCTGCAGTGATCTAACATCGCGTTTCATAATCAGTCGAGATCAAAGAGGGAGAAGTTTATGGATTCCAATGAAGAGACAGTCCAAAAGCACATCGTAGTCAATAGCCCGGGCCGGAGAAGCGAAGTTCTAACCGAAAGGACGCAGATCGTCCCTCGGGAACCGCACTCTTCAACGGGCACGATCGCAATAGTTGCGGTCCTGGCGATCGCGGCGATCGCCGTCGTTCTTTACATAGTCAGTAACAGAAACGCGAATGAAGCAGCCAACCGCAACGCGAACCTGGATGCGGCCGCCCAAGCGCCACCGGCTACGATAGGTCAACCGCCCGCGCAGCAACAGCCGGTGATCATTCAGCAGCCTCCCGCGCCAAGCCAGAGAGAGAACACCAGTGCGAATGACGACGCCAACATGCAGGAAATTGCCACAAAGAGGCTGACGGAGGAGCCGGGCATGGCCGGAGTGGTGATGACTGTTACCGACGCGCAGGCCGTCTTGACTGAAAACGTTTCCACCGCGGCCAACAGGGCGAAGGCGGAGCAGATCGTAAAGGCTGTTCGAGGCATGAAATCAGTCGACAATCGGATTGTCGTTACGGGCTAGGTCAACAGTCGTACCAGGAATAGAGGCCGCAGTTGGATACTTTGATTCCAACTTTCGCCATGGCGAGCCTGTTCATTTTCTGAGCCCAACGTGGCGCAGACCTAACAAAGGAGAGTGAAACAATGTTGTGGACAATATTGGTAATCCTGCTGATCTTGTGGTTACTGGGATTCCTCGGTCACATCGGTGGCAACCTGATTCACATCCTGGTGGTCATAGCGGTGATCATCTTGATATACAACCTGGTCGCTGGCCGCCGCGGTTAGTGCTCAGGCGCGATCGCAGAAAAAAATCCGCGAGGGAACGCCCTCGAATAGTCTCCGCTAACGCAACCGGACCATGACGGGCTCGTAGATGACGTAAGCTGAGAAGTGGGTACAAAAACGGGAGGCAGGTAATGAACCTAACAGCATTAAGCACGACAGAATTGACCTTGATCATTGCGCTCGCCGTGATTGTGTTCGCCGGCATCGCCGCGTGGCTTTTTCTCCTCAAACGCCGAACTCAAAAACTACGCACTCGATTTGGCGGCGCCGAATATGACCGCACTATTAAAGAAGACGGGAGCAGGCGGCATGCGGAAGCCGGGCTGCGTAAAGAGGGCTGCGTCACAGAAGTCATGACGTAAATAACTGAGACCTTCGGTCCAGGGCGCGCCCACGTTGCGCCCGAAGCGGCCACCGACCGGGAGGTCGTCGGTTCCATGGATCCCACACCGTCCTGGTGCGCACACCCTCTCTAATGAAATTCAAGGACTCACATGAACTCTTCTTCAAACGCGACGTGCTCAACTAAGCCGTGAAAAGCGGCGGAGAAATGTGGAGAAGCTTATGAAGACCGAAGTCGGTTTGTGGATCGATCACAAGAAGGCCGTAATCGTGTTTATCACCGGCAAAGACACCGAAATAAAGCTGATTAGCTCAAATATCGAAAAGCATCATCGCCAATCCGGCGTATCGATGCCGGCGGATGACGTTCGCCAGAGAGAGTTGACGGGACATCTCAACAGTTTCTACGACGAGGTGGCTTCATGCATTCGTGAAGCTGAATCTATTTTGATACTTGGTCCCGGAGAAGCGAAGGGCGAACTGAAAAAACGACTGGAGAAAGACAATCTCAACAGACGCATCGTAGGGATCAAGACATCGGACAAGATGACTGAGAAGCAGATTGTCGCCCTGGTCCGCGGTCACTTTCTTAACCGGCCGACAAGGGCGAGTTCGAGATAATATCGACTCGGACAATGACCGGCGCGGCGAGAGCAGATTCGATCGTTGCCGCAGTTAATGAAAGAGCACGTAGCTACAAGCGTAGCATGCGGCGACTCATGAAATGAAAACGACTCGCAGCAAAGAAGGCGTTGAAACTGACAATCCAAGCGGTTTCAATTGGAGCGGTAACTATGAAGCAAATACTGTTGAGTGTTGCCCTAACCATTGTGGCGGCCGCCTCCGCTCTAGCGCAATCTGAAAGCAAAGCGGCGCCATCCAAACGCAGCGTTGAAGGTCAGTTGATTGAGTTGGAGCGTCAGTTGTCTGAGGCGCTGGGCAGAGAGGATGCCGCAGTCCTTGACCATCTGTGGAGTAACTAT